>TARA_R110002073_G_scaffold336587_1_pt1 | contig 35266 bp, 34 predicted proteins | sample TARA_R110002073 | Tara Oceans TARA_R110002073 (sample SAMEA4397174) | marine metagenome | biome: Polar Biome; feature: [DCM] deep chlorophyll maximum layer (ENVO:01000326); material: water (ENVO:00002006), including particulate matter (ENVO:01000060) such as... | depth 40 m | reverse complement strand
CCAGAATCATTACGGTCGCTCTCCCCAAACTTCGTTTCGGGAGAGGTACGCCATGTGGAAATTTGCCGAAAAGCGGTATCAGAAAACTACACGACCTCTGCGTTCAGCAGACTGAATTCAACCTTGCGAGCACGGCACTTCCAGACTGCACCGCCTCCGCTGCGGCGGTGAGTGGCCCGGGCATCCAGTTTGGCGTTTCGGGGCGTTGATCGAATTGGCTAGGATGGATCGGCGATGCTGTTGTCGGCATCGCGATTGGCATTCACCTCCCGCTGGGAAACAGGAACTTTGTCCGCTCCCGCCCCGCCGCAACCCATGGCAGCCGCCGACACCACGGCCATCTCGGTCGATCGATTGATGAAGTCGTATCGTCGCGGTGGGAAGGATCACGCCGCGCTCAGCGGGGTGTCGTTCGATCTTCGACGTGGCGAGCGATTGGCGTATCTGGGGCCAAATGGAGCCGGGAAGACGACGATGATTCGTTGTTTGTCGGGAAGAGCCAAGCCGGATTCGGGCAGAATCACCATGCTCGGCGAACCAATCGATGCCGCGTTTGTTCGCGATTCGTTGGGATTGGTGCCGCAAGAGATCGCTTTGTATGAAGACCTGACCACGACGGAGAACTTGGCAGCGTTCGGTCGGTTTCACGGACTGCGCGGTCGAGTGTTGCGAGACAAGATTCAGTGGGGATTGCAGTGGACCGGGCTGGCCGATCGAGCCAACGATTTGGTTGGCACGTTTTCGGGTGGCATGAAACGTAGAGTCAATTTGGCGTGCGGCGTTTTGCACGAACCCGAGGTGCTGTTGCTGGATGAGCCCACCGTGGGGGTCGACCCTCAAAGTCGCCAGCGGATCTTTGCGATGTTGGCGGAGTTGAATGCGGAAGGAACCTCGGTTTTGTTGACGACACATCACTTGGACGAAGCCGAAAGTCAGTGTGACCGAATCGTGATTGTCGATCACGGCAAGGTCGTTGCGACGGGCACGTTTGAGGAACTGGTTCGGCAAACGATTGGTGGCGACCGCGAGGTGACCGTTCGATTGGATCAACCACTGCGTGGACACGGGAATGAACCGTTGGCAGTGACGGGATTGAACGTGACCGCTCGGCCAGGCGAACCAGTTGTGACGACGAAGATGGTGGAGGTCGCAATGGGATTGCCCCGATTGATCGACGCTCTCAGTCAGGCGGGCTATGGCGTGCAGGACGTCGAGGTCCAGTCACCGACTTTGCACCATGTGTTTCTCCATTTGACCGGCCATGCACTGCGGGATTGAACATGGTCTGGAAAGTCATCGAAATTCACTTGCGTCGCCTGCGTCACAACCGCATCGAGTGGTTGCTGACGTTTGTGGTGCCGATCGCGTTCTTCAGTATCTTTGCGTTGATTTTCTCTCGCGGAGTGGGCGGGACCCCGCGGGTGAAGGTGGCGTTGATCCGTGATGTCTCAGCTGCTGTCGAGGCAGATTCAGGTTTTACATCGCTGGCTTCGCTTCAGTGCGACGAGGTGATTTTGACTCTTCGTGAGAGCGAAGGCCTGAGGCTGGTTCAGGATAGCGACGAGAATCCGGCTTTGGATCGGGCGGCGGGTGAAGACTTGGTTCGCCGCGGATCCGCAACGATTGCAATCGTGTTGAGTGAAGACGGCGAAGAGTTGTCCGCGGAATTGCTCAACGACGCATCCGACCAAGTCGCCAGCCAAGTGGTTTCGGCGTTGGTGATGCGAGCGATGTTGATGGCAAAAACGGAGCAGATGCGAGCCAATGCTGCGCAAGGCAGTCCGCGACCCGGTGGTGCGATGCCGGTCACCTCGAGCGAAGATGGTACAGCCGGCGTGAAACAGGCCCGGTTTGAGCAACCGCTTCCAAGCGAGGCCATCCGAACCGCGGCCAGCGACTCTGTGCCCATTGAAGCCGCGACCAGTGAAGCTGCGGCCAGTGAATCAGTGAGCGGGGATGACGCAGCGGCGACAGCGGATCGTTCTTCAGCGGAATCGTTGATGGCGCCGCCGGAAGTGAAGGTCGTCAACGTGATGGGTGAGAACAAAACCAACCCGGTCATCAGCGTTTATGCGGCGGGCATCGCGGTGATGTTTTTGTTGTTTGGCGCGACCAGCGGTGGTGGCGTGTTGCTGGAGGAGCGTGAGAATCAAACGCTGGAACGATTGCTGTCGACTCAAATGACGATGGATCATTTGTTGCTCGGCAAGTGGTTCTATTTGACGCTGCTCGGGTGTGTGCAAGTCACGGTGATGTTCGTGTGGGCTCAATTGGTCTTTGGACTGGATTTGCTCGGCAACCTGGACGGTTTCGTGATGATGACGTTGGTCACATCCGCGGCGGCGGCCTCGTTTGGTTTGTTCTTGGCAACATTGTGCAAGACTCGCGGCCAGCTGAATGGTTTGTCCGTTGTGGCTGTGCTGACGATGAGTGCGCTCGGCGGGTCGATGGTGCCGAGGTACGTGATGAGCGAAGGGTTGCGAGAGGCTGGGCTGTGGACTTTCAATGCCTGGGCACTGGATGGTTATGACAAAGTCTTTTGGCGTGAGCTGCCGCCGAGTGCTCTGCAGCCGCAGCTGACGGTGCTGATGGCGACCGCATTTGGGCTTCTGGTACTGGCGCGTTTGCTAGCAATTCGCTGGGAAACTTCTTGAGAACTTCTTCGTAGTCGGCGCCGAAAACACTGCGTTTTTGCCTATCGTGACTAAACTATTGACCTTTGGTTGATGTTTGTTTGGCGCGTCTTTTGCAGAAAAAGCACGGGCCAATCTCGGCGATTCTCAAGACAGCGATCGTGCGCAGGTCGTCGTTGTCTCTTGTATCCGAACCCCTTTGCAGCGATGGGATCCCATCATGACCGAAAAATTCTTGGCGAACTTGCGATCACTGCGTCGAGGCGTTTTGCACTCGCCCGCGGCACAGAATCGGAGTGCTTCCGCGGTGGATGGTTCGGTTTTAATCCATGCCGAGGCTGTCTCGTCAGCCACCGAGACCGCGTGGAAGCCCGGTGATTGGGCGATCTATCGCAAGAGCAAACGAAGCAAGGTTCCGGGGCCGCGAGCGTCGAGTGTGAAGCCCAACTTGAAGGGCGAGACCTACAACTACGTCGTCCAGAAGTTTTGGATGGTCGACGAAGTCCATGCTGATGGCACGCTGACCATGCGAACGACTCGCGGAAAGACACATCGTGTGCCCGCGGATGATCCCAACCTGACTCGCCCGAGCTGGTTCGCTCGGCTGCGTTGGCGCGAGCGGTTCATGGCGATTGAAAACCGGTTCGGAAAATCAACCTTCGCCGCTTGAGTCGGCTGGGGGATTTTCCTCCGCCCAAACGTTGGCGTTGGGCGATTCAAACCCAGACACAATGCCTGGGCCACGTGAGGTCGGCCAGCGGGAACGCTATTTGGCGACCTTTATTTGGCGATCTTTTCCAGCAGAGCGGCCACGGCGGCGGGATCGTCCGATTCACGCAGTTCTTCGATGCGAGCTTCGGGGACACCGACCTTTTCCAGGTGGCTGCACAAACGCTTCCAGACGGTCGCCCGTTTCTTTCCCTCGCTCAAGTAAAGCTCCGTGACGGCTTCTTGAGCTTTCTGCAATCCAATGGCATCCCGGTTCTGATAATAGTTCCGGATGATCTTTTCTTGGTGCGACGTGCGATTGGGAGCCATGGGCGAGCCTGCTTAGCGTTGGTTTCGTTTTTCTTCCGCACGAGCCGCTTGCAATGCGGCTGCTTCGCGGGACAGTTTGAACTCCGGACCGGCCGGGAAGTACTGCACATCATCCTGCAAATAGTGTGGGCTCGGAAGGGTTTGGCCGTTGAGCGAAACCTGGCATCCGGTATTGGTCGCCAACAGGGCTGCGAAAGCCAAAGTGCCGATCGTTCCGCGTGTGATCCACTGCGTGTTCATCTTGTTTTCCATCGTTGTACGCCCCAACGCGTAAGGTTTTCGGACCGAACGGCTCACGCAACGAGAGCCCGTCTGCCTGAAATCGGTGACAGAATCGTTATCGGCGGAAGAACCGGAAAACCTTGACATGATTCGCGAAAAAGGTTCGGGAGAGTTTCCCGGCGGCGGGGTTCCAATTGTCCCCAGGAGTGTCACGCGAGTTCCACGCGAGAAACGAATCCGGCGTGACGCACGGTCGACGATGGGGCACAATGGGAGCATGCACACGAAACACACGGGTAAGACATTGATGTCCAACATGATTGATCGACGCCGATTTCTGCGAGCCGGTTTGGCTGGAGGAGCCGCGATTGCCGCCGGAACCGCCTCCGCACGCCCAGCACACGCCGCTGGCCGAGCCAAGTGGGAAGAGGCCATCCAGCGTGGCCTGGAGTGGCTCAGCAGCAAGCAATCGTCTCGGGGCCAGTGGAACACCACCGTCTACCCGACGGCCATGGCGGCTTTGTCAGGCACGGCTCTGATCGGCAGCGGCAGCACGACGACCCAGGGACCCTACGCTCGCCAAATCGCTCGAGCATCGGATTTCCTGATCAGCAAGTCGCGAAGCAACGGCTTGATTGGCGATCCCCAAACCGATTCGCGATACACCTACGGGCACGGCTTCTCGATGCTGTTTCTGTCTCAGGTTCTGGGGGAGGAAGGGTTGCTCGATCGCCGCGAAGAATTGGTCGATGTGTTGGCCAAAGCGGTTGAGTTCAGCGGCAATGCCCAAACCGAGGCCGGAGGTTGGGGGTATGTGTCGGCCAAAGAAGGCAATGACTTCGACGAAGGCAGCACGACGATCACGCAGGTCCAAGGTTTACGCGGATGTCGCAACGCGGGAATTCCGGTCAGTGGCGAAGTGATCGACAAAGCAAAGGAGTACATCTATCGCTGCAAGAATCCCGATGGCGGCATCAGTTACAGCAGTCGACAAACCGGCAGCAGTCGTCCGGCAATCACCGCGGCGGCTTTGGCGGCTTTGTACAACGCCGGTGACTACGACAGCGAACATGTGCCGGACATGTTGAAGTACAGCAAAGAAACGCTGCACGACATCAACAACGGGGCTCGTGCGTTTGGACACTGGCACTACACGTATCTGTACTACAGCCAAGTCGTTTATCGGCAAGGCGACGAATTGTGGTTGCCGTTCCGCGATCGGTTGTACGACCGAATCGCAGCGGAACAAAAGCCGGACGGATCGTGGGAGGGACAAATTCATCCGGTCTATGTGACCGCGTGCAACCTGATCATGCTGCAGATCGATCGTGGGTTTCTACCGATCTACCAACGCTGAGGCTGACGATGGATTTGGAATCGTTCAGTCAGCGCGTGCTTGAAATATTGAAACGTCACTTTCCCACCGAGGGTTTTCGGGCGGGGGAGGAACTCGGTGTGCTTACCTGCGGCGAGTTGCAGTTTGGGCTTTCGAATTTGCTGGCCCAACATCAGCAGGCAGGTTTCACCGATGAAGAATTGGAGGAAACCGTTCGCGTCACGTTCGAGCGAATGCTGGAAATGGTCCGGACCGCCGACAAGGTGTTGCCCGAGACATGGGAAGAGGCCAAACCTCGATTGCGTGTGCAGTTATGCCGCAGTGACATCGAGGCGTTACGCAAAGCGATCACGTTCCCCTTCGCCAGTGACGTGACCAGCAGCGTCGTGGTCGATTCGCCTCACGGGTATGCCTACATTCGTCCCGAGGATGCCGAGCGTTGGGGCCAATCGGTGGTGGATCTGATCGAGGTCGCAAAGGAAAACTTGCTGGCCGATTCGCTGGAGTGTCCCATGGGCGTCGTCGAAGGACCGCCCAAGTTCATCGCGATTCAGTCCGGCGATGGGTACGACGCCGCACGCGTCTTGTTGCCGCAAATTCGCGAACGTTTGATTCAGGAATTGAGCGACGAGTCGGATGATCCGGACATGGAGCCCGCCGCGATCGTGGGAGTGCCCAATCGCGATTTTTTGATCGCTTGGTCAGCTCAGCTTCCCGCCGATTTGCGAGAGCAGTTGGCTCGGACGGTCGCGGAAGATTCGCGTCGCCAATCGCATCCGTTGTCGGAGCAAACGTTCCGCATCACCGCCGAATCGATCTGGCCAATTCACGGTTAGGCTTCGGGTACGATGGACTTCCAAGTCCGTCGAAAGCTGTTTGTACCGACGGATTTGGAAATCCATCGTACGGGCATCCAGGCGAGTCCAGCGACTCAATCAGTTGGAAAGCTTTTCCATGATTTGATCAGCGGATCGTCGCAGCAGAACATCGTCGTCGAGCGACCCGTCAATTTTGCGAATCGCGTGCAAGACCGTCGAGTGATCTCGACCGCCGAAGGCATCGCCAATTTGAGTCAGGCTGTCTTCGGTCAGTCGGCGGGCCAACCACATTGCCAGCGAACGGGCGCGAACGATGTTTTGGCGTCGAGACCCGCTTCGCATGTCGGCCGACTTCACTCCCAATTGCCGAGCCACGGCGGTGGTGATCGCTTTGATCGAAATCGATTGTGTGCCGCCGGCGGTTTCGATTGCTGACTGGACCGCATCGGCGCAAATCGGTTGTTCGTGCATCCGGCACCACAACGCAACTTGCTTGATCGCCGATTCAAAAGCGCGAACGGTCGATTCCGCCGGCAATCCCGCATCGAGCAATGATAGTGCCTCCGGTTCGACATCGGGCAAATGAGCCAGCATCAATTCGCGAAGGATCGTGCGTCGTGTATCGCCAGCGGGCGGATGCAGCGTCACCGTCAGGCCGGGAAGCGTACGGCTGACCAACGCCGGTCGCAGCCCGCGAACTTCCGACGGCAATCGTCGGCATGTGACGATCGTCAAACGCCCTTCCGCGTCGCGAGCTTCCAAACGTTGGGCCAGTTCTTCTTGAGCGGGGCCTTTGTCGGCAATCAGATGCAAATCATCCAGGACCAGGATCGGGACCGTGTCCAGCTTTTCACGAAAACGAGGCATGTCCTTCGAATCAATCGAAGATGCAAATTCGCGAGCGAAGTCGATGGCCGGTTGGTAGAGCACTCGACTGGAAAGGACTCGCGAGGTCACACCGGACGGTCCACCTTGCTCGGTGTCTTTGTCCATTTCCATCGCTTCCCAAACGTTGCTGATGCTCATCCGTTTGGACAGGTGCAACGCGAGAGCGGTCTTGCCGGTGCCCGGTTGGCCGACCAGCAACATTGGCCGGGAGATTTCCAGCAATGTCTCGATGGGGTTTTCGCAAACGTAGCCCGCCAACCGATTTTCATCACCGCAATAAAACAGCGGGATGATCGGCCGAACGACTTCACTATCGCGACGGCGTCGACGAAGCGACGGACGTTCGAGCGCGAAGGAGTTGACGTTGGGAGGCGAAGCGACCACAGCAAATGGCAGTGAACGAGTGGAACACGAAGGGATGACGCGTGAGGCGGTCAAACAGGATCCGATTCGATTCCGTGCGTCCGGCCGAATCTGATCACCCAGCTCCACTCTAAATGGAACAGTCGTTCACCGCTATCCTTTTTCAACCGAGTTATCCACAGTTGAAAAGCCTTCTGCCTTCGAAAATTGGCGAGAAATCAGCTCAATTGCCCGGTCAATTTCGGCTGCCGTGGAAAACCGCGAAACGCTGAACCGCAACGCCGAATCCACCAGTGCTTTGGACGCTCCCATCGCCAGCAGAACGTGGCTGGGCGGGCTGCTTCCGCTGCTGCACGCCGATCCGCTGCTGCAGGCCACCCCGGCCATATCCAGCGACATCAGCAAACTTTGCCGATCGGCACCCGGCAGCGACAAACACGTCGTTGATGGCAAGCGTCGGGCCCGCTCGCCATGAATCACGCAGGTTGGGTGTCGACGGACCAGCTCGGATTCCAGCTTGTCCCGCAGGGCCGTCATGTGCTCGGCCGCGCTGGGTTGCTGCTCACATGCGAGGCGGATGGCTTCGGCGGCGGCGATGACGAGAGCGACGGGTTCCGTGCCCGGACGCGTCCCCAATTGCTGCTCGCCGCCACGCAGAGCGGCCCGAACGTCCACGCCGGCATCCAGCCACAGAAATCCGACTCCCGTGGGACCATGCAGCTTGTGTGGTGTGATCGTCGCGGCGGTGACTCCCCAGGCGGTCAGGTCGACCGGGACCTTTCCAATCGACTGAGTCGCATCGACATGCAGTGGAACGCGAAATTCGCGGCAGACGTCGGCGGCGGCTTGGATTGGCTGGATCACGCCGGTTTCGTTGTTGGCGGACATGATCGAAACGACCGAGACCCGTTCCGGTGACTCGCCTGATTCGGTGAGGCGATCCACCGTGCTTCGCAGGGATTCCAGCAGGATTTCTCCGTTGGCATCGACATCGACCCAGTCCACTTGGCGACCGGATTGCTCTTCGGCGGCAGCGGTGGCTAAGACGCTGGGGTGTTCGATTCGGCTGAGCACGATCGCACCGTCGGGCTCGCCCAATCCCGAGATGGCCAGGTTGTTCGATTCTGTGCCACCGCTGGTGATCAGCAACCGCGGCGCGTGGACGCGAGACAGGTCGCTTCCCAGGCAACGGCCGATCAGATCCGTCGCGGCTTCCAAACGAGACCGAGTTTGCTGGCCGAGACGGTGTTGGCTGGACGCGTTGGCGGGCGTTTGCGAGAAAGCCTCTGCCAAAACACGAGCGACCGCGGGATCGATGGCGGTCGTCGCGTTGTTGTCGAGATAGATCATGTTTGTCCAACAGGATCGGCTGTTTGGCGATCTTTCTTCAAGGATTGCAGTTCGGGGTTGTTGGGCGATTCTTCGAGAGCTTCGGCGAGCAACGCATCGGCCAATTCATCCCGCTCGGCGTCTCGCATGTCGCGGATCAGGCTGACGTATTCTTCCGCCAAGTAATCTGCCACGACGGTTTTCAGGGTGGCGACATCCTCGACATCACGCGTCAATTCCATCAATCGCGGGATCAGGATGTAAAGCTCGCGATCGGCCAATTTGTCGATCGTGGGCCAGAGCTGTTTGGCGAGCTTGGGATTTTTCTTGCTCCACTGCTTCCAAACCGCGGTCCCGTCCTCCATCAAACGAAGATGATCGACCAGCAACGCAGGATCTCGCGGCTCGAGCGACTGCACACCGTGCTTGATTTCAACCAGATCCCACCGAGTTGGGACGCTGTTGGGCATGACCAATGTCTTCGATTGGGTGAGGTATCGAGCCGTCTCAGGGGTCGTGCTGACTCGGCGGATCGGCGTGATTTGCCAATGGACCAGCGGGATTTCGTAGAACGAAAACCGACGGGTTTGGAAGTGTTTGGGGGCGAACTCGGTTCCTTCCACGTAACCAAACATCCGGATCGCTACGAACAGAAGTCCAGCGACAATCAACGAAGAAAGCGAAATCAGCAGGATTCGGTAGCCGGTCGCAAGACGCTTTCGCGGCCGCTTGGACTGGGGCGATTGTGCGGCGGAGGAGCCTGAGGACGGCGTGGCGGAGGTCGCTGACATCGTTGAAATATCCCGGCAGACGTCAAACAAACGGTTTGGTAGGTTCGCGACTCGTCATCGTTCGTCCCGAAGCCCCTTTTTTCCAAGCGTAACAAAGATGAATGGGTACGCCACACCTTGGGCCAGCGGTCGGACGATTGCCAACGCGATGCGACCGGCCTCGGTGGCGGAATCTTGGTCGGCTCCGACGCAGTGGCAACTGACGCCGGAGCAGCGTTCCTCGGTGGCCCGAAATCGCTTGATGGCGGCCAATTCGCACTCAACGGGCTCGCAATCCAACCACGGCAACCCACATCAGGTGGCTGGCTCGGATGATGTGGCGACGCCGGGAATCGATCCAACACAAACCAATGAGCCCGTCGACGGTCGCGAATCGACCAGCTCGGACACCGGGGAATCCTTTGACCCCGAGGACCGCGCGGCGGCTCGAGCGAGGATCGAAGCGGTGCTGCTAATCGCGAAATCACCGCTGAATTACCGACGTTTGGCGGCGCTCGCCGATGTGGAAGATGCGACCTCCGCGCGGACGTTGGTGGGCGAACTGAACGAACTCTATGAGCGTTTGGGACGTGGGATCCGGATTGAACAGGTCGCCGGCGGCCAGCGGATGATGACGCGGTCGGTCGTGGCACCATGGCTGCGCCGACTTGGTTTTTTGGCTCCAGCGATCCGGTTGAGTTGGCCGATGATGGAAACGCTCGCCGTGGTGGCCTACCGCCAAGACGTCACGCGAGCGGATGTTGAAGCCGTGCGTGGTGTCGCGTGCGGAGAAATTCTGCGACAGTTGATGCAACTGGATTTGGTCCGGATCAGCGGTCGCAGTGAAGAGCTTGGGCGGCCCTACCTTTACGGGACCACCAAACGTTTTTTAAAAATCTGCGGATTGGCATCGATAAAGTCGCTTCCGCCGATTGACTGGCACGCATCCTGCGATGATGTTTCTCAATCTGCCGACGGCGAGGTTGAAAACATTGCCGACGATTTGACTGCCGACGAATTGAACTCGAGAGATCCCTCTCAAACTGAATCCCATCCTCGCCGTGAATCTTCGGACTCTGAAACTTCGGATACGAATCCTTCAGGAACCGAGCATTTGCACCCCACCAAGGAGTCTGACGTGAGTGTCGCCGCGATCGAAACTCTCGCCACTGAATTCACCGCTTCTCTCGACGCCGATCAGTCCGGTGCCGTGGCCGTTTTGGATGCACCCGCATCCGACGCGGATGCTGCATCGTCGAACGATCCTTCGGCCGTGATCGAAGACGAAGAAGACGATCTGTATGAGAACGGCTACGAGCTCGACGACGACGAAGATGATGACTTCGACGACGACGACTGGGATGACGACGACGAGGACAGCGACGACGATGACGAGGATGAAGACGACGACGAGGACGAGGACGATGAAGACCTAGACGACTCCGATGATGACGACGACGATCTCGACGGCACCGACGACTGGGAAGAAGTCGACGACGATGAAGCCGACGAAGATTGGGACGACGAAGATGAAGAAGACGACCTCGATGAAGAGGAAGAAGAGTGGGAAGACTGATCGTCTTCGAAGCAACCTCTCTTTGATGGACTCGTCCGGTCTCGAATGGACCTGTCCAGTTGGACTGAACCGTCTGGCGGATAACGTCGACGGTTCTTGTCGTTTCTACATGCGATCTTCAACGCATCTGCAATTTTGAACGCACCGCGGTGACGCGCGGTCTCTGTGCGTTCCTCTTCATTCGCTGAAGCAGCGTGAGAAGCTCTCTTCCGTAGCCGCCACGTTCGGCTTGCATGTTCATCAGCACAATCGTGACGCGTGACGCTTCCATCGATGCGTTTGCTTTGGCGCGATGCCTAGCTGGCAGCCGTCAACGAATCCGATTGCAACGGTGCTGACGTTTGCGCGGATAGTCATGTCGCTGCACTCGGGTTGCTGATGTGTGGACGCGGCATTCGTACGCCGGATGAGGTGTTTTTTCAACATCGTGCAATTGGTGACCTACCTTTCAAACGGTAGCTGTCCTTTTGTATCGCAATCCTTGCGTGAATCCATGTTTGAAACCAATCAAGCCAAACTTCTGATGGTCGAGCCCGAGCTGGTTTTGGCCGAGCTCGCAACGTTCCGTTTGGAACTGCTGGGATATCGCTTGGAAGTTGTCAGCAGCGGTGCCGAAGCGCTCGATCGCTTGCGTCACGAGCCAATCGATTTGCTGATCCTGGATACCAAGTTGCCCGAAGGCGACGGGTTGGAATGGCTGACCGAATTGCGTTTGGAATTCAAAGCCGACCAAGTCCCCGCACTTGTGTTCTCGCTCGACCCCAGTCTGGAAATGGTCCGGCGAGCTTACTTGGCCGGGGCTCAGGACTACTTGATCACTCCATTTGATCCGACCGTGCTCGAAGAGAAGGTTCAACGTTTGTTGCCTTCTCACGCAGAAACCGTTTGATCAGTTGACGTTGTTGCTCACCCACCGCTTCACATCCATTCCATTTCTTAGTCTTCACGACGGACTCGCACGATGAAACGCATTGGCGACATTTTGGTCGAATTGCACATTCTGACCAACGAACAAATGGACGCTGCCTTCGCGGGAAAACCACGCGGAGTGATGATCGGCGATTGGTTGGTGCGGCAATCACTGATCAGCAATGCGCAGTTGGGTGCTGCGTTGTCAGAACAGTTTTCGGTGCCGTTCGTCGACATCGATTTCTCCAGCGTCAATCCACAAGTCGCACGTCTGCTGCCCGAAGACTTCGCTCGCTCGCAAGCCTCCGTGGCGATTGACGTTAGCGACCGAATGCTGACGCTCGCGATGGTCGCGCCCGACGATATCGAAACCATTGCCGAAGCCGAGTTGATGACCGGCTACAAAATCCGGCCCGTCGTGGCCCTGGAAGACGACGTTCGCGATTTGCTAAACCGCATCTACGACGATCGTGCTTTTGCTCGTCAAACCATTGTCGACATGAAGTTTGCCGAGATGGAAGAGTCGGGTGAAGTCACCGAAGAAGATGAACTGGCAATGTCCGCGGTCAGCCAAGAAGACGCGCCGGTGGTCAAGCTGGTTCAAGCAATTCTGTCGGGCGCGGTGTCAGCCGGTGCCAGCGACATTCACCTCGAACCACACAAACCCGAAATGCGGGTTCGCTATCGAGTCGATGGCGAATTGCAGGTCGTGATGACGATCCCCAACCACATCGAGGATTCCGTCATCAGCCGTATCAAGGTGATGGGTGACATGGACACGACCGAAAATCGTCGTCCGCAAGACGGTCACCTGACGGTGTATGAAAACGGCAAACGAGTGGGCTTTCGTATCAGCGGCATCCCAACCGTCGACGGACAAAAGTTGGTGCTGCGTCTGCTTGATGAAGGCGGGCAAACATTCGACTTGGCAGGCATCGGAATGCCACAACGTGACTACGAAACGATTCGTCGAGTGATCGACAAACCGCACGGAATGTTTGTGGTCACGGGGCCAACAGGTAGCGGTAAGAGCACGACGTTGTACGCCGCTCTGCAGCACCTCAACGACGATGATCGCAACATCGTTACGGTCGAAGACCCGGTGGAATATCGCTTGCCGGGAATCAACCAAGTTCAAAGCGACAATGAATTCGGAATGGGATTCGCCAACGCACTGAAGTACATCATGCGACAAGACCCTGACGTGATCATGTTGGGTGAAATTCGTGATTGCGAAACGGCGACCACCGCGGTCCAAGCCGCTCTGACAGGGCACTTGGTAATCAGCACGTTGCACACCAACGATGCCGTTGGTGCGGTGCAGCGATTGGCCGACCTCGGCGTCGACAACTTCAAAATCGCCGGTTCGTTGTTGGGCAGCGTGGCTCAGCGATTGCTTCGCTGTGTTTGCGAAAACTGCAAAGTCGACGCGCCCGCCAACTTGAATCTGTTGGACGCTCTCGATCCTGAACATCACGTGCCGCGAGACACCACGTTCGTTCGCGGTGCCGGTTGCAAACGATGTCTCGGGACCGGTTTCGCCGGTCGCGTGCCGATCTTCGAAATCATGCCACTCAATTCAGACATCACCGCCGCAATCGAAGCCGGCGTGCCGAATTCGCAACTCGAAGAGATGGCTCACGCAGCCGGCATGGTGCCACTTCGTCGCGCCGGTTTGGAAGCCGCCATCGCGGGCAAGACATCACTCGAAGAAGTGTATTTCAAGACCAGTGGCGACCGTCGCAGCAACAATTCAACCTCGATGGTCGGTGGACGACGATCGGTCGATCAACCTGTTCCGAGTGCTATCGCCTAGTTTCCCGTTCGTCGCAACTCCTCCGTCGCTGATCCGATCGCTGCGACCCAATCGAATTTTGCTTTTGTTCTCTGCCTTGGTGCAACCCAATGTCATTCCCTGCTAGCACAACCAACGCGACCTCCTCCGGCGGTGTGATGGGCTTTTTGCGAAAGCTCAACTCAATCGAGGTGGGAGGTCCCAAGCGAGGTGTTCCAAAAGGATGCGAGTCGACTCGTATTCCTCCGGTGCCACTGGCGCAGCTGATGCGGTTGTTGCTGATGTTGCTTCAAAACGGCTTGACGTTGCCAAAGGCACTCGGATCGCTCGCGATGGACAATTCCAACCGCAAGTACAGCAGCGTGTTGATGCGGATGCGAAGCACCATCATGGCGGGTGGATCCATCAGCGACGCAATGGCTCGCTATCCAAGAACGTTCAACAAGATGCAAGTCCAGCAAGTCCGATTGGGCGAGCGCAGCGGCTCATTGGAAATGGCTCTCCTGCGAGTCTGTGAGCAAGTCGAACGCAAGGTTGCACTGCGAAAACGAATTTTCAAAAAGATCAGCTATCCCGTCCTGATCAGCGTGGCGGGTTTGGGTTTGATGATCTTCATGTGCGTGGTCGTCGTGCCCGAGTTTGAAACCGTTTACACCGCCAGTGGTGTTGATCTGCCGCCGGTGACCCAGTTCGTCACGGGACTGAGCCGGTTTATGTTGACCAAAGGCTTGCTCGCGTTCCCTTTGGGATTTGTCGCAATCGTTCTGTGGATCTGCGGTCGTCGCAATCCGCGAATCGCTGCCAAGATGGACGCGGTGTTCCTACGCATTCCCGTCGTGGGACCATGGCTTCGCGATGCCGCCGTGTTGCAGTTTATTGAAGCCACCTCGGCAATGGTTCAGTGTGGCTACAAGCCCATCGAGGCGATCGAAGTCGCATCGACATGCGTGAAGAATCGATGCGTTCGAAGTGCTATTGAAGATATTAACCACGGAGTGCGCCGTGGTGAGAAGCTTAGCGTCGAGCTTGGGAGGTACGAACGTTTCTTTCCGCCAACGTTGTGCCAGCTGATCGGGGTGGGCGAGCAATCGGGCGAGTTCGCTCGTTCGCTTTCAGGCACCTGCGATCACTTGCGCGAACGATTGGAGTCTCGGATCGAAGCTTCCGTGGGAATGCTCGAGCCTATCCTTACGATTTCGTTGGCAATCATGATCGGCGGCATGGTGCTGTCGATTTACACGCCGATGTTCCACATGTTTGAAGTTCTCGAATGATGCGTGAATCACTTGCAACCAAAGCATCATCTCGTCGTTGTTCGCGACGTGGTGCATTCAGCATTCTCGAGATCGTCGTGGCACTCACGATCGCAACGATGTTCGCGATGACTGGATTGGCGTTCGTGCAAACACATGGCGAGACCGCGAAGTCGCGAGCATGCGAAGGCACTCGGTCGATGCTGCAACGCGACGTCGAGTTGTACGAGCATGAAAACGGGCGTTCGCCCGGGCGGACGCTTCGTGAACTGGCCGATGAAGACTACACCGGCGTGAACCTGCCGACCTGCCCGACGTCCGGGAACGCCTACGGCCTAGATCGTGGAGAGGTCGTTTGCCCCACCCATGGCAAATGATCAGCGTATTGAAATCGCGGTCTGCAGAGGACGCAGGACGCTGTCGATCAAATACTCGTCGACCAAATCGCGGCATAGCTGAGACAATCGCGTGAACTCGTCCGCATAGTTTTCCTTGGCACCCAAGGAATCGTAGCGTCGGACCATCATGTAAACGCTGAGCTGTTCTTCGGTGAACTCACCGGTTCGAATCTGGAACGCACCCGTTCGAGATTCAAAGCTGATCCGGCACTGGGTCTTGCAGTCTTCGTCCAAAGCGAACTGAACCACGGGTTCATTGGACAGCAATTTGCCATAGGGCAACTGCGTGAATTTTTCTAAGCCGGGTGCGATGCCGATCGCTTCGGTCACGATCTCGTTGTGGTTGCCTTTACAGACAAAGTCGAAACCGAGCATCACGGTCAACGCTTCGCAGTCCAACGGGCTGACGGACAATTCGTACGGCACCAATTCCAGAACGGCTCGGTGTTGCTCGCAGGCATCTTCGTAAGTCGTTGGGCTGACCATGCCGCTGTTGACTCGTTTGGGTTCAACCGACACCCAGCGATACGACCCGCTGTCTTTTTCCTTTTCTTCTTCCAGCACGTACTCGTCTTTTTCACGCGCATAGAAGTTCGCCATCTTCGGATAACGACGCTGGACCTGTTCAAAGTAGTGCAGGACTGATTCGCGACCTTGCGGCAACTCCATTTCGGTGGACAGATTCATGTTCACGTAATATTCGTCGCCGAATGTGCCGTAATCACTCATGTCGTTTTCACTCAATGAAAAGATGGTTGACGGATGAACGCCAGGAAAAAGATCGTTCCGTTGTAGCCGTTGCCGATGACCTCGGCCAGTCGCAACCGTTCTTCCTCAGCGATCGGTGGATCACTCTCGTTTTCGTCACTGGTTAGGAACGGGTGAACAACAAGCGACGTAGCGGAAGGGCACGAGCCTTCCGGTTCCTCGCCGGGTGGCTTGCGCCGCACCGCTAACATCGTCATTTGTTGTTCACGCCTTCCTTAGTTTATCACCGCGGAGTTGGCGATGAGGCGTTACGCTGCGGGCTTTGCGCGAATGCGTCGAGTTCATGCCCGGCGAAACGCAAATCTCAATGACGCAAAGGCATGAGCGGAAGTTCGCGTATTGGGGTCACGCCGAATGCGGTACCGCAGCCAAGTTGCTGATCGGAACTTCGTTTTCTTCCATCTCGTGGTCGCTGAGGCGGTACGGAAGGATCACCCAAAAGGTGCTTCCTCGCCCCAGTTCGCTCTGGAAGTCGATTTCTCCGCCCAAGAGGACAGCGAGTTCTTTGACAATCGACAGTCCCAACCCCGTGCCAGCGAATTCACGTGTCAGGCCGTCACCATCGAGTACCTTTTTGCTCTGCCGGAATTTTTGGAAGATGATCGGCTGATCTTCGTCGGCCACACCTACCCCGGTGTCCGTCACTGAAAGTCGGAAGCGATCGTCGTGCAGGTCGACCACACGAACCGTGATCATGCCGCCCTCGGGAGTGAACTTGATCGCGTTGCTGAGCAGGTTGTTGAGGATCTGGCCGAGCTTGTTTGGGTCTTGGTACGCCACCGGCAAGTCATCAGGCACTTCCACGGACAGCGAGATGTTCTTGTCTTCGGACAACGACTGGATCATGTCGCATTGAGCACCAACCAATCGCGACAGTTGGAACTCGCTCCGGCGGACTTCCATCTTGCCCGCTTCCACTTTCGCAAGGTCAAGAATGTCGTTGATCATTTCCAGAAGCAGTCGTCCGCTCTTTTGGATGTTCGACGCGTATCGCCGTTGCTTTTCCGACAGCGAGTCGATGCCTTGCAGGACCTCCGAAAATCCGATGATGCTATTCAGTGGCGTGCGAAGTTCATGGCTCATGTTGGCCAAGAAGTCCGTCTTCAAACGGTTGGCTTCGTAGAGCTGCAAGTTCAATTGGGCGAACTGATCGACCCGCGCGTCGAGTTCTCGGTTGACGCTTTGCAATTGAGTCTGCGTTTCGGTCAAGTGACGAAGCATTCGGTTGAAAGCATCGGCCAATTCGCGGAACTCGTCATCGGTGGAGATGTTCGCACGTTGGTTGGTGTCACCATGCGTGATCGCGTCGCTGACGTCACGCAAGTGCAGCAGGGGTTGCAGCACCAAGTAACGAACGATCGCGTGCAGCACGAACAGCGTCACCGCCACGATGAACATCGCAATGGAAACCACAATGGCTCGAATACCCGTCATGTCTTTGACAATCTTGTCATCGGGCATGCTGACCCGTTTGACTCGGTAAGGCAGTTGAGCGGCCAGCTTGGCGGGGTCTTCGTCCTTGGAAAGCGAAATGATTTCGCCACTTGGAACATGGCATGGAACGCAGTCATACGTCATGAAGACTGGTTCGTAGTAGACGTAGCGACCGTTCGTGGGACCAAGCTCTTTGAAGACGGGCCGGTTGGCCGGACCGATCCGGCTCATTGCCGCATCGTCGGCCAAGTCGATAGCTTTGCTCAGGTCGATTGGATCGCCGGATAGCAATTCTTCCAACCGCTCTCGGAATTTTGGTTCGAGGCCTTGAAGCAGTTTCAGTTCGCTCGGTTCCGTCGGCGCGGTCGGTGCGGGAAGGTTTTCAAACGGTTGCGGATCGTCGAGCCCCAGAATGTCAAACTCGATGTCCTGGCTGAGCAACTGCGAACGAAGGTCGGCGATCTTTTGCCGAGTCATCTCGAGTTTGTTCTCAGGCAAGTGTTCCGTGTAGGTCGCCGCGGCGTGGATCAGCATCATTTCCGTCGCCGCCGCGTCTCGGGCTTGCTGCTGAGTCGTGCTGCTGACCCAGCGGTCGGCGAGCAGAAACACCATGCAGAACGCTCCGCACATCAGCACGACCAGCGCCGAGCCAAAGAACAGCAAGCATTTGCGTTCCAGGCTCATCGATGAGAACAGGCTTTGGATGAACCTCAGCATGAGTTTCCAGGGCAGAACCCCGATTCGGTCAGAACGGTCAAAACCGGTTCCGCCAGACGGAGAAGAGTCGGATGGGAAAGCCCCATTTTGCCTAAAACAGAAGGCTGCGACGAGACGAATTGTGCGTTTCGTGCTAGAAGCCAGTCGTTTCAACCGTTTTTTTTGTCATTCCTTGACTCGGAGGGCACGGAGAATGGTCCGTTAATCGCAGCAGAAATGCTTGTTTGCCCCTCCGGGCACAACTAGGATGCGAGACTAATTCACGATCCCATCCGATCACACTTCGCCTCTTGTTTTCCCGCCTTCTGACTCTGAGAATACGATGAATCGTTCCCTTCGCCTCGCACTGCAGTGGACGTTGGTGGTCTGCATGATCGCCATTTTGAGCGTCAGTCCCGCTTCGGCCGGATGGCTCTTGAAGCGAATTCACAGCAAAAATGCCGACTGCTGTGAAATTGCAACGGACACCTGCTGCACCGCTCCAGAGCCCGTCTGCTGCGTTCCCGCTCCGGAACCAGTTTGCTGCGAACCAGCACCAGTCAGCTGCGAACCGGCCCCGACCTGCTGCGGCAGCGTTGAAATCGTCCCAGCACCTGTTGCTTCGGATGCATGCTGCGGTTCCATCGTCGCTCCGATGAGCGAAGGCATCATCATCGAACAACCAATCCACGGTGAATCGACCGTCGTCCCGATGGCCGAAGGTCACGTGATCGAAGGCGAAATCATGGAAGCTCCCGCCATGCCAGCGGAAGATTCCACGCCAGTTGCTCCGCCTGTTCCCGCTGAACCAGAAGTCGAGCAGCCCGCGATCGAGCCTCAAGCCGATCCAGCCGCCAACGCGGAAGCCGAAGATCCCATGCCGATCGAAGAACCTGCTGAAGAAGCACCGGTCGTCGAGCCACCGGCTGAAGAGCCCGCCGTGGAAGAGCCTGCCGGTGAAGAGCCTGCAGTAGAAGAACCAGCCGCCGACCTGTTCCCCGCTGAGGACAACCCGTTCCCACAAGATGAACCAGCCGAAGAAGCTCCGGGCTTTGACATGCCAGCCGAGGAAGCACCGGTTGAGGAAGCTCCCGCGGAAGACGCCTTTGGCGATCTGTTCGGTGGTGAAGCTGAAATGCCAGCCGAGCCTGCCACACCGGATGTGCAAACTCCTGAAACTCAATCCGTCGACGATTTGTTTGGCGGCGACGCTGCACCTGCCGATCCCGTGATGCCAGAAACACCAGCGGAAACGCCTGCCGACGATGGCTTTGGCGACCTGTTTGGTGGCGAAGCCGAAGCACCTGCCGACATGCCCGCCGAACAGCCTGCTGACGACGGCTTTGGCGATTTGTTTGGTGGTGAAGCAGAAGCTCCCGCCGAACAAGCGATGCCGGAAGAAGGCGGTCTGGACGGACTGTTTGATGATGCTGCACCCGCCGAAGAAGTTCCCGCCGATGGTGGTGGACTGGACGACTTGTTCGGCGACCCACCAGCCGAAGACACATCGGACTCGGACATCGACGATTTGTTTAGCCAAGGCAAACAAAAACTGGCTGATTCGGAAGTCACTCAAGTTGTGACCGAAAAGAAAGTTGCCAAGTCGGTTGATGTTCTGGACAGCACCAAGACTCGCACTTGGATCGACAACACCGGCAACTGGGGCACCGACGGCCGTTTGGTCGAAGTCCGCGAAAACGAGATTCAGATTCTGAAATCGAACGGCCGCACTTGCACCGTTCCGATGGAACGACTCAGCGAAGCGGACCGTGCCTACGTCGATTCAATTCGTGCCCAGGTCAGCGAGCTTTTGTTCGCAATGGCGTCGGTCGACTGAGTTGAAAAACTTTCTGTTCGAGCGTGCTCGAGCACGAAAAATCTCGCCTGAAAAAATGAAACGCCCGGCAGCCTACAAGCTGTCGGGCGTTTTTTGTTTTGGCACTCAAGCTCGGCCCCGACTCAGCCGAATAGAACGGTATCAGCGATTGAATTCGCTTTGAGCAACGAAGAGTCTTCGAGGATGGTCGGGCTTGACGAAAAAGCACGGGTTTCCTAACTTGCTCAGCTTGTGCAACAGTCAGTCTTTTACCGACTCGAGGCACGTGAAGGCGACGTGGCCAAGTGGCTAAGGCGAAGGATTGCAAATCCTTTATTCGTGGGTTCGAATCCCACCGTCGCCTCTGATGAATGCCAGATGCTTTTGGAACGCGACCCATTTTCAATGGGCCGAAACAGAGCTAGGATCATCAACCAAATGAGTGAGATCAGGCGATAGGCCATCTCACCATCGCCCTTGTAGCTCAGTTGGTAGAGCAACGGACTCTTAATCCGTGGGTCCTAGGTTCGAGCCCTAGCGGGGGCACTCTTTGCCTCGTGAAACACTGGAAATAGCGTGTTTTACGGAGGCCGCGGACAGCGTGACACAGTCTGAGTCATGCTGAATCGCCCTGAGTGGTCCCACTTTGGGACCCACTTTTGTTTTGGGGCCCGAACATGCTCAAGTTCGTGCCTTCTTGGCCGGAAACGTGTGATAGCGCTACGCCCTTCAGCATGAAGTAGTGCTTCTCTGCCACGCGAACTGAATTGCCTAGCCACTTGCAAACGGTTGGTAGCGGATTTCGCTCGGCCAAGTCTGTCAGTGCGCTTGCGCGAAGATTCTGAAATACCCGTGGCCATGGTTCGACTCCAGATCGTTTGATGGCCCGCTTGAAGCTCGTTCGCAGGTTTGAATTCTTTGAATCGTTGAGCTTTTTGAGCACGTTGGAGTTCCTCCTGATGTCACCTTTCTTCAAGGGGTCCAAGAATGGCAGCAATTCTTGGAAGACCGGGCATTCGCGTTGGCCGGCAGTAGCATCCCCGGCCTTTTTGCGACTGCGAATGCGCATGTATCTGAATCCATCGTTGAAGTCAGACCACAGCAGGGCCTGTGCCTCAGATGGAATCCGGAGTCCGGCGTATCGGCCGAACGCCACCACTAGCCGCATTTCGGGGTCATCGATTTCAGCTAAAACGCGTTCAACTGTCTCGCGATTGACGTAGCGCAACCTGTTTGGATTGTCTTGCCGAGGCAGCTTGATCGACTGGAATGGGTTGCGAGCAATCAATTCCATTTCAACTGCATTGGCAAAAAACTGCCGGGCGTCCTTCACCTTCTTCGAGGCCGATGCCGGAGCAAGGTTCCGTCCTCCTGGCGCGTTGTCCGTCAGCCAGTTCAGCCAGCGTCGTGCATCGTCAGAACTGATTTCGCCAATTGAGTGATCTGCCCCAAAGTATGCTTCGAGGTCGTTGATTGTCTGCTTGCGTTTTACCGCAGTGGACGCCGCCCAGTCACCGCGTCCGGTAGAGCGAAGCTCATAGTAGTTATCCAGAAAAGGACCGAGCTGATACGATTCTGCCGTTGGTCTTTCACCAACCAAGCCAGCCCTCGCTAGCTTGTCGTACAGCTCATCTGGCAACTGCTTAAGCCAGTGTTCGAGTTGGGGCGGGAAATCGGTGTTCAGTCGGCAGGATTCGATTAGGGTGTCGATATGCTGGCCTGCTTGGATGGCAAAATTTTTCTGGACGACACCAAACTTGATCTTGGTCCGACCGTTGGTCGTAGGGTTTTTGAAACGGAAAAAGTAGGCCGCTTTACCGCGAACTCGGTATAGGGTGGGGGTTGGCATTTTGTGCCTCTGAGTTGGTATAGAATGGTCGTAGCTGGGCATGTCACTGGACATGCTTCGAAAGGTTTCGGCCCGCTATACTGCTATGTCCGAAATTTGATTTGTCTGCGTGTTGCAATGCAATACGCTGGTGGTCAGTGTCGTTTTATTCGTTGTTGTCGAGTGCTTCCGCGATTGTTTGGGCCGAGATAAGTCTGCGTCCTCCTAGCTTGAAGCTTTTGAGTTTGCCATCGCTGATCGCGCGGTTCACTGTCGATCGCGAGACGCCAAACATTTCTGCTGTTTGGTTGATCGTGTAGCTGACTCGTTGGAGTTTCGCTTCGGCGGCGGTTGTTTTGTTGGCCGGTAGGGCTGTTTGCTTGGCTCGTGATTTGGCAACAACGGGCTGCTTGGTGTTTTTAAACGGAACGGTTGGGCGTGGTTTTCTCATCGGCACCTGTGGGAGGAATTAGGCGACTCACATACCGCAAGTCGCGCGGATAATTGACTTTCAAACCTCTGTTCAATTGCTTGCTCTCAAACAACTGTACGGCTCTTCGTTCGGAGAATTCAGTTGAATATTCAGTTTTTTTGTAATTCGTTTTCAAAATGCAGACTCACGAAGTCTGCGTTTATGGCACGAGAGCCGGTGGTTCCGGAAAGGAGGAAGAGCACTGGATAGGCTGGTCAACAATCGTTTTCGGCGATATCGGTTGCGTTCTCATTAAAGAGTTCAAACGGTGGTTCCCTGAGTGATCGTCTGGCAATCAGCCACGTGCTCGAGTTCATCAGCTCTTCGGTGGCGTCAGCTTGGTTTGCGTCGCCGCCCTGCGTGAAGGTTTGCTGCCTCGGCTTGTTCATTGCTTCATTACTCGTCGACGGAACTCGCTGTAGGTTGCCGGTGGCAGCGACTAAGGATGACGCTGCCGTAGCGTGTTTCGCGTGACTCTCTTCCGCCGTTCATCCCATTGATGACCGTGGGGTTCGTTTCGTGCTGGTCTGAGGTCATATCGGGTAGAGCCTGGTTTGTGTACTCGTGTTTTGTGCATAGTGTCTCTTTACTGAGGAGAGTGGGCACCGTGGCCGGACTGGCGTGGTGTGGGCCAGCACCAGACGACGTGAAGGCGGCTGAAGACAACGTGATCCGCTGAAGACGCCGGGCGATCGCGAACGACGCAATCAGTCCAATTGGGAGCGACCGAGGAAAGCGTCGGAGGAATGCAGGGTCCCATCCGGCTGCTAACCGGTAGTCATCTAGACGCAACTTAAAATGGCCATGGATCTAGACTGACGCCGCGTTCACCGGAGGTGATTTACTTGCCTGGCGGAAAGTAGGTTTCGCAGCCGATTATCCCAGTGTGCCGGTCTCGTATTCTCACCGTAACAGCGGACTTGAATGGACCATGCCAATTACGTTTGCAGGCATCGCCAATGACGCCTTGTCCCTCATCGCGGGTCTGCAGTGATCTCTAGATCAGGATTGCCAAGGTGAAGCGTGCGTTGCCCACTACGTTAGAATGCGGCTTTTCTCAACACCCCACAGTAACGAGCGAAGCAGACCTGGAATCTCCCTGACGAGCCTCACCCGCACCGCGGGCCCGCAATCACATAGTGGCACGCATCGCTTCGAGACCGCGGCGTAAAGCTCATCCGAATCTAGCCATTCTTCGTAGTCGTCCGAGCACCAGACAACTGCAACGCAGCCGAGGTCAGTTGTCACAGCAGCCTGCGTCAGCTCGACGCACTCAGGTGGACCGTCCGGCCCGTATAGCCGACTGATCGCAACCGGCCCGATCACCAATTGGTGGTGATACAGCCCGAGCTGGTGGGCTCGGCGGATCGCAATGTCGGCCGCTCCGATCGCCTTGTCTGCCACATCGACTTGGCCCGAGACCCAATCGCATATTCCGTCGAGCTTTTCCGCGAGCGTTTGAAGTTGTTCGGCGGCTGCGATGTCTTGCAAGACCGACGCAGACGGTCCCTTGTCGTAGATCATTTCATTCAACAGAGGCGAATAAAAACAGTGAGTCATGGTTTCTCCAGTTCGTTTTCTGGTTGTTCGTGAGTGAATTCTTTTGTGAGGGATTGCTTGGCTTCCCGCAGACGCCGTTGTGCGGCGAGTCGGGCGATCAGGTCAATCAGATCCTCAAGTTGACCGGCTGAGGAAGCAGCCGATGGTGTCATTGGAGTAGCGGCTTGATCGCCCGACTCCGAGCCAACGACCTTGGAGTCATCCGGGGGCTTCGGCACAGTCATCGTCGCACCCCGTGTTGTCGATCAACGGTCCGAGCAGTCTTGCCCTTGAGCTGAGTCCTCTGCCGACGTAGTTCGCGACGGCTGATTTTGCGAGTGGCGTTTTTCGCCTGGTACGATTGCCACCAAAGCGGCAGTGAATTTGGACGATGCGGCAACGCACCGTTCTGGTTCTGAGAACCGAATCGGCGGTTGCGCCGCGATCGGTTTGACATCGATTCCTCCTTGTGAATCAAGCTGTCTACGAAATCAACGAGAGTCGTCAATTGCTAGTCAGAGAAGTATGGGTGTCCCTACTTTCAGAACCCCTGGCAGCGGTAACGCTGTAGCGAGGCACAGGGAACAGATTGGAAGTCGGTCGGGATGCGAGCGTTTCAGTGCACGCTAGCTAAACCTTCTTCACCTATACGTAGCGCAATATCTCGCGGAATTTAGTGTCCAGTCATGCCCCAGTTTCCTGGAGTTGATCTCGGTCAAATCGATTCTAGTGAGGATGCCATAGACGCAACCTATGCTACAGCCATTGTTGCCTCGCCTGATGAAGCGATGTTGCTTGGCAATGTTTTCCAGTTGGCTCAGCAAGGCCTATGCTCGTCGATTTTGCAGCTGCGGTCCCGATCGCAGGGTCTTCTTTATGTCTGTCTTGCAGCAACGAGTTGCCAACGAACAGCCCGCGACCGATCTCCGATTGGCTGTCACCTGCTATCCTGGCCCCCAGCCGGCGTGGCCGCTGCGGCTTAGCTCGTAGTAATTAGTGATGAATGACTACAGTTTGCTTGCCTTGTCCGGCTCGAAGGCTTGGAGACCGCGGTGCCAATGATGATGTAGCCGAATCTACATTACGTTGCCGATTGAATGCCACAAATTTAGAAACGTCAGCGAATGTCTAACAAATTGTTCGTAGGGCATAGTGCCAATGGGAGCGGGGCCGGGACTTCCGAAGAACTGCGGTTGCATATTCAGCGGGTCGTGCAGCTTGCGGAGCAGTTCTCGGCGCCGCTTCGCCTTGATAAGGCCGCGGGAATCGCGGCGGTACTGCACGATATTGGCAAATACTCGTATCGCTTTCAGAACTACATTGCTGGACAGCCGGGTGCGGGATCTCCGGATCATTGGTCCGCTGGGGCGAGGCTGTCTCTAGCGGCCACAGGCGGAATGGCAATCGCGCGGACGGACATGCGAGATGCCATTCGCATGGTCATTGAATGTCACCATTCCGGGTTGAACGTGCTGCGGTGGCCAAGCGAATCCGGGAAGGTCTTGGACGAGCACCTAAACGCAACGGACCGATTGATCTGCGGTGATCTTCCGCTATTGATGAAGCGATTTCTCGACGATGGCTTGTCAATTGATACGGCCGCGATAGAAAAATTGCCTACGCCGCCCGCGTCTGCCATGCTTGAGACCCGCATGCTGTTCTCGTGTTTGGTGGATGCTGACTTCCTGGCGACCGAGGCCCACTTTGCCGGCGACCGACAAGAGGGCTATCGACCGAGACCCGAGCCGACGCCGATGGACTTCGCGGCAGCGCTGCGACATTTGGATGCGAAGATGCGCGACCTGCCGCTATCCAAACCGGCAATCCAAGAACTACGCAGAAAAGTCAGTGATGATTGCTTTTCAGCGGCATCCAGATCGGTGGGAACATACACCCTGACTGCACCGACCGGAGCGGGCAAGACACTTTCGATGCTGCGGTTCGCACTTCGTCATGCGATCGAACACTCGTTGAGCCGGCTCGTGTTCGTGATGCCATTCTTGACCATCGTGGACCAGACGGTCGAGACATTGCGATGGGCGTTTTGTGATTTGCAAGGATTTAATGAGCGATGGATTCTGGAAGATCACAGTTTGGCGGATCATGGGGCGAACGACGAGAGCGTTCCTGACTACGTGGCGAATCAGAAGCGATTAGCGGCCGAAAACTGGGATGCACCGATTGTGCTTACCTCGTCTGTTAAATGCCTGGAAAGTATTCATGCCAACCGCACATCCACATGCCGCAAGCTGCATCGCCTTGGCCGCAGCGTGTTGCTGTTTGATGAAGTGCAGACCATTCCGCCGTCGCTGGCTTCGCTGACACTGGCCACGTTGCAGTACCTCTCGAAGCGTTTCGGTTCGACCATTGTTTTGGCGACCGCGACGCAGCCAGCGTTCGACATGCTCGACAGCGATGACGTGTCGAAGTTGCCCACCATGCGAACGGTCACTGAACTGGCCGGTGGTTCGTGGAAACCCGATGAGATTATCGAAGATGCCGATGGCTTGTTCGCCGCATCATCTGGGCGCGTTTCGGTGCGTTGGGAGCTAGAAACCGAAATCGAGTTGGACGAATTTGGAAGACGAATCGCCGCAACGGATCAGTCGGCAATCGCGATCGTCAATTTGAAACGACATGCGGTGGAGTTGTTTGAATCATTGAAGCAGACGGGGGTCGAGGCATATCATCTATCGACGTCCATGTGCGCGGCTCATCGAAAACGAACGCTCCAGACGATAAGGACAAAACTGGCGAGCGATCAACCGATCAAACTGGTCAGTACGCAGTGCGTCGAAGCGGGCGTCGATCTTTCCTTCGCCGAGGGCTACCGAAGTCTCGCGCCGCTGACCTCGATTGCCCAGGCAGCGGGACGAGTCAATCGTTCCGGCGAACGGGACGGACCATCAGCGATGACGGTCTTCTGCCCGGTCACCATCGGAAACCCATACCCGCCTGGTTACGCATCGGGCATCGCGGCACTTCAGATGTTGCTGGCTGCCATTCGCGGCGAAGGGCACGATCCAAACGAAATCGACATCATCTCGTCACCAGCGTGGATGCGACAGTACTACGAGTTCCTCTACACCCACGGTGACGAAACTGCGATGAGCGAAACGATGTGCGAAGGTTTGGACGGTTTGAACTTTGAAATCGTCCAGAAAGAGTATCGATTGATTAAACAGGATCAAATCAACGTGCTGGTGCCGTTTGACTTGGATGCTCAAGCGGAATTGCTGGACCGGTACTTGGACGACGACAAGCCACCCAGATGGACGCGGGATTGGTTCCGCGATGCCCGCCCGCACACCGTAAGCATCTATCGGCAGGACTTCGGAAAGCTCTCGAACTTCATCCAGCCGCTCCCGTTCGGTGGCGACCAGCATGCGAGTCCGGATGAAGCCGATTGGTGGTTTTTGCCCGCCGACCAATCGCACCGCTACGACCCCGAAATCGGACTCGTCGTACCGCAGGAGCTTGAGTTTCTTGGGGTGTAAAAAGAGGGCGCGACGCCGAAACGCCACGCCCCCTTTCCAATGGAGTGGATTAAAGTCCGCGACCATATTTCAATCCACGCGTCCGCTCGGACGCGACCGTCACAGGCTTCCAATGCCGACGCGAGCCTCGGCAGCCATCCGTGCACCCCGTGAGGCGCAAGCTCATACTGGTTCTAACTGCCGATCGAAATTTCCGGAAGCAGTTAGCCCTGCCTCAGGAAAGTCTTCGCAGCCGACAAGAAAACGTTCATGGTAGCGGTTTTAACCGCTACAATTTATAATTGTGAAATCGTTCGAAAACGGGGTTGTGCAGTTCGCAGAACTCCCGTTAACTGAGTGAAGCTGGGCGTTCGCCCGGCGTCGGACCTGTTGGTGGATGTTGTGTTTAGGCACAAAAAAAACCAGCCGAGAAAAGTGAAGCGTTCTCGACCGGCTCTTTGTTTACCCGCTGGCGTACGCCGAGCAAGGCGTTCGCCATTGTACGTTCTGAAGGAACTGATGCCATGGCAAATTTCTACATCCGATGCACTGATCAGGACCCTCGCGGTGCCGATCATTCGGATGCCCACATCAGGTGGGTCGCGTTCGAAGACGCCACCCAGTGCCAGTCGATTGCAGACGTCCACGCACTGATCGGCGGAGGTCATTCGATTTGGTCGCGGAACCCCAATGGTGGCCCGCCTGCTCGGGTCCGCAAATGGAAATGTTCCTGTGGCTATCAAACGCTTTGGTCGGAACCAGACGCCACAACAGCGAACAATCTTGATTCGCCGCCCCATTGTAATTATCGCTGACCTCGTCTGTGTCGCAAGTTCACTGGTCATCATCTGCACACTCAGCGGGTGATGACCAGACGTGTCCGGCGATCCGCTACGATCTTCTGCCGTGACTTCTCAAATTTCTTTCGCCTTTACCCGGAGGCAATCATGCCCAAGGTTCACGCGGTCGAATTCTGGTCCGACTATGGATGCTTCAGCCGTCCTGAGGCGTCAGTCGAACGGTACTCGTACCCCATTCCCACTCACAGCGCATCGAGAAACCTATTTGATGCAATCTATTTTCATCCTCAATTCCGCTGGGTCGTTCATAAAATCGAAGTGCTTTTTGTCCCACAGTGGATCGCACTTCGCCGAAACGAAGTCAAAGAGAAAATCAACGACAACGCGGTGAAGAAATTCATCACCGGCGAGGAAGTGCAACCCATTCTTGCCGATGCCGACAAATCGATGACTGGCAGCGACGAAAGGGGACGAACACAACGCCAAACAATGGCCCTGCGAGCGCCACGTTATCGAATCCATGCGAGCATCGAACCGTGGCCGCAGTACCGCAAGATCCAGCAAAAATACAACGACATCTTCGAACGTCGTTTGAAAAGTGGCCAGTGCTTTCAACAACCCTACATGGGGCAACGAGAGTTCGCCGCATTCTTTTCACCGCCTTCGGACCGGAAGACGATGCCGCTATCGCAGGACTTCGGATTGATGGTGTTTGACACCCATGACCAAAGTCGACCTGGAACTCCGTACGACGATCCGTTCGTCACACTTTTTCGAGCCAGCATGGTCGATGGCGTGGTCGAGTATCCCTCGTTCGAAAGTGATGATGTGCTGAAACCGACTGCAGCGGGGGTGCCGTCATGATGCACCTTTTGAAACAGTATGCGGAGTCAAGCGACTTGGCATCTGCCCCCGGATACAGTGCGGTTAACATTCGATACGTCATCGCGTTCACACGCGACGGGACATTCGCGTCGATTGCGGAGATTGGCGAGGGCAAACGAGGCCGACGTGTTCCCGGATGCCCGCAGTTCAGTTTGTCGGAACTCAAAGCGATGGGAAGCGGTTCACGGCACTTCCTGGTCGATTCGCTCGATGTGATCGGGTTGCTCACGTCCAAACCAGACCAACTAGCGGATGAGAAACTGACCGCAAAGCATGGCGGATTTATCCGTTTGCTGCGTGAAGCATCCGACGCAACACCGGCGACCGGCCTGATTGCTGACGGTTTAGAAACCTCGCTGGAACAGATCCGCGAAGAACTTCGCGGACTCAAGGCGAAGCCAACCGACAAAGCAACCGTCGCCATTGAAAAAGATGGTCGTATCGAGTGGCTGATTCAAGATGATTCCTGGCGGCCTTGGTACGAGTCATTGCGTTCGCTAATCGCCGAAAAGCGATCCGCGAAAAGCTCCAAGAAGGCGAAGCTCGAACCCGCGAAGATGCGTTGCCTTTTGACGGGCGATCTTGTCGTTCCGGTGGCCACACACAGCAAAATCAAAGGTCTGTCCGATGTGGGTGGTCACACCAGCGGCGATGTCTTGGCATCGTTCAAACAAGAAGCGTTTCAACACTTTGGTTTGAAGCAAGCGGCCAACTCGGCGATGAGCGACGACGCCATGACGCTATACGTTACCGCACTGAATAAATTGATCACCAACGCTGTCAAAGTCGGTGAAGTGAAAGTCCTGTACTGGTTTGTCGACGATTCCGAGGATCGTATCGAACCAGTCGTCGATCCGTTTGCTTGCCTTTTCGAAGGCTTTCAAAGTCAACAAGAAACGAATTCTGACGAAGTCGAATTCGAAAATGACATTCAGGAAGACGCCGCCATTAAATTGAAGCGTCGCCGACACGGAGCGGAGGCGTCCGCAAAGGACTTGATCGACCTGATTCGCGAAGGCGGCGACAAAAAGGCACTTCAAGACGGCCGTTATGTCGCTTTGTCGATCGCTGCCAATACGACTCGCGTTGTCATTCGCGAAGTTCGGCAAGGGCGTTTCGAAGACCTTTCAAGATCACTCGATCGTTGGCAGAAAGACCTTCGAATTCGTCGACTCAATGGCAATCCGTTGCCAATGCAGAAACTGGATCGCTTGGTGACCGCAACCCTACGTGATCGCCAGACCGGGGAGAACTACGACAACTGGATCGCCCCCGCCGCAGTGACCTACGCCGCTCTCTGGAATGCAGCGTTGATGCCTGTTGAATCGGATGACTCAAAGCACGAAGAGTCTATCTCAGACGATGCCAAGAGGACTGCCGAGCAAAACTTGTTGAAAGCGACTGCGATCAAAGCACAGCAACGGCTGGTGCTTTCGATGCTCAACGGCGAAGTCGCGGATGCCCTTGACGACAAAAGTCCGACGATGCGTCAACGACGTTCCGCCTACTACGCCCGAATCTCTCTTCTTAAACTTTACCTTGCTCGAACCCCAGGATCCCAGGTGATGGATGATCTCAACGACGCTTCCGACAATAACGCCTACAACGCCGGGCGCGTGCTGGCCGTTTTTCAGCACATTCAAACGCTCAGTTCTGGGGAACCCAAAGCGAGCTTTTTGGATCGGTACTACGCGGCAGCCAGCACGACGCCCTACCAAGTGCTTCCCAAAATCTGCAACATCGCATTGAAGCACCTCAAGCGAATCCAGCCTCAAGTGTTACGAGACGAATTGACCGAACTTCTCGCCGCCATTCACGGACAAATTGACCCCGAAGTCAAATCGTTCGAGGCTCTGGAATTGGATGATCAGTTCCAGTTTCAGCTCGGCTTTTTTCAACAGCAGTCGCACTTACCGAACAAGAACACAGTTCGACGAGTTCGAACCGACGCCGGCTACATGGTCAGGTCCAAGGTCGAAGCGACCATCGCGAACATTCTTCATGGCGTTCAAGACGAACTTGCAGACCTTGCGATCGCAATTTCGTATGAACCCCCGTTTGTCGAAGTTGACGGCGAGAAAGTTACCAGCGACTACACGGGCAAGCCAAAGCCGATCAAAGCCGACTGGGTGGTCCAAAGCGGAAAAAGTGATCGGGTTCTCGTGGTCGAACATTTCGGGATGCGTGATTTGCAACAGTACACCGATCGGATGAACGCCAAACTGTCCGGTTATGCAAAATGCGGAGTTTTGCACGTCCAATCAACGAATGCCTCCGCAGATGAACTTCGATCAGCGAGTGCGTTGCTGGTTACCAGCGACGAAGAGGATTTCCCCGAATTCGAAAGACTGAAAGAACGCTTCACCTTCGCCATTCAAAATCTCTAAACCCCCGAAATTTTTAGTCCAAAACGGAATCAAACGATGTCACAACCCATTCAAAATCGATACGAATTTCTCTACCTGTTCGACTGTGAGAACGGCAATCCCAACGGTGATCCCGATGCCGGTAACGCTCCACGCATGGATTACCAGGACATGCATGGGCTGGTTTCCGATGTGGCGATCAAGCGTCGGATTCGCAACTACGTGCAGATGGCGGCGGGCAACGAAATGCCAAACGCTATCTTCATTGAACACGCATCTAACTTGAACGAAGCGATCGCCCGAAGTGCCGAGGCTACCGAAACAATTTCCCAAGAAAAGAAAGGTGGAAAGAAGGAAAAGGCTTCCGACGCGAATCGGCGAAACGTTGCTTTGCGAGCCCAATGGATGTGCGACAACTTCTACGACGTTCGTACGTTCGGCGCGGTCATGAGCACGGGTGCCAACGCCGGCCAGGTTCGCGGGCCGGTACAAATTGCCTTTTCGAAGTCGGTTGATCCAATCGTTTCCATGGACGTGGCCATCACACGGATGGCGGTCGCCGATGGACCAACCAAAGCGGGAGCCACCGCCGATGAGATTGAAGCGTGGACCGAGAAACAGCCCGAAGACAAGTTGCGGACCATGGGGCGCAAATCAATCGTTCCGTACGGACTGTATATCGGCAAAGGCTTCATTTCCGCGAACCTCGCCGAGAAAACCGGCTTTTCATCGGATGACCTGAAGCTTTTGTTCGAAGCTGTCTTGAACATGTTCGAGCACGACCGCTCGTCCAGCAAAGGCATCATGACCGTCCGAGCACCGATCTTTGTCTTCAAGCATGTCGGCACCGGAACCCAGGCAGACCAGAAAACTCGACAAGCAAAGATGGGGTGCTGTCCAGCACAAACGTTGTTCGAGGATGCGGTCAAGATTTCGCAAAACGCAGACGCGATGAAGGAGGACGGGGTTTCCGTGCCTCGAAAGCGGGCTCACTACAACATCGACTTTGACGAATCAAAAGTTCCTGAAGGTGTCGAGGCAATCAAGATCTGTTCGGTGGCGGATCTTGAGCGTTTGTAGGTCGCCGTTTCTTCCTGGCAGTCGTAGTAGAAGTTGTTTCGGGACGATTGCTTGGCTAATTTGCAAAATTCAAGAGCTATTTTGCATGAATCCCAAGCAGCCATGATGCGTCGTCCGACGAGCCCCGCCATGTTGCAAGGTGAGCCTAATCACTCGCGGTGACCGTCAATCATTCACGCGTCCGTTCTTGCTCTTTGGATTCGCCTAGATTCCCCGGGTTGGTCAGGAATCACGCCTATGGGATATCGGTCGGATTGTCCGTCAACAATTGTTTCGACAACCGCCTCGCCACCACGAATCGGTTGCGCTTTCGCGAGCATGACAATTCCGCCGCCAAATTGACCCAGCTCATAGCGTTTTCCGCCACAATGCAGCCACATTTCAACTTCGGCAGAATGACATCGATTCGGAGCAATCATGGAATTACCAACCGGGTATGAAAATCGAATCAGAGGCTACTGCCAGCAGCTCGAGTCAGTGCCTGTACGTGTGCTAGGTATCGGAACGCAGGGTACCGTTTTGATCGCAAAAAGTCCACGTTATCTGGATGCCTTCGCTGTCAAATTCCATCTTCGTCGAGTCGCCTACGAACGAGAAATCGGGGTTTATCTTCGTCTTTGACATCTTGAGGTGAGCGAAGTTTGTGGGCATCAAGTTCCCCAATTGCTCGGCTACGACGACGATTTGCGGGTCATTGAAATGACCACCGTGCGACCTCCCTTTTGTCTTGATTTTGGCGGAGCGTATCTCGATCGACCTCCCGACTACTCGCCAGAAGTGTGGCGGGACTGGCGAGAAGAGAAAGCGGAAGACTTTGACGGGAACTGGCCTGCGGTGGAAGAAATCTTGGATGAGTTTCGGTGGATGGGAATTCACATCGCCGACGTAAATCCTGGCAACATTCGATTTTGAGGTTCTGAGAGCAAGATGACCTATCACGATGAGGACTTGCTCGCGATCTCGGCACTGCAGCACTATCTGTTTTGTCCTCGGCAATGTGCGCTGATTCACCTGGAACAGGTTTGGGCCGAGAACCATTTGACGATGGAAGGCTTGCTCATGCATGAGCGGGCCGATTCGCCGACGCATGAGACCCGGCCGGCTGGTGACGGTGTCTCCGTCCGCGTGGAACGGGCATTACCGATCCGTTCACTCGAACTTGGCCTGATTGGCAAAGCGGATATTGTGGAGTTTCATCACTCGCGAGATCCCGGCACTGCCCTGCAGATCATTCCGGTCGAGTACAAACGTGGCAAACCGAAGGCAAACGATTGTGACCGTGTGCAGCTTTGTGCTCAGGCGTTGTGTTTGGAGGAAATGTGTTCCACGGAGGTTACCGCCATTTCGATCGAATCAGGTGCCTTATTCTATGGCACCAAGCGGCGACGGACGGAGGTTGTTTTTGATGAGGAACTTCGAGAACGCACGATGCAAACGATCGAGACGCTGCGAACCATGATCGACAGCCAGATGACACCCGCGGCTGTTCGCACCAAGGCGTGCGAGAAGTGCTCGCTGATCGAATTGTGTTTACCGGATGCCACCGGCGGGAACCGCAGTGTCGCCCGATTCATGAGTCGTCAATTGTCCCGCCATCTTCAAGATGATGTGGTACCGACTCTTCAAGATGATGGGGCGGCACAGTGAAACGTCATCTCAACACGCTCTTTATCACCACCGAAGGCAGCTACCTGGCCAAAGATGGTGCGGCCGTCCAAGTGCGATTTGAAAAGAAAACGTTGCTTCGAGTGCCGCTGCATAACTTGGACGGAATTGTGTGCTTCGGTCGCGTTGGTTTCAGTTCGCAACTCGCGGCGGCTTGCGCCGAGGCCGGCGTTTCGATTTCGTTGCTGTCGCCGCACGGACGGTTTCGAGCGGCGGTCGTGGGTTTTTCGCCTGGCAACGTGTTGTTGCGTCGTCAACAGTATCGAGCGGCGGACGATCCCAACATCACGGCGGCGATTGCACGCAATTGCATCTCGGGCAAGATTGCGAACTGTCGCAGCGTGTTGTTGCGGGCCGCTCGGGACGCCAAAGACGAGGACCGATCACATCGTTTGAAGCTCACTGCGAAACACCTCGTGCCGATTCTAAAACGTGTTGCCAAATCAGATGACGCCGATGTGATTCGCGGCTTCGAGGGCGAGTCGGCGTCGAAGTATTTTTCATCGTTCAGTGATTTGACATCCGTGGAAGCGTTTCACTTGAAAGGCCGATCGCGGCGACCGCCGCTTGATCCGATCAACGCCCTCCTGTCTTTCCTGTATGCGATGTTGGCCCACGATGCCCGAAGTGCATGCGAGGCTTGCGGGCTGGACGCAGCGGTTGGATTCTTGCACCGAGATCGGCCAGGGCGGCCGGGTTGTGCGTTGGATCTGATGGAAGAGTTTCGTCCGGTTCTGGCGGACCGATTAGCATTTTCGCTAATCAATCGAAAGCAGGTCACCCAAAGCGGTTTCGAAGTCACCTCATCAGGTGCAGTGCGGATGGATGACAAGACTCGAAAGACCGTCTTGACGGCGTACCAAACTCGAAAGCAGGACACAATTGAGCATCCGTTTCTCGGCGAAAGAACAACAATGGGACTGCTGCTGCATCTGCAAGCTCGGTTGCTCGCCCGGCACCTGAGGGGTGACTTGGACGAATACCCCGCCTTCATTTGGAGGTGATGGTCGGTTCGATGTGATGGTGACATCGATGTGGCGGAAGATTGGCAATCGTTCAGTTCACCTTTTAGGCGACCGGTGTCTAAGAATGTACCGGGATATTGATCTTTTC
>TARA_R110002073_G_scaffold221808_4_pt1 | contig 35281 bp, 31 predicted proteins | sample TARA_R110002073 | Tara Oceans TARA_R110002073 (sample SAMEA4397174) | marine metagenome | biome: Polar Biome; feature: [DCM] deep chlorophyll maximum layer (ENVO:01000326); material: water (ENVO:00002006), including particulate matter (ENVO:01000060) such as... | depth 40 m | reverse complement strand
AGATATTTATTTGCCAATGGAGGATCCAAAAAGCTCCGTTCGTATTGCCTATAAAAAGGAAATGCCTCATACCTTAAAAGATGAAATTTTAATATCAGCTTTAGGCAAAATTCTTCAATTACGTTATACCGAATCTTTACGAGAAGAAGAAGGCGGAACTTATGGTGCAAGTAGTTGGGGCCAGTTGTTTAAAGAGCCTAAACCGGTTGCTTATTTATCGGTTAGTTTTGATAGTAATCCAGAGCTGGCTGAAAAGCTTATAGCGATTGTTCATAATGAAATTGATAAAATTAAAAATGGAACTGTTTTACAAAACGACCTAGATAAAATAACTACAAACCTTTTAAAAGAAAGAGAAGATAGTAAGAGCCTTAATGCTTACGAAATGTCGTCGATAAAGAATTTTATATTAGAAGGCTATGATATAAATGCACCAGAAAACTTCGAAAACATTGTTAAATCTATCACCATAAAAGACATTCAAGATATAACAAAAAGGTTGCTAGATGACCATAAATCGTTTGAAATTGTATTTAAGCCTGCCGATTGATAATGTTACGTTAAAATAAAGTAGGTTATAGAAACTTTCGTTCTAATATTCTATTTTTGAACTTCATTAAAACCATGAGGATGAAACATATCGTTATAGTTGTTGCTTTTCTGTTTAGTACGTTACTTACGGCACAAATTTTTGAGCCTGTAAAATGGGAATTTCAAACTGAAAAATTATCAGAGAACGAGTATCAGTTAAAATTCATTGCGTTGGTGGACGATGGTTGGGCAATTTACTCACAAGATTTACCTGAAGGTGGTCCCATACCAACAAGTTTCGAGTTTGATGCAAATGGCACTTTTACCTTAATTGATAATGTAGTAGAAAGTGACGAAAATAAAGTCACCAAACACGACCCAGTGTTTGATATGACATTGTCAAAATTTTACAAAAGAGCTGAATTTACACAAATAGTTAAGCTTTCAAGCCCTAATGCAACTATTACAGGAACGCTTAACTTTATGACTTGCGATGATAAGCGATGCTTACCACCAAACGATGTGCCTTTTGAGTTTAAAATTTCAAATAATTTAGAAGAAGACAACATTCCTCAATTTAATACTGAAAACTCTCAAATTTTAGACCCAGTTTCATGGCAATTTCAAACCACGAAAGTTAACCAAAACGAATACGATATAATTTTTACAGCTAGTATAGATGATAAATGGGCTGTGTACTCGCAATATGTAGAAGAAGGTGGTCCGCTACCAACGATTTTTAATTTTGAAGAAAACAGTAACTATCAATTAATAGATGCTGTTGTTGAAAGCGATAAAAATAAAGTTACCAAACACGACAAGGTGTTTGATATGGAAGTGTCTAAATTTTATAACGAAGCCACTTTTACACAACGTATTAAAATAATAGGTGACCAATTTGATATTAATGGAACTATTGAATACATGACCTGCGATGATGAGCAATGCATATTTAAACCCGATAACCCATTTAAGTTTCGCTACTCAATCAAAGAAGGTTTGGTTGCTGTTTTAGATAATGATGCTTTTTTTACCGATAATACTGTAATTAATAGCGATGATGCAAACATTGCACTTTATGGTATGTCTGTAAATAATATGTCAAAATCGGAAATTAATTGCAATAATGAAACAAGCTCAATAGCATCAGAAGTAAAAGAACAAGGAAAATCCTTATGGAGCATATTTGGGCTTGGATTTTTAGGAGGCCTACTGGCTTTGTTAACACCATGCGTGTTTCCAATGATACCGTTAACAGTTAGTTTTTTTACAAAAAAAGGTGGTGCAAACAAGAGCTCGGGAATCTATAAAGCACTGCTTTATGGCTTTTTTATTTTTGCTGTCTATGTGGTTTTAAGCGTTCCTTTTCATTTATTAGACTCAGTAAACCCTGATATATTAAATGAAATTTCAACCAATGTTGTGTTGAATGTTATTTTCTTTATCATTTTCATCTTTTTTGCCTTTTCATTTTTTGGTTATTATGAATTAACCTTACCTGCACGATGGACAAATAAAACAACCCAAGGCGAAAATATTGGAGGTGTTTTAGGAATATTCTTTATGGCACTTACATTGGCTATTGTGTCGTTTTCCTGCACAGGACCAATATTAGGGTCGTTATTAGCAGGATCACTTACTGCAGATGGTGGTGCTTGGCAACTTACAGCAGGCATGGCAGGATTTGGAGTCTCTCTAGGTTTGCCTTTTGCACTTTTTGCCATGTTTCCAAATATGTTAAATGCCTTACCAAAATCAGGAGGTTGGTTAAATACAACCAAAGTGGTTTTAGGATTTTTAGAACTAGCACTAGCATTTAAGTTTTTATCAAACGCCGATTTGGTGCAACATTGGGGAATATTAAAATTTGAAGCATTCTTAGGCTTATGGATTATTATATTTGCAGGGTTAGCTTTATATATCTTTGGAAAAATCAAATTCCCACACGATTCTCCAATTAAAAAACTGTCCTTCTTTAGAATTTCCTCGGGAATTTTAGTAGCGGCGTTTGTTGTGTATCTAGTCTCTGGATTTAGAGTAAATAAAGAAACCAATACATTCACATCACTTACACTTTTAAGTGGACTTACACCACCAGTAGGTTACAGTTTCTTTAAACCTAACAAGTGTCCAAATAATTTAGATTGTTTTAAAGATTTAAAGACAGGAATTGCATACGCAAAAAAAGTAAATAAGCCCATTATTTTGGACTTTACAGGATATGCCTGCGTAAACTGCAGAAAAATGGAAGAACATGTTTGGCCTCTAAGCTCAATAGATGATTATATAAGAAATGATTTTGTATTGATTTCTTTGCATGTGGATGATAAAAAACAACTTCCAGAAAGTGAACAAATAGAGGTTCCAAGAATTAATGGAGGTATTAGAAAGCTGGAAAATTATGGACATAAATGGGCACATTTCCAAACGCAATTCTTTCAAACCAATTCTCAACCCTATTATGTGTTGTTAAATCCTGAGGGTACAAAAATTCTTAATCAACCTGTAGGCTATACACCAAATGAAGAAGAATATGCACAGTTTTTAGAATGTGGTCTAGATGTTTTTAATAAATCTAAAAAAATAGATTTAAATAATACACCTTAAAGTTTTTAGAAAGGTAACGTAATTCTTTTCACTATTTTTGTACACACTAAATTTTAAGAAGATAATGCCAACACAATTAGAAAACTATTTTCGAAAATTCAGGGAGAACATCGTTGGGATAAACCAAACATTTGAGTCTCCTTATGGCAAAAAAGACATCATTTATGCCGATTGGACAGCAAGTGGACGGCTATATAGACCTATTGAAGAAAAATTGATGAATGTTATTGGCCCTTATGTGGCAAATACACATACCGAAACGTCAATAACAGGATCATCAATGACACATGCTTACCATGAGGCACGCAACATTATCAAGAAACACGTAAATGCTTCTAAAGATGATGTTCTACTAACAGTAGGCACAGGAATGACAGGAGCAATTAATAAGTTTCAACGTATTTTGGGCTTAAAAGTGTCTGAAAACTTAAAAGAGCATACCGCAATTCCTGAAGAACTTCGCCCTGTCGTTTTTATAACACACATGGAGCATCATTCCAATCAAACTTCTTGGTTGGAAACTATTGCTAAAGTAGAGGTAATCCCATGTAATGAGAAAGGTTTGGTATGTTTTGAGAGTTATCAAAAACTACTAGATAAATATAAAGATCATCCCATTAAAATAGCAGCAGTAACAGCCTGCTCCAATGTTACAGGAATTAAAACCGATTATCACACAATTGCAAAGTTAATCCATCAAAATAATGGGTTATGTTTTGTAGATTTTGCATGTTCGGCACCTTATGTTGCTATAGATATGCATCCAGAAGATGAAGAAGCCTATTTAGATGCTGTGATGTTTTCGCCACATAAGTTTTTAGGAGGACCTGGAGCATCAGGCGTATTAATATTCAATAAAAAATTATATAAAAATTTAGTACCCGATAATCCAGGAGGTGGCACAGTTTCTTATACCAACCCTTGGGGAGATCACGACTATATTGATGATATAGAATCTAGAGAAGATGGAGGTACTCCAGGCTTCTTACAAGCCATAAAAGTAGCCTTGTCTATTAGGCTTAAAGAACAAATGGGTGTTCATAATATTTTAAAACGTGAACACGAAATTAACGACATTATCTTCAAAAAACTTTCTAAAATTGAAAATCTTCAAATGTTAGCGGCAAACCATAAAGATCGTTTAGGCGTGTATTCATTTTATATCGTTGATGCTCATTACAATTTAGTAGTAAAGCTTTTAAATGATCGTTATGGCATTCAAACTCGAGGAGGCTGTTCTTGTGCTGGAACCTATGGCCATTTTTTGTTAAATGTGGATCAACCAACATCAAAAGCTATTGAGGTAAAGATTTTAGAAGGTTGTTTAATTGAAAGACCAGGTTGGGTGCGTATGTCAATTCATCCAACTATGACCAATCAAGAGATTCATTTTATTTGTGATGCCATTAAAGAAGTTGCCGAAAATTTTGAGGGTTGGGGTAAGGATTACAAATATAATGCGATTAAAAACGAATTCGAACACAACCAAAATTTAGAAATAGAAAAAGAAATAACCAGTAATTGGTTTAATGTTTAAAATTGATTAATAAATGTCAGAGACGATAGAAAAAGTAAAATGCTTAATTATAGGTTCAGGACCTGCAGGTTATACAGCAGCTATTTATGCAGCTAGAGCAAATATGAATCCAGTGTTATATCAAGGATCACAACCAGGTGGGCAATTAACAACAACAAACGAAGTTGAAAACTTCCCAGGCTATCCAGATGGTGTAACAGGGCCAGAAATGATGATGCAATTACAGCAACAGGCTGAAAGGTTTGATACAGATGTAAGGGATGGATGGGTAACTAAAGTAGATTTTTCAGGAGATATTCATAAAGTTTGGGTAAATGATACTAAAGAAATTCATTGTGATACCGTAATTATCTCTACAGGAGCATCGGCAAAATATTTAGGTTTAGAATCAGAGCAAAAATATTTAAAACTTGGTGGAGGTGTGTCTGCTTGTGCAGTTTGTGATGGATTTTTCTATCGTGGGCAAGAAGTGGTTATTGTAGGAGCTGGAGATTCGGCTTGTGAAGAAGCACATTATTTGTCTAAACTTTGTACAAAAGTGACCATGTTAGTTAGGAGAGATGAATTTAGAGCATCAAAAATAATGGCCGCTAGAGTAAAAAACACTAAGAACATAGAAATTCTTTACAACACTGAAACCGAAGAGGTTTTAGGCGATGGTCAAGTAGTTACTGGAGTGAGGGTTTTTAACAATAAAACAAATAAAAAGCACGACATTCCTGCAACTGGGTTTTTTGTAGCAATTGGCCATAAGCCAAATACCGATATTTTTAAAGATTATTTAAAGTTGGATGAAACAGGTTATATTATAAACAATCCTGGAACTTCCAAGACAAACATAGAAGGTGTATTTGTAAGTGGTGACGCTGCAGACCACGTGTATAGACAAGCAGTTACAGCAGCCGGAACAGGATGTATGGCTGCTTTAGATGCCGAACGTTATTTGGCTGCTAAGGAATAGCAGGGAATTACTTTAAAAGTTTTAAGACTATTCTTGTTAAGAATAAAAAAGGGACAAATCAGAAATATCTGATTTGTCCCATGATGTACTCAAGGTGGGAATCGAACCCACACTTCCGAAGAAACTGGATTTTGAATCCAGCGCGTCTACCAATTCCGCCACTTGAGCATTTAGTGTCCACCTCCCGATAGCTATCGGGATTGCCACTTGAGCAAAACAGACAGCAAAAATATAAAATATTTTAACTCCCAACTATTAAAATAGTGGCTTTTATCCTTTTGGAATTCAAATAAATCCCTAAATTTGCACCTCATTAAAAATAAGTAATCTTTTTGCGCTCATTAACAAATAGTTAATTATGACAAAAATAAAAACAAAAGCCAAAATATTTGCCTGTACTCAAAGTACCGAGTTAGCAAAAAAAATTGCTGAAGCTTATGGCGAAGAATTGGGTAATGTTATTACTTCTACTTATAGTGATGGAGAGTTCCAGCCTTCTTTTGAAGAATCAGTAAGAGGTGCTAGAGTATTCTTAATTGGTTCAACAAACCCTGGACCTGAGAATTTAATGGAGCTTTTGTTAATGTTAGATGCAGCTAAACGAGCTTCAGCAAGACATATTACGGCAGTTATGCCATATTATGGATGGGCGAGACAAGATAGAAAAGACAAACCAAGAGTACCAATTGCAGCTAAATTGGTAGCTAAAATGTTGGAAACTGCAGGAGCAACTAGAATTATTACAATGGATTTGCATGCAGACCAAATTCAAGGGTTTTTCGAAAGGCCAGTTGATCATTTATTTGCATCAACCATCTTTTTACCTTATTTAAAAAGTTTGAACCTCGATAATTTAACTATTGCCTCACCAGATATGGGAGGCTCCAAAAGAGCTTATGCGTATTCCAAGGCTTTAGAAAGTGAAGTGGTAATCTGTTATAAGCAACGTGCAAAGGCCAATGTAATTTCACATATGGAATTAATTGGTAATGTAGAGGGTAAAAATGTGGTACTTGCAGATGATATGGTAGATACCGCAGGAACACTTACAAAAGCAGCCGACTTGATGATGGAAAGAGGAGCATTAAGCGTACGAGCAATTTGTACACACCCAATTTTGTCTGGAAATGCATATGAGCGCATAGAAAACTCAAAATTAGAAGAATTAATCGTGACCGATTCTATTCCAGTATCACAACAAAGCAGTAAGATAAAAGTATTAAGTTGTGCCAATTTATTTGCCGATGTGATGCATAAAGTACATCACAACAAGTCCATCAGTTCAAAATTTATAATGTAAGTACATCCTAACCTTCCCATAAGGGAGAGGTTTATTTGGAATTAAAAAAATTAATATAAACAACAAATTAGTAACAATTAAAATTAACAAATGAAATCAATTACAATCAATGGATCGAAAAGAGAAAGCGTGGGCAAAAAAGCAACAAAGGCCTTACGTAATGCTGGAGAGGTTCCTTGCGTATTATACGGAGGAGACAAGCCAGTACATTTCTCAGCAGCTGAACTGGCATTCTCTAAACTGATATACACGCCTAATGCGCATACAGTTGTGATTGCCCTAGACAATGGAGACTCTATGGATGCAGTGCTCCAAGACATACAATTTCACCCAGTTACAGACAGGATTTTACATGTGGACTTCTATCAATTATTTCAAGATAAAGAAATAGCAATGGACATTCCTGTACGTTTAGTGGGTAACTCAAAAGGTGTTAAAAATGGTGGTGTATTAAGAAGAAATAATAGAAAACTTCGTATTAAAGCACTCCCAACCAACTTACCAGATTTTATAGAAATAGATATTACACCAATGAAGATTGGTAGTAAATTTTACGTTGGTGATTTAGATCAGGAAAAATACAGATTCTTGCATACAGACAATACAGTAGTTTGCCAAATTAAAACAGCTAGAACTGCTATTGTTGATGAAGAAGATGAAGAAGAACTAGAAGAAGGTGCTGAAGGAGCAGAAGCAGCAGCCGAAGGAGCAGAGACTCCAGCAGCTGAAGCAACGCAAGAATAAGAAGCATTTCTTTTAATAAAATCAAAAGCATTCTGTTAATTCAGGATGCTTTTTTATTTTTACACAACTTACTAAAGTTATATGTGTAAATTTTTAAATTGGATTCTCAATAAAAACAAACAATCTTTCAAAGAAGATGAAACCGTAATGAAGAAGTTTTTAATAATAGGTTTAGGCAATATTGGTGAGAAATACCAAAATACACGACATAATATCGGGTTTAAAATCCTTGATTTTTTTGCCTCTAAAGAAAATATAGTTTTTGAAACAGTAAAATTAGCCGATAGGACAGAATATAAATTAAAAGGACGAACCTTTATTTTTTTAAAACCAAATACTTACATGAATTTAAGTGGAAAAGCCGTTAAGTATTGGTTAGATAAAGAGAAAATCCCTATAGAAAATTTATTGATTATAACAGACGATTTAAACCTCCCTTTTGGTACAGTAAGATTAAAAACAAAAGGAAGCGATGGAGGCCATAATGGGCTTAAAGATATTCAAGAAAAATTAAACACCTCCAAGTATAATAGATTTAGATTCGGCATTAGTGACGATTTTAGAAAAGGACATCAAATAGATTACGTTTTAGGTCAATGGAGTGATGAAGAGAACAAGAAATTAGAAGAGAGATTAAGTAAAAGTGTAGAAATAATCAAGTCTTTTGGGTTATCTGGAATGAATAACACGATGAATGGTTTTAATGGTAAATAAAAAAATTAGTAACTTTACAACTGCTTTAAATGATTTTAACCTAAAAATTATGGACTTTAAGAAAACAACATTTAACATTTTGTTTTTTAGTTTTCTACTATCAAGCATAGTAACAATTGCACAAGAAAAAGAATTCACTCGCTGTGCCACAGACCAGTATAACAAAATACTGTTAAAGGATAACCCAAACATGATGGGCAGCAAAGCGTTCGAAAAAAAGCTTAGCAATCAAATTCAATTAAATAAATTAAAAAGTAGTAGTATTAATGGTGCTGCAAATAGAAGAATTGTATATACAATTCCTGTAGTTGTCCATGTTATTCATAATGGTGAAGCCATTGGTGTTGGAGCTAATATATCTGATGCTCACATATTATCTCAAATTCAAGTTTTAAATGAAGACTTTAGACGAATGTCCGGAACAAGGGGCTTTAATACAAATCCAGATGGAGCCGATGTTGAAGTTGAGTTTTGTTTGGCACAACAAACACCAGACGGCTGTGTCACTAATGGTATAAATAGAATTGATATGTCTGCAACAAGTACCAGCTGGTCTGGACCAGGAGGCAATACCGATACGGTTTTAAAACCAGCAACCATTTGGGACGCTTCCAAATACTTTAATATATGGACTGTGAATTTCTCCGACAGCAGCACATTAGGTTTTGCACAGTTTCCTGGAGGACCAGCAGTTTCTGATGGTATTGTGGTTGGTTATCAGTTTTTTGGTACAGATGACGACCCAAATGTGACAATTCCAGGGATTTTTAATTTAGGTAGAACCACAACACACGAAGTAGGTCATTATTTAGGCTTATACCATACCTTTCAAGGAGGATGCGCCGAAATTGATGGAGGAGATTTTTGCCCAGATACACCAGCAGTGGCTAGCTCAAGCTCTAATGCTAATATCTGTAACACTGGAAACGACTCGTGCCCAACACCTGTTAATACACCAGATATGGTTGAAAACTATATGGACTATAGTCAAGATTCATGTATGAATATATTTACAAACGACCAAAAAGCAAGAATGATAGCAAATTTAACAGGAGCAGCAAATAGACCAACCACATTAACCTCTAATGTATGTACACCATTAGCTTCAGTAGAAGATGATAGTAGTTTAGAAATTGAGGGTATAGCAATTGAAGATTGCGGCGTTAGTGTAAATGCCTCTATAAGAATCACCAATTGGGGAACTGCTACTTTAAATTCGGTTGTAGTTTTTTATGACCAAGATGGAGGAGCTGCTTCAAATTATAACTGGTCAGGTTCTTTAGGCTATGGGGAATTTGAAGTTGTTAACTTACCAACAATTATTTCAACTCCTGGGAGTCATACATTTAATGCTTCAATATCCAGCCCTAACGGGAATACCGATTTAAGAAGTTGTAATGATGATGTAAGCACCTCATTTAATGTAAATTCTTCTTACACTACAACAGCCCAAATACACCTAACTTTAAATACAGATGATTTTGGAGGAGAAACTACCTGGACTTTTATGGATAGTGGAGGAGCAACATTGTATAGTGGTGGACCACATCTAGACAACACAACTATAAACGAATCATTCGATGTTATTCTTAATGAGTGTTATACGTTTACTATTCTCGATTCAGCTGAAGATGGTATATGTTGTGGATATGGAAATGGCTCTTATGATTTGAAAACAGACGACAACACGATCATCGTTTCCGGTGGAAATTTTGGAGCAGCTGAAGCAACTAAAATCTCAACAATTACGCTTTCAACGAATCAATATTTTGTAAATAATAAAGTGATTGTTTATCCTAACCCTACAAATAATGAAATAAATATTAGGCTTTCTAATAGAGGTGATTTACCAGATGCCTATAGGGTATATAATATGTTAGGTCAATTAGTTAAAGAAAGCAAAATACACAACAGCTCTCAACTTAATATTGATGCATCAGGTTTAAGTAATGGCATGTATTTTATAAAAGTTATAAAAGGTAGAGCTTCCAAAGCATTACCATTTATTAAAAAATAGAGTGTTTTTAATAACATAATATCTAATTTTGTAAAAAAGCGATTAGTTGAAAATTAAAACCACCTTAGATGCTTACTCAAAAAAAGATTCGGTAGTTACCATTGGTACATTTGATGGCGTGCATATTGGCCATCAAAAAATCATCAAACAGCTTGTTGAAATAGCTGAAAAAGATAATTTACAAGCTGTTGTCCTTACATTTTTCCCTCACCCTAGAATGGTGTTGCAAAAAGACACAGGTATTAATTTAATTAATACTATTGATGAGAAATCTCAGCTATTGGAGAATTTTGGAATAGACCACCTCGTAATTCATAAGTTTACTAAAGAATTTTCTCGATTAGGAGCTATGGAATTTGTTAGAGACACCTTAGTGAAGAAGCTTCATGTTAAGCATATTATTATAGGTTACGACCATAGGTTTGGAAGAAACAGAACTGCGAATATCGATAATTTAAGGGAGTATGGTGAGGTTTATAATTTTAAGATTACCGAAATATCTGCACAAGAAATTGATGAAGTAGCTGTAAGCTCCACAAAAATTAGAAAAGCCTTAAATAATGGAGACATTGAGGTTGCAAATGCTTTTTTAGGGTATAATTTCATGCTTACAGGCACAGTAGTAGAAGGTAAAAACCTTGGAAAACAAATTGACTTCCCAACAGCAAATCTAAATATTGAAGAGTCCTATAAACTTATACCCAAAAATGGATCTTATGTAGTAAAATCCATCATAGAAGGTAAAACTATTTACGGAATGATGAATATTGGAACCAATCCAACCGTAAATGGCAAAGACCAATCAATCGAAGTTCATTTTTTTAATTTCAATAAAAATATTTATAATAAAAAAATTCAAGTAGAACTTATAAAAAGATTAAGAGACGAGCAAAAATTTGATTCTATTGATACACTAAAGGTACAGTTACATAAAGACAAAGAAATTTGCTTAAACTACTTAAACCAACTCAATGCTTAATTATCTTCTTTTAGAATTAGTCTAGATAGATTTTACCTTCTAAACAAGATTGAATTTCTTAGTAATTCCGTAAATTTGTGGCTTAAATTTTTACGCAATGTTACAAGTTCCTTTTATTAGAGAAAACCAAGATTTGGTAATAACACGTTTAGCAAAACGAAATATAGATGCTAACGAAATGATTACCGAAGTAATTGCTCTTGATGAAAACCGTAGAGCATTACAAGCACAATTAGATAATACTTTGGCAGAATCTAATACGCTATCTAAAGAGATTGGTATGTTGTACAAATCTGGTAAAGCAGATAAAGCCAACAAACTAAAGGAAAAAACAGCTACTCTAAAAGAAGACTCAAAGCAACTTAACGAGCAGTTAAACAGTATAGCTTCTCAATTAGAAGACTTATTATTTAAAATACCTAATGTGCCACACGAGTCTGTTCCAGCCGGAAATACCGATGAAGATAACGAAGTAGTATTACGCGAAGGTAATATTCCAGAATTGCCAAAAAATGCTTTGCCACACTGGGAACTAGCAAAAAAATATGATATAATAGATTTTGAATTAGGCAATAAAATTACTGGAGCAGGATTTCCAGTTTATAAAGGAAAAGGCGCAAAATTACAGCGTGCTCTCATCTGGTACTTTCTAGATAAAAACACAGCAGCAGGCTACCAAGAAGTACAAGTGCCACATTTGGTAAACGAAGCTTCAGGTTTTGGAACAGGACAATTACCAGATAAAGAAGGGCAAATGTATCATGTAACTGGAGATAATTTATATTTAATACCAACAGCCGAAGTCCCAGCAACAAATATTTTTAGAGACGAGCTTTTAAAAGAACAAGAGCTACCCAAAGCCTTAACGAGCTATACACCTTGTTTTCGTCGTGAAGCAGGAAGTTATGGAGCACATGTAAGAGGGTTAAATAGATTGCATCAATTTGATAAAGTAGAGATTTTACGTGTAGAACATCCAACACGATCCTACCAAGCACTAGATGAAATGGTAACACATGTAAAATCCATTTTACAAGAGCTTAAATTACCATATCGAATTTTAAGATTATGTGGAGGCGACCTTGGGTTTACATCGGCACTCACTTACGATTTTGAGGTGTTTTCTACAGCACAAGATAGATGGCTGGAAATTTCATCAGTATCAAATTTCGAAACTTTTCAAGCCAATCGGTTAAAATTACGCTTTAAAAACAATAATGGTAAAAGTGAATTTGCACATACTTTAAACGGAAGCTCACTTGCATTGCCTCGTGTATTAGCAGGTATTTTAGAGAATTGCCAAACAGAAAAAGGCATTAAAATTCCAGACGTTTTAGTACCATATACTGGCTTTACCTTTATCGATTAATTTAATTTTAAACAATAGGGTAATATGTTAAATTTTAACATATAAATCGTTAAAATGTAAAAAAAATACGTTGTTTGACGATTTTTTACTCAAATTCCTTTGATTTTAAAAAAAAATTACGGACTTTAGTGGCACCAAATCTTAATGAACCTACAGTTATGAAAAATTTTAAAAGAATATTTCTATTGGTAACCCTTGTGGTACTGGTAGTTCAAGTTGTTTTTAATTAAAAATAGGGCCCAAAATCGAAAACTCCCTTAAGATATATAAAATACCACAACAGGATAATTGAATCATTTTATGAAATATGATTAATAGCACATTTATTTTGGATGGTTATGCCTGAACTTCGGTTCAGGCATTTTTTTATTAAAATATTCACAATAACTAAAACACACATTTCTTATATTTACAGAGCTATGAAATTTATAATCTATATAAGTTGTTTCTTTTTTTCATTTTCGGCTATTTCACAGAATGATGAGGCTTTGGCGAAAAACTATTTCGACAATGGAGAGTTCGAGAAAGCATTGATTTCTTATCAAAATCTTTATACCCAAAAGAAAAATAACTTGAATTATTTTTACAAAATTATAGAAATACATCAGCAATTAGAACAATATGACTTAGCAGAATCTTTACTTAAGGAGAAAATCAAGGGTCAAAGAGATGGGCAATTTATTGTTGAGTTGGGTTATAATTTTCAATTAAAAGGCAATCAAGAAGATGCCGAAAAATATTACAACCAAGCCATCACTAAAATAAAAAGCGAGCCTGTCTATGCTTATTTTGTTGCACGTCGTTTTGAGATACACGCACTTATTGATAAGGCTGCAATTGTTTATGAAAAAGCTATGGAGTTGCGCCCAGAATCTAACTTTCATAGACAGTTGGCTGCTATTTACGGTGAGCAAGGCAAAGTAGAAAAAATGTTTAATAGCTATGCCAATTTTATTGAATTAAGCCCAACGTTTGTCCATCAAGCTAAAAGATTATTTAGCGAATATATTACTGAAAATGGAGAGGATAAGAATAATATATTTTTAAGAAAAGCATTATTACGTAAAGCACAACTTAACCCAGATATAATTTGGAACCAATTATTAAGTTGGCTGTTTATTCAGCAAAGAAACTACAATAAAGCATTTGCACAAGAAAGGGCTATTTTTAAACGCCAACCAGAATCTTTAAGAGGTATTTTAGATTTAGCGAGAATTACAATAGAGCAAGATGAGGTAGAAGTTGCTAATACTATTTTAAATTATATTGTCGAAAATGTCATGGAACCAAACATTGTACTCGACGCATATAAAGATTTGTTAGAAATAGAAGTGAAACATTCATTAAAGGATGATTATGCATCAATAGACGAAAAATACAAAAACTTGATTGAGCTATACGGAAGAAACGTTCAAACCACTAATTTACAGCTTTCTTATGCAAAATTTATGGCCTTTCATTTTAACAGGTCTAAAGAAGCCATTGAGTTTTTAAAAGAAACGCTTAAAACCAGAGTGTCTAGAGCACAAGAAGCTAGAGTAAAATTGCTGTTAGGAGATATATTGGTACTTCAAGAAAAATTCAACGAGGCACTTATATATTATTCTCAAATTCAAGCGAGTTTAAAAAACAGTATTATTTCGCAAGAAGCGAGGTTTCGAGTGGCAAAAGCAAGTTATTACAAAGGCGATTTTAAATGGGCCGAATCGCAATTAAAAATTCTTAAATCGTCAACCTCACAATTAATTGCCAATGACGCTTTAGAGTTAAAGTTGTTAATATCAGACAATAAGTACGACGATTCCACACAAACAGCTTTAAAATTGTATGCTAAAGCAGATTTGTTGACATTTCAAAATAAAACCAACGAAGCGATAACTAAGTTAGATAGTATTATTGCCAACCATAAAACAGAGTCTATTATGGATCAGGCTTTATATAAGCAAGCCAGATTATTTGAAGAATTAAAAGACTATCCAAGAGCCGAAGCTAATTATTTAGCGATTATAGAAAACTATCGCGAAGATATACTTGCAGACGATGCTTATTATAGATTGGCAGAATTATACAACAACCAATTGGCACAACCCGAAAAAGCAAAAGAGTTTTACGAAAAAGTTATTTTCGATTATGCCGATAGCATCTTTTTTGTAGAAGCACGTAAAAAATATAGAGCCTTACGTGGTGATGCTATTAACTAAATTTTAATGACTGTAACTTCAACTAAACGCCTAATCATCAGCAAAGTTAAAGAAACAGATGCTCCTTTTTTTGTGGAGTTAATGAATACTCCAAGTTGGATTAAATACATTGGAGATAGAAACATCAAATCAGTTAAAGATGCTGAAAACTACCTTAAAAACGGAATCTTAAAAAGCTATAAGGAATCGGGTTATGGTTTTTATAAAGTTGCTCAAAAAATAGAGCCAGATAAAGCCATAGGTATAGCTGGTTTGGTAAAGCGAAAGGAGTTGGAATACACAGATATTGGCTTTGGGTTTTTACCAGATTATGAAGGCAAGGGCTTTGGTTATGAATCGTCTTTAGCGATAATGGATTTGGCAAAAAATAGGTTTAAGCTTAACAAAATTTGCGCAATAACCAATCCAGAGAACAAAAGTTCCATTCATCTATTAGAAAAATTAGGCTTATCTTTCCAAAAACAGATAAAACCTTTTGATGATAACAAGGAACTTCTGTTATTTGCAAAAACACTTTAATTGTAAATAACTTAAGCACTTAAAACTTTAGACACTTTTAACTTTACATGATAATATACAACGTAACCATAAATATTGACGAAAGCATTCACAACGAGTGGTTAACATGGATTAAAGAACATATACCGCAAGTTCTGGCAACAGGAAAATTCACTGAAGCCAAACTCACCAAAGTATTGGTTGAAGAAGACTTAGGAGGTGTAACTTATTCTGTGCAATACAGAGCCACATCACGAGAAGCTTTGGATGCTTATTATAAAGAAGATGCCGAACGACTTAGAAAAGATGGACTTTCAAAATTTGCCGATAAAATGCTGGCATTTCGTACTGAACTTGAAGTTGTAGATGAGTATTCTGTTAATTTTACCTAACACCAAACAACTTGTCAGTAAGAGCTAAAAAACATTTAGGACAGCATTTTTTGCGAGACGAGAATATTGCAAAAAACATTGCAGCTTCCTTAAGCTTGAAAGGCTACAAAAAGGTTTTGGAAATAGGTCCAGGAATGGGAGTGCTTACCAAGTACTTACTTGAAAAAGATATTACAACCTATGTCATTGAAATTGATTCCGAATCAGTTGAATACCTTCAAGCTAATTACTTAAACTTAGCACCAAGAATTATTGAAAAAAACTTTTTAAAATACGATTTAAACGAAGTTTTTAACCAAGAACCTTTCGCCATCATTGGAAACTTCCCATATAATATATCAACACAAATAGTATTTAAAACCTTGGAAATGCGTCATCAAATTCCTGAATTTTCAGGAATGTTCCAAAAAGAAGTTGCCCAACGTATTTGCGAAAAAGAAGGCAGTAAAACCTACGGAATCCTTTCAGTATTAACGCAAGCTTTTTATGATGCCGAGTATTTATTTACAGTGCCACCAAGTGTTTTTAATCCACCACCAAAAGTAGATTCTGGAGTACTTCGTTTAACTAGAAAAGAACATTTTGATTTACCGTGTGATGAAAAATTATTTTTCAGAGTGGTAAAAACAGCTTTCCAACAACGTCGAAAAACATTACGTAACAGTTTAAAAACCTTCAATCTTTCCGATAATTTAAAAGCAAATGTTATCTTTGGCAAACGTCCAGAACAATTAAGTGTTGCTTCGTTTATTGAACTAACTCAGTTAATTGAGAAAGATAAATAATAACGTTACTTCGAGTGTCCTGAGAATGGCGAAGGATGTATCGAGAAGTAGTTTAATCTCATGTCAGAAGAAAAAGAAAACATACAATTTCAACTCACTGATGAACTCATTGAACAAGTTGAGCAATTTGTCGAGAATAAAAACGATAAAGAGCTACAGCTATTATTAGATGAATTTCATTACGCTGATATTGCCGAAATTCTAAATGAACTCGATTTAGAAGAGGCTACGTATGTGATTAAATTACTCGATTCTGAAACGACTTCAGATATCTTGATGGAGCTCGATGAAGACATTAGGGAGAAAGTCCTTCAAAACTTGTCGGCCAAAGAAATTGCCGAAGAAATTGAAGAACTAGATACTGATGATGCTGCCGATATGATTATGGAACTTCCTGAAGAACGCCAGGAAGAAGTAATCTCAAACATTGAAGACGAAGCGCACAAGGCAGAGATTGAAGAGTTATTAGCTTATGATGAAGATACAGCTGGTGGTCTCATGGCAAAAGAGCTTGTAAAAGTTTATGAAACCTGGACCGTTGCAGGTTGTATGCGTAGGATTAGAGGACAAGCTAAAGATGTTACGAGAGTTCACTCCATTTATGTTGTAGATAAGGAAGAAAAACTAATAGGTCGCTTATCTCTTAAAGATTTAATAGTAGCAAAAAGCGACCAAAAAATTGCTGATATAGCAAAGGATAATGTAGATTTTGTTAATGTGAATGACGATGCGGAGGATGTTGCGAAAATCATGTCTAAGTACGATTTGGAGGCTATTCCAGTAGTTGATGAAAATCAAACATTGTTAGGGAGAATTACCATTGATGATATTGTCGATGTTTTAAAGGAGGAAGCAGATAAAGATTATCAATTAGCAGCAGGTATTACACAAGATGTTGAAGCTGATGATAGCATATTAGAGCTTACCAAAGCACGTTTACCTTGGCTGTTCTTAGGACTGGTTGGTGGTGTTGGTGCCTTTTTAATTATGGAAGGCTTTCAAGAATCGTTTAAACAATATGCGGTTTTATTCTTTTTTACGCCTTTAATTGCTGCAATGGCTGGAAATGTTGGCGTACAATCTAGTGCTATTATTGTTCAAGGTTTGGCAAATGATGACATAAAAGGTAGCGTTAATAGCAGACTTTTAAAAGAAATGTTTTTGGCTACACTTAACGGAGTTATTTTAGCTTTGTTTTTGTTTTTATTTGTTTGGTTAACCAAAGACCAAACCACAGCTCTAGCCATTTCAGTATCACTTGTTGTTGTGATTATTGTGGCTGGATTAATAGGCACATTTGTTCCGTTATTTTTAAATAAAAGAGGAATTGATCCTGCTATAGCAACTGGACCATTTATTACCACTAGCAACGATATTTTAGGTATATTGTTATATTTCTGGATTGCAAAATTGATTCTTAATATTTAAAACCTTTTTTCTTAATGATAAAAATTTTTAGGAAAATTCGTCAAAATTTACTTTTGGAAGGTAAAACAGGAAAATACTTCAAATATGCTTTAGGAGAAATAGTACTAGTGATGATTGGTATTCTATTGGCACTTCAAGTCAATAACTGGAACGAACTCAGAAAAAGTAAACAAGCAAAAAATGTTTATATAGACCGTTTGATTAATGAATTAAAAGCAGATACTACTGCGTTTTCATTTCATATTAAAAATGTACAAAGTAATGCAAATGATGGTAAATACATCATGTCTATTATTAATGAAAATAAACCGATAGTCAATAACAAAGAGTTTGTTTTGAGACTACAGAATATTGGAAGAGTAAGTATTCCTCGAAAAGCGAACAATTCATTCTTAGATTTGCAAAGCTCAGGCAATCTAAAGTTGTTTAATAATGATTTTGTAGTTAATGCCGTTAGAAGTTATTATGTAACAGAAGTCGATTTCTGGTATGAAAGATATATTGAGAGAACAACTGAAGGGTTTTTACCTATTGTTACTGAGGTACTTCCTTTTAAAATAGGAGAAGAAATAATTAAAAGCGAAATGAAAGAGAACCCAAATTTTAGTCCATCTCTGAACTTGGAATACTACAAGGTTTCGGTCTCAAATGAAGATTTAGAATTAATTCTTGAAAAAATACGTAAACAAAGAGATTTTAATTTCCATTTAAAAAATGCCACAAGAGCGCACTTGTTGCAAATACGTTTTCTACGTGAAAGTTATAATCAAGCTAGTGACTTAATTAAATTGTTGAAGAATTATAAAGAATGAAACCAATAAATATATCTGAAAAATTCACTAAGTTTTCTAAAAACTGGCATCCACATCAAATAGCTGTGGTAGATGGTATGCAGGTGATTTTAGCCAAACTAAAAGGTGAATTTGTATGGCATAGTCATGAGGATGAAGACGAGCTATTTCAAGTAGTTAAAGGTACTTTGTATATGCAGTTTAGAGCTTCGTCGTCCGAAACTGGAAGTGAAGGAGGAATAAGAACTGAGGTTATTAAGGAAGGTGAAATTATAGTTGTTCCAAAAGGTGTAGAGCATAATCCTTATACAAAAAATGACGAAGAAGTACATGTATTGTTGTTCGAGAAACTATCAACAGCTCATACTGGAAAAGTTGAACATGAAAAGACACAAACGCATTATCCTAAAATATGACTTTGTCATGCTGAACTTGTTTCAGCATCTTATTCTTTATACTTTTGAGTAATATTCAAACAAACATAATAAGTCTTCCCTTTGGGAAGATTTAGATGGGCTTATGAAAATCCTTCACCTAGATAAAAATCACTCATTACTTATAAATCAACTAAACGATTTAGGCTTTATAAATCACGAAGATTATACTTCTTCAAAAAAAGAAATTGAAGCAAAAATCCATGAATATGATGGTTGTATCATTAGAAGCCGATTTACAATTGACAAACAGTTTTTAGACAAAGCAACCAATCTTAAATTCATTGGTCGTGTTGGTGCAGGACTGGAAAATATAGATTGCAATTATGCCAAATCAAAAGGAGTTTTTCTTATTTCGGCTCCAGAAGGCAATAGAAATGCTGTTGGCGAACATACCTTAGGAATGTTATTATCATTATTCAATAAACTTAATAAGGCTGATAAAGAAGTTAGACAAGGCAAATGGTTGCGAGAAGACAATCGAGGTATTGAACTCGATGGCAAAATTGTTGGATTGATTGGCTATGGTAATATGGGAAAAGCCTTTGCTAAAAAACTCAAAGGCTTTGATGTTGATGTATTGTGTTACGATATTCAACCAAATGTTGGAGACGAAAATGCTAAGCAAGTATCGCTTGATGAGCTTCAAAATAAAGCAGACGTACTGAGTTTGCATACACCACAAACAGAGGTAACTATCAATATGATAAACTCTGATTTTATAAATGCCTTTAAAAAACCGTTTTGGCTCATCAATACTGCTCGTGGCAAAAGTGTTGTAACTTCAGATTTAGTTGAAGCCTTAAAATCTGGTAAAATATTAGGCGCAGGTTTAGACGTTTTAGAATATGAGAAGGCATCATTTGAAAATTTATTTAAAACAACTGCCACCTCGAGCATTATTGAAAATGAAAATATATTTTTATTTGAAGATAAAAGCGCAGCTTGCGAGAGGTCTCTATTAGGTCTCAACTGCGCTCGACCAGACATTAAACAATATAACCTACCTGAAGCATTTCAATACTTAATCAAATCAAGCAATGTGTTATTAACGCCTCATGTAGCAGGTTGGACAATTGAAAGCAAAGAAAAACTGGCACAAACCATTGTTGACAAAATAAAGAAAGAATTTTGTTAACTTTAAAGCATAAATAAGTTTCTATGCAATCAAAGGCTACCACACCACAGCAGTATCTAGACGAATTACCTGAAGACCGAAAAAAACCAATTCAAAAATTAAGACAACAAATTTTAAATAATATGCCAATAGGCATGGAAGAAACCATGAATTATGGCATGTTAGGCTATGTCATTCCACATTCAGTATATCCAGATGGTTACCATTGCAACCCAAAACAACCATTACCATTTATGAATTTGGCTTCACAAAAGAATTTTGTAGCAGTATATAGTATGACCATATACGCAAAAAAGGATTTGTTAGAGTGGTTTACATCTGAATATGCCAAACGCTGTAAGTATAAGTTAGACATGGGAAAAAGTTGTATCCGTTTTAAGCGATTAGATGATATTCCTTATGATTTAATAGGAGAACTTACAGCAAAAGTCAGTACAGAAGAATGGATTCAGATTTATGAAAATGCTTACAAGAAGAAAAAGTAATTATGTAACAAAATAAACGAGTTAGAGACTAATATATTAAACCATGAAAAAAAGAGTCACAGGAATAGGTGGTTTGTTTTTTAAAACCAAAGACCCAAAAGCAACTAAAGATTGGTACAAGAAGCATTTAGGCTTTAATACCGATGATTATGGCTGTACCTTTTGGTGGAAAGACAACTTAGGTAAAGACTGCTCCACACAATGGAGTCCATTTGCAAAAGACACCAAATATTATGAGCCATCAAAGAAAGATTTCATGTTTAACTATCGTGTTGAGAATTTACATGAATTGATAAAGGTTCTAAAAGAAGAAGGCGTAACAGTTATTGGTGACATTCAAGAATATGATTATGGAAAGTTTGGATATATTATGGATAACGATGGTAATAAAATTGAATTATGGGAACCAGTAGACACAGCTTTTAAATAGTGAGGAATAATGTAATCAATTGAAAAATAATACTCTAACCAACCTTAATTTTTATTATATTTATGTATCTAACCAAAATTAATTAAAATGTCAGACGAAAAAAATTTAGGCGACGACCTTAATGATATGTTAGGCGACGCAAAGGACGAAGTAAAAAAAGCAGCCGATAGAGCAGGTAAAAAAGCCAGTGAGTTTGCCGAAGAAGCAAAAGAAAAAGCAAGTGAATTTGCTGAAGAAGCAAAGGAAAGCGCCAAAGAATTTTCCAGTAGCGCCAAAGAGACTTACAATGAAGTTACATCAGGAGACAACAAAAAACTAATCACAGGGATTCTTGCAATTCTATTAGGATGGTTAGGAGTTCATAAATTTATTTTAGGCTATAATACTGAGGGAGTTATATTATTGGCATTAGGTGTCTTAGGGTTTTTTACTTGTGGCATTACATCGGCAATTTCAGGTATTATTGGTTTAGTAGAAGGCATTATTTATTTAACTAAAACAGATACGGAGTTTCATAATACCTATCAGGTAGGAAAAAAATCATGGTTCTAAAAACATAAGGTCGGAATTTACATTCCGATCTTTTTTAAATATTTAACATCGTAATATTGCAATAATACAATTAATTCGTATATTTGTATTCTAAAATTAAGCAAATGGGAGCTTCTAAAGTTGATATATATTCAAACGAAATAAATGAAATTGCTACAATTGCAAAGGTGTTTTCTCATCCAGCGCGTGTGGCTATTTTACAGTACATAAGCAAGCAGGAAGCTTGTATTTGTAACGATATTGTTGATGAAATTGGCTTAGCACAAGCAACAATTTCACAACATTTAAAGGTTATAAATGATGCAGGTTTGCTAGACGGTACTTTTGAAGGGAAAAGCCTATGTTACTGCTTAAATGTTAACCGCTTTCAAGAATTACAAAGCATATTTAATTCATTTTTTAATCAAACAAAATCAAACTGTTGTTAATGCCTAAGGCGTATTTATTTATCTCAGTCAAACAGAAACATAAATTTATAGACATGAAAACAAAAGAATTATTTAAAATCTTTAGCCAGCATAAAGATAAATCGTTACTTTTTGAATACAAACCTAACGAGTTTGTAAAAGCAAATTACCATATTACCGAAGTTAAACATACTAAAATTGATTCGGTCGATTGTGGTTCAGGGACAGATGCTTGGAATGAAACCATTATACAGTTATATGAAAGCCCTGATGAAATTGGAAAAACAGAATTTATGACTGTTTATAAAGCGTTGAGCATTCTAAATAAAGTGGGCAAAATGAAGCCTTACGACATGGAAGCAGAGGTTAAGTTTGAATACAGTAATAATAAATTCCACACAGCTCAAATGTTTGTTAACGATTTCGAAATACGCAATAGTAATTTAATTATTAAGTTAGGCGTTGAAAAAACTGACTGTAAAGCTAAAACGGTTTGTGGTGTTGTTGAAGAAGTGAAAGCTGAATTAGTACAAGATGAGCCTTGTTGCTCACCTGAAGGAAATTGTTGTTAGCTTTTGTCAATTCTGAGTGTCATACTGAGCGCAGTCGAAGTACAAACTAAGAATCTTATTAAATGAAAATCATAATCCGAGCATTTAAAGAACACGATTGGACTTCGGTTTCAAGAATTTATGCAGAAGGCATTGCTACTGGAATTGCAACTTTTGAAACCGAAGTGCCTTCTTGGGATGTCTGGAATGAAAAATTCATAAAAAAATGCCGTTTAGTAGCTGAACTCAATGATAATGTTGTTGGTTTTGCAGTAGTATCTCAAGTCTCTAAGCGTAAAGTTTATAAAGGTGTAGCAGAGGTAACAGTTTACGTAGCTCAAGAAAAAAGAGGAGAAGGTATAGGTAAACAACTGCTTGAAGCTTTAGTTGATGAAAGTGAAAAACAAGGGTTTTGGACTTTGCAAGCAGGCATTTTCTCAGAAAACATAGCAAGTATTGAATTGCATAAAAAATGTGGATTTAGAGTCGTTGGTATAAGAGAAAAAATAGGCAAACGGGATGGCTTATGGCATGATAATGTGCTTATGGAAAGACGAAGTGAATTAATTATTTAACGAGAGTTCGATATAAAAAGGACTATCTCATACAGTGTGTAAGTTATATTAAATTACATTAATCTGCAATTTTAATTTTTATCTAAACCGTAGTTAATTGGTAATAAGTCTCCTATGCGTTGATCTCCCATTACACCACCAAAAAGCAATTCTTTAATCGGTGAATAATTTCCATATTTATCTACATAAAAATGAGTAACTAATGGTTTTAAAACGGATTGATATTTTAATTTAAATAGAATATCAACCTTTGTTTCAAAAGCTACTTTTTTAAACGAAGAATTACTAATGTCTTCAACTTTAAAAAACTGCCACTCATCTACTTGTAACCTTTTGTAAAAAATATCAAAACCTTCTTTTCTTAGGTTTTTATCAAATAATGAGCGCATAAAATGCTGCACAGATCCTTTGAAAGCTTTTTCTCTATTTACAGATACGCTTCGCTTCTTAGCTGTATTTAAATCTTTATAAAATGCTGTTCCTGTGTACAATACAGACTGTATAGAATATTTATCTAGTTTTGGATCTACATAACGAAATGCGATTTCAAAATCTATAATATTATAAGAAATTTCATATTGCAAACTCCTATTTTTAACTAATACAGGTTTTTTAGCACTAACTGTAAGTGTGTTATCTTTTTTATTATATCGTAATATTAAGTCTTCTTCATTTAGAATTCTACACGACTTAGAAAACTTTGAAAATCCTAAAAATTGTTTTCTAAACAGCTTAATTTTTTGTTTACGAGTAAGGCCATCATCTGCATAGACAACAACTTCATTTAATTGATTTAAAGCCTCTTTTAGTTTAACTGTAATATTGCTTTTGCTTCTGTAATCCGAAACGATAACAGTCTCATAACCTAAGTAAGAAATAATAAGATTAGATTGTATAGCATCTGAATATTCTATGGAAAAATTCCCAAACGCATCGGTAGTTGTTCCTATTGTGGTATTATCAAAATAAATGGATACAGCCATAAGAGGCTGTTTTGTTTTAATATCAAAAACCTTTCCTGAAAGTGTTTGAGAGTAAAGAAACGATGTGGTAATGAATAAGCATAAAAAACATAATGTCTTACACATCGTTATTATTTGAAAATTTACGTTCTAATTCAGCTTGAAACTCTTCCATAACTGGTTTTACAGTGCTTTCTGGTAAGTCGGCAATTTTAATATACATCAAGCCATCAACTGCATTGTTAAACAAAGGGTCAACATTAAAAGCAACTAAACGAGCATTTTGTTTTATGTACTTTTTAAGTAAAACTGGTAAACGAAGTGCTCCAGGTTCAACTTCATCAATAATTTTATCAAACTTGTTTAAATCTGCTTCGGTGGCATCAAAAACAAAGTCTTTATCGGCATCTTTTAATTTTACTTTAAACTCCTTTTTTGGATGTACATATTGTGCTACATAAGGATCGTAGTAATGCGATTTCATAAACTCAATCATTAATGATTTTGAAAAGTTAGAAAACTGATTGCTAATACTTACACCACCTATTAAATACTTATGCTCTGGGAATCGTAATGTTGTATGTACAATACCTTTCCACAGTAAAAACAATGGCATGGGCTTTTGCTGATAGCTTTTTATAATAAAAGCACGTCCCATTTCTATGGACTGACTCATCATTTTATAAAGTTCAGGTTCAAACCTAAATAAATCTTGAAGGTAAAACCCATCGATACCAAATTTCTCGAAAATCTTTGAACCTAATCCCATACGGTAAGCACCTGCTATTACGTTTTTATCGGCATCCCAAAGAAACATGTGGTGATAATAAGTATCAAATTTATCTAAGTCTATCGCTTCATTGGTGCCTTCGCCAACTTCTCTAAAAGTAATTTCTCTTAAACGACCAATTTCGCGTAAAATATTTGGTATTTGATGTGCAGGACATAAATAGACCTCGTAGTTTTTACTTTTTAAAAGCCTACAGTCACTTTCGTTTAGAGCCTCAACCTCTAAAGCCATAGTTTTAGTGCTTACTGGAGTTACAATGTTTTTAGGGGCTTTTGGAACTTTTAAACTAGACTGAAAGTTATCAAGTCTTTTAGGTTTTTCAAAAACATTAGACAACATATACGTTTTTCGTCTAATAAACTCTGAAAAATCTTTTAGGGATTCATGCTCTTTCTGGTCATTAACAGAAATTGGTTTTCCAACTCTCACCTTTATGGTTCTATGCTTTTGTGTTAGCAATTCTGAAGGTAATTTTGCGGTACGCATTGTATCGCTAATTTTTGAAAGCCTATAAAATAAACGACTGTTTTTTGCATGAAAATAAATTGGAACAACAGGGACTTCGGCTTTTTTTACGAGCTTCATAGCAGCCTCTTCCCAAGGTTTGTCAACTACTAGTTTGCCATCTTTATAAGTAGATACTTCTCCTGCCGGAAAAACACCTAAAGGATGTCCTTGCCTTAAATGCAACAAAGAATTTTTAAAGCCAGCAACACTTGATTTAATATCCTTTCTATCTTCAAATGGATTAACAGGCATTATATAAGGCTTTAAAGGCTCAATGCGATGTAATAAAAAATTCCCTATAATTTTAAAATCACTGCGTTGTTCAATCATTAATTTAAGTAGTAAAATACCATCAATACCACCTAAGGGATGGTTGGAAACTGTGATGTAGGCACCATCTTTTGGGAGGCGTTTTAAGTCTTCATCTGGGATTTCAAATTTTATTTGAAAATCGTTTAAAAGTGCATTTAAAAAAGGAAGATCATTTAAGTGTTTATTTCTATTATAAATTTTATTAATGGCAGAAATATTAAGAACTTTCATAAGTAACCAACCAAAAAAAGTTCCAATAAAACCATACTTATCAGCATGAATGGCTTTTGCTACTTCTTTTGCGGTTACGAGTCCCATTTAGTTATTTTAATGAAAGAGTTACAAACCTAATCAATTTTTTCATATTGATAAAGACAAAAGGAAGCCTTATTTTGTTACAATTTGAACGGTTTCTTGGTAAATTTGTTTCAATAAAATGGTTTTATCTTTCTCTAATGATTTAATTACTTGACTGTTATAATGTCGAATGGTGTAAAGGGACACGTTGTTAAAAAAATCTACCTTAAATTTTGCTTTAAGATGCAGTAATAATTCATCAAGATTATCATAGTTATTATCTACACAAACCGAAAAACTTATAGCCGAATTTTGTATAACATCCACTTTCATTTTATAAAGGTGAAGCAATTGAAAAATATGACTTATATTTTCTTCTACAATAAATGAGAAATCCAATGAAGACAGGGAAATTAATACCTGATTTTTCTTAACTATAAAACATGGGATATTTGGCTCAAGATCGATGCCTTTACCAACCAAAGTGCCTTTTTCTTTAGGGTTTTTAAAAGATTTTACAAACAAAGGAATTTCCTTTCTTTGTAAGGGCTGCAAGGTTTTAGGGTGAATAACCGAAGCACCATAAAAAGCCAACTCAATAGCCTCTCTATAGGATATTTTATGTAATAATTGTGTGTTTTCAAAATATCTTGGATCGGCATTTAGAACACCTGGAACATCTTTCCAAATGGTAACACTTTCGGCATTTAGGCAATAAGCAAAAATAGCAGCTGTATAATCACTTCCTTCTCTTCCAAGAGTTGTAGAAAAATTATTTTTGTCGCTTCCTATAAATCCTTGAGAAAGGTTTAAAACAGAAGTGTTTACTTTTTTTGATATACGTTCTTGAGTAGCATCCCAATCTACAGTTGCATTTCTATAGTAACTGTCTGTTTTAATAAAATTTCTAGCATCCAATAAGTTGTTTTTTATGCCTAAAACATCAAGATAATTACTAATAATTGTGGTAGATGCAAGCTCTCCAAAACCAACTACTTGATCATATATAAAGTTGTAATCTGGCGATTTGTTTCTGCTAAAGAAAGCGTTTAGCTCTTCAAATAGATTGTCGATAGCTTTAAAGACCGGATGGTTTTCGTCCCGATAGCTATCGTGATCAAAAAGATCCAATAAAATAGCATTATGGAATTTTTTTACTTCTTGAATAGAACTTTGGAGTTCTTTTACATTATTTAAGTAATTATCAATAACACCTTCAAGTGCATTGGTGGTTTTTCCCATTGCCGAGACAATTACCAATGTATTCTCGTACCCAACGGTTTGTATTACATTTACTAGATTTTTTACACCTTGAGCATCTTTAACCGATGCACCACCAAATTTAAATATTTGCATTGCCTAATTTTGATATATAATTTTTAATCCCTTTTTCATCTAAATGCACAACATCCCAATCACGTAAAATTTTGGCTCCTTTCGCTTCATATAATTTTATGGCACCTTTGTTCCAATCTAGAACCTCCCAGTTAATACGTTTCACACCTAGTTCATGACCATACATAACGACTTTATCTAGAAGTGCAGTACCAATGCCATGACCTCTCATTTTTTGGCTTACAACCAAATCTTCAAGGTGTATTATTTTTCCTTTCCAAGTAGAAAATCGGTTATAAACAATGGCAGTTCCTTGTACTTTATTATTTGCTTCGGCAACAAAACACTTAAACGCAGGGTAATCTCCAAAGCCATCTTTTTGTAAATCATCAATAGTTACTTCAACAGCATTAGCTTCATTTTCAAATTCTGCTAACTCTTTTATGAGTGCCAAAACACTTGGCATATCATTTATGGTAGCATCTCTAATTGTAAAATTCATTATAATTATCTAGAAAATTATTAAGGCCAAAGATAGTTTAAAGTTGATAATATTGTTTATTTATTATATAACGAAACCGCATAAATTTGTTAAAAAGTACGATATTTGCACAAAATTAACCACAACCTTATATGTCTCAAAAAAATCAAACTTTAGGAGAGTTTATTATTGAAAACCAAACGTCTTTTAAATATACTTCGGGAGAATTATCACGATTGATAAATTCGATAAGATTAGCTGCTAAAGTTGTGAATTATGAAGTGAACAAAGCTGGTCTGGTTGATATTCTTGGTGCTGCTGGCGATCAAAACATCCAAGGTGAAAATCAGCAAAAATTGGATGTGTATGCCAACGAAAAATTTATTCAAACGCTTACAAATAGAAATATAGTGTGTGGTATTGCAAGTGAAGAAGAAGACGATTTTATAACCATTAACAGCCAAGATGAAAACAACCAAAACAAATACATAGTTTTAATGGATCCATTGGATGGATCTTCCAATATTGATGTAAATGTATCGGTTGGAACCATTTTTTCTATTTATAGACGTGTTACTCCAGTTGGCACTCCAGTGACTTTAGAAGATTTTTTGCAAAAAGGAAACCAACAAGTAGCAGCAGGATATGTTATTTATGGAACCTCTACAATGCTAGTTTATACAACAGGCGATGGTGTTAATGGCTTTACTTTAAATCCTGCTATTGGTACGTTTTATTTATCGCATCCAAATATGCAATTTCCTGAAGACGGACAAATTTATTCTGTAAACGAAGGAAATTATATTCGTTTCCCACAAGGAATTAAAGATTATATAAAATATTGCCAGTTAGAAGAAGGCGATCGCCCTTATACTTCAAGATACATAGGTTCTTTAGTGTCAGATTTTCATAGAAATATGATAAAAGGAGGCGTCTATATGTATCCTGAAAGTTCAAAATATCCAACCGGAAAATTACGCTTACTTTATGAGACCAACCCAATGGCATTTATAGCCGAACAGGCCAATGGTAAGGCTAGTGATGGTTTTAATAGGATTTTAGATTTAAAACCAACCCAGTTACATCAACGTGTGCCATTTGTTTGTGGGAGTAAAAATATGGTTGAAAAGGTTGAAGAGTTTATGGAAAATGCCAAATAAACCTAAGTATAAGATATAAAAAAGAGGCTGTCTGAAAAGTGATTTTATTGTCATTTTGAGCTTAGTTGAAAAATCTCAATAATCTATAAATCAACATTTTAATTTTTATGAGATTCTTTATTTTCATTCAGAATGACACTTTTTAGACAGCTTCTTTTTTATTGTGTTTTTGTGATTATTGATTCATTGTTTTCATTTCTTCGGTAAATGTATCCAAATCAACTTTTTGATGTACCAACTTTAATGCCTTGTCTGTAATGTATTTTGTGTTTTCAGCTTTAAAACCTAAACCAATACAAAATTTTCTTAGCATTTTTATTTGATCCTTACCTTCAATATGATCTGCCCAAACCATTCTTGCTAAATCGTATAAACGTTCTAAACGTCTATCATACGATAAAGGCGGATTAATAGGATGGGATTTATAATCTTTTAATAGTTGCTTATATTCTTGCTCCGAAATATTTAAATTTCTAGCCAAACGATCCAAAAATGCTTTTTCGGCTTCATTAATAACATTGTCGCACATAGCAACTCTAATAATAGCGGCAAAATGGTCTTCATTTCGTTTTTTAAAACCGCTATCAAATAAATCTGAAATTGACATATATTTAATTTGTTTTATCTAATGCAAAGATAATTAAACTTAATGCATTTTGAATTTAAAAACAAAGCTTTTTTTAGTAACCAAAAATATTGAGAAGACTTAATTAAACCCATTCTTAATGTATATATAATAAAGAAGAATTTTAAAGCTAACAGATAAACATCAAATTATGTTAAATGTTATTTTTGCACAATAATATTTTATATTTGGTGTTTTTAAAATATCCTTGAATTAACGAGTAAAGAAATTTTTAAAAACCAAGAATGAACACATTAAGGCTTTTCCTCTTCACATCAATATTGTTAAGTTTTCTTTTTTATAATCAATCGGCTCAGGCTCAATTTTCTATAGGAGCAGGTTTTGGCATTCAAATACCAGGAAGACAAGATCTTAAATTTAGGCGTTATGAAGATGGTATCTTACAAGAAAACATAAAAACCACCGAAGTACATTCATTTGTTTCTCCAATTTTAAATATAAACGCGACCTATTGGTTAGAAAAATATGGCTTTAGGCTAGATTATTACAGTTGGGAACATAGAAGCACTGCCAACGAGTTTGAAACCAACGAGCTTCCGCCATTTTATAGAATAGTGCAAGGTAGGGATGCCTTTTTCTTTAATATTTTGCGAAAATCGCGATTCCCTTTTACATCCAAAGAAAATAAAAACACAACAGATAAATATTCCTTTTTTGGTATTGGTATTGGTGAAACATTAACCGAAGTAGAAGGAGGGAGAACCCAATGGAGGGCAGCATTTAAACTTTCATATAGCCTATCGTTACCAGTTACCAAAAAATTAAATGCCATACTGGAGTTTAAATATTTGCTTACAAGAGATATTGATACTTTGCCCAATCAAAATGGATGGTTTGTTGATACTTCAGGAAGATGGTTTCCGTTTAGGTTTGGACCTCATTGGGATACTAGATATTATGTGTTTCAATTTGGGTTACAATGGAAACTTTTTAATTGATTTTTTATAAAAGTGGGTTTTAAAACCTAATCATGAAAACAGCTAAAATATTTTTATTCAATTAATTATTCTTAAACTATATTTGTATCCTTAATACATCAATGTTCAATAAAGATGTACAAATTTTTTAGGTGAGCAAAACTATAATCTCGCAAACATATTTACAGTCTTTGCAACTGCAAAAACTAAAAAATGCTATTGCCAAAAATAAAAGTAGAATACATTTAAAAGGCCTTGTTGGCTCCTCGTTTTCGTTTGTTGTTTCCACTGTTTTTGAGCGTTCAGAAAAACCTTTTGTGTTAATTTTTAACGATAAGGAAGAAGCGGCGTATTACCTTAACGACTTGGAGCAACTTTTAAATGATAAAGATGTTTTATTCTATCCAGGTAGCTATCGAAGGCCTTATCAAATTGAAGAAACAGATAATGCCAATGTGTTACTTCGAGCAGAGGTTTTAAACAGAATAAATTCCAGAAAAAAACCAGCAATCATTGTTACCTATCCTGATGCGCTTTTCGAAAAAGTTGTCACCAGAAAAGAATTAGAACGCAATACTTTAAAAATCACACAAGGCGATAATTTGTCTATCGATTTTGTTAACGAAGTATTGTTTGAATATCAGTTTAAACGCGTTGATTTTGTGACCGAACCTGGCGAGTTTTCTGTTCGTGGTGGTATTGTAGATGTGTTTTCGTTTTCTCATGACGAACCTTATAGAATAGAATTTTTTGGTGATGAAGTGGATAGTATTAGAACCTTTGATGTAGAAACGCAATTGTCAACAGAACAAATTAGAAAAATTAATGTTATTCCAAATGTTGCCAATAAGTTTTTGGATGAGAGTAGGCAAAGCTTCCTAAAATATATTGCACAAAAAACAGTGATTTTTACTAAAAACACCGATTTTCTCTTTGCTAGAATTGACGATTTTTACATTAAAGCAATTGAAGCTTTTAACAATCTATCTCCCGATGTTAAACATGCTCAACCTGAAGAATTATTTTGTAATTCAACATTGTTAAAAAAACAATTTCTGGATTTTGCTTTAGTTGAGTTTGGCACAACAGCTTTTTTTTCCAACGTCATTGCAAATAACCTGAAGCAATCTGTCCATTTAGATGGGATTACCTCGTCGCAAACCCCTCATAACAACGAAATAATATTCAATAGTGCACCACAACCATCATTCAATAAGCAATTTGACTTATTAATAGATAACCTAAACACGAACCATGGCAAAGGATATACAAATTATATAGCCTGTGTAAGCGAGCAACAAGCAAAACGGTTTCATGATATTTTTGAAGATGTAGAACAAGATGTACATTATAAAACCTTTGTGTTTTCCCTGCATCAAGGTTTTATAGATCATGACAACAAAATGGTTTGCTATACAGACCATCAAATTTTCGAGCGTTATCATAAATTCCATCTTAAAAATGGGTATGCCAAAAAGCAAGCCATTACATTAAAGGAGCTTACAAATCTCGATGTTGGCGATTATGTCACACACATAGATCATGGTATTGGACGTTTTGGAGGTTTGCAAAAAATTGATGTAGAGGGCAAAAAGCAGGAAGCCATAAAGTTAGTTTATGGTGAACGAGACATTTTATATTTAAGTATTCATTCTTTACATAAAATAACGAAGTTTAATGGTAAAGATGGGAAGCCTCCAAAAATATATAAATTAGGAAGTAAAGCCTGGAAAACGCTAAAACAAAAAACAAAATCACGTGTTAAGGAAATAGCCTTTAACCTTATTAAATTATATGCAAAACGTAAACTGGAAAAAGGCTATCAATACCTTCCAGACAGTTACATGCAACACGAGTTGGAAGCGTCGTTTATATACGAAGATACACCAGACCAAATTACAGCAACCGCTGATATTAAAGCAGATATGGAAAGTCAACAACCAATGGATCGTTTGGTGTGTGGTGATGTTGGTTTTGGTAAAACCGAAGTCGCCATTCGCGCTGCTTTTAAAGCGGTTGATAATGGGAAACAAGTCGCTATTTTAGTGCCTACAACCATTTTGGCTTACCAACATTATAGAACGTTAACCGAAAGATTAAAAGAGTTTCCAGTAACAGTAGATTACCTTAACAGATTTAGAACAGCAAAACAGAAACGTGACACCTTAGAAGGACTTGAAAACGGAAGGGTAGATATTGTTATTGGAACACATCAACTGGTTAATAAAAATGTGAAGTTTAAAAATTTAGGCTTGCTTATTGTTGATGAAGAACAAAAATTTGGTGTCGCTGTCAAAGAAAAATTAAAGACTATCAAAGAAAATGTAGATGTGCTAACACTTACTGCAACACCAATACCTAGAACGCTTCAGTTTAGTTTAATGGCTGCACGCGATTTATCGGTCATTACAACACCACCACCTAATCGCTATCCAATCGAAAGTCATGTTATTAGGTTTAATGAAGAAACCATTCGTGATGCTGTGAGTTACGAAATTCAACGTGGTGGGCAAGTGTTTTTTATACATAATCGCATTGAAAATATAAAGGAAGTTGCAGGTATGATTCAACGGTTGGTACCTGATGCTAAAATTGGCATTGGACATGGACGTATGGAAGGGAAAAAACTAGAGCAACTAATGTTGGCGTTTATGAATGGTGAGTTCGATGTATTGGTTAGTACAACCATTGTAGAAAGTGGTCTTGATGTCCCAAATGCTAATACTATATTTATAAACAATGCCAATAATTTTGGACTGAGCGATTTGCACCAAATGAGAGGTCGTGTTGGTAGAAGTAATAAAAAAGCCTTCTGTTATTTCATCACACCTGAATATTCGGCAATGACCAATGATGCAAGAAAACGCATTACTGCACTAGAAGAGCATACAGAACTTGGAAGTGGCTTTAACATTGCTATGAAAGATCTTGAAATTCGAGGCGCAGGAGATTTGCTTGGCGGTGAGCAAAGTGGGTTTATTAATGAAATAGGGTTTGATACTTATCAAAAAATATTAAACGAAGCTATTGAAGAACTAAAGGAAAATGAGTTTAAAGATTTGTATAAAGATGAAGGAAAAGAAAAAACCTATATTAAAGACATAACAATCGATACCGATTTTGAGTTATTATTCCCTGATGATTATATCAATAATATTGCAGAACGTTTAAATTTATATACTGAATTAAACGAACTTAAAACTGAAGAAGAATTGAAAAGTTTTGAGCTGAGATTAGTTGACCGTTTTGGCGAATTACCAATACAAGTAGTGGACTTATTAAACAGCGTTCGCATAAAATGGATTGCAACCAAGTTAGGCTTTGAAAAAATTGTGATGAAACAAAACAAGTGTATAGGTTATTTTATAAAAGATCAGCAAAGTAGTTTTTACCAAAGTGCTAGTTTTACAAAAGTATTGCAATACGTTCAAAATCATCCAACCGCTTGTAAAATGAAAGAAAAACAAACACGTCAAGGTTTACGATTATTGCTTACTTTTGAACATATAAAATCAATCGATAAAGCTTTACAGGTATTACAACCTATTTTGGCTTGATTATTGAAATCATAAAAAAACATAAAAGTATGACCTTAAAACTTAACAAGGGTCTAAATAATAAATAGTTATAATGCTGAAAAAATTAATTTTCATTTTCTTTATTTCCCCAGCTTTTTTAATGGCTCAACACACCATTAAAGGTAATTTTTCGCCTCCAGAAGACTATAACTTTGCAGTTTTGTATAAAGTAACTCCAACCAGTTCTTTATATATAACAAACACTAAAATAGACGAGAAAGGAGATTTTAAATTTGAACTAGACTCTACACTTGGCCAAGGCATGTATAAAATTGTGTATGCCTTACCTCAAGAAGAGTTTAACTTCGATATAATTTATAATGCCAAAGAAGATGTTTCATTCACATTTAATGCCGAAACTGGCGTTAACTTTAAAGCATCTGTAGAAAATACTTTGGTAAATTCGTACACAAATAGTATGTCGTTAATTAGCCAAAGTATTGGCAATTTTTATAAACAAGAAAGTAAGGACAGTTTGGCGTTAATGGCTATTTTTAAAACTCAAAAAGAGACTCAAATAGAATATGAAAAAGTAGCTGTAGGTACTATAGCGAGTAACTTTATAAAAGCCAATAAGCCTTATGTCCCAACAACTCATGAAGATATTACAACGTATATAGCTAATCTAAAGAAACATTTTTTTGATTTCGTAGATTTTAATAATGAAACACTCCAAAGCTCCAATTTTTTAGTTGATCGAGTGTTAAATTATGTATTTGGAATGACCTCTAAAGAAGATGATGAGGTCGCTATCTACAAACGCAATATCGATGAAGTATTTAAAGCAATGAAAAAAGTTCCGCCAGAAATAAAAAGCACATTATTAGAGGTAATTTGGCAACAAATGGTAGATACAAATTTTGATAGTGT
>TARA_R110002073_G_scaffold280505_1_pt1 | contig 35343 bp, 19 predicted proteins | sample TARA_R110002073 | Tara Oceans TARA_R110002073 (sample SAMEA4397174) | marine metagenome | biome: Polar Biome; feature: [DCM] deep chlorophyll maximum layer (ENVO:01000326); material: water (ENVO:00002006), including particulate matter (ENVO:01000060) such as... | depth 40 m | reverse complement strand
ATGCGTTGTTCGTTGGCCAGAATGCGAGCCGATTCTGATCTCTACACAATGAGGTACTGGGAAGGAGCACTAGAGCGATCGCAGAAACGTTGGGAGAGGATCCACAAAGCGTTTCAGAAAGCTCGTGCTGAACATGCCAACGCAAAAAACAAACGCAGACGATGATGAGCAAACCATCGGTGCATTTGCAGCTTTCTGGCACTGTATTCTTTCGGCTTCTGTGCTATTGCTGCCCGCTATGCCTATCGCCGCAGGTAGGCTTCCCGCTATTCGCGGATTCGCCCCATCTATCCGTGCGACTACCACATGCTGTGAGCTGCTAAAGCAAGGAACTGTCATTGCAGTAGCGGAAATCATGAACAGCAGCACATGTTGATCAAGTGGCCGGTTGGTGGCTGCCGTCACGATCCAATCGTCCATGACGAAAGGTTGCTTGAAGTCATTCAGTGCGTCTTCGGAGAAGAGTCAGTGCAATCAGAAGACCACCGATGCAAGTGTCTTGATTCGGCGAGCCCTCGCCGAATTGAAAGCGAAATCAGCAGTGTCGTACCGCCGACGCCGATGACCGAAGACGATTTCATTGAAGGGACTTTGGACCGCTACTACAGTGCGGTGCCTTTCGAATTGCGATTGTTAATACATGATCCAGGCCGACGGCAAACAATTCCATTTCGTGCGTGCTGGTCATCACGACAGCGATCGGTGCAGCGCATGCCTGGATGGCGGCTCTCGCCTCACTACTTGAAGACAGACCACAAAGCCTCCTTGATCATTTCAAAGAGCGTTCAATCTTGAAGGAAGCTGTCGGCAGCGATACGCGAATTTGGACACTGTCGAGGATTAGCCATGATTGTTTCTGTCACCACGATCACAACCAATACAAGCTGGGCGGCGGCCAAGTTCTTCCGGAATCTCCGGGGATCGCGGTGACACGGGCCGCCGCCCACTTCCATATGGCTCTGCTGATGTTCACGACTTCCAACTCGATCTATCAACTTCCCACTCTTGAGACGGCCCTCCAGACTCATCCATTGATTCGCGGCGTCCACGACGCTTGTAAGTCCGTGTTGATGATTTCAGCGGAGGACTTCAATCGACTGGTACAGTCCATCGAACAAGATGGACTGCTCGATCCCGTCCGGATCAACCGTGACGGCGTCCTCTTGGACGGCAGATGTCGGCTGTGCGCACTGCATGTGCTTGGAATCCCAATATCCGAAGACCAGATTGAGACCTCCGATCTCGACCCATGGAAGGTAGCATCGTCGAACGAAGCCAGACGGCATTTGACGAAGGGGCAAAAGAACATGGTGGCAGCCAAACGCTTGGAGGCTGAACGCCAAGCCGGCCGGAAACGACAAAGCGAGGGTGCCAAGAAAGCTAACAAGCGTCGCACAAACCCAGTTGCAACGGACTCCGTTGCAACTGGGCGGAATGCGCCAGTACTTGATACGGTGGCGAAATCAGAAGGCCTATCCCGTGAGGAGCTGCGGCTTGCGGAATTGCTTTGCAAGAATAAGCCGGAGCTCGCCAAGCAGGTTGAGAATGGAGAAATCGACTGGAACACCGCGATCGAAAAGTGCGGTCTCAAAGCACCGAAACCAAAGAGGGCTAAGAAGAAGCCGAAATCAGCGCGGCGGGAGGAACGCAACGCAAAGCCGACCGAACGTCCGGTAGCCAGCGGCCTATCACCAGATGAGCTCAGTACCCTGCGCCACCTCTCTGACCAACTGTGCAAACAAGCCGCGGGCAACGAACTACCCAAGGTCATCCGTGACTACCTGAGGGAGTGTGACGCCGAGGATCGTCCTGACTATCACCCAAGCATGGAAGAGATGGCCGTGTACTGCCAGTGCGACAATGATCTGCTTCATGATGTCGCTTGGGCAGAACACGATGAGCTTGATTTCAACACGGTTGGCGTGATTCTCGCTCTCGCTGGCGTCTATCCAGCCTGCAATGCAGTTAGCCTGACCGAAACGCGGATCACCCGTGCTGAAAAAGCAGCGAAGTGGCTCGAAATTGATCCCGATAACGATGTGCAACTTTTGACTTACCTGACTCGAGGAATCGTTAGTCAAATCGGTACGTGTCAGCAGTGGGCAGGGAACGGGGGTGCAAATGCCCTCAAAAGTACACCTGGGTCGTGACACGTTTTGGATGATTTGAGTGCTGGGGCTTCAGAGTGAGGGGTGGAAATTCGCAAATTCCATCCTTCACCACGGTGGTCATCTCCACCGATCAGCCGATGAATTTCGTTTTTCATATCAAGTGCAACATCAACGTCGAATCGTCCATTGCAAAAACATCACGTGTTTTGCGGTGGCAAACGAACATCAAGCGTTTAGGCCATCCGCGTTATCCGGTCACGCTAAGCATTCAAAACCACTGGAACCGAGCTGATCGCAGCCGAAGCTCTGGGGGCTAAGAAAAACGCTGCCATGCCCACCGTCCGGGAACGATGGGTATGGCAGATTTGACTGGCCTGGCGATTGCTAGTGAACCAATTGATCCTTGAGCTTGCCGATCAGCTCGCTGGCTTGCTTCAGTGTCAGACGCTGCGGCGAGGAGACGCCGTAGACCTCGTCCAAGTGAGAAGCCAACCGCGTTTTGGTCTTCGACGCGATCGCATGGATCGCTCGTACCTGAGCTTCCGTTGCCGGACGCGGATCCGGCCCCGATCGTGCGTGGCTCTTGGCATGCGTGTTTTCGACCTTGCCATCCGGTCTGCTTGCAACCTCCCGGTCCACTTGCCGGCGACACACCGCGAAGGCTTGGTGCAGGCGATCCGAGAGCAGCCCGACATCCGCGTTCACTTCATCATCGATGTCGATTTCCATTTGGCAGGTCGCTGCGGTGTTGCCGCCACTAGTCTGCCCGTCGTGGCGAGTCAAGCTCACCGCCCCTCCAATGGATATTGGACGATGGCACATTTTGCTGCTTTTCGGCGGGTGCAAAGAAAAACTCAAAACTGCCAAGAGAGTCTCGCGTTACCCAGAAGCTCGATGTGGTATTAACTTACCGCAGCGCTAGTCTTTGCGACGAGATTTTTTAGAAAGGCCGAAGGAACTGAGGCTCGAATTGTGCCATCCGATCAGTATTTCCTCGCTGTAACGGCGATCCAGAACAAACTTTATGCCTTTATCTTGTCGTTATTGGCTGATCCGGTTGCTGCACAGGATGTACTTCAGGAAACGAACCTAGTCCTTGTTCGTAAAGCGGCAGACTTTCAAACCGGCGCGAAATTTGAGTCATGGGCATATAGCACGGCGAGATTTCAGGTCATGGCTCACCTTCGTGACCGAAATCGTGATCGAATCGTGCTGGATGAAACGTTTGCCGAGAAACTCGCACCGGAAGCGGAAGTGATGGCCGAGGAAACGGAACAGAGGATTCGTCTGCTCGACGTGTGTATCGAACGACTCTCTGCTTCTCACAGGACGATGCTTCACAAGCGATATCGCAAAGAATCCACGATGGAGGATCTGGCAGACGAACACGGGAAGTCGATTTCGGCTATCAAGCAGGTCCTGTACCGGATACGAAGTCTACTGGCGAAGTGTGTTCAAGAACGATTGCAAGAAGGAGCAGCAACTTGAGTGACAACAATCAGGAACTCTCGCGTCTGATCCGGGAGATGCTCGATGGGCAACTCGATTCCGAGCAACGTGATAAGTTGCTGCGGTTTGTTGAATCAGACGAGCAGGCAAGACGGCTGTACTTAGATCAGATTTCGACACACGCAGCATTGAGGGCGGTGCTCGCGGATTGCATTCCGGATCACAATGTAGACTTCAGCAACCAAACGAGGTTTGAGCATTCGTCCACGTCGCAACGTACGAGTCCCAGGTGGGTCGCTCTGGTGTTGGTTTCACTAGCCGCCACCACCTTGCTTTGCGTCGCACTTTGGAATCGACCACGTGCGGCAAGCGACTCGCCCACGCCGGCCGCCGTGGCAAAACTCTCGGCGATGCGAGACGCAGCGTTTGGGCTCTGTGATTTTGCGATGAGCCCCGGAGCAAGCTTGCCCGAGGGGACACTGCGGGTGAAGTCTGGCGAAGTGGATCTGCAATTTGCTTGCGGGGCCGAGATGACGTTGCAAGGACCTGCTGTGGTGCACCTCAAGACACCGATGCTAGCCGTATTGGAATCCGGTCGTGTGTCATGCAATGTTCCTGAGCAGGCGATTGGTTTTCAGGTCGAATCCGCCGAATATACCGTCACAGATTTGGGAACGCGGTTTGAACTGGAAGTGGGCGAGCGGCAGTGGGTTCGTGTGTTGGAGGGCGAGGTCGATGTGGAACCTAAAGAGTCGACCGCGGTTCGGCTAACCCAAGGCGAAACAGCATCGGTGACGCGAAAACGAGTGACACGGCATCGTGTGCCGCTGCAGGAAATACCGCTGGGCAATCTCTTTGACGACCCAAAGGGCACGCCGTTAAGAACCGCAATTAAGACTGACCGCCGGGGCGCGATGGCGACCGCGGGTTCGATGGGCGTCCAGCGTGTCGTTCGTGGCGAAGAGGTTCAGGGCACAGTTCACGAGATCGCTCCTGGCGTTAAAATGAACCTGGATTCGCTTGGCTGGTGCGAGATGTCATCCCGCGGCGTAATCAATGACTCCTGGTGCCCCTACACGCTTCGCCCGATTCAAACTCAGGAATCGAGCAAACAAGGTGATTTTGGCGAACAAGGCATCGGTTTGCAGGCATGCCAATTTGTCACTTTTGATGTTGACGAAATTCGTTCGGCAGGACGGCTATTTGAACGTGAGCTCGCATTCGTTGCGGATCGTGTCGGAGTAAACTGGGATCAGCCTGACGATAGCCAGGTGAACCTTGCGGTTATCGCCAGCAATGGAAAGCAGATCACCGGCGCTTGGGTTAATGGCAACCAAGTCGATGTTATAGCGGAAGACGGCGTTGCTACTCTTGGTGAAGAGCTTCCCCGGCACGCGTGGCGGTTTTCTCCTGTTCAATTCTTTTGCCCGCTGGAAGGCTCGACTCGCTACATCACCCTGATCAGTTCCGCCCCAAGTGATGCTAGGTTGCAGAGTGCCCATGGTGTTTTTTCGGGAGCGAGGCTCAAGACCGGAGGCGTGGATGGCTGGGCGGCCCGAGACGGCGAGTTTGTGCAGTTGGGTGACGCACTCGACCAAAGGTTCTTGTTTGGCGATCAACGATGGAGCGACTATGAGTTCTCGTTCGAGGCCATGAAGCGTTTTGGAAAAGAGGGATTCCTGGCGATCGTCCGATGTGCCGACGCGAAAGAGTTCACCTGGGTCAACATCGGTGGATGGCAGAATCGCCGCACACAAGTGGAGCGGAAACTGCGTCCGCAAGGCAGGCAGCGTCCGATTGGTCCAGTATCCGATTTTGTGATAGAAGCAGAACGCTGGTATCGCATCCGCGTCCGCTGCGAAGGCTACACCGTTTCGCTGTTTGTCGACGATGAATTGTTGCTTCAGTACGAAGACGATGGGCGAATGCAACGGCAGGGCAAGGTGGGCATCGGTACCTGGGCAACCTCTGCGTCCTTCCGGAATTTTCGAGTCGAATCGCTTGACGGCGAAGTGCTCTTTGAAGCACTCGCGGATTCCAATTCCAACTGATTGATGCTTTTTTCGATCAGCTCCGTTACCCGCACGGAGCGGGCGGTATTTATCCGTAACGCGACCTCTAAAGCGTTCGATAAATCACTTATTTGGATTGGCTGAAGGAAGATTCTAATGCCGCAGGGTTTCAAAGGAGCAATGATCGGACTTGGTTTTGGGGCCGAGTTCATCCCTATTTATTCGGAGTATCCAGGGGCTGAGATTACTGCGCTGTGCCGCCGAAACGAAGAGGAACTGAAAAAGTCAGGTGACGAGTTCGGGATCGATAAACGATACACCAGCTATGACGAAGTCCTGTCCGATCCGGACATCGACTTCGTTCACATCAACAGTCCCATCCCCGATCATGCTTGGATGTCGCTGAAAGCGATGGACGCTGGCAAGCACGTCATGTGCACCGTTCCCATGGCGACGAACATCGACGAATGCCGTCAAATCGTTGAGAAGGCAAAGGAAACCGGGCGTAAGTACATGATGGCCGAAACGGTCGTCTACAGCCGTGAGTTTCTGTTCATCAAAGACATGTACGAAAAAGGCGAGCTGGGAAAAATCCAGCACCTCGCCGCGTCGCATCCTCAGGACATGGACGGCTGGCCAAGTTACTGGGAAGCGATGATCCCGATGCACTATGCCACGCACGTGGTCAGTCCGTGTCTTGGCCTTATGAATACGCTAGCTGAGTCAGTTAGCTGTTTCGGATCGGGAGCTGTTCGAAAAGACATCGCCAAGAAGTCAGGTAATTCGTTCGCTGTTGAAAGCTGTCACATCAAACTCAAGGACAGCGATGTCGCCGCACACATCTGGCGTTTTCTCTACGACGTCGCACGTCAGTATCGCGAGAGCTTCGACGTTTACGGAACAAAGAAATCATTCGAGTGGACGTTGGTTGAAAACGAACCGCATGTGATACACACGGCAAAGAAACCGGAACACGAGATCCCCGAGAAGATCGAAATTCCTGACTTCGCTCATTTGTTGCCGGAGCCCATCCAGCGTTTCACATTGCCAGCACAGATTCACGACTCAGAACACCTGTCGTTCATCCAAGGCGGCGGACACGGTGGTTCGCATCCGCACATGGTGCACGAGTTCATCTCTGCACTGAAGGAGGATCGAGACCCGTGGCCCAACGCGGTCACCGCAGCGAATTGGACCTGCGTCGGAATCTGCGCCCACGATTCGGCCGTCAAGGGCGGCGAAATCGTGAGGCTGCCAGACTTCACCCAAGCGTAATGCTCTCTTTGAAAATCGATTAAGAACCTCGGTCATGACCCGAAACAAAACCATCGCAAATACTTTTTTGATGTCACCTTCTATGTCTAGACTGCTTCTCACCGTTGCCTTGATGCTTTCGAGTTGTCTCGCTGCAACCGCGGAAGACATCCGTGTCCTTTTTCTCGGCGATGACGGACCGCACAAACCACAAACCCGATTTGCAATTGTTCAGCCGGCTTTGCAAGAGACCGGTATCACGGTGACCTACACCGATCAGTTGACCGACCTGAATCGGCAAACGCTGGGCCAGTACGACGCGCTGATGGTCTATGCGAATCACCGTGAGGTTTCTGCTGATCAAGCTCGGGCTGTGATCGACTACGTCGCCGCGGGCGGCGGGTTTGTACCGTTGCACTGCGCGACGGCATGCTTCCGTAATTCGCCCGAGTTGATTGCCTTGATGGGGGCGCAATTCAAAAGTCACGGTCGAGGTGATTTTTCGACCAAGTTGGGCGACAACGCTGGTGAAGTCCTTGGTAACGTGCTGGGCGACTACCAGCCATTCGCGAGTTGGGACGAATCGTATGTGCATCACAGGCACAACGATGTCGATCGAACTGTGTTGGAGTATCGCTACGGTGCACCGCAAGCCGAAGGCAATCAGCGTGAGCCGTGGACATGGGTTCGCACTCATGGCAAGGGACGCGTTTTCTATACCGCCTGGGGACACGACGAGAGAACCTGGAGCAAGCCAGAGTTCCAAGGCTTGGTCGAACGCGGAGTGCGGTGGGTCTGCCGCAGGAATGACACCGGTGTCGCCGATGCAGGCCAAACGCTGGTTTCCAATCAAGAGCTTCCGCCGATAAAGTCACTGCCGAGTGACTTGGAGGAATTCGACTACGTTGATGTTGGCCCAAAAATCCCGAACTACGCCGCGGGGCGGGGCGAAACGCTGAACCTGATGCAGCAACCGGCTCCCGCAGAGGAGTCGATGCGACACTTGGTGACACCAGAGGGATTCAGCGTCGAGTTGTTCGCCGATGAATCGATGCTCAGCGGAAAGATGTTCGGCGGTAAACCGATCGCGATGAACTGGGACGCGCAAGGTCGACTGTGGGTCTGCGAAACGGTCGACTACCCCAACGAATTGCAGCCCACTGGCACGGGACGCGACCGAGTCCGCGTGATCGAAGACACCGATGGCGATTTTCGAGCCGACAAGTCAACCGTGTTTGCCGAAGATCTTAGCATCCCCACTGCACTTGCGTTTCATCGTGGTGGAGTTGTCGTTCAAAACGGCGTGGAAACGCTTTTCCTCAAGGACACCGATGGCGACGGGAAAGCGGATGTCCGCAAGGTCTTGATTTCCAATTGGTCGCTTGGTGACACGCACGGCGGAGTCAGTAACTTTCGCAACGGTCTGGACAACTGGATCTGGGCAATGCAGGGTTACAACACTTCGTCGCCTGTCATCAATGGCGAGCAGCAACCATCGTTTCGCATGGGCTGGTTTCGATTCAAGCTTTCCCAAGATGACGACCCGGTTGTTGAGAAACTGGAGTTCATTCGTTCAACGAAAGGCAACACCTGGGGATTGGGATTCAGTGAGGAAGGTTTGATTTTTGGCTCGACGGCTAATCGCCGCCCGAGCTTCTTCATGCCGATTGCCAATCGCTACTACGAACGAGTCAGAGGTTGGGCACCGGACACGCTTGAGATGATTGCCCCAACGCACATCTTTGAACCGATCACCGACAAGGTGCGACAGGTCGATTGTCATGGCGGATACACCGCCGCGGCTGGGCATGCGTTGTATACGGCTCGCAATTATCCGGCAGCCTACTGGAATCGCACCGCGTTCGTATGCGGTCCGACGGGTAAGCTGGTCGGCACGTTTGTGATCGAGCGTGACGGCGCAGGAATGAAATCGCACAGCCCCAACAATCTGCTGGCCAGCGATGACGAGTGGACGGCCCCGATCATGGCGGAAGTTGGCCCCGACGGAAACGTATGGGTACTCGACTGGTACAACTACATCGTCCAACACAATCCCGTACCCCAGGGTTTTGAAAGAGGCAAAGGCAACGCCTACGAGACCGATCTGAGGGACAAGAAATACGGTCGTGTTTACCGAGTCGTGCCCGATGGTGTGAATTCGGTCAGCGGCAAGGCGATGACCCTCGATTCTCCAGCGGAGGATCTCATTGCGGGACTGAAGTCGCCCACGATGCTGGTTCGCTTGAATGCACAACGCTTGCTCGTCGAACAGGGCAGCACCGACATCACCGACGCACTGATCCAGCTCATCGATGACCAGAGCATGGATTCTGTCGGTCTGAATACGGGAGCCATCCACGCACTCAACACCCTTCATGGACTTGGCTTGCTGAATTCGGACGGTCCGGCACTGACGGCGGCCACGAAAGCGTTGACGCACCCATCGGCTGGCGTACGGCTCAACGCAGTCCGTGTGTTGCCGGAATCGCAAGCCACCGTGGACGAGATCGCCCACTCGAAACTGACCCTTGACCCGGACCATCAAGTCGTCCTGGCATCACTCTTGAAAGTTTCTGACACGCGGGCCGAAAACGCCGGAGCGATTGCCGCGGAAGCCGCCGCGTTACCCGCGGTGGATCAGGATCCTTGGCTTTGCGATGCCGTGGTCACCGCCGGTGCGATGCACGTCGCCGATTTCCTGGTTTCCGTACTGTCCAGCGAACAGCAACTTGGCAGCGGCAGCCTCGAGTCGATCACGCGAGTGAGCGAGCATTTCGCCCGCACCTCCCCCGACGCTCAAGCGACCGGCGAACTGCTTTCTTTGATGGCCAAATCAAAAACGAACGCGAACGAAGCGATCATCGTTGGCGTCAGTCGTGGTTGGCCTCGGGAGCACAAAATCAAGCTAGGCGCCCAATACGATTCGATGCTGACGACCTTTTTCGAGTCGTCCTCCTTGCAGACCAAGGGCATGCTCGCGCGGCTGGCACCTTCTCTGTCTAGCGCGGCACTCGAAGATGCGATTGGTCCGATGATTGATTCGATGATCGATACCATCGAGGATGACGATGCCTCCATTGAAAGCCGAATTGAAGCTACCAACCGTGTTGTTGCTCTTTCACCCGGCCGGGTGAAAACGATCGACGCGCTCTTCGACATGATTGGACCTCAGTCGCCGACATCACTTTCGCTGGGGCTAATGAACGCAACCGGGAAGTCCAGCGTTCCGGGCGTCGGGCCAAGACTGATTGAAGTCGCTCAGTCGGGCACGCCTTCGATTCGCGACGCGGTCATGCAGTTGATGCTGTCTCGTGCGGATTGGACGAACGACTTGCTGGCATCCATCAGCAAGGGTGACCTTCGCTTCACCGATCTCACGGCCCAGCAACGGTCGGCCCTACAGAATCATCCAACGATCGATATTCGTCGCCGGGTCGACAAGCTGATGCGTGAAGGAGGACTCGGCGGAAAGAGCAATCGCGGGCAATTGGTGAAAGCCAAGATGCCACTCGTTGAGCGGACGGGTGATGTCGATCGCGGCAAAGCCGTCTTCACGAAGAACTGTGCCACCTGCCACGTCTTTAAAGGCGAAGGCAACGTGGTCGGCCCCAACCTAAACGGCATGTCGGTTCATCCCAAGGTCGAATTGCTGACTCATATCCTGGATCCGAACAGCAGCGTCGAAGCCAACTACCGCTTGTACAACGTGCTGACCGCGGACGGTCTAGTGATCAGCGGTCTGTTGAGTGGCGAAACCCTGACATCGATCGAGATGGTCGATGCTCAAGGCAAACGCCACACGGTTTTGCGTGAAGACATCGAGGAGCTGGTCGCATCTACGAAGTCGGCGATGCCCGAAGGTCTGGAGCAATCGGTCAATGATGACGGCTTGGTCGACTTGCTGGAGTATTTGACTCAAGCGGATCAATTCATTCCGCTGGGCTTGGAAAGTGTCGCCAACATTTCGTCCGCCAAGGGCATGTTCAATCGACATGACAACAACCGCGAACGACTGATCATGCCAAAGTACGGCTTTCAAGCGATCGATGGCATCCCCTTTCAGTTGATCGATCCAAGCGGTAGTGCGACCAAGAACGCGGTGATGCTGCATGGCCCGCGCGGAAGCTTTCCGCCCAAGATGCCAAAGTCGGTCAGCGTGCGATGCAAAGCCGAAGCCGCCAAGGTGCACATGCTCGGTGGTGTTGCCGGATGGGCAGCCAAATCGGCTAGCAATGGCGGTGTTTCCATGATCGTGCGTCTGCGATACGCGGACGGACAAACCGAAGATCATTCGCTGATCAGCGGCCAGCATATCGCCGACTACATCGGCCAGTTCGATGTGCCACAGTCGAAGCTTGCGATGAAAGCAAGCGATGGCGGACAGGTTCGCTACCTGGCGATCACGCCCAAACGCAAAGCGGTGATCGATACAATCGAGTTTGTCAAACCAGAACACGTCACCGCGCCGCTGATCTTTGCAGTCACGATCGAGCGACCGGGAAATCACACGGCGCACGCTGCGACTGTGAGCGACGAGGCCCTCGCCGCCCGTACCAACGTTGGACCAAAGCCGAGACCCGCGCCGATCCCCGCCGGCTCAAACATCAAACGCAACTACGGTGACAAACCGAACATCCTGTTCATCGCCATCGACGACTTGAACGACCACGTAGGCTACATGGGCGGGTATCCAGGTGTGATCACTCCCAACTTCGATCGACTCGCATCGATGGGCACGGCTTTCACGAACGCTCACTGTGCCGCGCCGATCTGCAATCCATCGCGAACGTCGATCATGTTCGGTGTCCGACCGTCAACGTCGGGCGTCTACGGCAACGCAGAGAAATACCGTCAATCACCGGCGCTGGCCAATGCTCTGACGCTGCCAGAGTATCTTCGCAAACGGCAAGGCTATTGGGCGACCGGTGCTGGAAAGATATTTCACGCACTGGAGTGGATCGGTGGCATCAGCGACGGAAAGAACGACATCGAATCATGGGACTCTTTTTGGCCCACGATGACTCGCCAAATGCCGCATCGCGTGATGCCAGAGAATGCACCCTTGGGACGCGGCAAAAATCCGGGCGAGCGACGCGGGGCGCCACCGATCATGGACTGGGGACCGATCGGACATCCGGTCGAATCCATGCCCGACTACAAAGTCGCCAGCCACATCAGCGAGCAATTATCCGGGAGTTTCGACAAACCGTTCTTTCTCGCTTGCGGAATCTTTCGGCCTCATATTCCATTTTATGTCCCGCAAAAATATTTGGACCTTTACCCCCTGGATGAAGTGCGTATTCCCGACAACCCCGAAGGCTGGCTGGATCGCGTGCCCGAATCGGTTCGCAACAACAATGCTGCGGGGGCGGCACGTCGAAGGTGGCATAACTGGATTTCCGCCAACGGCGAATGGAAGAAGGCTGTCCAGGCATATCTAGCCTCAGTCACCTTCGCAGATGATCAACTCGGACGCGTGCTTGATGCCCTCGAATCGTCACCGCACAACGACAATACGATCGTCGTCCTCTGGTCAGACCACGGCGCTCACCTCGGCGACAAAGAAACGTGGGAAAAATACACCCTGTGGCACGAAAGTACGCGTGTCCCACTGGTGTTCGTTGCTCCAGGTGTGACCAAACCCGGCACGGTCAGCAATCAGCCGGCAAGTCTGCTGGACGTCTACCCGACGCTGTTGGAATTGGCCGGAATTGAGCAACCAGGCGATCAGCTTGAGGGCACCAGTTTGGTTCCGCAGTTGAAAAATCCACAAGCTGCGAAAGAGCCAGTTGTCTGTACACACCAATTGGGCAACCACGCCGTCATTTCATCGACGCACCGCTATATCCGCTACGCCAACGGTGATGAGGAACTATACGACTTGGTGGCTGATCCGGCGGAATGGAACAACGTTGCCGAGCAGGAGTCGATGAGTGCGGTCAAGGCGGAGCTTCAAAAGGGTCTTCCGAAGGTCAACTTTCAGATGTCACCCGGCCAACCCCGGCCAAAGGCTGTTCCAAAACGTAATCCGGCAAATCGACGTCAGCGGGTCACCACCCCGTGAATACCATCCGCTTCGTTTTCATGCTGCTGTTGGCATGCGGTTGCTGCTCGATAGGCAATGCTGCCGACCGGCCCCCGAACGTCATCGTGATCTACACCGATGATCATGGATATTCGGACCTCGGTTGTCAGGGTGTCTTTCACGATGTGGTAACACCCAACATTGACGCCTTGGTAACGGGCGGCGTTCGCATGACCGATGGGTATTGCACCGCACCTCAATGCGGTCCGTCTCGCGCCGGATTGATTTCGGGTGTTTACCAAAATCGGTTTGGGATGGAAGCCAACGGAGCCTACAGCGAAGGCGACGTCTTGGATCGTTTCCGAACGCTTCACAATCTTCCGAAGCGATTGAAGCAGGCCGGCTATGCCACCGGGATGGCGGGGAAGTCACATCTGGGTTCCAACGACAGCGGGGACATTGCCGGACTTGGGTTCGACAGTGTCCTGATCAAACGCAGCAAAACACCCGGTCACTGGAACATGGATTTCCATGGCAACACGGTGTCCCCCCAAGTGCGAAAAGGTGGTGGGTATCACTTAGAACTCGTGACGGACTTTGCCTGCACGTTCATTGATCGCTTCAAAGAGAAACCGTTCTTTTTCTATGCGGCCTATCGCGCACCTCACGTGCCGCTCGACCCGCCGGCGAAGTATCTCAAGCGGTTCCCTGGCAAAATGCCCGAGCGCCGACGCAAAGCCCTTGCGATGCTCTCAGCGGTGGATGATGGCGTCGGGAAAATCTTGCGGCAACTTCGCCAACACGAGTTAGAGGAAGACACGTTAATCTTCGTCATCAGTGACAATGGCGCACCGCTAAAGCTTCACAAATTGGATGCTCCCACCGGACCAGGATGGGATGGATCATTGAATGATCCACTCAACGGTGAGAAGGGAATGCTGACCGAGGGTGGGATTCGCGTTCCCTTTGCGATGTACTGGAAAGGAACGATTCCGAAAGGTCAGGTCTACTCACACCCCGTCATCACGCTGGACGTCGCAGCGACCGCGATTGCCGTCGCCGGGCTACCGCACGACCCGCAGCTGGATGGCGTGAATGTGATTCCGTTCTTGAACGGAAGCCAGAAAGGCATGCCGCACGAATCGCTTTACTGGCGATGGAATGATCAGTCCGCGATGCGCCGCGGGAATTGGAAATACATTCGGCTGAACGAACGCGAATACCTGTTTGATCTCAGCCGCGACATCGGAGAATCAAAAAACTTGGTTGCCGCCCACCCAACGGTGGCCAAGGAGTTGCTTGCAGAACTCGAACAATGGTCGACCGAATTGCTGCCACCGGGAATCGTTGATCGAGCCAAGCCTGCGAAACCCACCGCCGGTGATAAGTACTTCGACTGGTATCTCGAAGGAATTCGCGAGGATGCGAAACCGGCCACCGACGTCGCAAAGACTCCCAGACGCAAGAAACCGCGTGCTCGCAAAAACGTTGCACAATAGCGGCCTTGATCCGTCGAAACCCGTTCCAATCTCCCGCCCAAACACGTGTCACCAAGCCTCGACCATGCCTCGATATCGCACAACCACGACGATCCTTTTGTTGGTCGCTGCCGCCATCATTGGCAATCAGGCAGACGGAAACGACAAGCCGAATTTTGTGATTTTCATTGCCGATGATCACGGTATCAATCACTCGGCGCCGTATGGGCAACCGGAATACCAAACGCCCAACATGCAGCGGATGGCGGCCGAGGGGATTCGGCTGACCAATGCCTATGTTGCTGCCCCGACATGTGGTCCAAGTCGCGCAGCGCTTTGCACGGGAATGATGCCCTGCCGAAACGGGATCAAAGCGAATCATGAGAAAGAGCTGAACTTGGGGGTCGAATCGCTGCTGCCCCAATTGGCCGCCCAGGGTTACGACATTGTGTTTCGCGGAAAAATCGCCCATGGCAGAGACCAGCCTTACGTCACCGACGAAGTCATCAACATTCGTGGCTCCATCCGACCAGAATTTTCTCTCGACGGAGTTGCGGAGTACCTGCAGCAGCGGACCGATCGCACGCGCCCCGTCGCGTTGTTCATCGGATGCACGTTCACGCATCGAGCCTGGCCGGACGCCGGCGAAGCCCGCATGCGGCCTGAAGAAGTCACCGTTCCCGCGAAAACATTCGACACGCTCGAGACTCGTCGCGAGATGACACGATACGTCGAAGCGGTTGAGCGAACCGATCGGCTGCTTGGCGAAGTGCGCGAACTGGCCACGAAGTATCTGCCAACCGACAACACGATGACGCTGTACACGTCGGACCATGGACAATCATGGCCGTTCGGTAAATGGTCCCTGTACGAGGCGGGAATTCGCACCCCGATGATCGCCGTCTGGCCGGGCAAAATCCCCGCAGCCGTCACCAACGATGCGATGGTCAGTTGGGTCGATTTGTTGCCAACGCTCATCGATTTCGCTGGCGGCGAATCTCCCAGTGATATCGATGGTCGGTCCCTCTCACGCGTGTTGCTGAACGAAACTTCCCAGCATCGCGATCGCATCTTCGCGATGCACAACGGTGGCAAAGGCGAAGCTGCGTATCCAATCCGTAGCGTCCGCATCGGTCACTGGAAATACATCCGTAACCTACATCCAGAGTTCTATCACTCGACCGCTTTGGATGTTGTTCGGAAACGTGGGAAACCCAAGTGCCCCAATTGGCCTTCGTGGATCGAAGCGGCGACGACCAACACAGAGGCGGCCACGTTTCTGCGGGCCTACCACTTACGACCCGCCGAAGAACTCTACCGCCTCGATCGTGACCCCAACGAGACCACCAATCTCGCGACTCAGGACGAATACTCCGAGAAACTCGCCGACCTACGCGAAATAGTTAGCGAGCAAATGAAACGTGACAAAGATGAAGGAACTGTGACCGGCCAGCCTCGTTTGTTGAAAGATGTTGTGCTTCCAGTCGCCAATACCGGCGGGAACTAACTTGTTTCAATACCCAAAGCGGTTGCGCAAAGAACTACCGACTGAGAGACAACCATGCCATTAACCATTCTGAAACGACGTTCGCTATCCGTACTGATGCTGCTGGCGATTACGATCACAGCATCGCTGGTTGATCGAGCCCATGCCGCCGATCGTCCCAACTTCGTGATCATCATTGGCGACGATCACGGGATTGCCCACTCGTCGCCTTATGGTCTACGGGAATACCAAACGCCAAACTTGCAGGCGATGGCGAGCGAAGGAATCCGATTGACGAATGCGTACGTCGCGTCGCCCGCTTGTGCTCCCAGTCGCGCGGCTTTGTTCACCGGTCTGATGCCGTATCGAAACGGGATCGTTGGCAACCATGAACGCGAACTGAAGCCGGGTGTCGAGTCGTTGATTCCAAGACTCGCGGCGCAAGGATACGACATCGCCTTTCGCGGAAAGGTTGCCCATGGAGGCCGGAAGAAGCAGCCGTACCTCACCGATGACGTCAAGCTTCTCAAAGGACCGATGAAGCCTAGGCTGACACTCGACAGCGTCTCCGACTATCTCGAAAACCGCCCTAACAAAACGAAGCCGCTCGCTCTGTTCATCGGCTGCACCTACACGCACCGATTCTGGCCCGAACCGGACGAAGCTCGCATGCGACCGGAAGATGTCACCGTTCCGGCGCGCACGTTTGACACACCGGAAACGCGCAGCGAAATGATACGGTATGCCGAAGCCGTCGAGCGGATGGATCGCTTGATCGGTGACGTCCGCGAACTGACCGAAAAACACCTTCCCACGGACAACACATTGACGATGTACACGTCCGACCACGGGCAGGCGTGGCCGTTCGGAAAGTGGTCGCTTTATGAAGCCGGCATTCGTACTCCCGTGATCGCAGTTTGGCCGAAGCAGATTCCGGCCGGAATCACCAATGACGCCATGGTCAGTTGGATCGACCTGATGCCAACGCTGATTGAATTGGCCGGAGGAACTACACCCAGCAGCATTGACGGCAAGTCATTTGCAAGTGTTCTCCGAAACACCACGCAAACGCATCGAGATCGAATTTTTGCGACTCACAAGGGCGACAAGGTGATGAATGTTTATCCGATTCGCAGCGTCCGCATGGGACCGTGGAAATACATTCGCAATCTGCGGCCAGAGCTCTATTACACGACTCACATGGACCTCGTTCCTGCGAGCTCGCGGAACTTCACCCGCAACTGGCCGTCGTGGATTGAAGCGGCAAAAACCAACCCCAAAGCAGCCGCCTTCTTGCGTGCGTACCATTCGCGTCCCGCCGAAGAGTTGTATCGCATCGACAGCGATCCCGATGAGACGACCAACCTTGCCAGCGAACCACAACATGCCGAGAAGCTTGCCGAGCTTCGTGAAATGATCAGCCAGCGTATGAAACGTGTCGGCGACGACGAATCGCTCAGCGGCAAGCCACGCTTTTTGAAAGACTATACGTTGCCGACGATTCGCGAGTAGCAACCGTTAAACCAAGCCGAATCATTGTTTGAATCGAAGCAACCCGTAGATCGGGCACTCCTGCCCGATCCCAGGTGTTTTGCAGTGCAGTCGGGCTGGAGTGCACGACCTACTTTTCACAGGCGATCGTCCTGACCTTTAAGCGTCCAAACTAAAATGAACCATCTCCTCCAAGCATTGATTTTCATCGGACTTGTTCCGCTATCGACCGCATTTGCTGCGGACGATTTGAATCCTAACGCCCCCAAGCTCCTGTTGATCGACAACGGTGTCGTTCGAGTGGGCATTGACCGATCCATGGGAGCATCGATCACGTGGTTGTCGTGGAAAGAGCAGCCTGGCAACGTGGTCAACATTCATGATCCTGGACGGCTCATCCAGCAATCGTACTACGCGGGAAAAAGCCGTGATCGGACCGCCGATGGCCAGAGCATAGATTGGAGCCCGTGGACTTGGAATCCAATTCAGGGCGGAGGTGTTTCATCCTGGGCACGCGTGATCCGATTTGAGAAAGTCGACGATGCAACTTTGCTGGGCGAAACGATCCCCAAACTTTGGGACATGCCCGATGAAGAAGCCTCTGCCGTCATGAAGCAATGGACGGGTTTTGACCCGGGCACAGAACGAACAATCGTTGTTCGAAACCGCATCGAATGCAACCGCGACGTAGACGACGCTTGGGGAAAAGCGTCGCTACGTCCACAAGAAGTTCCCGCCTGCTATTTCACTCGCAAATTCGATCACTTTCGAAGCTATCTGGGCGACGGGAAATGGCGAACCGAAGAAACGAGTATCGGTCCGCCGTGGCGAAAAGCAACGCCACCGCTCAATGCGATGGCTTGCTTTAACGATCAGGGCCAAGGGATCGCCATTTACAGCCCGACGGCGAACAGCATTTGGAACTACGGCCCCCACGTAGATGCACCTTCCAATGACCCATCGGCAGGCCCTTGCGTTCATGTTGCTCCCATCTCGCGCGTGCGACTTGGCCCGCAATCGACGTACGAGTATCGATACTGGATGACGGTCGGGAGCGAACAGCAGATCGCAACAAGTCTAGATCAGTTGATGAAAAGACACGCACAAGAGAAGGCAATCCTTGAGAATCGCACGAGGACGGCGAAATGAAATTCATCCACTCCATCGTGCCACTCGTATTCACTTATGCCCTTGCTTTCAGTCCGCACGCGACGGCGGATTCTGCTCCCAACGTCGTCCTGATATTGGCCGACGATCTTGGGATCGTGGACATGAACGCTTACGCCGCTCGTTTTACCGGCGTGAAGCCGTCGCAGATGTACTACGAGACACCGAACTTGGACCGTCTGGTTCGTGAAGGCACTTCGTTTTCACAAGCCTACGCCTGTCACCTGTGTTCCCCCGCGCGGGCGAGCATTTTGACCGGAAAGTACGCAGCGCGGACGGGATTCACAACGGCCGTCGGCGGTAACGTTCGGACGTTCTACAACCAGGGCATGGATCCGCCCGAAGGCTACGTCGCTCAGGACGCCATTGAATGGAAGGACAAGATCGATATGCAACAAGCGTTACTCAACGGAACCACGCGTGATGCGTTGGCTTCCGGACATCCGCTCGATCAAGGGCAGGACGAAGTCACGCTCGCCGAAGCGATGCCAGATCACGATGCTGCGTTCATCGGCAAGTGGCATTTGGGGGGACATGGCAGCGACGGTTGGCAACCCAAAGCTCATGGATTCCAGGAGATCTCGTACTTCGACGAAGGCGGGTCGCCGTACTTCAACTGGCGAAATCTTTGGGACCGGCGCGATCTTGGCCAATCCAAGATGGCGCAATCGCATCTGACGAAAGGCAAGTCGGGCACCAATCATGGCGAGCGTTACCTGACGGACGAATTGACACAGCACGCCGTCGACTTCATTCGCCGGCGTGCCACCTCAACCGACGGTAACCCAAAACCATTCTTCCTGCACTTCTGCCATTTCGCGGTCCACACTCCGTTTCAAGGCAAGCCCGAAGATGTCGCCTACTTTGAAAAGAAATCGACACGTGGATGGAACGAACACGACAACGCCGTCTACGCCGCAATGCTTCGTGGCTTAGACAACTCGGTCGGCCGCATTCTGGACACGCTTGCCGAAACGGGCCTCGACGAAAACACGTTGGTCGTTTTCATCAGCGACAATGGCGGCGTGACTTACACGTCGCCCGTGGCGACCTGCAACGCACCCTTCAAAGGCGGAAAAGCATTGCACTTTGAAGGCGGCATTCGAGTGCCGTTGGTGTTGCGTTGGAAAGGCCGCATCAATGGCGATGCGTGGTCCAACGTTCCCGTCGATTGCAACGACATCTTTCCCACCGTGCTGGACCTGGCGGGATACGATACCGATCCACATCTGGCCGATGGCGGCATCGACGGACGCAGTTTGTCACCACTGCTAACCGACCTGAGCAACAGCGACCGCAAGTACCCTCGAGATACGTTTTTCTGGCACTACCCGCTGAACGTGATTGTCAAGAGTCCCGAAGATGGACTTCCATCGGCACCGTCGTCGGCGATCCGCAAAGGCGATTGGAAATTGATTTTTGATTGGTCCGGCAAACTGCGACTGTACAACCTCGCGGACGATCCCTTTGAGAAGAACGAACTGTCGGAATCCAAACCGCAACTAGCAAAGGATCTTTTTCGCGAGCTGAACGATTGGATCGACACCAACGTGGACGTGAAGCACACGCCGGCGCTCAACCCGGCATACGATCCGGCACAGGAATCCCGATCCCGTCCCTTCGTTGATCTACGACGCGGATGGCTCGGTGAAGAACGTGCCATCCGCAGCATGGATACCGATCCTCGATTCGGCGTGTTATCTACCCACAACTAATGTTCGCGAATCGCCACTTATGAAATCCTCCATCCTGCTTTTTTTCATCCTCGCGACGATGTTCAGTTCCGTTGTTGCTGAAGATGCAGCGCGGCCCAACGTCATCATCATCCTTGCTGACGACATGGGCTACTCCGACCTCGGTTGCTACGGCAGCGAGATCTCCACACCCAACCTGGATTCGCTGGCCGCGAAAGGCGTTCGATTCACTCAGTTCTACAACGCCGCGAAATGCGAGCCGACACGCGCCAGCCTGATGAGCGGTTACTACTGGCAGGACGCCGGCTTCGGCGTCAAACGCGGCATGACGATGGGCGAGGCCATGAAGTCCACGGGCTACGCGACGTTTGCCGTCGGCAAATGGCACATGGACGGCAACCCCGTCGACCGGGGATTCGATCGGTACTTTGGCCATCTCAGCGGCGGCAGTCACTACTTCAGCTGTAACGCATCACAGCGACTCGATGACAAGCCGTTTAAAGAAGAACCGGGCGACGATTTCTACATGACCGACGCGAATGCGGATTATGCGATTGAGTTCCTTGATCAGCATCAAGATAAGCAGACTGACGATCCGTTCTTCATGTACCTTTCGTTCAACGCTCCCCATTCACCGCTGCACGCTCGGCCGGAAGACATCGCAAAGTATCGCGACACCTACAACGTTGGTTGGGACGAGATCCGCGAGGCTCGTTACCAAAAGCAGCTTCAGTCCGGGATCACTCGCAAGGAGTGGACGCTTTCTCCACGGCAAGACAGCGTGCCGGCGTGGGACTCCCTGCGTGAAGACGAACGTGCATATGAAGCAACCCGCATGGCCATCTATGCGGCGATGGTCGACCGCATGGACCAAGCGATCGGCCGCGTCCTGAATCAGGTGCGAGAGATGGGTGCCGAAGAAAACACGCTGGTGGTTTTCCTCAGCGACAACGGGGGCAGTCCCTCGGACGTCACGACTGCCGAGCAAACCCCAGCGGGACTGCTGGGACCATCGGGAGCCGGCAAAGACGGTTATTGGTTGGGACTCGGCTGGTCCAACGCAACGAACACTCCGTTCCACAGCCACAAAATCGAAATGGGCAACGGAGGCGTCGTGACTTCGTGCATCGCTTCTTGGCCATCGGTCATCAAAAATCCCGGCAGCATCACCGACCAACCATCACACATCATCGATTTGATGGCGACGCTCACAGATGTCGGTGAAGTGCAGTGGCCGAAGTCTTTCAAGGGGAACCAGTTGTCGGAGCTGCCCGGCAAAAGTCTTGCGCCGTTACTTTCCGGGCAGCCAAGCGATTCTCGTGACCCGCTCTATTTTCATCTGTTTCACAATCGTGCCATCGTCGACGGAAAATGGAAATTGACAACGGACTGGGATCGACCGTGGCAGTTGTTTGATTTGCAGACAGATCGCACCGAGCTGAATGACGTTCGTGGCGAACACCCAAAAATTGCCGCAAAACTTCAGAAGAATTGGGAAGACTGGTACGCGAAGGTTCCCGAAAAGCGATTCACCGATGCCAACGGCGACCCACAGTATCGCCGGCTGGACGATCCCGAAGAGAGCTACCGTCGCTGGACCGGAGAAGGTGATGGGTCGGTGATTCTATTCCGCACCGACGCAAGCAAGCGAAAACCGAAAACGCGTACTAATCCGGCGCGAAAAAAATCCACCGGTCGCAATCGAGTCCCGCCGAAGCAAAAAGCCGATCCGACGCAACGCCCCGACTCGCCAGAGATTCGACCTCAACAAGCTCCCACATTTCCCCGTTGATTCCGACAATATGGCATCGCATTTTCCTCCCGCCAAGTTCGGCAACCTCATACGGCTAACGCTGCTGGTGTGCGCCATCATGACTGGCAGCATCAATGCCCACGCAGGACAAGCGGAAGCTGTCACTTGGCATCCGCTAACCCTCTCTTTCGACGGGCCAACTGCATCGGAAAGTGATGACGAACCCAATCCGTTCCTGGACTACCGATTGCAGGTCCAGTTCACCGGGCCGTCGGGTAAGTCTTTCGATGTCCCCGGCTTCTTCGCTGGCGACGGAAACGGCGGCCAGCAAGGCATTCAGTGGCAAGTGAAGTTTACGCCCGATGAACCGGGCCAGTGGCAATACCAGGCCAACATGCGTCAAGGCCCAAACATTGCCGTTTCAACCGATTCCGATTCTGGCGAAGTGATCGATCTTGATTCGGGTAGCGGAACGTTTATGGTCAAGCCGCGAGATCCGCAAGCAGCGGGCTTCTTGAAATGGGGGCGATTGGAGTACGTCGGCGGACACTATCTGAAATTCCGTGATGGTCCCCATTGGATTCGCGGTGGAGCCGACAGCCCGGAGAACTTTTTGGCGTACGCCGGTTTCGACAACACTCCCCCAAGCCATCACTACGCGGATCACGTCGGCGACTGGCGCCCCGGTGATCCTGACTGGGGCGACGGCCGCGGAAAAGCCATCATCGGAGCACTCAACTCACTGGCCGAACAAAACGTCAACAGTGTTTACTTCCTGACGATGAATGTGGGCGGGGATGGAGGTGACGTTTGGCCCTGGGCTGGAAATCCAAAACGCCGCGGCGACGCCAGCAACGACAATCTGCACTTCGATCTTAGCAAGCTGCAGCAGTGGGAAATCGTTTTCGCGCACGCTCAGCGACTCGGAATCAACTTGCACTTCGTGCTCAATGAAGCGGAGGCGGCCAATAAGAAGGAGCTTGACGATGGTGAGCTCGGCGTCGAACGTAAGCTCTACTACCGCGAACTGATCGCCCGCTTTGCTCACCACAACGCCCTGAGCTGGAACCTATGCGAAGAATACAACATCGCGTTGGATCTGGGGGCTCAGCGTGTTCGCTCCTTTGCCGATTACATTCAGTCGGTCGACCCCTACGATCATCCGATCACCGTTCACTCCGCGCACGACCCGCTGCAAACGCTCGGGTTCACGTTTGGCGATCCGCGTTTCAGTCTGACATCGATTCAGCTGAACCGACGACGAATCGACACTCTGGTGGAGGACTTTCGCAAGGCAACCGCGAAAGCGGGGCGACCGCTGCCGATTTCGATGGATGAGTTCGTTCTCGATGTCGGGCAGAAGCAGTCGTGGAAACCGTTTGATCGGCCGGACATGCATCGCAAGCAGAAGATCTGGCCGACACTGCTTTCCGGCGGGCAAATCGAATTCATTTTGGAAGACCTGCTGGGGACCGAGTCGTTCAAAACGCCTTCCCGAAAAGAGCTCTGGAAATCTCTGGGGATCGCTCGCCAATTTGTAGAGCAACATCTACCGTTCTGGGAAATGCAACCGGCCGACGAACTGGTCACCGGTGAATCGACAATCGAAGTCGGACTGGGATCGGGAAAGTCGTTTCAGTTGGGCGCGCAAGTCTTTCGGAAACCAGGTGAGGTCTACGCCATCTATTACCCCAACGCGACAGAACTCGGCTCCATCGATTTGAGCGAGTCGACGGCTGTGTTCCAATCACGTTGGTTCAACCCACGTAGTCGGCGATTCGGCGGAAATCCGTTTTCGGTGTCCGTGGCGGCAGAGCTGCAAATCCAAGGCCCAGCAAGTGAAGTCGATCAGGACTGGGTCCTGTTGCTTACCAACGCCAATCGGAACTGAGCCAATGATACGTGCGATTTGTCGAATCGATCGTCTGGAAATCCAACGCGAATTCAAAGGCAACCGTGCAATGATACGTCCCAGTTTGCGAAGCTTGTTCGTCTTGATCGGGCTTTGCCTGGCCTTGTTGACGAGTCGAACACCGGTGCTTGCGGATCAGTCGCCCCCCAACATTGTGTTGGTCTTCATCGATGATATGGGATACGCCGACATCGAACCGTTCGGGAACGAACAGGTACGCACTCCGCATTTCAATCGTCTGGCGACTGAGGGGCGCAAGTTCACCAGTTTCTATGCCGCTCCGGTTTGCACCATGTCGCGAGCCAACCTGCTGACCGGCTGTTACAACCCACGAATCTCGATGCCTGGCGTGCTCTTTCCGGGCAGCGACAAGGCACTGCATCCAGATGAAGTGACCTTCGCTGAAGTTGCGAAGTCACAGGGCTATGCGACCGCATGTGTCGGCAAATGGCACCTGGGCGATCGGCCGGAGTTCTTCCCGCTTGCACAAGGGTTCGACGAATACTTTGGCTTGCCGTACAGCAACGACATGGTCGGCGGTCGCAAGACGAAACCGTTTGGGATTCTACCTCCGCTGCCAGTGATCCGCGGCAACGAAACCATCGAAACCGAGCCCGATCAATCGCAACTGACCAAACGTTACACCGAAGAGTCGGTGCGTTTCATCCGTGACAACAAGGACAAGCCGTTTCTGTTGTACCTGCCGCACACTATGGTTCATTTTCCGCTGGCAGCTTCTGAGCGTTTCAAAGGAAAGAGCCAAATGGGATTGATCGGCGATACGATCGAAGAGATCGACTGGTCGGTCGGCGAAATCTTGCGAGCCCTAGACGAAAGCGGACTTAGTGAGAACACGCTCGTGATTTTCACCTCGGACAATGGTCCAGCGAAACGCGACGCACCGCCACTTCGCGGCAACAAGGGCAGCAACTTCGAAGGCGGCGTTCGCGTGCCAACGATCATGCGGTGGCCAAACCGAATCCCAGCGGCAACCAGCTGCGATCAGATTTGTGGAACGATTGATATGTTGCCGACCATTGCGGCAATTGTCGGGGCCAAGCCAGCAGCGGATCGAACGATTGACGGGCAGGACATCACGTCACTGTTATTGGACTCCGATCCCAAGGCGGTTCGCAACACACATCTGTACTACACCGGCACCGGCACACTGGCTGCAATCCGACACGGCGATTGGAAACTTGCGTTGGGAAGCTTGCAGGGCAACGCCACCAAGCCGGGCTCGCTTTTCAACCTCCACGACGACATCGGTGAAGCCCATGACGTCGCCGCCGGAAACCCCGATGTGGTTCAGCAACTGCGTCAAATTGCGATCGAGATGGATGCCGATTTGAGAAACAACAGTCGCCCCGCGGCGGAAGTCAAATGAGAATTCCTGATCCGTCTTCCCCACCAACCACCAAGCAAAACAACATGACTGCACCCTTTCAATGGATCGTCTTTGTCGCAAGTCTGTTCCTTCTGGCAACAGGGTTCAACGCGTCTGCGGAGACTCAGCCCAATATCGTCCTGATCATGGTCGACGACATGGGGTTTTCGGATATCGGCTGCTACGGCGGCGAAATCGAAACGCCCAACATCGACGCGTTGGCCGCTGGTGGCGTCCGCTTTTCGCATTTCTACAACAACTCGCGATGCTGCCCGACTCGGGCTACGTTGTTAACTGGGCTTTATGCCCATCAAACCGGCATCGGCCGAATGACCGGGGTCAGTAGCGACATGGGAGTGCCTGCCTATCGTGGAGCACTCAATCGTCAATGCGTCACGATTGCCGAAGCGTTGAAACCAGCAGGGTACGCAACGATGATGACTGGCAAGTGGCATTTGGGGAGTCGCGACAGTAGCTACTGGCCGGTGCAGCGCGGGTTCGACCGGTTCTTTGGTTCCCTGAAGGGTAGCCGCTACTTTCATCCGAAAAAGCCCAAGCCCGTCATGTCCATGAACGAGGTGGTTGAAAACCCTGAAAGCACCACCGACCGCCCGTTCTATACGACCGACGCGTTCACCGACCATGCGATTGATTTCGTCCAAGAGTCGCTGGAGAAGGATCGCAGCAAACCTTTCTTCCTTTATCTCGCCTACACCGCACCCCACTGGCCGTTGCAAGCCCATGAGGAAGACATCGACAAATACCGCGACCGCTATTCGATGGGCTGGGACAAGCTTCGCGAGCAACGCTACCAACGCCAAATCGAACTCGGCTTGATCGATCCGAGCTGGAAACTTTCACCGCGTGACCCAAGAGTGCCTGCTTGGGATTCGCTGGACGCATCACAACAGAAACTGCAATCGCTCCGCATGGCCGTCTATGCCGCGATGGTAGATTGTGTCGACCAGAATATCGGAAAGCTGAACGACTCACTGCAAGAACTGGGGGTCAGGGACAACACGCTCGTGATGTTTCTTTCGGACAACGGTGCCTGTCAAGAAGGCCCGATGCTCGGCAACCAAGCGTTTGCGGATCCGGAAAAACGAAACCAGGTCAGTGGCGGTGGATCCAATTACGGTCGGCCCTGGGCAAATGTATCCAGCACACCGTTTCGATACTTCAAGCACCACACCTACGAAGGCGGCGCCGCCACCCCATTCATCGCGAACTGGCCCGTCAAAATCAAACCACAAACCGATTGGTATTCGTCCAACGCGCATATCGTGGACTTGATGCCAACGATTTTGGATGTGGCAGGGGCGGAGTATCCAGCCGAAGCTCATGGGAACAAGATTCCGTCACTGCCAGGAGTTTCGCTGCTGCCGGCACTCGGCGGAAAACCACTTGATCGAACGACTCCCATTGTCAACGAACATTGGGACAACGGACTGCTGATCGATGGCGACTGGAAACTCGTCGGGGAAGGCGTCGCCGTGAACGACGGCCCCAAAGAAGAGCTTTGGGAACTGTACAACCTGAAAGAAGATCGAACCGAGCTAAACGATTTGTCGGAAAGCGATCCCGAACGAGTCAAGGCGATGGCCGCGACATGGAAATTCTGGTCGATGAAGGTCGGCGTGTTCCCAAAGCCACAACGCCCAGCGAAAGAGAAGCCCAAAACGCCGAAGAGACGCCGAGCTAAGCAGGGCCCATCGGAAACTCCAATCAGTAAGTGAAGACCGCTTCCCTTTCCGTTCTCTTCTCACACGAATCACTCCAGAAGAATCCATGAGCCCATCCATCAAGCTGCACTGTTCATTGGCCGCCGTGGCGATGCTTTGCCAGTTTTTCCCCACCGCAACCGCAGCCGCCGACTCGCGTCCGAACATTGTGTTGATCATGGTCGACGACATGGGCTTTTCGGACATCGGCTGTTACGGCGGCGAAATCGAAACGCCGAACATCGACGCGTTGGCCGCTGGCGGCGTTCGCTTTTCGCATTTCTACAACAACTCGCGTTGCTGTCCGACACGTGCGACGTTGATGACCGGACTGTACGCCCATCAAACCGGCATCGGACACATGGTGGGCACTGTGCATGACAAGAAACTGCCCAGCTATCGCGGGGCGCTCAATCGCAACTGCGTCACGATCGCCGAAGCGTTGAAACCGGCCGGTTACACGACGCTGATGACGGGCAAATGGCACTTGGGCGAACGTGACCAAAGTTACTGGCCTCTGCAACGTGGCTTTGACAAGTTCTATGGTTGTTTGACCGGAGCGATGCGGTACTTCCATCCGGAAAACCCCAAGCACATCACGTCGATGAATGAAGCGGTCGCCAAACCAGACAGCACGACCGATCGTGCTTTCTACACGACCGACGCTTTCACCGATCATGCCATCCGGTTTGTCAAAGAAGCGGTCTCGAAGGAAGACTCAAAGCCGTTCTTTTTGTATCTGGCCTACAACGCGCCGCACTGGCCGTTGCAGGCGCACGAAGAAGACATCGACAAGTACCGAGATCGCTACTCAATGGGTTGGGATGAGCTGCGCCAACAACGCTACCAGCGTCAGACCGAACTCGGCTTGATCGATCCAAACTGGAAACTGTCTCCGCGGGACAATCAGGTGCCGGCGTGGGAGACGCTTGATGCGGAGCAACAGAGTTTGGAATCGCTGCGAATGGCAGTGTACGCCGCAATGGTCGACCGCGTCGATCAAAACATCGGCAAGCTCAACGATGCGCTGAAAGCACTCAGCGTCGACGACAACACGTTGATCATGTTTCTATCCGACAACGGTGCTTGCCAGGAGGGACAGAAGCTGGGTCAACCCGAGTTTCGTGATCCACAACTGCGAAACCAGGAAGCCGGTGGCAAAATGGCCAACTACGGACGCCCCTGGGCGAACGCGTCCAGCACGCCGTTTCGCTATTACAAACACCACACGTACGAAGGCGGCGCTGCGACGCCTTTCATCGTTCACTGGCCGGCCAAGATCAAACCGCAAGAAGATTGGTATGCGTCGAACGCCCACATCATGGACATCATGCCGACGATTCTCGACGTGGCTGGTGGCGAGTATCCCGAGTCCGCACACGGCAACTCAGTCCCATCGCTGCCAGGAATCTCACTTCGCCCCGCTTTTGACGGAGCACGCCTAAATCGAATGACCCCGATTTTCAATGAACACGAAGACAACGGTCTCGTGATTGATGGGGACTGGAAACTGGTCGCCAACAAAGTCGCCGCCCCCGGAGGCCCCCATGAAGAACTCTGGGAACTTTACAACCTGAAAACCGATCGCACCGAGTTAAACAACCTTTCCAAGACGCATCCTGAACGCGCTCGCAAAATGGCGACTGCATGGAACACATGGGCCGAGCAGGCGGGAGTGTTCCCCAAGCCACCCTCAAGGTCCGCTCCCAAAGCCAAACGCAATCCCAACGCAAAACCCAAGCGTCAAAATCGTGCCAAAAAATAGCGTCCCACCATCGAGTGAAACAAAGAGAAGTAGCAACTTGAATTACCAAATGAAACCATCGATGTCTCGCATCGCGATGCAGGTGATATTCGCACTGGCCTCCGTCAGCATTTTGCAGGCAAAAGAATCACCCAAGCCGAACATCATCTTTTTGTTCGCCGACGATTGGGGCTACGGCGACTTGGGAGTCCATGGGCAACTCGCTGACGTGAAGACACCGCACTTGGATGATTTGTCCGAGCAAGGCATTCTGTTCACCGATGCCTACATCACCGCACCGCAATGCTCTCCGTCGCGTGCCGGATTGGTGACCGGGCGATATCAACAGCGTTTCGGTTTCGATTCAATTCCCGATGGTCCGTTGCCCCTCAATGAAGTAACGATTGCCCAGCGACTACGCGACGCCGGCTACAAAACTGGGATGGTGGGCAAGTGGCACCTTGAGCCCAATGCCGTCTGTGTGGACTGGGCGAAGAAGAATCAACCCGACGGCATAAAGAAGAATCGAGTGGCTGTGCGACAGGATTTGTCACAACCGTACTGGCCACAGGAGCGAGGGTTTGATGAGTTCTTCAAGGGCGAATTGAAACGGTATTGGTGCAATTACGGACTTGACGGTCGTGATCGGAACCCGGACGGCGAATGGGTGGATGACCCGCGTTTTCGCGTCGATGTCCAGACAGAAGCTGGCCTGGCATTTATCGATCGAAACGCGGACCAACCGTTTTTCCTTTACCTGGCACACTACGCGCCACATGTTCCTTTGGAAGCGTCCGAAAAATACCTCAGCCGATTTCCGGGCGAGATGCCGGAGCGACGCCGAACGGGGCTGGCCATGATGAATGCCGTTGACGAAGGCGTCGGCCGCATCATGCAGCGTCTGCGTGAAAAGGGAATCGCTGACAACACGTTGGTGATTTTCACCAGCGACAACGGGGCTCCCCTGAAGATCCATAAGCGGGACACGCCCGGTGGCGGGCCTGGTTGGGATGGATCGCTCAACGATCCGTTGACCGGCGAGAAAGGAATGGTCGCCGAAGGCGGTATTCGTGTACCGATGATCTGGTCATGGCCCAAGCAACTGCCCGCAGGAGTCACGATTAACGAACCGGTGATCAGTCTGGACATGACTGCATCGGCGATCGCAGCCGCTGGCGTTGAAATCGATTCAGAGTCGAACTTGGATGGCGTGAACTTGATCCCTTGGCTTTCGGGGAAACAAGCCGAAGCCCCGCAGCGCAGTCTGTTTTGGAGGTTTTGGAGCCAGAGTGCCATCCGCAACGGAGACTGGAAATTCATCGTCACCGGCGACGGTCGCGAGATGCTGTTCAATCTTCGCGATGACAAAGAAGAGCAGCACAATCTTCATCTGAAACATGCCGACCGCGCTGCGCGGCTGAAATCTGAGCTGCGTGAGTGGACCACGCAGCTGCGGCCAAAGGGCTTGCCATCCGAACCACTCAACGTTCAAGAGATTGGCTGGTACGACCACTATTTTGAAGCAACAACGCCCATTAAGTAAGGCCGGTTCCCAACGGCCACTTCCAATCCATTGCACCCATCGCAGCTCACAAACCATGATTCGCCTTTTCGTTTTTCTGCTCTCGATCGTTGTTTCGTTCGCAGCACCCGCGGTCGCTCAATCGAAGACGCTTCAAGAAACTTTTGAATCCGTCGATCCGGTTCGGATCGCAACGGAAGCTCGATTGCGCGGAGACCCGCAGCGCGGAGCGATTGTCTTTCACGCTTCGGCCGCCGCGTGTGCGAAATGCCACGCGACCGGCAAAGAACAATCGCCGCTTGGACCTGATCTTTCAGATTTGGGAGACAAGATCACCTACGTTCACTTGGTCGAATCTCTGCTCTACCCATCAAAGTCGATCCGCGATGGCTTTCAAACAGTCCGCTTGCTCACAGTGGACGGTGAAGTTCAATCGGGCATGATAGTTTCGGAGAACGAAGACCGGGTTGTTTTACGAGATGCCGCGAATTTGCAGTCCGACATTGTCATTGCGAAAGATGACATCGACGCTCGCAGCAGCTCGGAAATTTCGATGATGCCCGAAGGCTTGGTTTCAACGCTGAAGTCGCCCCGTGAATTCCTGGACCTGCTCAGCTATCTGTTCGCCATTCAAGAAGGCGGACGCGAACAGGCCCTCGCGTTGATGCCGGCCGCGAATGAGTTGGTTCCCATTGATGACACGATGAATTTGGATCATGCCAAAATCATTCGGACGATTGCGAAGAAGAACCTAAAACGTGGCAAACAGATCTACGAAGCGTCGTGCTATCAGTGCCACGGCAAGGACGGGAACACGCCAGCACTCGCAACCGCTCGTGCGTTCGGGACACAGAAGCTGAAGTTTGGTTCCGACCCGCACAGCATGTTTCAAACGCTGTCGAAAGGGAACGGTTTGATGGCCTCGGCGTCAGCACTCTCGCCGAGGGAACGATACGAAGTCGTCGCCTACATCCGCGAGACTTTTATGAAGGGTTCCAACCCGGATTACCAACCCGTCACACCGAAATATCTGAATTCGCTGCCCAAGGGCACCGAGATGGGCGATGCCAAACTGGATCCGGACCGCGATTTCGGTCCTGCACTCGCGTCGCAACTTGGGCGAGACGTCAACAGTGCGTTGTCGGTCAAACTGGGCGATCTCACCATCGCCTACAATTTGCATACGATGAATCAAGCTCAGGTTTGGTCAGGCGGGTTTTTGAACGTCGATGCAACGCAACACAAACGCGGTCGCGGCGAAGGCTACCCAGAGCCACAAGGAAAACTGATCAAGTCGCTTGACCTATGGCAGTGGGGCCACGATGGATCGCTCGACTACTCGACTAAGAATGTGTTGCCGCGTGGTCCGCTTCCTGAAAAGTGGTTGCAGTATCACGGGCACTATCTGCACGGCGATCAAATTGTTTTGAACTATTCGGTTGACGGCCGTGAAATCCTGGAAGTGCCTTCGGCGACCGACGATCCTATGGCAATCCGTCAGACGCTGACGATTCATGGCGGAAAGCCACTACTGTTGGCCGTCGGAAGATCGTTACCTGATCGTGCCAGACCGATCGTCCAGGGCGATACAGACGGCGTGACGTTGACCGTGGACGAAAAGCAACGTTGTGTGATTCAGATCCCCGCGGGTGATTCGGCACGGCTGCTGGACATCGTCCGGTTCGGTGACGCGTCGGCAGCCTCCGACAATGTCGTGCTGTCCAAGATCGATCCCACGATCATGACCGCAGGCGGCGACTTACGCTGGCCCGAAACGTTGACGACCACCGGCTACACCGGTTTTGAATCGGGCGCCTACGCCGTCGACACGATCACGCTGCCTGAATCGACGCCCTGGAACACGTGGTTCCGCACCTCGGCGATCGATTTCTTTCCGGACGGTCGAATCGCGGTGGCCACGGTGGGTGGTGACGTTTGGATCGCATCGGGCATCGACGATGATTTGTTGAACATTCGATGGAAACGGTTTGCCGGCGGAATGTTTGAACCCTTCGGAATCAAAGTGGTCGATGGGTTGATCTATGTGAACGGTCGCGACCGGTTGACACGGCTTCACGACATCAACGACGACGGCGAGGCAGATTTTTACGAGAGTTTTAGTGCTGATACCGACGTGTCGACATTCTTTCACGCCTTCAACTTCGACTTGCAAACCGACGCCGATGGCAATTTCTACTACGCCAAAAGCGGACAGTACACCGACTACAAGTTGCCCGGTTCGATTGTCAAAGTCTCCGCCGATGGGACAAACCGCGAAATCATTTGCACCGGTTTGCGAACGCCCAACGGAATGGGCATTCTGCCGAATGGTCGGCTGACGGTCAGTGATAACCAGGGGACGTGGATGCCGGCGTCGAAAATCAATCTCGTCAAGCAAGACGGTTTTTATGGCTACGTGCAAAACAAGGGCGGTGGTGCCTGGGCGCCCGACGGCGGAAAAATCAATCATCGAAAAGTCGTGCCGCCCTACACGTTTGACCCGCCACTGATCTGGATGCCACAGGAAGTCGACAATTCATCCGGCGGCCAGGTCTTTGTCGACGACGAACGGTTCGGTCCACTCGCCGGCCGTTTGCTGCATACCAGTTTCGGTCAAGGCAGCTTGTTCTATTTGATGACTCAAGAAATTGACGGCCAATCACAAGCGGCGCTCGCTCGATTCCCACACGACTTTGGTACCGGAATCATGCGAGGTCGGACCAATCCGGTGGATGGCCAACTCTATGTTACCGGCTTGAACGGATGGAATGACAACGGACGAGGCAACCTCGCCGATGGCGGTGTCTACCGAGTTCGCTACACGGGCAAGCCGATACGCATGATCACCGATTGCAAAGTGTATCCCGGCAAATTGCAAATCAAGTTCAATTTCCCTCTCGATCCCGACGCATTGGAGGAACGGAATTCCTACGCGGCAACACAGTGGAACTACCAGTGGACCGGCAACTATGGCTCAGACCACTACCATCCGCAAACGGGCGAGGTCGGCGAACAGTCCTTGCCGATCGAGTCCGCAACCCTCAGTGAAGATGGCAAAACACTTTCTCTGAACACGCCTGACTTGCGCCCCGTCGATCAACTTCATCTTCAACTGGATGTGATGGATGCAAACGGCAAAACATTCAACGAAGACATTTACTGGACCATTCACGGAATCCCACAACCATGATCAATCGAAAACTACTTTCATTATCCCTTTTGCTGTTACCGACGTTCTTCGTCTGCTCAGTAAAGGCGAATGCCAACGACCGCGCGGTCGGCGACCGTCCCAACATCATCGTGTTTTACACCGATGACCACGGTCACGCCGATCTCTCCTGCCAAGGAGTCGTCGATGACATTCGCACGCCCAACGTGGACGCTCTCGCCAAGAATGGAGTCCTCGCACGACACGGATACAGCACCGCGCCGCAGTGTGTTCCCTCTCGTGCCGGACTGATGGTCGGCAAGTTTCAATCGCGATTCGGCGTGGAGACCAATGGAAAAACACTCGAAGGCTTTGACACCGAATTGACGATTGCCGAACGACTGCAAAAGGTGGGTTACATGACGGCCCAGTTTGGCAAGTGGCATCTAGGAGCAGGCCCAAAAATCACCGACCATGGATTCAAACACGTCTACGCACAAAACAGCGGTGGCCAATTCGCGGCCAACGTCACTCTCGACGGCAAAGATCAACCGATGCAAACCGTCAAAGCCGAGATGTACCACATCGACGGATGCAGCAAAGCGGCCGCATCGCTGATTGATCGCTACAAAGATGATCCGTTCTTTCTGTACATTGCCTATCGCGCGCCGCACGTGCCGCTAGACGCAACGCAAAAGTACCTCGATCGATTTCCAGGCGAGATGCCTCAGCGACGACGCCAAGCTTTGGCCATGTTGTCGGCCGTGGACGACGGAGTCGGCTTGATCACCAACACGCTGGCCAGGCACAACCTGACCGAGAAGACACTGATCTTCTACATCGGCGACAACGGGGCACCGCTCAAGATCCACAAGCTAGACGCACCCGGCGGAGGTCCTGGTTGGGACGGCTCGCTCAACGATCCACTCAATGGCGAGAAAGGAATGTTGGCCGAAGGTGGCATGCACGTTCCCTTTGTCGTTTCTTGGCCGGGAAAAATCCCCGGTGGTCAAATTTATGACCACCCGATCTCCGCATTAGACGTAGCCGCGACGGCAGCCCAACTCGCCGGCATCGACAGCCAGCCGGGTGACTTCGACGGCGTGGACTTGATGCCGTATTTGTCAGGCGAAAACAAATCCGCTCCTCACGAATTTCTGACGTGGAGATGGGGCGGGCAATCGGCCATTCGCGAAGGCAACTGGAAATTCCTCAAGGGTGGTGATCGCGAGTACCTTTACGATCTCGACGCCGACATCGAAGAGAAACACAGTCTGTTGGGCCAGCATCCCGAAATTGCAAAACGCCTGCGATCCAAACTCGCGGAATGGTCGACGCAGCTTGATCCACCAGGGCTTGACTCGGCGGATCTCAGTAAAGCCGCAAATGACTATTTCGACTTCTATCTCGATGGCAAGTCGCCGACGCGAAATCGAACCGAAGCGATGACGCATGCAAAGCAGAACGATCGGAACCGAAAAAGAACTCGGCGGCTCAAGTGAAAACGCGAGTCAGCTGAGCTGAGATTGCGGTGGAGTGAATCGGAATTGTTCCCAACAACGGTTGTCAACTTTCATCGCACTTTGCCTGGAAAATCGCTGATTCAATCAACACATTTGATGAGCGGGCAGAGAACGGGTGTATGAATGAATTCGAAAGTACAATTGGGCCATGATGCTTTTGTGCCAATTCGGTGTTGGGACTTTAGAGTGAGGGACGGAATTTTTTGGATTCGTCCCTCTCCGAGGAAGTCATATCGATGTCTCATCACGCAAGGCATCGAGGAACGACTGCAGGCCAGCTGATCTCAGCCGGAGCTCTGGGGGCTAAAAGAAAATGCCGCTCCGCCTGCCGCCAAAGGACGACGGGTAGAACGGCTTTCATTTTCGTTTGACGTCATGCTCGTTAGCGAACCAGTTGCTCATTGAGCGTGCCGATCAGCTCGCTGGCTTGCTTCAGTGTCAGTCGCTGCGGCGAGGAGACGCCGTA
>TARA_R110002073_G_scaffold154858_8_pt1 | contig 35501 bp, 25 predicted proteins | sample TARA_R110002073 | Tara Oceans TARA_R110002073 (sample SAMEA4397174) | marine metagenome | biome: Polar Biome; feature: [DCM] deep chlorophyll maximum layer (ENVO:01000326); material: water (ENVO:00002006), including particulate matter (ENVO:01000060) such as... | depth 40 m | reverse complement strand
TAACGGCAGGGTTTTGCGGGCGGCGGCGATTGACTTGAAAGCAAACGGAAAAGCGTACCACCGCCGCTCCGTAACAACCTATGGTTGAACAAAGGGCTTGAGCTTCGGCTAATCAAGCCCTCTCCTCCGGTTCGTTAAATGCAAATCATCGAAAGAGATTCGGGCTCAATCTACGCGGTACGCGAAGTCAAACCCTTATTGGTTATCCACCGTCCTGAGGGTTCTCGGCGTCGACATATTGAATGTACACGATGCGATCGAGTGCAACGTACGCAACTCGACCGGGGAATGCGACCTTAACCTCCGGATACTTGTCAGTGACGGTTCCCCCGAGAAATCGCTTACCGCCAATGTCGACGATCTCGCAATTAACGAGCACTGTGTTGTCGCCGCCGTTTTCGCCACCGACGTCAAACGCGACCAAGGCAGGCCTGTCCCCTAAGCCGTGCAGGGTGACATTGTCCGCTGGGTCGCCTTCATCAGCCAAAGCGTACCTAAATGTGGTCAGCCCAATAAAGGTAACTGAGATCAATGCGAACGCGTAAGTCGTCTTGTACTTCATCGTTTGTTCCCAGGTTGCGGTCAGTGCATAAGGATGCACGAATGGATTTCAGTCGGACAATGATGTAATTATCACCAGTTGGTGCGGTGACAAGCAGATTTCTGGGTTGTTATCGCCGGTTGCACCTTCGGTACGGTCGGTGACACTGCTGGTATTATCGCCGGGTTGGGAGGACTTATCGCCGGTTGCTTCAGCCCCGATGATTATCGGCGAAGCCGCACCCAAGGTCAAGCAATATTGACGTAAACATTCATGCGTTGAACGCTTTGACATCGCTGGAGTAGTGTTGTGAAATCAATCCAGTAGAGTTGTAATCGCTCCGTTGGGGCGCGAGGGTATGGCTGGATTGCCGGTGACGAGTGCGGAGAGCGGTCTGTTAACGAAATAGTGCACCAAAAACCCGTGAGGTAAGGAATGTCTACTGCTAGGACGATACCACTCCAATGCAACGCGAGCGGTTGGAATGTGTTTGCCTTGCCGTTTTCTTAGCAACATTCGCGGATCGATAAAACGTCTCCCGTTCCGTCACCATGGATGATGTGATCCAGCACTGTGATTCCGAGCAACTTTCCAGCTTCGGTCAGTCTGTTCGTGACTTCGTGATCTTCGCGACTCGGCGTCGTGTTTCCGGAAGGGTGATTGTGTGATAACACAACCGCGGATGATCCTTCAATGAATGCGGGTTTGAATACTTCACGTGGATGAACGAGTGACGCGTCCAATGTACCAACGGTAACAATCACGACGCATTGAACTCGGTGTTTTGTATCGAGACACGCGACCACAAACTTCTCTTGATCGTTTGCGGGATTGTCGGCCCAATAGCCCTTGAAGAACGCCATGGCATCTTGTGTACTCGTCAAGCATGGCCTGCTTTGCAGTGATCCTTCGTATACGAGAGACACCCTTTTGACGGATGCATACTGATTACGTATTGCATTTGAAGATGCCACCTGGTTTGTTGGCGAACTCTCGATGACCCGTTGTTCCTTTGGAGCTTCAAAGAGCAACGACAACTGCACTGCTTTCTTCAAAACGGCTGGACCGATTGGTTCTGAGCTTTCAGGAACAGTCGATGGAGTTTGAGAAGTTTTCTTCATCACCTGCGACCTACAACATGTAGCGGAGAGGGAAAGAAAACCGTAGGTAGAACCTTTTGAGGTGCACACTATCGGTTACGGCTCAGCACTTACCGCTAAGCCGTATCGACAGGCATCACGTCTGCTCGAAGATTTTATGTCGCATGCAAATTTGTAAAGAACGGATGATGTGGCCGCTGCGTTAGCTGTGAGCGCGAGTCGCTTCAAACTCCATGCGGAAGTCGCCGGCAGTGATGACGCGTCACCAAACGTCAGAGGAAGTCCAAAAGATTCCCGACCAATTTCGTATCACATCCAGCGAACGAGCGCAAACAATCGATTAGAACGAACGTTCTAATCCGCTTCAAAATAGTCGGATTTTTGGAATGATCTTTATGCTTGATAAAGGACGTTATCATGCGCTATAAGGAAAACAGGGGACCGCGGGAATCCCCATTAATTCTAGCATGGAGGTAGTCAAGAATGGAGTCACACAACGAATCGAAGATTGTACTAATCGCGGAGTCATTTCCGTCGCTCGCGAACGCCGAAGGCGTATCGCCATGGAATCCAAATCGGCTCGACGTTTGGGCGAGCGAGCATGGTCGGACTGACGTCGCGGTTCATTCAGCTCGATTCCTGTTGCGGCTTTGGAATTCAGACTGTGATTGGGAGTGCGGTCGATTCGACGCCCAGGCCGCAATTCGAAGCTGGGATCGCGTTCACCGCCGAGCTTTTCTTGACGTGGCAACTGAAAATTTATCGCTCGCGACTTAACTCGAATCACGATGACTGAAACTAAGCTTCCGTCAATCAAACTCGATACAACCATTTCATCAACAAACGCCAAGCAAGTTCCAGCGATGATTGAGCGAGCCGGAGCTGGAGCAAGATTCGCCTGGGATGAGTTCTTCTTTGCCAAAGTGCGGAGCCCCCACACTCGGCGAGCCTATTTGCGATCGATCAATCGGTTTCTTGAATGGTGCGATGATCGAGCGCTCGAATTGAAGCACGTGTCCCCGGCCGACGTTGGTCAATTCATGGACTCCCTCGACCTAGCTGTTTCGAGTAAGAAACAATCACTTGCTGCAATAAGACATTTCTTTGACGGCATGGTCAATCGCCATGCAGTGATACTAAACCCTGCCGCGTCAGTTCGCGGTGAACGATATTCCGTTGTCGAAGGCAAGACCCCCGAGATCACCGTCAAGCAAGCAAGAACCCTGCTTCAATCGATCGATGCCACCGATGTGGTTGGGTTACGCGACAAAGCAATCATTTCAATCCTTATTTATACCGCCGCTCGCGTCGGTGCCGTTGCGAAGCTTCGGGTTAAAAATCTTTACGACAGCGGCGACCAATACTGCTTGCACTTTGACGACAAAGGCGGCAAGTCTCGCGAAATCCCCGTCCGACATGACCTTCAGAACCTGCTGTTCGCCTACTTGCAGCGTGCTGACCTGCAGCTCGGACACGACGACACCCGCCCTCTCTTTACGACTTGCATGCGCAAAACAAAAGAACTCACGATGCGACCGATGACCGCTGGAGATATCGGACGCATGGTTAAGCGACGAATGGCGGCGTGTGGCTTACCCCGCCGCCTGTCTCCCCACTCATTCCGAGTAACGACAATTACCGATCTGCTTGAACAAGGCGTCCCACTTGAGGACGTACAGAATCTTGCAGGCCACGCCGATCCAAGAACCACGCGACTTTACGATCGAAGGAAGAAGAAGATAACGAGAAATATTGTGGAACGCATTTCTGTTTGATGGTGTAACACTACGAGCAACTTGCAGGGAACGTCTTTGGATTATGTATTTCGGGAAGCCAATATCAGTCATCTAACTTTGCCGACTTCTCACATCAGACTGCGGTCATAGGTCAGCGATTCTCTGTTGAAGTTCGATGGCCATGGGATTGCCGGAGTATGCAGCCTTCGACACAAGGTCGAAGAATAGCTTGCGATAATCTCCCGTTAGCAACTCTTGATGATCCTGATAGGCGACATCGAGCGCGTTCGCAAACGCAGCAACAATTTTTGATTGAGGAGGGGCGGTTTTGCAGAATTCGGAAATGCTCATCATCCACTCCAGCGCATCTGGCAAAAAGCACTTGCCTACCTCACTGCCAATCCATCGCAACGCAGGCCATGCTGTGAATGGATCGCCGATAACATCGGCGAGAAGTGGAGCGATGCTTTTCTTCGCTTGCTTGACATATGGTGCGTGTGAATCATCCCACATGCTGAAATACGATTCATCAATCAAAAGTAGCTTTGCAACCAACTCAGTTCTTCGGAACTCAAAATCTTTGTTTTTCTCTTTCTCCTCCCATGCTTCAGAGCCGGAGGCGAAATCAAGTATTTCTTTCCAGGTGGCGACGTAGTCACTGCCGACGGAGGGTTGCGCGATGATTGGCCCCAACCATCGTGCCATGAAAGTCTCAACCCAATGTGGCGACTGAGTGCCTAGCTCGATGATTGGCTTCCAAAATGCCCTCGCATCTGCGGCTGAAACAGCGTCTTTCAGCTCATTAATTAATCGTTCAACAATCAACTTTTGACCGATAAACTGTGGGTACTTCTCATTCTGCACTTCCAATGGTCGACCGTCTTTTGAGCACGTCTTTGTGTAGCTGAGCTGTATCTCCAGCATGCATTGAATCACCCCAAATCGAGCTTCCCGCTCCTTGCCGTCCTTGGCTGACGACAGTAACGGTGTACCAGCAAGCACAGCTTCGACAACAGTTTCCTCTATAGGAAGGAGCATGAAATAGTTCTCCTCGTCTCGACTATGGCCTCGACGCCAGTTTGCCCATCGAATCCTAGGTTCAGTAAGCAAGCAGTCACTAAGGTTGGGCACTGTGTCTGGGAATTCGCCATCCACGAATTCTATTAACCGATCGTTTCGCCATTGCTTATAATCCAATGGTGACTTTGATGTGTGCTTGAATGGGTCTGGCGTGACGTGCCATCGTGCTGAGGCTGTCTCAAGCATCAACCGAATGCTCCTGGGCCCCCACGGACCAAGTGCGGACCAGTTTTCCCAGATTATTTGCGTCGCCCCTTTCAGGAGGCTCATATCGCCATCCATGATTTGTTCGGCGACAAATTTGCGAGTTGGAATATGGTCATCATTTCGAGCCAGAAAACCAATGCTTACTTGGACGACTGCAGTTGCAAAGGTGGGCATTGCCCCAGCGTTGGACAACTCATCATTGACTTTGGGTAGTGGTCGCCTCAGCAGTTCAAAGTAGAGAGATTCGGCGCAATCAGCAGTCCCTTCTTGAACTAGCCAATCACGATGGCGCAGCAATAGCAGAAGCAATAAGCCGAATCGGTTGTTTTCAGAAATCTCGTTTACGAATTCAACTTCCGAAGTATCCGGGCCATCGAAAACGGTCCGCGCAAACTTTTGTAGACTCTCGACTGTTAACCAATCCCCATTCCGAAGAGCACTATTGAGCGTTCTCGCAAGATAGACGGCTTCGGCAAGTTCCCTCGGTAAGGTCTTCGGCTCTTCAATGTTCTCTTTTGTTGACATGAGCGTTTGCAGAGTCGGATCGCCTACCGTTCGGTCTGTTGCCAACTCTTGAATTCGATCGTAAAAATCGTTGTTGTCATGTGCGCTCAACGCGTTGAGGTTTTCGGCAGAAGGATCGTCCCAGAGTAGCTTGTCGGTCGAGAAATGCTTTTTTGACACCTGTAACAAGCTCAGCTGCCGGTAGTCAGCGATTAACCAAGCTTTGTGCTCATCGAAAAACCCCTCTCCGTAGTCTAGAGAGGGCCCCCATAACCTTGGCTGGTTCGGATTCAATGCAACTGTCTCGCACCAAAACAACAAAATAGGTACGGAAAGAAGCGGCCTGAGTACACCGTCAAAGAGTCTCGGATGACGACGTCCTACGTCAATCAGAACGCCTGCAATTGCGAGAGATCGACATTCTGAGAGTATTTCACCCACAAGTTCATTAACTTCAGTGCCATTTTCAATTTCATCCCCAAGATGTTTCTCCAATGCGGACAACGCGGGAATCAACTGGTCGAATGCTGATCCGTAGCCGCGATTCCAAAAGAAACCGTGTTCATCACCGAGCCAATTTTCGCTAGAAACAGGACTTTGGACACGGGTCACACGATTGGAACCTGGGGTTCGCTCGATGGATGCTGCGTTATTTGCTGAGGCAAAGTTGGCGAGATCGACGATCAATCGACTTGCCACTCTGGGACTGACCTGCAGAAAGTGTCGATAGGGACCTTCAAGATAGTGCCTCGCACCGATACAAAAAAAGAATGGTTCAAACCCGTTCTCGTTGGGACCGACGCCGCCTGGAAAGTCTTGTTCGAGTTCAACGTCGCCCGCTCTGACATTAATGGATATGGCATAGATTAAGCGTCTTGCTAGTTCCGGATCACGGAAGAACAGAGGCAGCATGGCATCGGCATTAAAGCACGCTTTCCGAAAGCCTTCATTTGGCCGGTACAGGGGGCCACCGGGCCAATGCTTTTCTGTCTGACAAATGTCGTCTTGGGCTTCAGTAAAATCGTCTTCAAACTCATCGTCCTTTCTAATCCTGTTGGAATTCGGGTTCAACCCGGCGGCTTCGATGAAGCATTTGGTTGCTCGGTCCGGTAAGACCTCATAGGCGTAGAATGCCGATTTGAATGCTTGCTCAGCAATGACCTCGTCCCCCCGATACCAGCGTCGACCAGATTCCAAAATGCTCTCGGATATTGTTAGGGAGATTTCAGCAGCGGGTTTCCTGCTGGGCCATTCGTCTCCGGTTCGCTCCAGCCATAGATGCGATAAAGCCAACACCTCAAGAGGCAAGCACTCAACCACGGCGTCCATTGTTGAAGCAAAAAAATCGATCAACGGTCCAAGTGAATCGTAGAATGGCTTGGGATCTCGTTTGTAGGTACGCACAAACGCACTGACTGGCTCGCCTTTCATTCGCTTGCGAATTTCCAGCAAGCCTGGTCCGGTACAAACAACCATCGCGCGTCTAGCGAGTCGCTTCGCCAGAGCCGCTCTGTCCTCAAGTAAAATGGATCTTACCTTCGTTAGAAGTTTTGCCGGATCGGCCGCAAAAAGCAGACCGTCTAAAAATAGATCCGAAGCACCCGATTGTTTTGTAATGTGATCTTGCCACTCACTCACTGATTCGTTTTGCTCTAGCAGATCAACTGCGAACGTTCGTATGGCACGATGCCAACGCGGTTCAATGCTACGTTTAACGAGGTTCTGGGGCTGCTCACGCCCAGAGGCCCGAAGCCAAAGCATGCGAGCCCAGTCAGCATAAAGGTCATGGGTAAATCGCAATTTACCGCGACGACGTGTGAGGAGTGATGCCTTCAATGCCTTGTCAATCGCATCTGAATATCCGCTGAGCGAAAGCTCGGAAGTCTCCAGTTCCCCTTGATCTGCCTGTTGCCGTGCTAGTTCAAGTAAGAGATTGCTAACATTTGTCCCGCAAGTCCCGGCGATTCTGTGTTCCCAAATCCAATGAATCAGATCGGACTCTCCCACCGCACTCATACTTTCGAGTTCCCGTTCACTGGCGGCGCGAATCAACGCGTCGACGATTACCGGACGGAGGTAAAGCGTCGGTAACTTCGGCTGTAGCAGCACTCTTCTAAGTGACGGGAACGCCTTCACTACTACTTCGATGTCGTCATACGTTATGTCACCAATAGGGACCTTGTGCCACGTACTGATATCGAGATTCAGATCACTGAGGACCTGGGTGATGCGAGGAAAATGTTCTCGTTGACAAGTTATAACGACACGCCATCGCCGGCCCTCGGTACCAGCACGCAGAAATTTTGCCAGAGACCTAATTTGGGATTGCGTTGCAACCTGTTCGACTCCATCGACGACCAACATGCTCCGCGGGCAGGAATTTCCTTCTAGGACTTCACGAAGATCGAACGGCTGAAACAGATCGGGTGATTCTTCGACGAGGTTAATTGCGGTGTCCACTCGAAAGAACAGCGGTCGCCAAAGAGCTCGTCGTTCAAGAACATCTGCTACGATTGTTGACTTGCCAACGCCTGATTCACCAATCACGACCAAGGGGTCGTCGTCACTAGAATCCAACTGACTATCAAGCGATTTAACTGCACCAATTCGTGTTAGGTGCAGCTTGCCTCCTATCATACGAGGCTGGGCAGCTAGATCTTCATCCGACCTCTCCTGCAATATCCGATAGAATCTCTCGAAACGCGGCGATTGTTTGAGTTGGATCTTCACATCTAACTCGTCAAGCAGCTTGCTTCGATTCAGGTCCCCCCCAGTCTCCCTTACCTGACGAGCAATTCTCCAAAGCTCCATCCATAACCGTTCGCCTTCGATCGGAGACTGCTCTACTGTCAGCAAACGACAGTCATTCAGGCATCTCTGAAGCGACGTCGATGACTTTGCGCCGAAGTCAAAGTCTCGTACATGCAAAGCGGCAATAAAAGCTTGTCGAGACTTGTCGTCATCTGAAACACCACCATTCAATCCGTCGGGCTTTGCAAGCCACTCTAACCATCGCTCAGCGTTTTCGAAATTTCCGGATTCCACAATGCGATGGCAAAAATCATCTCGCTGTTGGCGAGCCTTACCAAGTAAAGTGTTGATCTGCTGAAGATGAATACTCCCACCAAAATTTGCGAAAAGACCCAAGAAGTCGCAGCCAATACTGAATGGACGCGGTCTGCGGTCAATGGAATACATGTCGGTCCAGCCGTGGAGAACAAACTCGCGACGTTCATTCGTTTTGGCGAACAGCGAGAAACTCTTAATGCTCGTTGGAACGAGGATCTGCGATCCCAGCGAGTCCTGATACTCCAACAGAACATCATCTAGCCGCCAAAGGTCGTCTTGTTTCTGCACACTAACGCCGGTCATTATTGACCCGCTTGCGTTCTCGAAACGCTCTTCTCGAAGCAGCTCAATCAAGCACGCGGCTACCACGTCTGTCTCATAGTACGTTCCAGAACCAGCTGTGACTTTGGTAGGGGCAACTTTGGTGCACTTTACTTTCTTATCCATCATCGCAATTCTACAGTGGTTGGCGACAAAAAACAGAACAGGATGCAGATTGAATATCGAATCGACACAGTTACCCGCATTTGATCCTGTGATACTGAGTCGCCTGATTCGCAAAGCGTTTGAGTCGACACTGAAAGTACGCGTTCGGGTCGGCGGATCGTTCAATGATCTACTAGACAGATTTCAAATCACGGCTGTGTCGTGCCTATTTCATCCGATGAACTTACTAAACCTAAAGCAAAACCTCATACTCGGTTGCGTCGACATCGTCCGCCAGTAGGCGATTGTAAAGATCGCGGTCTCACGAACGACAGTTGAGTTAAACCGCCTCAGAAACGGTGAGAAGGTGCCCAATCCACGCGAATCCCGCATGCTCTACCAGACTCCGGTGTGTTCCTCCGTATGGTCGTGTGACAGGCTGCAAAGTTGCTCCGGTGTCGCCCACCGGAGCGCGCTGGAAAATTCGCGTTGGTGTCGGAAAGTCGCACAAATTGAGCCGCAGCAACAGCCAAACACCGAGCAAAAGACCTGACCCTGGCGATAGCCCTGTATTCCATCTCGTCACTGTGACTCTATCGGTCGCGTTATCTGCTAAAATTCGGATCTCTGCTAACCCCCATCCACCAAAGTTAACGTCATCTCTTATGCTAGAACGCATTGAACAAATCCAAGGAATTGGCCTGCTCCATGACGCAAACGGGAAACGCCTCAAATTGGAGAAGGCAACCGTACTTTACGCCGATAACGGACGCGGGAAATCGACCCTGGCGACCTTGCTTCGTTCTGTCGGTGCGAACGACCCATTGCCGATTCTTGAGCGGAAAACCATCGATGGAACTCTTGCCCCAAAGGCAACGCTGCAATTCGCGAACGGCCACAAAGTTACCTTTGATGGAACTAACTGGTCAGAAGCAAGACCTGAAATTTTGGTGTTCGATGCTGATTTCGTCGAGAAGAATGTTCATTCCGGAGGCGCGGTAAACACAGCACATCGAAAGAACCTTCTTCAATTCGCGCTTGGCGAGAAAGCTGTGGCATTGCGTCTGGCGGAGGAGAAGGCAACGACGGATGCTCGCGATGCCACAACTGCTGTTAATACGGCTATTGAGGCGTTAAGCGGACATCATGAAGGTATGCCTCTGGCTGAGTTCAAAAAACTCAGTAGTGATGTTGATGTTGACAAGCAAATTGCGGAGCTAGAAAAGCGACTTGTAGCTGCTCGCAGTAGCGCATCATTGCTGAAGCGTTCTATCCCTGAGCCGGTCTCCATCCCGAGCCTTGAGTTTGGGCCAATTTTCGAAGTGCTGGGCGTCACAATGGAAAATGTGCAGGATGATGCTGAGGCAATGGTACGCGATCATATCGAGAAAATTTCTAAATCGGGGATGGAGACTTGGTTGAGCCAAGGGCAAGACTTTGATCAAGGTGACATTTGCCCATATTGCGCCCAGGGCACCTCAGGGCTGGAGTTGGTCCGGGCATACCGGACTCATTTCAATGCAGCATACGCCAGTCTAAAGGCAACGGTTTCCACACTTGATCCAAAAATTGAAGATGGCATCAGTGACGCAATCGTGCTGGATTTTGACCGAAGCGTTGATAACGCTGCCTCTTCTGCGAACGCATGGAGTGATCAGGTTAGCGTTCCAGAAATCCGATTTGAGAAGGATGTCGCGCAAAGCAAGCTCACTGAAATTCGGGAAGTACTATTACTACTGGTATCGCAAAAGCAGGCGAATCCCTTAGTCGCGGTTGGGACTGGCAACGAACCTGAAAAGGTGAAAAGCCTCAGCACAGAGTTAGTCGCACTAATGACCGCGACCAACAAGTTGATTGCCGACGCAAAAGTTGTTGTTCACCAGTTTCGACAAAATCTAGCCGCAGAAGACATTCAGCAAATTGAAAACCAGATTCGAAAGCTAAAACTATCTAAGGCCAGGCATGAACCCAATGCAATGACGCTGCTATCTGCATTGGAGGCTGCTCAAAAGACATCGATTGATGCGGCGGCGACGAAGACTGCAGCCCGTTCCAATCTGAACACTGAGATGAGGCAGACGCTGGAAAAATATGAAGCGTCGATTAATTGTCTGCTCACCAAGTTTGGCGCATCGTTTCAGATCGAGTCGCTGGGAGCAAATTTTCGTGGTGGGGCACCTCGCAGCGAGTACGGCCTAGCCCTTCGTGGCAGATCGGTACCACTCGAAGGAGGCCCACCGTCATTTGGAACCGCGTTAAGTGAGGGAGATAAACGAACACTCGCCTTCGCTTTCTTCGTCGCAAGCACCTTGGCTGATGCCAAGCTCAGCACACGAATTGTCGTGGTAGATGATCCTATGTGCAGCTTGGACCTGAACCGAAAGCAGCATACCCGAACAGTACTGAAGGATATTTGCAGTAAGGCAGAGCAACTCTTTGTCTTGGCTCACGACATTTACTTCGTTCGAGATCTCCGCAACGAACTCACCCCCAAGGATGGCTCATATTCAATCGCAGTGTTGGGCCTGCGTTTCTCAACTAATGGCTACACAACCTTCGATAAGCTGGATGTCGTCAAGGAGTGCCAGTCCCCGTATTTCCATCACCATGGCCTCCTGATGGAGTTTGTAAACCGAGGCTTGGGAGAGTCTCGACAAATAGCAAAAGCCATTAGACCGCTGCTCGAAGGCTATCTCCACAGACGGTTTCCGGGGTTGATCCCAAGCGATTTGATGTTTGGCCAAGTTGTGCGGTTCATCGCCGAAGCTGTAGAACCATCACCTGTTTGTCACGCTCAGAGCCTTGTCGCTGAATTGAATGAGATCAACACCTACGCAGGGCAGTTTCATCACGACACCAATCCGGGAAACGCTGACACTGTTCAGATCATCACGAGTGAACTGAGAACAGTCGCAACCCAGGCACTTACTGTGATTCATAAGGGCAGTCTATGACTGCAAGAAAGGCCGCTGACGCCAGGTACCAAATTAGCTGATTGGGGAAACGCAGTTGCGGTGCGGGTAACGATGGATTAACCAGAGCCAAGCAATTGGTGATCTCAGGAACAATTTAATGGGTATGCCGCAAGAAGACCTTATCAACGAAGCGCAAGGCTACTTATCGAGGCTTCAGCACTACGTTGATTCTCAGGTGAGTTTGAAGCATCAAAATCCGCTGACAGCGATGGAGGATTTTTACCGCGAACTGCTGAACAAGGTGTTCGGATGGAACTTGCGCGACGACAACCTGGTCGGAGGCAAACAACAGGATTCCTTCGATTTGTCGGACCGCGACAAACGGGTCGCCGTGCAGGTGACCCACACGACGAACGCGAAGAAGATCGAGAAGACGCTGCAGATGTTTGTCGGCAAACATGATGCGGATTTCAATCGGCTTGTGTTCGCGTATTCAAAGATGAAAGTGGGAAAACTACGGAAACCACTCGCTGAAATACACAAAGGCTTTGACTTTCAAGTAGGCCGCGATCGCCTGTCGTTCCTTGACGTGCTCGAAGAGATAAAGCGTTTGAATTTGGAACAGAAGGTGGAAGTCGTCAGGTTCATTCGCGACTCGACCCCGCGAATTATATCGACGCCACTTATTTCGCAAAGGGAACTAGCTTGCTTATCGAAGACGTCCGAAGACGCGCGAGCGTCTGGCGGAACGACGTTGTTCGAGCGAGACACATGTATTGGCGAGATCCTGAAGGCCAATGGGGATTGCTTAGTCAGTGGCCAACCAGGAGTTGGCAAAACGGCCGTTCTCTCCGTTGTTCTGTCGAGATCGGATGGTTGGTTCGTCAAATCGGGCAATCGAGCCGAATTGGCCGCGGAGCTGAATCGGGTCGATCCAAAGATTGTTGCGGTTGAGGATGCTCATGGCCAGACCGAACTCCTTCGAACGCTCCGCTCGCTTCGCCAGGAACACTCCCTCGGATATCGAATCATCTGCGACTGCTGGCCCATGCAGGTGGACGACCTGCGAGCTGAGCTGCACTTGACAGCCGAAGCGATTCACGAGTTAGGACCGATTTCAAATAAGGCCGTCATTCAGATGGCGAAAGACAGAGGAATCAGCGGGCCAGACAGCTTCTTTCACCACCTTATCCGGCAATCCATGGGATTTCCGGGCAGGGCGGCCATGTTGCTGCAGTGCTGCAATATCCGAGATCAGGCGGACATCCAAGATTTCATTAACGGCGAGTCCATAGCTAGGTGGATCAAACGGTTTGCGCTTCGCAATTCGGACCGCGAAAGCTTGGATGTGTTGGCGTGCCTTTCACTGGGGCGAGAACGGGGAATGAGCCTGTCGATCGTCTCAGAATACCTTGAACTGTCGATTCGCAAAGTCGAGACAATGGTTGCAGGCTTTTCTGCCAGCGGACTAATCGAGCAGAGCAATTGGGGAGGCTTGGTGGTCCATCCGTATGCGATCCGGCCGGTTCTGATCAGAGACTATTTCTTTTCAGTCCCGCGACGATCGCTCGAATTCTTCGTGAAGCGGTGGCAAACAACGTCAACTGTCGCGATGGCGGCGGTCGATGCATATTGCGTGGGGGCGAAGGTTCCAATTTATGAACTCTTCGACCTCGCCGATCGAGCCGATTCGCATGAGGTTTGGGATCGACTTGCTGCTGCCGAGGATGATCTCGCTGACATGGTGCTGGATCGACGTCCCGACGTCTTTGATGGATCTTTGCACACGTTCTTGGATCGCACACCCGAACGATCTATTGAACTTCTGATTCAACGGAAGCCGGCACCGCGAGCACCACACAACAATCAGCCTGAAACTGATTTTCAGGCTGTCGAAAGTTGGGCGAAGCGAGGATATCCTGAAAAAAAAGCCGTGCCTCGTCGCCGGATTGTGCTCGATGCCATTTCCAACCAGCTTTCACACGGGACGAGCGCGGAACAATCCTACCGGTTCTTGCCCTGTGTTCTTTCACCCGAGTATCGGGACACCGGTCAATCAGCTGAGGATTTTGACACCTTCATGCTGTGGGGCGGACTGCTACCAGCGTCAGACTTGAAGGAGCTTCATTCGTTTTGGGATGACATCCGTGACCTATTGATGTGTTATCCGCCTTCGGATTGGACGGGGATCGTCGACGCAATGAAAGAATGGCTACGGCCATCGGTGAGCGGTTCCGTCAACGACGACCAGCGGGAACAACTCAGATTGTCAGCTCGAACTGTGCTGCCATCGCTGGCTGAATTGTGCAAGAGCGACCCAGCCGCGGTAACGGAGGTCCGTCGGCTTGCGGAATACCATCGCGTCGCAATCGAGGTGAAGGTTCCCGTTGAATACGCCACCCTGTTTCCATCCGAGCCCGTTTACGAACGATCATCCGATTCGCACAAAGCGTTTCTCACGGATTGCTACGAACGTGCTGTCGGACTTGGGGTCAAGTGGTCGCGTCGCCCCCCCGCAGAAGTCATGGAACTGATTCACTTTTACGAGGCGTGTGCAAAACGGCTTGGGCATTCGTACCCGAACTATTGCGATGTTATCGCGATGACGATCGCACGAGAAAGCAAGCATGCCGGTGATTGGATTGACGCTGCCTTCAGCGCAGACGTCGAGAGCATCGTCGTGCTCAAGTTCTTGCTGGAGGCTGCAAACCGAACTGAACCTGGTTGCGAGCAACGGCTGGAAAAGGCACTGACAACGGACAAATACCAAGCAGATTCGATTTGCCTTCTTCTCGCGGAAATCCCGAATTTACCAGAACAGCTGGTCTACCAAGCGATCAAGCTGGCATCGCCCTACGGTAAGGTTCTTTACGTTTCAGCACTTCGGAATGAGATCTCGCCAACGCACTATCTCGAACTCCTGCAACATGAAAATGAGAAGTTGAGAGGCATGATTGCCTCTGGCATTTGGGGCAAAGCTAGATCAGCGCCCGAGCAGGCTGACATCTATGACGCGTGGACAAAAGCGATCGCCATGAACTGCAATCGCGAACATGTCTTGATCGAAGTATTCGCGGCCGAACCGATGGTGAAGAAGCGGTGGATCGAATACTGGTCGAAAAAAGCCGACAGCCTTTTCCGAAGTCATCGCGAACACGAAGTTGTTGAGGCAGCTTGCAAGGACGTTCCGGTTGAGGACCGGATCCGTCTCGTTGCGAACGTCCACGAGGAGGCATCGCTGCGAGATTTGCTGATTAAGCATCTTGTCGGCGATAGTACCGATGTCTTTGCTGCACTGCTGAAGCTTGAGAGTATTGGCGAAGCAAAGTTGCATCCATTGCGTCGTATGCCCGATCAAACGTGGGAGCGGTTCGCTGCGGAGGCATTCAACGCGGGGTTTTCTGAAAGCGACATCGCGAGGGCCTCAGGACTTGGCTGGGAGTCCGATTACGACACTGTGGAAGATCGCTACCGGAGCGAGATTGAAGCCTGGGATCGCATCATTGCCCGGCAAACGGGGGTAATCCAACGGATTGCTCGTCGGCGCCGACAAGATCGACAGCTATCGCTTGCGGACATAGGCACATGAGTGCCGATTTCTGTTGGCAAGACCATCGCCGAAGAACAAAAGGTTCCAGGACTGAAAATTCGGGGCACGGGTACATCTTGACGATTCAATTAAGCAACACATCCTGTGAAAGATAGGATTCTCTGATCGGCTCCGGTGGACGACACCGGTTCCGCTCCCCCATTTTGCCGACATTTTCCGGTTTCATCGACCGGAGTGCAGATTACACCCACCGGTCAGCCAGATGAAAACAAAATGTGCTGTCTCAGAAAACGCCTCTCCTCTGAGACGTTGAACAACATCGGAACCACAATCGAGCGGTCCCGGCAATCTTGTTTCATATACCTGTCTCGAAAATCAGTGTACCGTTTTCTCCATGCAGGCGTTAATTGCTGAGACTTCGGCGGGTAGTCTGGTTACGTACGAGTGTTGAACAGGATTTTGAACTGCAACTCGATACGCTACGTCAGGTAGCCGCATTGCGCTAGTCCATCGAGGCCTGGCATATTGGGAAGGACGTATCGTTCGAAACTGGCGGCATAGGCTACAGAGCCTTTGCGTTCTTAGACAGAACTCCCGCAGCACATAGCTGGACTTCGGCCAATCGAGTCGGTGTAGGCGACTTTGATCTTCAGGATGGCGAGTCCTGGGGTGACGAGGGGTTGGTCCCGAAAGGCGTCACGTTCTTAACTGTCTTAGATTACTGAGTACTGCAACCCCATCCTGAATCAACTACTTGGATTTAGACGCCATTTCCTCATCCTTTAATTGAGGGTCTCGCTTCTCCTTCGTCTTCTCTGACGTCGACTTGTCTGGTTGCTGGTCTTGCGTGGTCTGTGGTTCAACGTGTTTGCGTAGCCCGTTTGTCATGGTTCTAGCCTCGTTTGAAAAACAAAAACATAGTCCGTTTTGAACTATTCCTATTTGGACTATACGCTGTGCGGCTTTTGGGGACAAGCAGCGAATGGAAAAATCAATAGTTTCACCTGAATATGGTGTACTGCTTGATCTGTTGAGACAGCGACGAGCAAAAACGGGACTTACCCAAGTGGAACTGGCAAAGCGTATCGGTGAAACGCAATCGCGGGTCAGCAAAATCGAGCGAGGAGAGCTTCGTCTGGACGTGATTCAATTGAGAAGCATCTGCCGTGCAATGGGAATCGATTGGATCAAATTCCTACGAACGTTCGAGAGTAAACTCGAAAAACCACGGTAATCTGCGACTATCGGCTACCGAGAACCTGCCCGCATCGGACATAGTATTTCTGCAGGGTGTCACGAGCTCCCAGCAGAAGCACGGCGAACACAACGACGACTCCGAACAATTCTTCGATCTGGAACTCTCCGTAAATCCAACGAAATGTCGCTGCAAACGGTAACGCGACACAAAGATTCGCATGAAATTGGTAGTAACGGTAATGTCCGTTTACCAAAATCGTTAATGCTTGATGAGATTGTTGCAAATGAACAAAACCAAGATTGCCAGGCTGGACGCCTGTTAGGTGCATCACCGGATCAACAACGAGCCATCGCACCGTGCTGACAATTACGCCCAATCCTATTGACGCTAAGGTCGCGAAAAGAAATCCGCCAATCGTTGGGCTAGTGGCAACCGATCCTGTCAACCAAGTTGCAATCGTGTCGGAGCCATAGCTGAAACCAAGCAGGACAATCCAGCCTGGGATCACGTAGGCGATTAGAATACCAAAACTGCTTTCGTTAACTTCCATGGCCGAACGCTATCAATCTTGGGGATTTTGCGCAACGACAGATAATAAACGACACGAAGCGCAGTGTCATTTCGGTTGGCATTTCCTATGATGAGAACTTGAGCCAACCACTCGGATCTCGAACGTACCAATTGCAGGGGCCATCATGCGATGTGACCATTCTTTCAATTTTAGCGTTCGCGCAGAATCGCTTCGGCAGGCCACGCATTCAAGCATACTGGGTGCCGCAATTCGCATCACCAGTCCGGCGTGAGAGAACCATTTGGTCGTCCCGCGTGACAGTCTCTACTATGAACCGGTCTTTGTAGCGTCCGGATCCAATGGCGGTGGCACGCCCTCTTTTGTCGAGGCTGGGTCGAGCGGCGGTCGGTCGTCTACTTTAGTCGCGTCCGGGTCCAATGGCGGAGGAGCGTCTTCTATTGTCGCACCTGGATCGAGTGGCGGGGGCGCGTCTACCTGCGTCGAATTGGGGTCCAACGGTGGAGGGTCAGGAAGCGTCTTGCCGCATCCGACACTAAGAGCAAGAAGCAAACACGAAAACCCTGTCAAAAATCGACTTCGCATACGGTCCTCTTCACGCACCAGAGAAAATGCTTGACCTTCAAAAATGATCTGAAGGGCACATTGTACCTCGGTGGAATGACCAATTCCTACGACTGCTGGCAGAATCTTTTCCTGCTGACCACATCAACGAGCATTTCGCGACCACCCAATCCGTATCACTTTCTCTGCCGGCAAGTCCCTTGAGCCACGGCGTCATGGTTCGCTGAAACCTTTGCTAGCTCAGGATTCTCCCTCGCGATCATCCGATCGCTCGTGACCGCTATGGATTTCGCGGTCGTGAAAGTCTCCGCCTTGACTTGCCGTGAACCAGTGGAGATGGCAGCGAAAAAATGGACCACTTTGGCAGCGTAAAAGTTGCCTTTGGCAGCCCAAAAGGAGGCCACTTGAGGGCCGGTTTTCACTTTCGGTTGAATTAGCGACACGATTTTCGGCTCTGCTTGAGCCTGCTGCCGTCACCATCGGCGTTCCACTAATCTTAGTTTGGTTGCGATACTGTTTCGACAGCATCAGGATTTATCGGCTTGCTCCGACTGCTCCCTCCTGTTTCGACGGCGTCAGGGTTTATCGGCTTACTCCGACTCCTACCTTCTGTTCTGACGGCATCAGGGTTTATCGGCTTGCTCTGGTTGCTACCTTCTGTTCTGACGGCATCAGGGTTTATCGGACGAGACGTCGTCGTCTGATCACCACAACCAACCGACAAAAGTGTCATGAAAAAGCAAATTGCTGCGAATGAAGTTCGGCACATATTGACCCCGCTCACTTTTTTGCTGAAAATTTGGTTTCTGTCCCGTGAATTGCTCGATTGTACTTCGTGAGAAGACTCGAAACACAATTCGGTCCGATTTTTCCGTCAGCAATTCCCATTGTGTCACGGCGTCAAGGTCCGCTGAAGCCTTCGCTAGCTCAGGCTTCTCTCTCGCGATCGTCCGATCGCTCGTGACCGCTGCTGCTTTCGCCTTCGCGAAAGGCTCCACCTTGACTTGCCGTGAACCTGGGTAGGGCATGCCGACGGCGGGCACAATCAATCATCGCTTCGACTGCTGCCGATTCGCGGGCGAAGCACTTCCACGGAGGAACATGGCTAGAACCAGAACCAAAAAACTGAAATTTGATGACAACTTCATACGCGAAGTGAACGTCAACTACCGAACGACGACCAGCGAACGAATCAGCATTAAGGCGCCATGGCAGGTAGCTGACTTTGTGCGTTCGGTGATGACGGATAACAGTCGTGAACACTGCGTCGCACTGTATCTCGATGCGTCAAACCAGATCGCAAGCTACTCCATCATTTCGATCGGCGGAGCGAACTCTGCACCCATTGCACCACGCGAGGTTTTTCAGCGGGCGGTGCTGATCGGAGCGATTAGCATCGTATTGGCGCACAACCACCCCAGTGGCTCACTTGAACCAAGCGTCCAAGATCGTGACGTTACCGAACGCATGAGAGAAGCGGGTGGCGTCATGGGAATCAGAATATTGGATCACGTGATTGTGACTGATCAGGGGTTTCGTTCGCTCAACGACGGGTTTTGTGGCGGGTAGTCGCGTTCTCACTCCAGCGGGTGAAGCATGGCTTTACCCGCATTCTTTACCGCGTCCCCTGCCCAACGAACAAATATAGGCGTGCAGCGATCGCGACTGATACGACCTGCTATCGACAGCCAAATCTTTGCCACGGAATTTTGGCATGATGAAACCGAAACCGTGCCCCTCCTTTCGAACCACCAGCCTGTTCGCAATCTACGTTGGCCAAGCTTCAGTTAAGCAGGTCGTTGAATCCGATCGGCGAGGCCACATCACTGCTTTCAAACAGAAATAAGATTTTAGTTTTCCGTCGGCTGGTCTCATTGTGCCACGGCATCAAGGTCCGCTGAAGCCTTCGCTGGCTCAGGCCTCTCTCTCGCGATCGTCCGATCGCTCGCGACCGCTGCTGCTTTCGCGTTCGCGAAAGGCTCCACCTTGACTTGCCGTGGACAGGCTCTTTGCAAGAGCCGACGGCGGGCTTTCTCAAATAAACGATCAACTCCCTGAATTGCCGGCTTAGGGAACAACAAGGTAATGCAAACATGAAAAAACAAGATGCTATTTTGACCATAGACAACTCACTGGAGGCACTCAACGACGCGTTGAAGAAGGGACGCAATGAGATCATCGACCAATATCTCACGGCGACGGCCAGCTTTCATCGGTATTCATTTCGAAACGTAGCGATGATCTACTCCCAGTTTCCGGAAGCCACTTTTGTCGCAGGCTACAACGCTTGGAAGAAACGTGGGCGGTGGGTCAAGCCTGGTGAATCAGGAATTGCGATCTTTGCTCCAATGGCGTCCCGAAAGTCTGACCATTCGGCTAGCGACCATAAGGGCGACGAGGCGCAGACGGACAGTGAGTCGGAGAACGTGTTCGGATTCCGGGTGGTTTACGTGTTCGACGTTTCCCAGACCGATGGCGAACCGGTAATCGAACTCGCTCCAATACTCGGCGAACCGGGACATAACTTGGATGTGCTGATGGATATCTATCGAGAACTGGAAATCAAGATCACTTTCACGCAGTTGCCGGAGACTGTACATGGCTACTCCCTGGGAGGAGAGGTACGGATCAACGATGACTTGGACGACCAAGAAGCATTTCGAGTATTGGTTCACGAATTGGCTCACGAGTTGATGCACAAGGAAGCCGTGTTTTATCGCAGCACGATGAAACCACTGGTTGAAACCGAAGCGGAAGCCGTGGCATTCGTAGTCTCGACAGCTTGTGGCATCGATCATCTTGACCGCAGCGCCGACTACATTGCTCTACATCAAGGTGACTCAAAATTGCTAGGCGAATCCTTGACGAGGATTCACGAGACCGCATCAAGAATCTTGGTGCTGATCGAGCAACGAATCGGTGACCGCGAGTACGAACGTCATCTGGTACATGCGGCGTAATCAGTTTCCGTACAAACAACCTTGGGAATGTTGTCAACGAATAGTTGGCAACTTCCCACTTGCCGGCACACGGGCACCTGCGTCGACCGACGCGGCACCGCCCCTTCCTCATATTCTGTGGAATCAAGGTGCCGCGCATTCTTATCTAAATGGACTAGCTTTCCGTTCCGATGACGCCGAGGTAACGGTCGCCGCGACGTACGATCATCGTGGTGCGCCCGTTCTGTGCGAGCGACTAGACGATTGAACGCACGCTATCGGGAAGTGGTGGACCGTCGACCTCTGCGAATAGGTCGTCTTTGCCGACGTGAACCAAGTCGCCTTCGACGGTCGCTTGAATCCCGCGTCCAGTAATGCTTTTTAAATCCGTCGCTTCTGGAATATCTCCTCCACTCCCACCTCCCTATCTTTTTCTAGAAAGTCGTGAAGAAAACGTCGGGGTCGTGCATCCAATGAGCATCAAAGAAGAGATTCCTTAGTGGGAATCCTTTGAAAGCTCTTGGAACTGTCCGCCATGAAACGTCGTCACACCAATCCCGCCGCTCGATTATTTGCTGCTTTTGCAGTGATCGCGGTGCTGTTGGCGTCTTCGTCGGCCGTTCGGGCGGAATCTCATGCGGCGAAACCTTGCCCTCATTTGTGCTGCCACTCGCAGCCGGTCGGACACAGTTGCTGTGACGGCGAGCCATCACACGAATGCCCCACGATGGCACCCTGTGAGACGAAGGTCTGGCTGCCGCCGCGAACCTCTGGCGACGATCCGACGCCTCGCGGTTCGGATTGCAGCGACTTCTCGCGGATTATTTTGAAGAATGAATCGGTCGCTCTCGGCCGGTCGGTTTCGTTGGTCCGCCCCCACTCTCTGATTGATTGGCACATTCGTCTTCAGATTTAGCGGTGGGCTCTGCTTCGACCTGCGAAGCCAGACCAAAACCAAAAATGAAGATGTAATTGTTTCCAAATCGGTGCATGTCGATGTCGGCTGCGCCATCAATCCTGGAGTTTCCAAAATGTTAGCGACTGTATTTTCTGCTGTTTTGTTTGCCGTTACGTTCGCCCCTTCTGGCAATGTTGATGCCGCCGCCTCGGCTGAGCCGACGTGTTGTGCCAAGCATGCGTACTGCTGCACGGTTCATGCACCATGCTGTGGCAAACATGCTGAAGTTAATGCGACCACAGACGAATTGTCGAGTGCAACTTCTCAACCCACGTGCTGTGCCAAGCGTGCGCATTGCTGCTCGGTGAACGCACGGTGCTGCGGGAATCACGCTGAAACGAAAGCCGCGACCGGCGATGTCGCCAGCACCACAGGTCAACCCACCTGTTGTGCAAAGCGAGCGCACTGCTGCAGCGTTGGCGCTGCCTGCTGTGGCAAAGGGTCGGCAAGTGCCACGGAAGTCGAACCTGCTGAACTCAGTTAATCGCTTCTGATTGCGCTGGATCCCACATCAGCCGGGCGAGCCTGAAGACTCGCCCGGCTTCTTAATTTAAGGTGCCATGATGGACACGTTCAAAAACCGATGGCATCAGTTGCCGATTAGCCGGCAACTGCTTATTCTCGTCAATGCGATTCTCTTTGGGTTTGTCGTTTCGTTTCTTGTCGTTGACTACCGCCTGCGGATGGATCGGCATTTGAACGAGAAGCAGATCGCGTTGACGGAAGAAGCAAAAACGATGTACGAATCACTGTTGGTCGCCGAAGCCCATGGAGGTGTCGCGATTCAAGATTTGGTTGACAACGTTTGTGCTCGAATGAACACAGACGATTCGCCCGGTCACCATATTGCTGCGGATTGGCGAGGCCTGCCATACCAAGCGATCTCTCATGGGCATGCTTCCGACGAAATGCTCTCTGCCATGCGTTCGGCTGCTGATTCAATAGGTACGGAATCGAATGCCAACGGCTCACTCGTTGTCGGGCCTTTCACTGGACCCGCGGGGACTGTCTACATTTCCGAGAAGCGTTCAGCCGTTGTGGGAGCAACACGTCACTCGTTGTTGATCCAGATGTTTGCCGTCTTGATGCTCGGAGCAATTGCAGCCTTCGTGGTCAGTGCGGTGCTGCGGCAATTGATCGCCAAACCGATCCAAGGTTTCGTCTCGGCGCTACAGGGTGTTGCGTCCGGGAACCTGAGCGTGATTGCACGCACGCGAAGCTGTCGAGAACTGAGTTATCTTGCCGATCAGATCAATGCAATGACTGAGGCGTTGGATCACGCTCAGCGGGACCACCGCGTTCACATGGAAAAGGCACGCCAGATTCAACAGAACTTACGCCCGACAATGAATGGACTGATTGGAATCGACGTCGCCGAGCTGTTTGAACCGGCCGACGATGTTGGCGGCGACTACTATGACGTGATTCCGTTATCCGATGGACGCTATCTACTTTGTGTAGCCGATGTCTCGGGACATGGCGTTCCGGCTGCGATGGCGGCGACATTGTTGAAGGCGTTCGTGTCGGAAGCGGCAAAGAAGTCGTCCAGCCCCGCTAAAATATTGACAGATGTCAATCAGCGTTACTGCGAGTACGTGATGATGGGACACTTTGCAACGATGACGCTACTGGTCGTTGACCCGAACAAAAGACAACTGACGTACGCCAATGCCGGCCACGAGTTTCCGTTCTTGCAGATTGGAAGCGACACTCCAGTGCGATTGACCGTGGGCAACTTGATCTTGGGCGTCGAGGACGACACCCACTACGACGAAGAAACGATTCCACTCGGCGATTCGGCTCGCTTAGTCATCGTAAGCGACGGAGTGACTGAAGCGTTTGATCCAAGTGAAGAGCAGTACGGCACCGAACGAATTGAGCATTTGATGAACACAGTCCAGAGCTGTAATGCTGGTGAACTGGCTGGAGCATTCGAGTCGTCACTCGACGCCTTTCGCAAAGGCCGAAAGGCGTTCGATGACACAACATTGTTGGTGGCACAATTAACTTGAATGAGCCACAGTATTGTCGCCGATGTGCCGCCCGATTGTGAATCCAATGTCTTCGCCACCGCCAGCTTCCGCCAGGGCTTCGCCTTTGCCGCCCTAGAATCCGTCGGCGGTCAACCACTTCGTACGTTGTGCTTTACCGAGTAAGAAGAACACGAGGCCGCCAACGACAACGACTGTCTTGACCTGAACGCCAGTGCGCATGAGTCGTCGCGTGTTCTATCCGCGACCGCGTCAGTACGAAACTCAATTTTCGCTTTCTTCGATGATGTGCCCTCGGAAGCCAGTTCCGGTCAACACCGCTTTACCGGATCACTCATTAACTTCCAATGCTCTCTATAACTCACGACGAGCCCGGTTGCGGATTCCAACCAAGACCGAAACAACTTCCAAGTCTGCGACGGCAACTTCGATGGCCGTTTTGCGCTCGCAAGTACTCTACGGACACCAGCTATGATCTCGTCACTTTGCTCGGATGCTGGGTCCGTCGCGAGATGTTGCCATGCCTCCAAGGTTCGGAATCCGCAGAGCAGGGGAAAGTCGCGTTCCTTGCCGATAAGTGCATTTGTCGTGAAGAGAAACCTCAAGTCCTGATTGAGGTTGTGCCTCATGGTTTCGACTGCGTTCGCAACCGCCTCAATCGCTTTTCCGCTACGCAGGGTTAACGAGTTACCACGATGTCCAACTTGTTCGAGCAGCCGAAGCTCACCACCGTTCAGGTGACGAGAGACAATGTCCATGTCTTCGCCACACTCCAGTTAAAGAGCTTCGCCCTTACCAAGCTTGACCCATCGGAACAACGTAACCTCGGCTTGGTACACGTAGCCACGGATGATAAAAGCTGCATCACGATTAGGGGGAGGTCGAAATTTCAACGTGAATCACCTATTGTCGTTCTCAATGTCATATTGGGAATCTCAAACCCGTGTTGCCAGTTCGTGATACATCACTCGTAGACTTGCTGCTCAGATATGTGTTGTCTCGCTTCCCGGGTACCCGGCTAGCTGTCACGGCGAAGGTAGCCTACTCGGTCGTAACCTTTCCACCAAAGACTTCGCACGGGACGACATCTTTCTGAGTCTCGCCAGAAGCCGCCTGCAATCTCCAGTCTCCTTCCATCTTGCCAGTTCCATCGCAGAACGCACATCTAGGGTGTTATGTTTTCAGGCGTTCAGATTTGCGGTGTTGTGTTTCGAGACGTTCAAAACGGACACGCCAACCAAAACATCGCATCTTCGCGTACAGGGCACTCACGATTGTGATGACTGCGGAGCTTAAGGCAATCGCCTTCGCGAAGTCGCTATCCAGTAGGTCCGAAAGCCAATTCATGAACAAATCATCCCAGGCGGACAACGTATTGCCAAGCACAAGGCAGTACCTCACTGCTCGACTCGACCGCAGTTTGGGTTACATCTGCTCCGGTAGCCGACACCGGAGTCAGCTAAGGAACTCCAACGACAGGTCTGGCGTGTTGAAGCTGCGATTAGTCGTCCGCATCAAGGAATTTACCTCAGCCAAACTCGTTTCAGTGAGGCTGGTCGACCCGCGAATTGAAACTGCAGCTCGTCACTCTTGTCGCGGATCAAAACCTTTTCCGAGCAATTGCGACTCACTTGACGATTCCAGCAGCCGGGCGATCGCGACTACAGATCAACGGCTCCCATCCGCCCAAAGCTGAAATCACAGCGGACGCGCGGTGTGAATTCCAACGCGTTGGGCTTGGTGACCTTGAGCGTTCGAGTATCAGCGGGACACAGACCAAAGATAGTCTTGTGCGCCTTTGCTGTACGACGAAATCCATTTTACATCGACAAAGTGGTCTGAAAGACGTTTCCCTTTCTTTTGGCCGCCTGATGCTCGGATCCGGAATAGTGGCCCGAGACTAAGAAGGAACGTGAAATACACCGACAGGATGTAATCAGTGGCAAAATACAGCAACTCATAGCAAAAAGTGCTAGCCACTTTGCGTAAGCTGTTGGTGTGGTTGCTAGACGACAAAACGATTGAAAATGTGAAACTTTGCCGGTTGTGAGCATCGTACTGAGCCGTTAGTTCCGTCAGTTGTTTTGTGACGGTTTCGCGATGGAGCATTGATACGATCATTCCGATACGTTGTGATAAGGCATTCACAACAGACGTAGCGATAATTGGGTTGGCAGGGACGCCAGCACAGTCGGTGCGATCTTCTTTTTTCGTTTGTTGCATGGATGCCATGAAAAGCCAAATTTTTTGCCTCACCGCGTCACTATGTTTGGTGCCTGTGGGCTGCGTACAATTAGGCAAGACTGCTAGCACAAGTCAGTCGCTCGATGCTGCGACTGTAATCGTTGCCGATCATTCTGATTCGGTTGAGCAATTCCAATTGGATCACACGGACACACCCACCGTCGCGCCGGTTGCCTTCACACAATTTCAAGAAGAAGTGTCTGGCAATGACGGATTGACGTTGGAACCAGTAGTGATTCCGCAGTTCGGCCGAATGCAGAGTGTGGATGAAGTTGGTTACACGCTCGCAGATGTCGAGCAGATGGCACTTGCCAATAATCCCGCGATCGCTGCCGCCGGTTCCACGGTTAGCAAAGCAGCAGGACTGCGTCAGCAAGTCGGCATGCGTCCAAATCCGACGCTCGGTTACTTCGGTCAACAAATTGCCGACCGAAATACTGATCAGCACGGGCTCTTTGTTCAACAAGAGTTCGTTCGCGGCAATAAGCTCGAACTTAATCGCAATGTTCTTGGACATACCCAAAAAGCTCAACAAGCTGAAATCGAAACTCAGCGGTATCGTGTCCTGACCGATGTTCGAGTCCGTTTCTTCGAAGCCGTTGCCGCTCAACGGCAGCACGAAATCACGACCGAGTTTGCCCAGACTGCACGGCAAGCGGTAGAGGTTGCTGAGCAGCGCCAAGCAGCAGATGAAGGCACGATGATCGACACACTGCAGTCGCAAACATTGCTGAGCGAAGTTACTCTGGCTGCGGAACAGGCCGAAGTTAAGTATCGCGGTGCATGGCGAGACTTGGCCGCCATCGCTGGAATGCAGGTCGACACACCGGCTCGATTGTCAGCGGACTTGAATGTCCCCAGCGAGACACCAGACTGGCAAGTTGCTTATAGCGAGATAGCGATGCAAAGCCCAGAACTAGCGGTCGCTCGGGCACTGGTCTGTGAGAAGCAAGCATTGTTAAAACGTCAGCAAGTTCAAAATGTCCCGAACGTCACCGCGCAACTGGATGCGGGCTACGACGATGCCACCGATCATGGGATGTTGAACCTGCAATTGTCAGCGCCGATTCCTGTTTGGAATAACAACAATGGCAACATCTCCGCTGCCTACTCGGACTACGTCCGGGCAACGCAAAATGTGCAGCGGATTGAACAATCCATCCGCTCGAGGCTCGCTCGTGCAGCGCAAGACTACGACACAGCGATGGCCGCGGTGAGAAAATATGATGATGAGATCATCCCGCAGGTTCAAAAGAGTCTTGACTTATCTGAACAAGCCTACCGTGCGGGCGAACTCAACTTTCTGCAAAGCCTCGTGATTCGCCGTAGTTTCTTTGACTCGTCGATTAAACTGGTCCAAGCTAAGGGAAGACTCGCCCAGGCCGCCGCGAAGGTTGATGGACTCTTGCTGACCGGTGGGCTGGAGGCACCAACGGACTATACCAATGGTGATGGCATCCGAGGCCAATCATTTAGCGGACAGTAATTTATCGATTGTTCCCGCTCTTCGAGAAAGCGTTCGTCGGGAGGGAAGACAGCTGCGATACCCGCCATCGCTGGAATGTTGATGGTGAGTCTGGTCTAGAATTAGAGTCCCGATTTAGCTAGAGTTCAATGATGATCCACCTGCTCCCAATATTGCTAATTCCGCTACTGACGCTGGGGGCTTTGCTGCCAAACCGTCATAGTGGAAATGCAATGGGTGAGTTTGGCGAGACGTCTTCTCGGCCCCACATTCATCTTTCGACCGACCATGTTCACGGCCTTGCCGACCATGGACGAACGACCACCGATGGGGCATCTGGGGGTACGATTGGTCTCGATCATGATGCGGACGCGATTTATTTTCTCGTTGCGGACACGCCTTTCGTCCGAACATCGCTGATTCAGTTGTCGGTTTTGCTGATCGTCATCAGCACGGCTGCAATTACATACCGTGCGGTTCGTCCGTCGCTACGCCCAAGAAAAAGTGAGCCTGCAAGGCAAAGATCGTGCTTGCCCATCTATCTGCTCATCGCCTCGCTTCGGCTGTAGGCGGATTCTCGCGTTTTTTAAGCACTACGTTTGGGTTCATGGCTGAGTAAATAGCTCTCACCCATGCAACGACGTTAGGCCTCTGTAACTCAATTCGGCAAGCTCCATCAGAGCTCGCTGCTGCGCTGTCTTTTGCGGTGCGAAATCAGACAAATTCTAAAAGTTTTCCCAGGTTGACAGACACCATGGACCATATCTCTTCATTTTTATCCTACCGTTCGATTCGATTTCGTTTGTTGGCGACAGTCAATAGCGTCATCCTGGTCCTTGTTGGGGCCTTTTTCGTGGTCGACTATCGTAAGGAGATGCGTCGTCGATTTGCAGACAAGCGAATTGAACTCGAAGAATCCGCGAGGAAACTGATTCCCGGAGCCGACCACGTTCGGCTTCATGGAAGAACTGCAGCCCAGACCTATGTGGATACCGTTGCGCGTCACCATCAAAAGGGTAAAGCTGAACAACACGTTGCGATCCAGGTGGGCAAAGAATTCTATCAGGCGCACACGCATCATCAGGAAAACTATGATCTCGGACTGACGATGAAGCGTGCTTCCAACGGAAACCAAAACCAAGAGATGCTTCGCGAACACGAATTGATTGTGGGGTCACACTCCAAAGGAGATATTTCGGTGTTCGTAAGCGAGGACATCTCTAAGGTAAAACAGGCCATTCTTGCGAACTCACTGTTCAGGCTTTCCGGGATACTAGTTTTGGGTGTCGTCGCAACAATAATCGTGGATTTTGCAATCATCCGAATGGTGATCAAACCCATCCGCCATTTGGTATCACAAGTACGGGAAATTGGTCGAGGCAATCACCATATTCGTGACGCCGAATTTGGTAGCGCCGAATTGACTTACCTAAGTGCTGAAATCGATGCGATGAGCGAATCGCTGGACGCAACCAATCAGGAACGCAAATTTCGATTGGACAAAGCACGGCGAATTCAGCAAAATCTGCTTCCTGTTGAATATAATCTGGCGGGTTTGAAGCTAGCCAAAATCTACGTGCCCGCAGAAGAAGTTGGAGGCGACTACTACGATATTCTTGACCTGGGGAACGAGGAATGGTTGATTTGCGTCGCCGATGCAACCGATCATGGCGTACCAGCCGCGATGTCCGCCGCCATGCTCAAGACACTGCTGCTTAACTGTGCCGAGAAAACAAGTTCTCCCGCGTCGATTCTTGAGCAGATGAATCGAACGTTCATGAAAGTGCATCTTTACGGTGATTTTGCATCCATCATTCTTGTCAAAGTCAACCTTCGTACGCGGACCGCGACCTTCGCAAATGCAGGGCATTCACCTGCATGGTTAGTTAGCCCTGATGGACAGCCGGAGGAGTTGTCAGCAACCGGCACGCTACTTGGCGTGATTGAGGATGACTGCTGGGAGGAGAAGGCACTCAATCTCCAACCCGGATGCCGACTTGTGATCTCCACGGACGGAATTACTGAGAGTTTCGATGCCACCGGCGAGTGTTTCGGCAGTGATGTCTTGCTCTCAGAAATCCTTGGCAATCGAGGTCTATGCCCAAATAAATTGGCAGATCATATTCAAGGGAAAGTGGTTTCACACCGTGGCCTGGAACCTCAAACTGACGATGTCACCCTTTTAATTGTAGACGTGCTTGAACCGCAAACCGAGGCTCACTCATTCTCTGCAAGCCAACAGCTAGCCTCGGACATTTGTTAATGCGAAACTCACGAGCTCGCGTTTGATGCAAAGCCTACAACCGGGGTTCTACGTCATCCTTGATCAAAACCGGCTGTTTCATCGCTGGGTTGGTGGCACTCAAGATCATCAACATCACTAGACCGACAATTGCATAGACTGCGAGGATACTGAAAAGGTTTTCCGCGGTAAGCTTTTCTACGCCCGCTGTAAAGAATGAAGTAACGAGTAAGGCTCCCCCGAAACAGAGTCGGCCAGCGAAACTCTGCAGCGATAGGAAGGTTGCCCTCATGTCGCTCCCCAAATGTGGATGGACGGTTGCGTTGATAATGGGAGTCATTAGCCCACGAGGGGTGCTTCTTAATAGCAGTAAAATCGCAATCATCGGATGAACCGAGATCGCCATAGAGGCAATCAGACCAACTTGAAGCAACATGGCTGCAAGCAGGGTCCATTTCGCTCCGAGCTTCTCACAAAGTCCCATCGATCGGCGACTTGCCCAGCCAGCAATCAGCATCGTAACTGCGACATGTAAACTTGCGACCAGTGGCGTCATCGCGTAGGTACCCCGATCGGCGAACTCGTATCGATCGATCAAAATATCGAGATAGGCTTGAAAGAACTCATACGGAACATGATTTAGAACCGTAATTACGACCACGAAAATCGAAACCCAGCGAAGTGCTGGATGTTTTAGTTGAGCAACACACCCGACAAACTGGCTCGTGAATGTCAACTGCGTTTCGTCTTTGTACCGCGGTGGTTCCGACATTTGCCAGACAATCCAAAGTGTTAACACGCTCCCAATCGCAGACAGCAGGTAGGCGAATCGCAAGTCAATCCCTGCCAGGATTCCACCGACTAAACAGGCGGCAGCGGTCGCGTAAAAGCCGTAGCTCTGCCCGATTCCCTCGTACTCGCCCACCTCATCGGATCGGTCGAGTGCCTGCAACGAGTCGTAAAGGATTGATGAATCCGTTCCAGACCGGAATGAAATTCCAACCGCTAAAAAGACTTGGGCAAACGCAAACCACATGAATGAGGCTGTCGTCGCAAACAGCAAATACGCGACCGTCCATGCGACAGCGGCAATCTGCAAAGTTGGACGTCGACCAATACGGTCCGAAAAATACCCTGACGGCACCTCCAGCGTAACGACGCTCCAGTAGTAAACCGCTTCCAGAATCAACACTTCCCGAACCGTCAAGACGGACTGGAAGTAAAGAAAGAAGACCGGCAACCAAAAATGCAACGAAGCGCACGCCTGAAAATACGGATAGAATTTTAGGTTTTTTTCCATGTGTCGGCTTCAGGCATCACAAAGATGCCATTCCAGATATGGTTCTCTTCCGATCAACACAGTCGCCCACATATCGACCGATTTTGATTCCAAATTCTTCGGGGATCGTTGAATAGAAGACTTTGCACAATGGCCCGACTCGGAAGATCCAGGTTTGCCCAATTTTGTTAAAGCCCATCCGCCTGACCGCTCGCCGCGCACGATGGTTAGATGCCTCGGTCGTCAGCACCATGGTACGAATACCCTGCGTCCCCAGCTCACTGGCGATTTGGCTTACGATCGCCGCGTATAAGCGTTTACCGCGATAGTCGGGAAGCACCAGAACATGAAAAATGAAGGCCGCGTCGTCGCCAAGTTGAATTGGCAACCCGGTTTCGGGTTTACCATCGTGGTTCATATCGGCTGAGACGTCACCGAAAGCGACCCAGGCGTAGCCGACAAGTGAGTTATTATGCGACGCGGCATAACATGACGCCTTGCCGGACTCTAACATCGCGAAATCGCTTTCTGAGATAGTGCGATCCGTAGTTTGCATCAGTTCGCGAAGCCGACTTCTCGAGCACTGTTCGATTGCGCATTCCTCCTCGATCACAACATGTTTCATGTCAAGAACAGGACGTTGATAGATGTAATTGACATTCGCAATTGCGATGCGGCGGCACAGTCGATAAGGCAGCCAGAACAAGGCTCGATATTGGCGCTTCTTCATAATGATTCGATTCAACCACATCGGTAACGAGAAAGAGGTGGGCGGAGGATTTCTCCTACGGTCCTGTCATAGAAGGCATTCACAAACAGATTCGCCAACCGACGAAAACGTCGGTCACCGCCCACCGTGTTCACTGTCGTCTTAGTTATTGGTAAATGATGTCCAGTGGGTTCGCCCTCTCCGAACTATTTGACTGCGACAGGAACGTCAAACGTCACTGGATCAGCACCTGCCGGGACAATACGGAAGCGAAGGATGACTTTGGAAACATCGCTGGGAATCGCCAAGGCTCCTTGGGCGTAGTGGGCCGGTTCGTCATCCGTGGTTGGCTCGTAAACGGTCGCGACTTCCTTCGCCAGAACCGTTTGGCCATCAGCGCTGACTAACGCGTTAAAGACTTTGGCATCGTCGACGGGCTTTCCATTGCGGACGATGGAAACAGCCGGCTCGACTTCTTCGCCCGCATGCAATTGCTTCCCATGGTGTCCAAGTTGAATTTGCAACCCTGCATGTTCGCGTGTTTCACCTTCCCAAACCAACGAGTCATCCGGTCCGTGCGAATGTCCGTGGGCGCCGTGAGCTTCTTCAGTAAAGTCACCTGAATAAGGCGTGCCGTCGATAACTCCGGAAATTGTTCCAGCGTATTCCTGAACCACGCCTAGACTCTTGTGATTGCCGACAAAGCGTGATGCTTTGCCCGCTGGATCGCTCTTCTGCGGTGCAGCTTTCAGACTCACCTGCATCACGGGATCATTGATACTCAAGTCGATGGACTCGGTGTCGATCGGAACGGGCGACTTCTCGTCTGAACCAAGGATGTAGATTGTCCCCTCTTGCTTGTCATGATCGACGGTAAATTCGACGTGATACTTACCGCCGCCCCAGTCGACGACGGTGCCGTCGTGCGGACCAGCGGCGTGCCCTCCGTGCGCGGCGTGTACCGTCCCATCGGCATGAACATGACCGCCCTCTTCACTCGATGGAGCGGCGGGAGCCGTGGGTGCAATGGGTGTGGCCGTTTCCTTTTTGCAGCCTGTAAATCCGAGGAGTCCACTTAAGACGAGTGAACAAGTTGTGACTGAGAGTTTCATTGATAGGTTCCTTTAAGTTTTTGGAAAATAGTTTTAACGCTGGCGATTACAGCAATACGGTACATTTGATCAGTTCATTTCAAATTCGTCATCCTCCGTTTCACGCTTTGCAAGTCGAGCGGCGTCCTTGCCAGAGAATTTCCAGAAGAGTCCAGGGTGAATTAGGAATTCACAGAATGTCGATGTCGTCAATCCGCCAAGGATGACGGTGGCAACCGGATAGAGAATTTCGCGTCCCGGTTCTTGACCGCCCAGCACAAGCGGAATCAGACCGATGCCAGCCGTCAGTGCGGTCATTAATACCGGTGCAAGCCTTTCTAGACTGCCTCGCATCACCATCGCTTGAGTGAAGTCTTCACCTTCCTCCTTCATCAAGTGGAAGTAGTGAGTCACCAACAAAATGCCGTTGCGGACCGCGATGCCGCCGAGCGAGATGAAACCGACGAGACTCGCGACCGTGAGACTTTGCTGCGTGATGACAAGTGCCATCACGCCACCGATGAACGCGGTTGGGAGCGCGTTTAGGATTTGCAGAACGATGCGGATTGACGGAAACAAGACCAAAAGCACGATGAACATGCCAATCACCGAAACACCGGCTAGCACAATGATCAGCTGCGTCGCACGTTGTTGGCTCTCAAACTGTCCTCCGTATTCAATGAAATAGCCCACCGGCATTTCGACTTGGTTTCCAATACGATTTTTAATGTCATTGACCGCACCGGCCAAATCGCGGCCTTCGGTATTACAGCGAATCACAATCCGACGTCGTGCGTTCTCGCGGTTGATCGAATTTGGCCCGGTGCCGACGCCCACATCCGCAACTTCGCGAAGTTCGATCTGTCCACGATCGGGTTGGCCTTCGCGATCAGGTAAGTCGATGCGAAGTCGATCAAGATTCGCGTAGTCGGTGCGATACTCCTCCTCCAGCCGTACAAGTAAATCAAATCGGCGTTGCCCTTCGAGGACCTGCGAGACGACTTCACCCTGTAGCGCCGTCTGCAAAACGTCCGCAACATATTCGCGAGTCAGTCCATGCAATGCCAAGTCGTCGGCGCGAAGTGCGATATGCAACTCCGCTGTCTCTTGAATCGGCTCAACGACCGGCGGCGTGATCCCTGGAACGTCCTGGATCGTTGCTTTGACCTGTTCGGCCACTCGCTGCAAAGTATCCAAGTCATCCCCGTGAATCTTGATCGCGATCTGAGCATAAACGCCCGAGATCATATGACTGATCAAGTGCGCCAGAGGCTGCTCGACCTCGATGTCGACGCCGGGTGCTTCATCGCTGATTTTCTCGCGGAGTCTCGCGAGGATTTCTTCTCGCTCGGTCGGCGATTCGGGATTCATGCTGAGGATGTATTCGCCGAAGTTAACGGGCGACGCATGCTCGTCCATCTCGGCTCGACCGGTTCGACGAACGAAGTGCAAAATCTCACCATCTGGATTTTCGGTTGTCTTTTGCATTGACTGAAAGACGGAATCAATCGCCCCTGAAACTTTGTTCGAAGCATCCAGCGACGATCCCGGCGGCAGAGTGACGTTGACTTGAATACTGCCTTCATCAAAAGGCGGCAAAAAGTTTCGCCCCAACATCGACATCTGCCACGCGGCCAAGGCTACGGCGATCCATGTCAAAAGGAACAGCGTTCGCGGCATCGCCATGCTGAGACGAATCAGATGAGTCGCGATCGCTTTCAAGCCGTGCAACAAAAAACCGTCGCCTTCGTGGTGGGTGGCACGCGAGTTCGGCAGCAGATAATAGGAAAGCACGGGCGTGACGGTCATCGACACGACGAACGACGACAAAATTGACACGATATAGGCGAAACCCAGCGGCGTGAACAAGCGACCTTCGACGCCCGACAGAGCGAACAACGGCATGAAGGAAAGGATCACGACCGCCGTTCCAAACACGATCGAACTACGAATTTCTTTGCTCGCTTCGAAGGTAATGACGATGGATGATTTCTGTTTTTCGATCGGTAACAGGTTGTTCTGCTTGAGTCGACGAAAAATGTTTTCAACATCGACGATCGCATCGTCGACGAGTTCTCCCATCGCAACGGCGATTCCGCCGAGCGTCATCACGTTGATGGAAAGCTCCGTTCCGCTCAACCAACCCATAATGCGGAAAGTAAGCGTTGTCAGGACGAGCGAAAGCGGAATCGCAGTGAGCGTAATAAACGTTGTGCGAAAGTTCAGCAGGAACAGAAACAGCACGATGATGACCAGCACCGCACCGATCACGAGTGCCTCGGCAACATTGAAGATGCCTCGGTCGATGAAGTTTCTGAGCCGAAACAGTTCCGAGTTAACGATGATGTCTGCGGGCAATGATGCCTCGACCTCGACAAATGCCTCCGCGACCGCATCGCTCAGATCACGTGTATCAACGTGAGGTTGCTTGACGGTCGTAAACACGATTCCCGGGCGACCGTTGACGCTTCCGTCACCACGCTTGAACTGCGCTCCCTCGGTGACGCGTGCGACTTGCTCGAGCAAGACGGAACGCTTGGGGTGGTTGCCGACGGGGACTTTCTTCAAGTCTTCGATCACGACCCGTGATTCCGGACCTAACCGTCCCAAAATCCGAATCGGTCGCTCGGTCTCGCCCGTGACGGCGAAGCCACCGCTGGTGTTGATGTTGCTGGCCCGCAGCGCCTGTTCAACCTCTTGAACCGTGACGTCGTATTCAAGCAGCGCAGTGGGATCAATCAGAATTTGGTATTGCTTACGATCTCCGCCCAGCATGAACACTTCCGCCACGCCGGTGACTTTTAGCAGCCGCGGCCGAATGATCCAGTCCGCAACGGTGCGAAGTTCCAGTTGTTGTTTGGCTACGCTGTAAAAATGTGCGTCGTGTGACTTGCCGTTAATTCTGATCTCGGCAGTGCCAACGGGGACTTTGTGAGCCTGTAGATCGGTATCAGGATCATCGTCCCACTGAATTTCCTGTGTCTGAACTTTCTTCCACGTTGAAAAGTCATGGCGATTGCCCGGTGTCCAAACACGGATCTGGAAATTCTGTTGTTCGCTAATGACCATTTCGGCCATCATTTCGGTATTGCCGACCTGAGCGAGACGTCCACCGCTCGGACCATTTTGCCGGTAAATTCCCGCGACAATGATCTGCCCCATGA
>TARA_R110002073_G_scaffold320759_1_pt1 | contig 35565 bp, 26 predicted proteins | sample TARA_R110002073 | Tara Oceans TARA_R110002073 (sample SAMEA4397174) | marine metagenome | biome: Polar Biome; feature: [DCM] deep chlorophyll maximum layer (ENVO:01000326); material: water (ENVO:00002006), including particulate matter (ENVO:01000060) such as... | depth 40 m | reverse complement strand
GGAACGCCATCTTCGGAAGGAACGCCATCTTCGGAAGGAACGCCATCCACAGGCGTCACTGGCTCAGGCAGTTCCTGAGCTGAGGTGAGAGACGCAACCCCCAACACTCCAAAGAGCGAAACGGCTCCAAGCCAACTCGATACCGAAAGTTTGTATGCCATGTGCTTTCCTGCCGCCTGCGCCAGGCCCTAGGCCGCCTGGATCAGAACTTCTCTTTGCTTCTTATTGTCGGGTGCGCTCACGATGCCCTCTTGCTCCATGCGCTCAACAAGCTTTGCCGAGCGGTTGTAGCCCACCGAGAGCCGGCGCTGCAGGTACGAGACAGAAACGCGCTGCGCCTCGGCAACAATCTGCACAGCCTGGTCGTACAGAGCATCTGCTGGACCTTTTTCAACACCGTCTTCACCCTCATCCTCTTCGCGAGGTTTGATGATGTCCATGTTGTACAGCGGCTTGCCCTGGGTCTTTAGAAACTCGACAGTGCGATGCACTTCGTCTTCGTCGACAAAGCAACCGTGCAAGCGAACTGGCGCGGCACCGCGATCACTAAAGAGCATGTCGCCAGAACCGAGAAGGTTCTCGGCACCAGACTGATCCAGAATCGTTCGCGAGTCGATTTTCGAACTCACGCGGAACGCCATACGCGATGGGAAGTTGGCTTTGATGAGCCCAGTGATCACGTCTACCGATGGTCGCTGGGTGGCGAGAATCAAGTGAATACCGGCAGCACGAGCCTTTTGAGCAATTCGCGCAACCGACGTCTCAACCTCTTTCGGAGCGCACATCATGAGATCCGCGAACTCGTCGATGACAACCACAATGAACGGAAGCTTGCGCCCCGGCTCTTCGCCAAGACCTTCAAGCAGTGGAAGTTCGGCTTGCCCAACTTCAGTGCTTTCAACTTCTTCAAAGTCGCCATCATCCGCCATGCGCTTGGCTTCGTTTGCAATGCGCTGAAGCTTGTCGGCTTCCCACTGCGCGTGCAGCTTGATGGTCTTCTTGTTGTAGCTCTTAATGTCGCGAACACCCATCGCAGCCAATAGACCGTAACGTCGCTCCATCTCATCCACAGCCCAGCGAAGAGCGAGGTTCGCCTTCTTTGGGTCGGTGACCACAGGCAAGAGCAAGTGCGGAATGCCCTCGTAGATGCTTAGTTCGAGCATCTTAGGATCGATCATGATCATGCGAACATCTTCTGGCGAGCGGCTGTAGAGCAAACTCGTAATCATCGAGTTTACCGATACCGACTTACCAGAGCCTGTTGTACCTGCAACCAAGAGGTGAGGCATCTTGGCCATGTCCACACTAATGGGCGCGCCCTCGATGTCTTTGCCAAATGCCATGGGCAAGTTCATCTTTGGATTGCGGAAGCTCTCGTCTGCGAGAATTTCTTTTAGGTACACCATCTCGGTGGACTTATTTGGAACCTGAATACCAACAGCGCCCTTGCCGGGAAGCGGCGCGACAATGCGAACCTTGAGGGCCTGCAGCGCCATCGCGAGATCGTCGGCGAGGTTTACAATCTTGTTAAGCCTGGTGCCTGGAGCGGGCGCAAACTCGTACATCGTGACAACGGGGCCGGGGCGAATTGCGGCCACGTGGCCTTTCACGCCGTAGTTCTCAAGCGTCTGCACAAGCTTCGCAGACAGCTCAAGCATCGATTCCTTATCGATTGCCGGCACGCGGTTTTCGTCGAAGTTCAAGAACTCAAGGCTAGGTAGCTTGTACTCGCCCTTCGACAGCTTGATGAAGTCGAGACCATCGTTTGCCGACGCCTTCTCCTTCAACGTCTCGGCGTTGGTCTGAAACTGAGATTCGACAATGACTGGCTCGGCCTTGGAAGCTTCTTCAGCAGCGGTCTTCGCAGCGGCAGCGGCAGCAGCAATTTCATTTTCCGCAGGCGCATCAACAGCGACCGGCGGTGCTTCTGCATCGCCAACACCAACGATTGTCGTCTTCTTCTTGCGACCTTTGCTTGCAGGCTTCTTCGATGCCGCAGGTGCAGCATCTTCGACAGTAGCCTCAACCGCAGGCATCGCATCGGTATGACGCGATTCCACCTTCTCGGTATCTCCTGCGAGTTCTTCTACCGGAGCTGCCATTGGACCGGTGCGCGCATCAATGATCGGTGGATCATCGACAGCAGCATCGTCTTCTAGATCTTCTTCATCATCGTACTCGTCGTCGTAGTACTCGTCTTCAAGGTACTCATCGTGGTCGCGCTCGGGGAGAACCGCGCGAATCACTTCACCCGAGAACTTTGCTGCATCTTGGCCAACGCGACGAGCACTTGAGAATGCCCCCTGCCCGACCGTCTTCGAAGCACCTCCGAAAAACACCAAGACCGATCGCATGCGCAGCGGCGTTGCAATCACGATTGAGATAATGAGCGCAACGCTTGCAACAAGCGCTGTTCCCGCTGTGGAAACCAGAGCTCGGAAAATTTCGGCGACGCTTTGGCCAAGCATTCCGCCAGGGCCATAGCCAGCAACTTTGTAGGAGGCAAACGTTAGATGCAGCAGGACGCCAGCAGAGAGCAGCCCCATGGATACGCCAATGACGTGATTGCCCTCGGCCAACGTGTCCTTCTCCATAAGCAGGCGAACGGAGATAAAGATGCCGGATGCGGCAACAAGATGTGCGCCGAGACCAAAGAGTGAGTAGGCCAAGAGCGCAAACGAGCGACCGAAAGGCCCCATCAAGAGACCGTCACCAATTTGCAGCGAGAGCAAACTCGCCAAGAGAAAGATGGATGTGCCGAGGGCCATAACGCCCGCGACTTCGCTACCTCGCCCCTCGCTGAAGGCGAAGAGCTTCTTGCCAGGCGCTCGCGCCGGTCTCTTGGTTCTTGCCTTCGACTTCGGTTTCGCCTTCGTCCGAGGCTTTGCCGGAGTGCGCTTGCGGTTGCCCGTTGCCTTCGCACGGGGCTTCGCTGTTCTCGTCTGCTTTGCTTTAGTTACTGTCGCCAAGTTATCCCCGCTTACCTACATGGAGCACCCCATCTTACTCCGAACTACATCCAGTTCCAAAAGAACATCAATAGAAACATGGACTTAAATAAGTGATGGGAAGAGACTTGCGCGAAATCCTGTGGAACTGCGCCAAAAAGAAGCAATCCCGGTACCCTCTGCCGCAGGAGAATCTCTATGAAATACCGACTCAGTTCACCCGTCTTAGGTCTCGTTCTCTTCACCCTGCTCGCTCCGGGCTGCGGAGTCAAAAAAGAGACCCATCAGAAAGTACTCGACGAGCTAACCGCGACTCAGCTCAAGCTCGATGAGACCGAAAGCGAACGCAATACGCTGCTTAAGGGCAGAGATGTTTTGCTTTCGGACAAAGAGAAGCTCGGGGCAAGCCTCGACGATAAAAGCCGTGCTGCGGCCGAAGCACGCGCCCGCGCCGCCAAGCTCGCCGAAGAGATGCAAGCCACCGAGGCCGAGCTTCTCGACCTTCGCAAGCAGCGCGAGGCCACCGACAAGCGCCTGGCGGCCTTTCGCGATCTCACCGAGAAATTTCGCAAGCTCGTCGACACTGGCAAGCTCAAAGTCACCTTCCGCCAAGGTCAAATGGTCCTCGAGTTGCCCTCCGGCGTGCTCTTTAGCTCGGGCAAGGCCGACCTTAGCTCTGGCGGCGAAGGCGCCCTCCAAGAGATCCTCGACGTTCTCAAAGAGTTTAGCGACCGCCGCTACCTAATCGCGGGACACACCGACAACATTCCAGTGAAGAGCCGCAAGTTCAAAAGCAACTGGCTGCTCTCGACCGCCCGCGCCGTTAGCGTCGTGACTTATATGACTGACAAAGCCGGCTTTGATGCAAAGAACTTGGCTGCCGCCGGATACGGAGAATTCTCTCCTGTCGCCGACAACACCACCGACGAAGGCCGCGCTCAAAACCGCCGCATCGAAATTATCCTCGTGCCCGACCTAAGTGAGCTTCCCGGCCTCACCGTCGAGTAGCACCGCCTACGTCTCACAAACCGCGATGCGCCAAAGCCTACGAGAAACCATCATCGCGGTTTGCGACGCGAAGATTGCAAAGAAAGGAGAGACCGTCGGTCTCTCCTTCTACGCCTTCTTTGCAAATAAAAATACGAACCCCGAGCTACTTATGGAAGCCGCCGAGTGGTGGATCCAAACCCACACCCTCGACCACTTCGAAAAGGCCGTGAAGATTCGCAAGATGATTCGCGACGGGCTGTAGGGCTGGCTGCGATCAAATCTGAAGCATCCGCTCAGCCTTAACCAGCCGCATCTCGCCAAAAAGTTCTTCGATAATCCAGAGGAAGTGGGCCAATGGCGCTCTCAGGTCCCCAACATAGATTGGCATTACTTCATCTCGGAATCGCGAAACCAAGATGTCAAAGTCCAGAGGCTTTGCGGCATGCATCGCCATCAAGTGCTGACGATCTCGATCGTCGCCACGAAACGCTTTGCTGATGGCTAGATCGTGCCTCTCGAGCACATACAGCGCGAGAAATGATCCACCTGTCGGGTGGCGCACAAGACGATCTTCGTAGCACTCGGGAACCTGTGCAACGCCAGCTTGAGAAAGAGGTGGAGCGAGACCTGTTTGCTCGTAGGCTCGGAGGCACGCCAACTTTAGCGCATCCGTCGTCTTGTTCAGAGTGTCGACATCAACGGTCGTGGTTGTCACCCCGTAGGCGAGAATGACTGCGCTACCACCAATGAGAATGATCGTTGCGGGCTCTTCGAGAGCTTGGTCAACGGCTTCGAAAAAGCCAAGCAATTCGCCGCGCTCGTATCGTCTAATGTTTGCCACATCTACTCGCTTGCGAATTTGTTGAACTGCGACTCGAAGGCATCATAGTCGAGGTTCATTCGGAACCCCCATTTCCGAGCCAGCTTTGGTGTCATAGAATCAGAAAGTTTACGACGCGACATAGAAGAAGCCCGTAAGAAGAATTCTCTCTCCGCAGTCATTCTCCCATCCTTGAATAGCTTGGACGATTTCCGCAGACTACGATCGCCTCCAAGCTTCCCCGTCAGATCTAAATAGAACCCCAGAGCGTGTTTCTCCTCTGGACGTTTGACCAAGAGTTGAAGCTTGGCGACGTCAAATTGGTCTCGCTGCGCCCAGAATCCAAGTGGCAGAGAGCGCGCAACTGTTGGGTCCTTTCGAGCCAACCGAAGACCCTCTACAAGTACCTCCTCTAGCGACGGAGATGGCTTCGTCTCTCCCGAGACTCTCAGAGGAACTCCGAGTTCCTTGAGCCAACCCTTGACATCCGCATCCAGATCCAATGGATCGGACACTTCTTTCGCACCAGCCAATAGGGCCTTCAAAACGTCACCCTGCGGATGGGCAAAGTTTGCCGAGTACACATCGCATCGCCCCTTGCGCTCTACGCTAACGAGCTCGAACTGGCGCATCTCCTTAAGTTCTGCATGTGCTGTAGCGAAGGCTAGACCTGCTTCGTCTGCCAGTGCAGACACACTGCCGCATGCCTCGTCGACCCACAAAAGTGTGAGAAGCCGGCGACGAGCCTTGGACTTTACGAGGAACTGCAGCATGCAGTATTCATATTATCGGAAATTCCGATATATATTAGACAATTTTCAGGCGGCACCTGATACACCTTAATTATCAATACCTTAGACCAAAACAATCCTCACATTAGAAGCGATTTTCCGAGGCGGCCAGTCGCTTGCTCTGCCTAGGTACCAATTGGGAGGGCTGTGACTTGCGCCGCGGCAGGCCCGAATTTCTCTTACTTCGCCAGCGCCTGCGTCGAGCTGGCGCCTTCGGCATTGGTGTCGCCGGCGTTTGCAATCGCTTTCTGTAGCGTGCTGTGAACAAAGACCCAGTCGAGCCCTAGTTTGTCGACACCGCGAATCACGATGTCCTCAATCTCATCCTCGTCAAACTCGCCGCACGACTTTCCGCAGCGCTTAGCAAAGGCATTGGCGAAACGAACGATGTTTGCGCAGGTGTCATCTTCGTCGTCCGAGTAGTCGTTGCTGTCTGCGATAACGCCAACGATATCGTTGGGCAACTCCCACTTGCGAGCAAGCGCGGTTCCCACTTTGCGATGCGACTGCTCGACAACCGCGGTCCACGCTTCTTGCGTGATCCAATCCTTCTTCTTCATGCCAAGCATCTTCTCGGCTTCGAGTAAGAGCGCTCCGACAATTGGCTTGCCAACATCGTGCATGAGCCCCGCAAGGTGCGCGGTATGTGGGTCGACCGGGCCTTCGAGATTTTCTGCCACCAGGCGTGCGGCTGTCGCCACCGCCACAGTGTGGTCCCAAATCCCCTTAAAGGACTTGCGAATTTTTCTATTTCTCGAGTCGTAAACCTGGTGAGCACTTAACTCGATAAGCGTACTTTTAAGCGTTCCCATGCCAAGACGCGAGATGGCTTGCTCGATGGTTCGAGGACGCTCTGCGTTGCCGTACTGAGCCGTGCTGGCCAAACGGTAAAGCTGAGGCGCCAAGACCGGATCGTCGCCGATAATCTTCGAGATTGCGCGAAAGGTGACGTTGGGGTTGTCGAGTTCGCGAATCGCACGCATGGCGGATGCGGGCATCGCAGGCAAAACCAAGCGATCGTTCTCAATGCGCTCTAGAATAATTGTGATTAACTCATCGACGAGTTTGTCTGCCGCCCGATCATCAACCGGCGGTGGAGCACTTGGCCTTGAGCGATACCGACGTCCACTCGATACCGGAGTTTGCTCGTCGGCAATCGGTGTGAGCTCGACCAAGGCGCCATCGGGGTCGCAGGCCTCAAGCATCGAGCGCATGGTTCGCATGTCGGGAATTCGATCATCCGGGTCCTTCGCCAACGCCAAAAGTATGAGTTCCTCAAGTTCGGGTGGGATCGAATTGTTGTGCATCCGCGGCGGGGTCGGCTGCTCACTAATGTGTCCCTTTACAATCCCCGCCATCGTTGGTGCGTTAAACGGCACGACGCCGGTTATCATCTGATACAGAACAATCCCTAGAGAGTAAACATCGCTGCGATGGTCAAGCGATTCTTCGCCCGTGCACTGCTCTGGCGACATATACAGCGGTGTGCCAAGCACATAGCCTGCGCGCGTTTGGTGGGTATCGGCAGGAGATTTTTCGATAAGCTTTGCAATGCCAAAATCGAAGACCTTCACATAGTCGGGGTAATCTGGATGATTGCAAACGTAGATGTTCTCGGGTTTAAGATCGCGATGAACAATGCCTTTGTCGTGAGCTGCTGCGAGTGCTGCGGCGACCTGGGTACCAATTCGAATTGTGCTTGCTAAGTCGGTGCGGCCCTCTAGCATGAGTCGATCGAGCAGCGTCTGCCCATCGAGAAACTCCATAACGTAGTAGTGGCGATTGCCGCGCTGCCCAAAGTCGGTGATGTCGACAATGTTGGGGTGGCGAATGCCGTTGACCGCGCGAGCCTCGGTAAAGAAACGTGAGACCAATTCTTCGTTCTCGGCCAAGTCGGCGTTAAGAAATTTTATGGCAGCCGGACGACCAAGCACCGTGTGCTCGCCGCGATAGACAACCCCCATCGCTCCTTCGCCAAGCTTGGACGTGATGCGATAGCCCGCCACTTGGGCGCCAATAAAATAGTCCCGTACGGTTTGAGGGGCAGGTTGCGAACTCACAGTAGCTAAATCGGCCAAGTCTGCACAAACTCAAGCGCTCGTAGCCGGTCACTCGTGGGTCACCTGCCCTATCTACCTTAAAGATCTGCACCAGTAAGCCGATTCCATACGGCATGAGTTCGCCCCCGCCGACCCACGAAGAGACCTTAGAGCTGTGGATCGAGCGCGACCTCTCGCAAATGGCAGAGCGCGGCGAGCTGCGAAGCGCCTTCTGCGTCGAAGACCAACTGCGCCAACTAGATGACATTGTTAGCGCAGGACGTGCTGCCGTCTTGGTTGGTGACTCTGGCGTGGGCAAGTCGGCCACCGTCTACGAACTGGTTCGTCGCACCTACCTTGCCCCCGAAGAGCTGGCGAAGTTTCCGACGATGCGCATGCTGGGCGAGTTGCAGGGTCGGAGAATTTTGCAGATCTCCCTTCGGCGGCGGGCGTCCGGATTGCGACAGCCACACACACAAATGGGCGAGGAGATGCTCCGGCTAGTCGACGCTCTCGCACACACCAAAGAACCACTCGCGCTCTTCTTTCGCGATATCGACCTCGCCTACCAATTTAACTTAGAGACCCATCTCGAAAATCTCGCATTCAAATTTAACGGTCCAATCATCGCCGAGGGTTTGCGCTCGACGGTGCAAAACATGCTCGAGTATCACCCCGAACTCGATCAGCACTTTGTCACCTTGGTGCTAACCGAACCCAACCTTGAGCGCATGCAAACCATCCTAGGGTTGTGGAGCGAGACTCACCAGCGTCAGACCGGAACGAGCATCGAGAATGCTGCGCTTCAGCACGCACTCTACCTCTCGCATCGCTTTCTCTCCCGAAGCCGAATGCCGCGCAAGGCGCTCGACCTTATCGAGCAAGTGGCAGCAACATGCAATAACAAGAAGGTTGGGGTGGCCGATGTGATCAATCGCTTTTGCGACAACCATCGTGTGCCTCGCGATCTTGTGGACCCAAACATCACACTCGATCTTGCGGCGCTGCGCGAGCACTTCCAAGAACGTGTACTTGGCCAGGAAGAGGCCGTAAGTGTCGTTATCGATGTGGTTGGTCTTATTAAGGCCGGCATGTCCGATTCGCGCAGGCCCTTTGGCGTTTTTCTCTTTGTTGGGCCAACCGGCGTTGGCAAAACGCACTTAGCACAACTCTTAGCAAAGTTTCTCTTTGGTGATGCCGAGCGTCTGCTGCGCATCAACATGGCCGACTACTCCGAGCAGGGCAAAGCCGAGACGCTCTTTGGCAACCCAAATGGCACAACGCCAACCATGACTCGCGGTGTATTGGCCCAGCGGGTGTCCGGACATCCCTTTGCGGTCTTGCTTCTCGATGAGTTTGAGAAAGCGCACGAGAGTGTTCACGATCGGCTGCTGCAGCTTATGGACGAAGGTGCCTTTATTAATGGCTCCGGCGAAACCGTCTCGTGCCGTTCGATGATTATCATTGCAACATCCAATGCCGGCGCCGAAGTGTATCGATCAGAATCTTTCGGATTTTCACCGCAAGAAATGGACATAGAAGCCAAAGACGCAGAACTTACCAGAAGGCTGCAAGACACATTTCGCTTTGAGTTTCTTAATCGCTTTGATCGAATTGTGCACTTTCACCCACTCTCACAAGAAGACATTCGAACCATCGCCATGCGCGAATTTGAGCTTATCAAGGAGCGCGCCGGCTTTGCGCAACGCAATCTCGAACTCGATGTAGAAGAGACACTTATCGACTGGATTAGTGTGCAGGGCTATCACCCCGACTTTGGCGCCAGGTTTTTGCGGCGCACCATCGAGCGTCACGTTGCCACCGCAATCGCCGCCGCCATCGTTCGCGAAACTCCCGCCGACTACGCGACGCTTACGGCAACCGTTCGGCTAAACAAAGTCGTTTGCTATGTCTCCTGCGAAGTGGATGCAAGCCCGTCTCTCGAAGCTCCGGCCTCCTTCGTCTCGCAACCAGTGGCAATCGTCGATCTTGCGCGCGATCTAAATTTGCAGGACCTAAGCAAGAAGGCGCAAGCAGTACTCGAGCAAGGTCGGCTCATCTTTGAAGACCTGCGAACAAAGAAGAGCGAGCGTAAAAACCTACAAGCCAAGATGAATCAAAGCTCGTTTTGGGAGCACCAGGGCAAGCGCGCCGAAGTGCTGGATAGGTTTCGAGAGATCGAAGTTGTGCTGCGCGCCGAGGAGCATGCAGCCGAGGCAATGGAATTGCTTCGCGAAGAACTCGATAGCCACGATGACCAGCCCGCTGGACGGTGGCGCCTCTCGCAGCGGATCGAGCTTGCAGAAGCGTCGCTTGTGGCCTGGCAGCGAAGGCAGGCCGAGCGCAACCGCAACTCATTGTGGATGATGCTCTCGTGTTCCGAGGCGCAACTTCCAAACGAAGCGCGCGTTGAAGATCTTGCCGCGCTGGAACTCGCATGGTGCAAGCGCCTCGGATTCGAAGCCAAGGTTGTCGCCTACTGTGAGTCAGAGGCGCGGATCTCCCGCGTATTTTTGGACATCCAAGGAACTGGGGCAAAGACCTTTATCAGCATGGAGCAAGGCAAGCATCGCTTTGCTCGCCACGGCACCGAAGACCTTAACTGCTCGTGCGAGATTTGGGACAAGAGCGACACCGAAGGCTCGAGTAAGAGACTGCGCGCGTCGCGAAGCCGCCGAGGCGCCTTTGGCATCGAAGTTGACTGCAAGAGCGAAGTGCAGCTTGCCAACATTGGCTCTATCGAGATTCTCGGCCGCCGAAGCCAGAACTTCTCTGATCTGATTGCAAGCCTTGACCTTCGCACCCACAACCCTTTAGAGCCTGTCGGAACCGTTGCGCGAAAGTATGGTTACAACGGCGAAGGCGTAAGCGATCCGCGCACGGGCATTACAACGTCGCGCACCAAAGACGTTATGGCCGGCAACTTAGATCGCTTCTTAGAAGGATGGCGCCAAGCGTTCTAACGTACATGGCACAAAGCGCGCTAACGTACATGGCGCCAAGCGCGATAACGTACATGGCGCAAAGCGCGCTTTAAACGCACATGGCCAATTTGCCCAACTGCGGCAGCTACATGCTACCAAGTTGCGAGTATTTCGCAGTCGGCGCTCATGCTTTGCTCGGCCAGCACGGCTTTGAGCCTTGCGATGCGCTCTTCGGGTGGAAGTTGCACAAGCTCAACCGAGAGCGACCGGCCATCTTGGCTCTCTAAGTTTGTCGCCAACCAAATACCAACGTGTTGGGCGCGGGCGCTGGGAATTTCGTCAAGAGCACCAGACTGCTCTTCGGCGTTGCAAATCCTATCGAGGTCTCGCGCAAGCGGCGTCGCCAGCACAGGCTTCGCAGGCTCTTCGGCTTGCGCTTGGGTTTCGGCCGGGCCCGACTCGGTGGAGGCCTTTGGCTCGCAAGCGGCCGCCGTGAGAACGAGAAGGGAGAGCAAGTACAACCTCATGGCGCTCATGCTACTCGCGAGTGCTCGTGCGCGCTCTTGCTAAGATTCGGATCGAGCCGGACCAACAAGAGAGAGCATTGCCAAGGCGCGAGATGCCCAGCGAGTGCTGCGCGTCTGAGCATGGTTCAATTCCGCGACGTCTTCGGCCACAGCGTTATCGCTAAGCGTGTCGCCCTCTTCAAAGAAGGCCATTTCTTGTTTTGAAAACTGCGATTTGCTCATGGTGTTGTCCTCTTGAAATCGGTCGGATGGAATTGCCTACCTACATGTACAGCAACAAGCGTTCCAGTAGTAGAAACCTGATAAGCCACTGGTATTACTAGAGAAAACTTCCAAGTGATGCTTCGTGACCTCGCGGTCTTGACGGTATTCGTGGACTTTTCCCCCAACCGACGCCCGAGGTTCTCAGGTCAGCAGTACTCATTCCGCTAGCCCTCGGCCTCGACGGCACGCCTGAGGGAAAACTCAACTTCGACCCACCCAGCGTGTTTATCGAGGCGGCCCGCCGAGTTAAGCAAGAGACCGGCTAGCGACCTTCCCGAGGAAAAGAGGCCTACACCTACCTTCTCTACTGGCGGCTTGAGCCAACAAACGTCGACAAGGAACCTGCAGAACGCTCAGCTGACCGAGGCGCTGAGAACTAGCGCCAAAAAGCTGACCGCAAAGAGGGCAAAGCAGAAGAGCAGCATGAGCGAGGTCTTGTCGATCTTCTTTCGGCGTGCCTGTCCTGGCGCCTGCCGATGCATCGCCCCTCGAAGCACAACCACGACTCCAAGCAAGACAAAGAGCGCCGCGTTGAGAGTTGCTGCAGTAAGCAGTTGCTCGCTAAAGCGCCAGGCACCTGCATCGACGCCAGCTTGCTGCGCGATTTCGGCGGCTTCTGCAGCGGTGAGAGGCGCCTTGCTTGGCAAAAAGAGCACGAGCAAATACGCGCCGAGCCCAGCGAGAACCAGCCCTAGGGCGATGACTCCAGGCCGCGGTGTTCTCGGCGGAACGGAACTTCGTTTTTCGGCCCAGCGCTGTGCCGATGGATGCGCTTGCCGCCATACCGCGTTCGAACTATCGCCAGCTTGAGGTGCCGCTTGTTGCTGTGCAGGCATCGGCTCTTCATTGATGAGTGCGTCGAGAGCAGCACCTGGATACGAGTGATCGTTGGCGTCTGGCGGTGGCCCAATGTTCATCGGCGGCGGCGGCGTGTGCACCACTTGCGGAGGCTGGCCGTTTTGGCCAAGTGCGCCGTAGGCTGGTGGCTGGCCTTGCCCTTGCGGATGACCATTTTGTGCATAGCCACCTTGTTCGTAGCCACCTTGTGCATAGCCACCTTGCGGATAGACAGGTGGAGCCGGACTGTGAACTGCCGGACTGTGAACTTCGGGACTGTGGGCTGGCAGCACGCCTGAAGCAGTTGCGGCGGCCTGGGGCAAGGCGTAGTCCCCTGGCATCGCTGCCATCGAGGCATCGGCCGGAAGGATTGACGAGACCGGCACGGGCAATGGCGTGTGCACCACGGACGCAGCCGGCGGCCTTGGAATCATGGCTGAAGGCATGGCGGCAGCGGCGAGTGCGCCGGCTGGAGGAGAAGCGGCCGGAGCCGGAGCTTGTTGGGCAAACGCCGGCGGAGCTGGCGGAGCTGCTGGAGCTGGCGGTGCCGCTGTGGCAAACGCCGGCGGAGCTGCTGGTGCCGCTGGCGGTGGAGGAAGAGGTGCGGCAACTCCAGGCAACGGGGCTGGTGCTGGGCCCGATGCCGGGGCGAGGCCTGTCATCGTGGTGGCATTTGCAACAGCCTCGGCACTGGCATTTGCACTGGGCAACGCGGCCTCTGGCGCGACCACAATCGAGGGCGGCGGTTCAAGCGCCTGAGCATCTGCAACCGTGCGCGTATACACATCGGGAAGAGGCGAGGGAAGAGGCGCGGGAGGCGCAGCAGGAAGAGACGCGGGAGGAAGAGGCGCGGGAGGCGCAACCTTCTTCTTTGGTCGCACGACCGCTTCGCCCATCGCAGTCTTCGTAAGAACATCACTTACGCTCTCGGATGAGTCAAACGGCGATATCGTCGGCGCTTCATCGTCCACCGAATCGACATCATTTGCAGCATCCTGCGCTTTGGGTAGCGGAGGCAGTTTTGGAGATGTCGGTGCCGAGTCCAGCATCTCCTCGTCACTCGGTTCGGGAATCGGAGTTAGGATATTTGCATCGGTGCGATCGTCGGCGTCTGCGAAGCCAAGATCTTCTTCGGTGTCGGCAGAGATCGGCGCCACCGTCTCAATCGCTGCAATGTTCGTTTTGGCCTCTAGTGCCGCTGCATTGGGCTTGGCGGCAGGTTCGGGTGCTGATGGAATTGGTGGCTTGGCGGCAGGCTTGGGTGCGGCGCTCGCCTCTGCAATGGCCGGAGGCTTCTCAGGCTCAGAAGGCTTCTCAGGCTCAGAAGGCTTCTCAAGTTTCTTAGCTCGGGCAGCTCCAGGAGTGGGCGGCGGCATGCTCGCCTTGCTCTTGCTTCGCTCGCTCGGCGCTTCAGCGTTCTTCTTAGGCTTTGTTTGGGCGACAGTCTCGTCGGGATCAAAACTGACGGTCTCATCTTCGGTCTCGGCCCGCGGCGCTTTTGGTGGCGAGACAACCGGAGGCTTGGGCGGCGAGACAACCGGAGGCTTGGGCGGCGAGACTCCAAGCATGGTTGCTTTCAACGCAGATGCTTTCGTCGCAGAAACTTCCGCAGCGGATTCTTGCGACGCCGAGATTTCCGCGGCAAGAGCCTCTGGCGATGGCCCTTCTACTGCGATCGTCGGGATTTCATCTTGGGAAATCTCATCGGCGATTGCTGGCACCACCGGCGCTGCACTTGGCGGCGGCGTGGGCATGAGAGCCGCACCACACTCTGGGCACGGATCAATCGGCAGGACCCGACTTCGATCCGCAAGGCATTGTGGGCAAGTGAACATCGGGCGCTACAAACAGAATAGTAGCGGTAAATCGCCACCTACCTCAACTTGGCGCTCTGGGGAACTGCCAAGGGCTGTCCGGGGACAGCCGAGAGCTCCCTCTGGAAGCTACAAGTCCGAGAGGTCGGGACGCTCTTGGATACATGTAAGGTCGGCTCGGCTTTTATCCATGCGCTCGAGCGAGATGAGTTCGAGCTCGGAGACAAGCTCGCTTATCTCCACAATCATGTCCTCGTCGACACCAGCTTCTGCGGCCTCGCGTGGCAAACGCCGATCATCACCGCGCCGGTTGTAGCGAAAGACCCTCGAGTCGCGCTTTCCCCAACGCCTATCATCGCCGCGCCGATCGCGTGAGAGGGTGGCGCGAATCTCGCCAATGGATTGGGGCATCGGCTCAAGCGTTGCAGCCAACGCCGAGCAATTGTGGCAAATCGGCACCCACGAGCCCAAAAGCTCGACACTCTTTAGAAGCTCGCGCCTTCGATCCCCGCACAGGCAGCAAAGCGCGCCTAAGCCAACAGGACGAGTCGAAACCCACGATTGGTAACAACCCCAACATCTTCCGCGCCGAAGCTCGGAGACAGAGGCATTACACACTTCACACGAATGGGCCCTTTTCATCAGCATTCGAAGGGCAGTTAAGACCGTGCGTCGGCTGACGGCAACTTTTCGGCAAATGCCGCCTGGCTGCCAGCCTCGCTTATTTAAGCGCTAGCGCTCGCGGTAGACAATAAAGCCGCGGGCCGGATCGTATGGGGATACAGCAACAGTCACGCGGTCGCCAAGGACGACGCGGATGCGGTAGCGGCGTGTTCGCCCCGAGAGCTTTGCGAGAACCTCGTGGCCGTTTTCGCACTGAACGCGGAAGTTACCGCCTTTGCCAACGTGAACGACTTCACCTTGGAGTTGTATTAGATCTTCCTTACTCATTTCGCTCTCTCAGACTTTCGGCGGCTTTGTATCAAGCTCCGGGGAAGTCCGCTACGGGCAATGCAGAAAACCAGGTAGATAGGCGCGGTTCCAAGAGAACTTTCGCCGCCCAACGGTTGGTAAGACCATGTGAGCAGCAATCAAGTGGGCAAATACGGCCCAAAGCCAGCGATCTCACACCGATTCGCCCCTCAATCTACTCGTCGGCCATCACTTGGATTGCGACTTCTTTCTTTAGGTTGCGCTTCCAAGGAATGTTCAAGAACGCGCGAAGCGCCCAGGTTGTTGGATGCTTTGCCCCGCGAGAAAAGAGCGATGCGACTTTTGCGACTTCGCTTAAGAGCCCACTGTCGGGAAGCGTGACTTCGCTCTCGGCATCGGTTGGGATGCGAATCGAAAACTCATAACTATTCTCACCGGCAGGATAGGTCTTGTCGCCGTCGACTTCGAGGTCAAAGGAGTACAGGGTCTCTTTCTCGTGCACCAGAGTTTTGCTACTGCTGCCGCTCTCGCGCTCATAGCGAGTACGCGTACCCGTTGCGTACAAGCGCACAACAAGTTTGTCGGCAGCCGTCGGTTCCTCCAGCGAGAGAATCACCTTACCGCTGATCTTATCTCCTGGTTTGTAGTCAACCTGCGAGACGTCAAAGGCGATTGAACCAACACCAACACCAGCCGTTGTTCGCACAACCTCGGCAGTAGAAACCGCAGTGTCGCGCACGACTTCTGCTGTGGCTTCCGCGGTCACCGCAATGACCTTGCCAACCTTCTTAAACCAATCCGATGCCATAGATGCAGCATACCCGCCTTGTGGCGGCTAGCAGCTGCCTAGCACCCAATTACGGCGCTTCGAGAGCTTTGATATCGGCTGGAGCATCGCCACCAAAATCGGCGGCGGTCGGACCTGGTGCATCATATTCTTCTGGCTCGGTCTCGCCCTTGGACTTCGACGATCCTTTGCTTCGGCTCTTAAGCTCAATCGAGGTGGTGCCGTCTTTTGAAACTGGCAACTCGACCGTCTCGTTTCGGTAGCCCGACTTGCGGAGCAAAAAGCCCATGCTGCCTTTGCCTTGCCTCACGCTCACCGTGAAGGGTGTGCGACCAACTTCGACGCCATCAGAAATGCGATAGATGCGCGCACCATTTGGCTCGGATTCGATCGTGAGAGAAACCGTTTCGGCCGGCACTTCGACAAGCTCGCGAACGATGATGGGTTGCGCAGGCATTGGAGCCGGGGCGGCCTTAACAGGCACAGGAGCAGCTGCAGCTAAGCTCTGCGCCTCTTGCGCCTCGTTCGCATTGGTCTCAAGAACTGTGTAGGCACCCCATCCGCCAAAGCCCACTGCCAAGAGCAGTGCAAGCGGCATCGCAACGCGGCGAAGTGCGCTTGCTTTGGGCGCGTCGATTGCCCAGGTCTCTTTTGGAGACGCCTGGTACTCGCCAGAGCTGGCACCAAGAGTGGTCGAGGCGTTTAGTGGTTCGATGTCGTCGAGCGTGTCTCGATACATGTCGATGTCGAGATCCGCCGACTTTGCCAAGCTTGGCTCGGGTGTGCGCATCTCGGTGTAGGAGGCAATTTCGTTAAGCCCCTGCATCACCGCAAGCATGGTTTGGGGACGCTTGTTGGCATCCTTTTCCAAGAGCTTCATCGTGAGATTGGCAAGCTCGGAAGGAATTCCTGGCTCTACTTCGCCGACGTGCTTTGGAACAACATGGATGTGAGCCGCCAACACTTCGCCCGAGCCCTGCATCGTAAAGGGAGGACGCCCGGTGAGCATTTGGTAGAGCACGCAACCAAGCGAGTAGATGTCGGTGCGATGATCGATATTGCCCGCGCCTCGGCACTGCTCGGGAGACATATAATAGGGCGTGCCCATAAGCCGACCGGTTTCGGTTTGCACATTGCTTGAGTGGTTGTCGCCCTGGAGTTTGGCGATGCCAAAGTCGAGAATCTTGATGCGCTCGCCACGGGGCATGGCGGCATCGGGCACGACGTAGACGTTGTCGGGCTTAAGGTCGCGGTGAATGATGCCAAGCTCGTGGGTCGCTTTGAGCGTGCCGGCCATAAGCCTGGCGAGTGCCAAAGAGCGCCCTGGACTTAGGCGGATGCAATCTTTTAGGACGTCTCCCAAAGTTTGGCCTTCGAGCATTTCCATGACGAGGTAGGCATTGCCCTCGGGAAGCAGGCCGTAGTCGAAAATCTCGGGGATGCCCGGATCCTTAACCATCGAAGCGGCTCGGGCCTCGTTAAAAAACCTCTCGACGATCTCTGAAGACTCGCAGCGTTCGGGCTTGAGAACCTTTACGGCTGCCTCTTTGCCGAGCAGAACGTGGCGCGCGACATAGACGATGCCCATGCCACCAGACCCAATCTGGGCTGTGATCTCATAATTTCCGAGTGTCGTGCCAATCATGCGTGCCTACCTGTAGTGACATAGAAGCAATCGCGGATCCAAAAGTGGCATGGCGCGCGACACGGAGAAGAGTTTAGATATTTCGGATGGTTGAGCTTCTTTGGGTCCTTCGCGACGTGAGAAATCGGGCCAGATGTTCACAGGTGGCAACAGATATCCCATGCCTTGTGGCCCCCAGGTCTGGCCCATGCTCCCCACCTGGGAATTTGCAGCCAAACTGCTTGGCGACAAGTTCCACCGCGTCTGCCACTGGCATATGCGCGCATTTTGAGACTGGCCCACAGCCATTTAGAGTCCATCAACTGGCCTTTGTCGCAGGTTGATTTGCCGCAATCGAAGCCATGGGATCCCGGCGCAACGGTGGTATCCGTCTGCCGTATGAAGAGCCAGGCCAGATCGGGGCGTTTCTCGGCGCTTGCGCTCGGGCTAACTCTCGCATTCCTGGCGACGGTCGGCTGTGCTGCTCGCAATCCAGGACCGAATGAGCCAACCGGAAGCGAGGCTTGGGTGCGCGAGGTGCGGCTCAAGGGCGCCAAATCTCTGGAGGCTGATGACATCAAAGCTGGGCTGGCATCTCGATCGCCAGAAGGCTGGTTCATTATTCATCGCACTCGGCTCGATACCTCGCTCATCGAGAGAGACCGAGCGCGAATTCTCACCTACTACCAAAAGCGAGGCTACTTCGATGCCGTCGTTACCGAAGTCAAAATCAAGAAGGTTAGCGAGCGCAAATCGGATGTGATTTTCTATATCGACGAAGGTGAGCGCTCGAAGATCGCCGATATCTCGATGCGAGGACTTCCCGACGACGTTGCATCCTCTCCAGACTTTGATGTGGGCGTCGAAACCGGCGATGGCTTCTCCCACGGCGACTTTGTGGATGGCCAAAGTGAGATCCGCGCCGCAACATTAAAACGCGGGTACGCCAACGCAAACGTACGCGGGCGAGCGGAGGTTGATCGCAAAGCCCATGCGGTTGCGTTGCGCTACGACGTCACACCTGGAGCAAAAATCTACTTTGGCGACATTGACGTTCGCGGTCTTCAAACCATTCCCGAGTCTGCAGTTCGCAATCGACTAAAACTAAAAACTGGCGAGCTATTCCACCCTAAGAAAATCACTCAAAGCCAGTCTAGCATTCGCTCTCTTGGGCGATTTGGCGTTGTTCGCCTCGATTTCCAGGATGGCAAAGAGGCCCAGCCTGGCGACTTGGTCGTAACTGTCACCGAAGCGCCAAGACAAGAGGTTCGTGCAGGATTCGGGCTTGGCATCGACGAGAACAACTTCGAGACTCGGGCTCGAGCAGAATACACGTATCACGGCCTTATCGATCCACTTCTAAGCTTTACGATCCAAGGGCGTCCCGCGTATGCGGTTGTTCGCACCGACACCACACAGCGCGAGCTTATTTGGGACTTAAGTACTTCTCTTACTCGCGCGGATCTCTTTGCACCCTTGGCGCAGGGCAAGGTAACCCTTGGCTACGATGTCGATGTACTCGAACCCTATTCGAGCCAAGGTGGTGACCTGGCCCTCAAGTTTTCGCGTCCATTTGCCGAGCAGCGCGTTCGTATCGGGCTTGGCTGGCGACTCCAGCTTCTCGACTTCACCCGAATCGAGGATGCCATCGACGACGAGCTACGTCAGACTCTCGGTTTTGAAACGCCCTATCGCGCCGCCTTTTTCGAGCAGAGTTTCGCTCTCGATTTTCGTGACAGCCTTCTCAATGCAACCGATGGCTGGTACGCCGGAGTCACCATGGAAGAAGGCGGCAGCTTTGCCGGTGGCGCGTTCTCGTATGGGCGAGTCACCCCCGAATTGCGGGCGTATCACGCCCTTGGTGAACGTTTGACGCTAGCTGCAAAGGCCACGGCCGGCTGGACTCTGTGGGGCAACTTACCCATAACCAGACGCTACTTCTCCGGCGGCGCAACCCGCCATCGAGGCTTCTCGCAAAGGCGCCTCTCGCCAACCGCAAGTGCAAATGGCGCAAGCGAGGTGATTGTCGGCGGAGATAAACTCGTAGGAGTAAATCTAGAGTCCCGCCTAAACGTAAAAAAGCTGGGTGGCGAATGGCTTGGCGTGACCCTCTTTGCCGACGGCGGAGATGTTGTCTTTAAGAGCGCCGACATCGCCTTGGACAACTTGCACTGGGCGCTTGGCTTGGGTCTTCGCTACCACACCATCGTCGGGCCGGTTCGCTTTGACGTTGGCTATCGAGTCAATCGCACAGGCACCGGCGAAATCCAAGCAGGCGATCGTTTTGCGTTCCACCTTTTTATTGGAGAGGCCTTCTGAGCGACGAAGTTCAACCGGCGGCGCCACCAGCGACGACCAAGAGAACTCGGCCGCGTTGGCGCAAGTGGACGCGCCGAGTGCTGTACTCGTTTGGCGGGCTGCTGCTCTTCTCGCTGGTCGCAATTGCCGGCGTCTTGGTTCTGCTGCACACGGACTACGGTCGCAACCTTGTTCGCGAGCGATTGGAAGAAGAGCTCAGTGCGGTATTCGTGGGCGAGGTGCGCGTGGGCGGAGTGCACGGCAGTTTGCTCTCGAAGTTCACACTTCGCGACATCACCATTAAAGATGCTCAGGGCCAAGTGGCGGTGGAAGTTGGAGCGGTGGAAGTTGAGTACTCGCTTTCGCAACTTGTGGATACGACCGTGATGGTCGACTCGCTGCTGCTTGAAAACCTACGGGTGCAAGGCGTGCGCAACGAAGACGGCACCATAAACCTAGCCCAGCTTATTAAGACCAGTGATGACACGGATGATGAGGATGACGAGCCCAGCAGCGATTCGGCGCCCTCGTCCTGGCGCGTGATCGCGTCAAAGATTGCCTTGCGCAGCTCGTCTGCGAGCTTTCGCGATGGCCTTCAAACCTCGCAAGCTCTAGAACTTTCCCTAGATGCCTCGGTGCGATTTGAAGCCGGCACCCTTACGGCAGATCTCGCGTCACTCACAGGCAACGTTTTGCCACCCGCCAATCAAGCCGAGGTTGGCCCTTCGAAGTTGGCGCTACCTCTTTCGGTTCGAGGCACTCTCGAAAGCGGTAGTGAGGGTCTTGCCGTGCAATCGCTGCAGGCTTCTCTTGGAGACGCCGTGATAAGCCTGCCCAGCCTGGTGCTTAAGGGTGATGGGCAGACCAAGGCCGATGCAAGCATCACGATGCCGGCGAGTATGGTGCGAATCATCGACCCAGCAAGCGCTCTTCTCGCCGATGTTCAACTTTCGATTCACGCCGAGCGCAGCGACGTCTCGCAGCCAATCGCGCTGCAGGCGAAGGGCACGCTTGGCACCTCGCCCGTCGACCTTGTAGGTACGCTTTCGCTGGAGCAAGAGAGCCTCGACATGCAGCTAAACGCGCAGGCGATAAACGGCGCGGCGCTTTGGATGGGAGCTGTGAGCAGCCAGGTAAATCTCACCGTGGAAGCAAAGGCCACCGGCCTATCGATGGATTCCGCGCAAGCAACCGTCATCGCATCCATCGGCGGCACCGTGGACAAAGCCGAGCTGGGAGATCTTCGCATCGATGCAAGCCTTGGCAAGGGCGTTGCTTCGGTGAACGTCGCGCCGACGACGGGGCCAGCGTGGATAAAGGCTTCCGCCAAGGTTCGCCTGGCTGACCTAGAGATACTCAAATCAGAACTTCACCTAAACCACTCGCGAGTACAGTCACTTGTGCACGGCTATAGCGATGCGCGCGGCGACCTTACGGTGGATGCCACAGCGAGCGGCCCGCTAACTGCGATCGAGGTCGAGGGCACCGTTGCAAGCAAACGCTTCTCCACCATGGGCAATCGGGTGCGCGGGCTTTCGGCGTCGTGGCAAGGTGTTGTTGGTGGCGGTACGTACGCCGGAAGTGCAGAGCTCAAGGCATCGTCGATTACCTCGGCAGGCACACCGTACGGCTCGGCAACCCTCAACGTTCACACCCTCAAGCCAAATACCTTCAAAGTCCACCTGGTAAGCCGTGGGCCCAAGCGCTCGCACTTTGTGAATCTAAAGAGCAAGGTTGCCTTGGGCGAGCTTGGCACCTTCGTCGACATCGACCAGATAAAGCTCGCAGTGCGCGGGCTTAGCTTTCGCGGAAGTGGAGGAAGCATCACCATTGGTGCCAATAGCAACCTCACCTTCCGCAACGTCGCACTGCAATCGGCAGCAGGTCACATCAAGCTCGATGGCAATGTGCAACTCGACCAAGGGCTATCCAAAGGCAACATCGAGCTTGTCGCCAACAATGTAAACCTTGCAGGGCTTAGCAAGGCACTGGCGCTGGAGCCGACTCTTAGAGGCACCGGCTCGTTGCGGGCTGCGCTGCGCAAAGCTCCTGGCAAGCGCGCGCTTGGCACTGTGCATCTCAAATTTGATGACGTTCGCCGTGGCCAAGAAGTTCCCCCTACAAGTGGTGTTCTCGATTTACGTCTCGATCACCGAGACTTGACCGCCAAAGCAGATCTTAAGACGCGTGGCGTGGGAACAATTGCGCTAAACGCCAAGGCGCGGGGCCCTCGCGATCCGCTAGCCCTGCCCGGTTGGGTACGCCTCGGGGAGAAAGCCCTGGTTTCGGCAAGCGTGAAAAGCAGCCCACTCGCCGTAGCTGGGCTTAGGCATCTATCCCCAGAGATGCCGACGGCCGGCACTGTAACGCTAGACGGCGAATTGAGTGCTGCCGGCAGCCTTGGTTCGCTGCGGCTTGCGACCAAAGGCATCCTGCATCCCAAAAGCGTCGAGCCCGTTAACTCAGAACTGCGAGTTACTCTTAATGGAAAGCGCGTGGAACTTACCGGAGAGGCAGCGATCGACAAGCGCATTGCGTCAACGATTGCCGCTACCGTCGAGCTGCCAGGACCTCTTCTTCGTGCATCCACCATGGGGCGCATCACTCAAGACAATTTGCTCGCTGCGCGAATTATCGTCGACGACGTCGATCTATTTTGGTGGGACAAAATTCTTGAGCTGGGCTTTGAGCCAGAAGATTCGAAGGCCAACATCGACGTTGTGGTGGCACAAGGAGCCCGCAGTGCGACCGCCACCGTGCGCGCTACTCAAGATGCATTGGACGCAAAGGGCAAGCCACAGCTTCGAACATCAGAGTTTATCGCACAGCTCGAGCCCGATTCGATTGACCTCAAGGTGCGCGGTGTACTTGGCGAGCACGAGACCGCACGTGGAGTGATTCACCTTGACCAGGGCTGGAACCTACTCGCCTCGGGTGATCCGACTGCCTTTGCCAAGACAAAGCTTAAAGCCGACATCAAGATTATTGGGCTGCCGCTTGCGCTGTTGCAAACCGTACTCGCACCGCAAGACACGAAAACGACAGACCTCCCCAAAGGCTCGCTCTTTGCTTCCACGGTACTGGGCGGGACTCTGGCGAACCCAACTGCCACGGTTGACGCGCATACCGAGGGCGGCATCGTGGCGGGCATCGAGTTTGTCCACCTTAGGGTCAAAGCCAAATACTCAGAACATCACCTAGTTGCTACGGTGGCCAGCGCTCAGAAAGCCGGCGGGACCTTGCATGCCGATGCCGATGTTCGGCTAGGACCTTCGCCGCAGGTTAGAACCTCTCTAGAAGCCGCCGACTGGGACTTAGCGTTTCTTAAGAGCGTGTTGCCGAACCGAAGCATTAGCGGGCTGCTAAGCGCCAAAGCGAACATTGCAGGGCCAATCGATTCGCTGGTTGTGGCAGGGACCGCACATGTTCGAGAAGGCAGCTTCCACCCAGGCGCGCCTCTTTATGCCATTCGCAACCTTGATGTTGAGTTGGCACTAACGCCAACCAAACTCACAATTGAGGGCAAGGGCAACTCGGGCCGAGGCGCCCTTTCTATCGACGGCTCCATAGCGATGAAAGACTTGGCACCAACTTCGATGAACCTTGGACTTGCGCTGGCAAGAGTGCCCGTCGAAGCCGGCCCGCTCTCGGTCTTCATCGACTCAAAAACCACCTTGCGCGGAAAGAGCACCGGGCCCGATTGGCGATTCGACATTGATATTGGCAACACGATTATAAAGGTTCCGGGCGGCCTTAGTCGCGAATTGCATCCAGATAGCCTCCCGGGTGACATCGTCTTTGTCGACTCGATTGAGGCTCCACCTGCCCTTGTTGCAGCGATCACTTCATCTCCAGCATCAGTCATCGATGTGTACATCCGCGCTCCAGAGACCATTGCCGTGCGCGGAGAACCGGTTGGCACTGTTGTCGATGTTGACCTTCACGCTCGCATCGGAAGAAGCCTTTTGCTTGAGGGCACAATCGCAACCCGCGGTGGATGGATCGAACTCTTTGGACGACGCTACGATCTGCGACGAGGCGATGTTGCCTTTGGCGGAAGCGTCGACCCGAGCCTCGATATCGCGCTTAGCCACGACTTCTCTGCAAGTACGCTCACGGTTGCCGTGACCGGCACAGGTTCGGCTCCCGAATTATCCCTACGCTCAAACCCTCCTCGCTACGACGATGCCGAGCTTCTCTCGTTTGTACTTGGCGCGAGCCCCGACGATGATAGTTCCAAGGAGCAGAGCACCGCAGGACGTGCTACCGGCGTTGCATCCAGCTATCTCGCAGGGCAGCTGCAATCGGTTGTTCGCGATGTCATTCCGATCGATGTCTTGAAGATCGATATCTCGGATGACGACGCTGCAGCCGAGAAACTGACTGTGGGAAAGTGGTTAACCGACAAGATTTTCTTGGCCTACCGGCGGCGATTTGAGGCTCAGGACTTGGAGAACGCCAACGAGGCCGTCATGGAGTATCGCTTTCGCAAACGATGGCTCTTAGAACTTTCCTACGGTGACCAGGGCACGGGCGGCGCCGATGTCTTGTGGATTCGGCGCTTCTAATCACTGCGGCATCAGGCGGTTGGCCACCGTGCAGTTCCGAGGGCCAATTGATTCTCCCTTCTTGCTAGATTCGCAGGCGCAATCGTTCTAGGTTCCCCGCATGAACGTGATTTCGACTGGCTTCGCTGCAGTGCTCGCTCTTTCACTCCTAACCACAGGATGTGTCGATGACGACGAGCAAGGCCTCTTCGCTGAAGCCGACTCTGGCTTTGTGACGGCGACAGATGCTGCGCCAGTCTCACTTGCCGACGCTGCCCCAGGTGCAACACCCGACGCTGCAACCCCTCCAGCGGATGCCGCAACCACCGACCCCGGCGATTTTCCTATCGAGTTGGCATGCACTCTTGAGGACGTTCAACCCATTTTGGAATGCGTGACCGACAACTGTCTGGACTCGATTGCCGACGGAGATCTTCTTACCTGCGTAACATTCAGCTGCGGGCTGCTTCTTCTCACCACACCACCCGAGTGCACTCAGTGCATTTTCGCTGGACTCACCGATACCTCGATGGCTCTGGATGCATGCGTGCTTGGGCTTGACGACCTCGGTGGCGGATTTCCACAGCCGTAGTTCCGACACTCGCGCCAAATGACTTGGGCCTGCGGTTGCTGTAGGCTTAAGACACCTTGCGAGCAGTTCGAGTCATACTTCTTGGTCTCTTGGTTCACTGCCTCGCCCTCTTGGCGATGGCGCGTCCCGCCTACGGCCAATGAGGTGGCTGATCAAACCCAAACCTTCCGGTCGGAGGGTCTGCATTTGACTTGGATGATGGCGCACTTGGAAAAGCGCTAACAGGGATTACCCAAATTGCGTTCGGAATTCGCCAAAGTGCGTTTTACGGGCAATACGAGGGCTCTAGCGCGATTGATGGCGGCGGCGACGTGGATAGCACGATGGCCGAATTTCGCCTGCGCTACTACTTTAGCGATCGCCTGAGCGCGGGCTTCTCGCTGCCCACGGGATTCTTGCGCTTTGATCCGGGCGGCACCGCAGCCGTCCAACGAGCATCGGGCTTTGGCGATATTGAACTGCAGGGCCGATACCTTCTTAAGCGCGGTGTGGGGTACGGCCTTACCATCGACATCGAGGGCGCACTTTCACTGCCAACTGGCGAAAGCTCGCTGAGTGAAGCTCAGGCTGGAGCGACTGCGCCGCCAAACATCTTGAGTTTGGGACGTGGCGCCTTTGGTGTGCGGACACAACTTGGGTTAAGTAAATTTCTTACTCGCTCGATAGCGCTGCGCGGTTGGCTTGGGGCGGCATCACCGCTATCGGCCAACGCCAATAACATCACCTTTGGGCAGCTTTTCACTGGCGGCATTGGTGCCTCGTATCTTCTTGGCCAAAGCTGGACGCTGGCTCCGCAGCTTTCGACGTCGTTTATGACGCACTCGAATTCGACGGTGAATGGCGAGCTAATCAACTCGGGCGGAGTTTGGCTAAATGCCGAGTTTATCGCCTCGTGGCGCGCCAGCGACGATTTCTCGATTTCAGCAACGGCGCGCTTGCCGGCCTATCGAAATGTGAATGGGCAGCAAACCACCGAGAGTGTGACTGGGCTTGTGCAACTGGCCTATCGCTTTGGCGGCGAGGACGAAGAAGAAGAAGAAGAAGAAGAAGAAGAAGAGCATGACCACGGCGATGGCGATGCGCATGACCACGGCGATGGCGATGCGCATGACCACGGCGATGGCGATGAGCATGACCACGGCGAAGGCGATGAGCACGAGGGACACGGCGATGCGCACGAAGGACACGGCGATGCGCATGAAGGGCACGGCGATGCGCACGAGGGACACGGCGATGCACACGAAGGGCATGACGATGCGCACGAAGGACACGGCGATGCGCACGAAGGGCATGGCGATGTGCAAGATGCCGCTCGCGACGGCGCAACCTTTGATGCGGTTGGCGTAGCCGTCCTTGGCAAAGTTACGGTCGTCGACTTTTGGGCTGAATGGTGTGGCCCATGCAAGCCACTCACTCGAGGGCTCGAAAAACTCGCTGCTGCCAATCCCGGAATCGCGCTTCGCAAAGTGGAGGTGCCAAGCTTTGACACCGCCGTTGCCAAAGAGCACTTAGCCAATGCGAAAGGCCTGCCGATGGTTTGGATCTACGACACCGCTGGCAAGCGCGTGAAGGTGCTAGAGCAAAAGAAGATCGATGAAGTGAGCAAGGCGGTTGAGGCCGAACTCGCCAAGGCCGAGCACAAACACTAGGACACCTGGGCGTCGAGCTGGTGGCAAACCGGTGCCAAAGCGATTGGCGCCGGATTCATAAGCGGGCGATACTCTCGGATATGAGCGCAGAATCCGCACGAGAGAGCATCTCCGATTTAGATGGCAGCGAAAAAGCTGCCCTAGCAAAACTCATTCGCTTGATGGCCCGTTCCGACGGCGACCTCAGCGCAGAAGAGCGAGCCAAGATCGATAGCATCGCGATTGATGCCGGCGGCGACTCGTTTTGGGCACTCTTGGATGCGGCGGCGGCATCAGAAGACGATCAGGCTACCATCCTTGCGCAAGTCGCTAGCGTTGGCACAAGCGACGCCCACGAGATTATGTACGGCGCACTCTACGAACTGAGCATTGCAGAAGCGGGTGGCGACGGCGAGAACGAGCTGCTCGAGCAGATTGCCGCAGGCTGGAAGCTATCGATTGGCGATGCCCCCGAAGCCTCCTAAGAGATTTTCTTATCCTTCCCAACCCACCAGGCGAGTGCGATAAAGATCGCCTGGAACGGAAGCCGCAACCACATCGCCCAAACCGGCATCGTATCGCCTGGCTGCATTTGTATCTCGTTAATGGCCATATTGATGTTGGCCGGAAACACCGCGATAAAGAGCGCAATAAGGCCCAACGAGGCTAGGCGACGCGTTTGCGGCCACAAGAGCCCAAAGCCTCCAGCAACTTCAAATGCGCCGCTAATAAGAACAAGCAAGCGCGGCTCTGGCAGAATGCTTGGCACAATGCGAATGAAGGGCTCGGGGTTTGCGAAGTGGGTCGCGCCAACAGCGATCATCGCCAAGGCAATGAAGAGCCGAACGATTCGCTTGATTACGGGCTGCATTCTTACACCAGCCTAGTTGCTGCGCAGTGCACAGCGCAAGGATGACTGCACGGCTCAAGTGCAATCTGCCGCACCCGCAATTGCTTGAGGCAATTCTCACGGCACCTACAAGCGCTACCACGAGACCGGCGAAGTTTCGCGGCAAGGCAGCTTTGTGCAGGGACAGATTCACGGGACTGACGTCTTTATCCGAACCGAGGGCGAGACCACTGAGAACTTTCCCGCTGGCCTGCCCAAAGGCGCGTAGCCTCTGCGGCCCAAAAGCGCGCAGCCTCTACTGCCAAAAGTCGCTGCGCTCTTTTGGAGGCATGCCAAGGCCCCGATCGATTGCGTCGTGGCAATCGCTGCAGTATTCGATTTTTTCTGAAGGGCTGCGCCAGTCGACATTTGTACCGAGCTTGGCCGCCCACTTCTCTGGAGGAGTTTCCCACTGAAATGCGTAGAGCCAGTCTTCGCTATCCGGTGCAAAGCCTTCAGGCATTTTCTCCATCACAAAGAGCGGGCCGTCTGCACCGGGCACGCCGTCTTCGTTCTCCCACGAAGGCTTAACCAAGATCGATCCAACCGGCAGTGCTGCGCCAGGTGTCTTGTAGGCCTCGAGTGCTACGTCGTTCACGTAAATTTCAACAAAGCGCTTGCCGTGGGTTTTTGAAATCCAAGGCCCGGGCGAGACGTTTGTGAAGCTCTTCCACTCGTCCCACGATGCCGCTTCAAGAGGCGCAGCTTCGGCTTCGGTCGGTGTTGCAGCGGGTGCTGTCTCCGGCTTGGCAGCAGGGGCTGTAGAGCCTCCGCAAGCGGCAAGCGGCAGAGCAAAGGCGATAGCGAATCCAAAAAGTCGGTTCATGCAGCGAGCATAGTCGCTGCGCTGGCTTGGTCAAAGAGGCTAGCGCGCTGCTGGGTTAGCAGGCGGTCGAGCACAGCCGCAGCAAAGGGCTCGCTTCCCGACCACATAAGCAACATGCGAGGTTTGCGGTTTTTAGCGCCGGGTTCAAGCATCACAATTTGTGCGGCCATGGTCCCAGCAACCCGCTCTCCCTCCATATCGGCACCAACGTCTACAAAGACATGCACGTCTTTGCCAACGCATTTGGCCGAAGGCGCAAGGCCCGTAACCTCGACGTACGCGCCACCTACGGTGACTTCGTCGACATCCACTTCGAAGCAGCCTTTGCTATCCAGAAACTCTACCTGGGCAAACCGCGCCGTATTGGCACGACGAGGGTGATTGGGGGCGGGCGGCGGATTACTTCGAATACTCATGCGCAGGATACCTATGCTCATGACTCGACCGCCGGCGCGCGAACCTTTAGATAGGCTTTAGGGCAAATCGCCCTTGGGGTGAAAATGCGCGAAAACCGCCTCGGCAGCACCCTGGGTCATACTCTCGACATCCGCGAGATCGTTGATACTTGCGGCGGCGATCGCCTTTGCGCTGCCAAACGAGCGCAAAAGCGCTTTTCTTCGCTTTGGCCCAATGCCCTCGATGTCGTCGATAACCGAGCGCAGTGATCGCTTCTTGCGCTGCTGCTTGTGAAAGGTATTTGCAAAGCGGTGGGCCTCGTCTCGCAATTGGGCCAGTACGAAAAGTTCTGCTGTATTGGAGCGCAGCTGAATTGCATCTTTTGCGTGGCGCAAAAACACTCGATCCGGGTGCGAGGTTCCTCGCGAGTCGTCGCGCTCTTTTGCCAAGCCAACCACGTCAAAGCCGGTCTCGCTGCCAAGCTCGATGCCCAAATCCGAAATTGCCGCAAGGGCACTGCCAAGCTGGCCCTTGCCGCCATCGATCACCAGCAAGTCGGGAAACTCCCAACCTTCACTTCCGGCTAGGGCGCGTTTAAAGCGCCGCGTGAGCACCTCGTGCATGGCGCCAAAGTCATCGTTTTGCACCGTCTTTACTTTAAACTTGCGGTACAGCGCCTTCTCCGGCTCGCCACCCAGAAAGACCACCATCGAGGCAACGGTATCGGTGCCCGAGATATGCGCAATATCAAAGCACTCGATTCGGTCGGGCGTCTTGCGCAGCTTTAGGCGCTTTGCGAGTTTTTCTAATCCGGCAACCTTATCGTCATCGCGACCTTTGCGCGTCATCGCCGATGCAGCTGCGTTCTTATTGGCAAGCTCAACAAGGCGAACCTTTTGGCCGCGCTGTGGCCAGAAGATGCTCACCTTCTTGCCGCGCAACTCCGAGAGCCACTCGGCCAAGACATCATTGCCATCGATAGGCTCGGGCACGATTACCTCGTTAGGAATCACTGTGCCCATCTCGTAGTACTGCTGAACAAAGCTCTCCATCACCTGGGCATCGGAGAATTCTTGGTCGCGCTGTCGAAAGGCTCGCTTGCCAACAAGCTTGCCCGAGCGCACAAAGAGCACCACAACTTCGACAACGTCGGCGCGGCGCCACAGTCCAAAGATGTCTTGGTCTACGAACTCTTCTTGCACGACATTTTGCCGAGCCAAGCTCTTGTCCACAGCCATCATCGAATCGCGAAGCTGGGCTGCGGCCTCGTACTCCTCACTCGCAGCCTTCTCGTGCATGCGCTCTTTAAGCCGCCCCAGCAATACCTTGTTCTTGCCCGCCAAGAACATCATCACATCATCGACTTGCTCGCCGTAGGCCTCTTCCGACACCGGATAGACGCAGGGGCCCGGGCAGCGCTTGATTTGATATTGCAGGCACACCCGATTGCGCGTTTTTAGAACGTGGTCGGTGCAGGTGCGAAGTTGGAAGTGACGATTGAGCGTGCGCAGCGTTGAGCGACACGAGGTTGCCGAGTGATAGGGCCCAAAGTAGCGGGCGCCATCGTCCTTAATGTTGCGAACCACTTCGACGCGCGGGTAGTCGGCCTTTGGATCGATGCGCAGCACCAAGTACTGCTTATCGTCGCGGAGTTTGACGTTAAAGCGCGGCCGATGCTTCTTAATGAGGTGGTTCTCGAGAAGCAGCGCTTCCTTCTCGTTCTCCACCACCATGGTCTCGATCTCGATTAGCACACGGCTTAGCAGCCCTGTGGAGACAAAGAAGCGCGTATCGTCGCCAGGCCGAAAATACTGGCGCAGACGCACCCGGAGGTTTTTGGCTTTTCCGACGTAAACAACGACGCCGCCAGCGGCCTTCATAATGTAGACCCCGGGCGACGTAGGCACGGTCTTAAAGTAGTCCGCGTCGGGCTTTAGCAATTCGCCCATAGGCTAGAATTTCTCTTAGAAGACGTGCTCTTAGAAGACTCCCCGTCTAAAAGAGGTTGGCGATGTCCTTGTAGGTAACCAAGACCATCACGACCAAGAGCGCCATAATGCCCACCATGTGCACCGTAGCCTCGATCTTTGGATTGGCGCGGCGGCGAGTTGCCATCTCGTAGGCCAAGAAGACCAGGCGACCGCCATCGAGAGCGGGAAGCGGAAGAAGGTTAAAGAGGCCAAGGTAGACGTTGAGCATCATCAAAAAGCCAAAGACTTCGATCCAGCCCATGTCGAACTGCTTCTTTGCGATGGTCGCGATGCCGACAGGGCCTGCGAGCTCGCCCTTTTGCTTGCCGGTAATAATGTCGTAGAGCCCCTTGGTTATGAGCTTGGTTTGTCGAACTGGGTACGCAAAGGCTTGGCCAATCGCTGTGAAGACGCCAACGTGCACGCGCTCGGGGTGAAAGTCGAGAGCAAGGCCAAGCATGCGCTCTTGGTGTAGCCCCTCTACAATGCCAAGGGAGTACTTAGCCGGTTGGCCCTCTGCGCTTACAAGAGCCGGTGTGATTGAGAGTTTTACTGGCGTGCTGTCTCGGACGACGGTGATGTCCATCGACTTACCGCCCGACGCCTGCACGTACTCGTCAAGGCTCTTCGACGTCTCGCCCTTATTGGTATTAAAGACCTCTGTCTTATTGACGCCGGTAATGCGATCGCCAACCAAGAGGCCAGCTGCGTCGGTGGACGCGGTTGTTAGGCCATCCACAACAAAGAACGAGGTGCCCGAGAGAGCCGGCGTAATTTGCGCCTGCACTTCTTCGCCATCGCGCAAGACCGTGAAGGTCATTGCCTCACCTGCCGAAGCTTGGACAAGTTCGTAGAGCGAGCCGCCAAGAGCCCGCTCGTAGGTTGCGTAGAGAGGCTCGCCATTAACCTTAAGAAAGCGGTCGCCCTCTTTTAGTTGCGAGGCTGCTGCCGCACCATCTTGAAAGCCACTTACCTTGTACCAAGACGTCCCACTTGGAATGCCGGCGACAATGTAGAGGAACATCGCGAAGACAATCGCGGTGAGGTAGTTCATGCCTGGCCCTGCGAAGATGGCCGCAAAGCGCTGCCATACGGGGCGATTGGGATACTGCCGCTCGTCGTCTGGATCGACCTCGTCGAGGCCGGTCATGCCGTTGATTTGCACAAAGCCGCCAAACGGAATTGGCCCCAACGTAAAGTCGGTCTCGCCTCGGCGCCAACTTAGAATGGGAGGGCCGAAGCCAATACTAAAGCGGTCGACTTTCATGTTGCACCAGCGGGCAACAAAGTAGTGACCGGCTTCGTGCACCACGATCAAAAGACCGATGGCGAGAATGGCGCCGATAATGGAAAACATGCTCAGGCAGTATAGCGTTTAGGGTTCAAGTGCCAAATGAAGTTGGCCTTTGTTTCCCAACAGCAGGCTACAACGCAAATACGCGCCGTTTAGAGGTGGCCTGGGCCTGCGGTGTGCGGCATGAATTGCGCGATAAACCGAGGAACCGCAAAGCCAAAGCTCGAGCGCGGAGCCATTGGACCGTAGCTGCGAACCGAGAGTCCGCGGCGCCTTGCCAAGTCTAGAAGATCGCGCTCGCACTTTGCTCGGCGCGTGGCGTTGGAAAGAATGAGCTTCTTGCAGGTGGGCTGGCGGCAAACCAAGAGTGTCTCTGCGACCAGGTACATGTCGATGCCTTCGGTACCAACTCGCTCAAGCGCCGAGTCGAGTGCCGTCGCGACGCTGGTGTAAACCGCATCGATGCGTGCGAGTACCAAGATCTGTGCATTGGCAGCGCGGGTTCCTGCGCCGTAGCCACGCCCGACCATCACTTGCAGTTCGGGCATCTCGCGCCGGAGCAGTGCGAGCACCGACTGGCTGTTGTCGCCGGAGCCCTGGTCAACTGCCACGATCTCGAACGACTTGCCCTGTGAGCGAAAATAGCTAGCGATGTTTCGGCAGGCCCGCCCGATCTTGTCTTCGTGATCGCGAAACGGCAGGACTACGGATACTTCAACTGCTGACATCGGGATGTAACTTTGCACTCACCGTGCCGACACATAGTAAAGCTGCCTCAGATTGCCGATCTCGAGAAGTGGCATTCCATCTACCTGAGAATGCATAGATTCTCGAGTTTCTCCCACATTGTCGGATATATAGGGCGTCTAGCGTGACCCATGCTGCACTGCGCAATTGGGTACGCGGTGTGGGGTCTCGCGTAGACTTTTACGCACTGCGGCAGGGGCTGTGAACCCAGCTCAACTGGCTAGTGGTCACCAGCACGTTGTGGCGAATCGCCGATGCCGCGCCAGCTGGGCCGCTCTTTACTCATCACTCAAGTCCGCCCGCGCTTCGAACGATGCGAACTTATCAAGCCAGATTAGCCGTGGCTTGTAGTAGTAGTCGCGCTCGCCAGCATAATGGGTTTCGCCTAGTTGTTCTTAGTTAGGTTTGACTGCACCGAAGTTAAGGTTCCACGTCCATACGCCTCAGACATTTCTTCTTCACAAACTTCACCGAAGGTTTGATCCACATTCTCGTTGCATTGCTGTTGCCCATGCTGGCGCCCGAACAGCCACCAACCAGGTAGCAGAGAGTCGGACTTACCATACATATCCCGACATCGGAGTTCAGAAAAACCCTGACATATTCTAAGAATTCTTAGAAAAGACTGAACCGCTCCCACGAAATCTGCTGGCTAGCTTAGACGAATCATTTGCCGAGTGGTTAGAGTTTATCGTTTGAGGGTTTGCACGATGGTCCGGGACAAGAAAGACGTAACACCAACAACTGCTGTTACTAAGGAGCCACTTGCTCATGTAACGGAGGACGCCCGGCCGCATTTTCTACTAGAGCACCTCACTGAGGTTGGCAAACTTGCTTCTGGCTTTGGCAAGCGCTTCGGAGCAGAAGAAGCGTCGCGTGTCGCCGGGCTCTGGCATGATCTCGGAAAGTACTCGGGCGCGTTTCAAGACATGATTCGCAGAGCCAACGGCTTTGCATCACACATCGAACCCGAGAATGCTGCGGGTCCACGAGACCATTCTACTGCAGGTGCTGTGCACGCCAGTCGACTGCCAAGAGGCCAAGGTTGGCCGATTGCATTCGCCATTGCTGGGCACCATGCGGGGCTGGCCAATCTCTCGGACCTGAAAGCTCGCATTCGAAGCAAGACCAGCCTTTTAGACACCGCCGTCGAAGGAGGCGCACCAGATTCGATCCTTAAGCTCACCACTAAAAGCGTTACACCCGACTTCTTTTCCGAGCAGAAGGATCCACGTAATACAAGACGCCTTGAGCTTTGGATTCGAATGCTCTTCTCAACCTTGGTCGATGCGGATTTCCTCGATACAGAGTTTTTCTATGATCCGCACCGAAGCGCGACACGAACTGGACGGCCAAGCATTGCCAAGCTGCAATCACAGCTTTCAATCTTTCTAGATGGGCTTGAAATGGGTGCGCCCGATACAAAGGTCAATCGCGTTCGCAAGAATGTTCGAAGAGCCTGCGAATTGGCTGCACTGCAACCACCTGCGATCTTCAGTCTCTCTGCGCCAACAGGCGCAGGCAAGACTCTAGCGTCGATGGCGTTTGCAATGGCCCATGCCGAGGAGAACAACTTATGCCGAGTTGTCGTTGCGGTTCCCTTCACATCTATCATCGAGCAAAACGCCCAAGTCTATCGGAGCGCATTTGGGGAAAATGCGGTTCTTGAGCATCACAGTTCACTCGACCCACATACGGAAACTCCAGAGAACCGCATTGCTTGTGAGAACTGGGACGCCCCGGTAATTGTCACAACCACTGTTCAGCTTCTTGAGAGTCTTTTCGCCGCTCGCACATCGAAGTGTCGAAAGCTGCATCGGCTTGCAAAGAGCGTCATCATCCTAGACGAAGTTCAGAGTCTGCCACCTAGTCTTCTTGAGAGCATCGTTGACGTTCTCTCCTCACTCAACGAGGACTATGGAGCTTCGATCGTATTGTCGACAGCAACTCAGCCTGCGCTTTGTAGCGACGTGGTTCCGGGGGGATTTGAATCCACCACCGAGATTCTTCCACCAGCAATGGGACTGTTCGCAGACTTGGCTCGGGTTACGGTGGAATGGCCTTCTCATGCCCACGAGCGAACAACCTACGAAGATCTTGCGACGTCGCTCTGCAATGAGACCAGTGCCCTGTGCATTGTTCATCGCAGAGATGATGCCCGAGAGTTGTGCACGTTGCTTGATGCCGAGCTTGGCCACAAAAAGACACAGCATCTATCGGCTCTCATGTGCGCTGCTCATCGCAGCAAGACCCTTGCAAAGATCAAAGAACAACAAATCGCAGGAACGCCACTCCATTGTGTTTCGACTCAGCTTGTTGAGGCTGGAGTTGACCTAGACTTTCCCGTTGTCTTTCGAGCGCTCGCTGGACTTGATTCGTTGGCGCAAGCTGCCGGTCGTTGCAATCGAGAAGGCAAGTTAGATGATCTCGGCAGGCTTGTGGTGTTTAGGGCACCCACCAATCCACCTCGTGGTGTTCTTGACACAGCCTATGGCATTGCAAGCCTCATGCTTAAGAGCCACGGCGAACTCGACCTCTTTGCGCCAGACACCCAGTTAGAGTTTTTCTCACGTCTATATGGTTCGGTTGACAAAGACCGATTCGATATTCAGGCGGCTCGGGAACAGTTGCGGTTTCGCGATGTTGCCGACAACTTTTCGCTCATCGAAAACGACTGGGCATCGCCACTTGTGATTCCTTATGAAGACGGAGCCCGACGTGTAAAAGACTTGCTGCAACTGGGGCCCTCTCGTGGGCGAATGCGTGCCTTGCAGCCTTACACTGTCAACATCTCAAAGGTCCATCTTAGCGATTGGGTCGCGCGAGGCTACTGCACTGTCGTTCACGAAACCGTAGCTGTCTTGGACGAGCTGTGGATGCCAGCCTATGACGAACGCTTTGGATTGATGCCCGACAAGGTCGGTATCGCTAACCACGAGGACTTGATCCTCTAAACGTGGAAAGGAAGACGATGGGAGAGAATTCGAGGAGGTTTCGCGTTCGCGCGAAGGGAGAACTCGCGTGTTTTACAAGGTGTTAGCCGCCAGGCGCAATAGTCCCGAAGGGACGCATTGCGTTCA
>TARA_R110002073_G_scaffold5893_1_pt1 | contig 35570 bp, 29 predicted proteins | sample TARA_R110002073 | Tara Oceans TARA_R110002073 (sample SAMEA4397174) | marine metagenome | biome: Polar Biome; feature: [DCM] deep chlorophyll maximum layer (ENVO:01000326); material: water (ENVO:00002006), including particulate matter (ENVO:01000060) such as... | depth 40 m | reverse complement strand
TGATGGGTCGCTGAGTGTCACTGGCCTTGAGACGGACGCGACGGTTGGCATCTTTGGACCCTCCACAGCTGGTGTTGTGATTTCTCCCGCCACTGGTTTGAACTTGAATGGGTTCAATGTCAACAATGCCTCCGCTGTCCCTGAGCCTGGCTCAGTTCTGGCCTTGGCCGGTGTTTTTGCGGTCGGCGGCGTTCGTCGTTGGCGGAAGAAGAAGGTAGCGGATGTTTCGGTCTGATGGACTGAAGTGACGACGAACTGTCTATACATTGAATCCGGTCGAGAATGAGCTTCTCGGCCGGATTTTTTCTTTCTGCGGGGCTCTGCTCCAGTTATCGATGGGCTTGGAAAGAAAATCTGGCTCAAGTCCATGCTCTACAGCCAATACTGTGCCCGGGACTGGTGGAACGCTTATCGACGGATTCATCGCTGCTATCGTGGCAACGATGTCGATCGATCATCCTCAAATGATCAGAACTTTTCCCGGCCCACGCCGCGGGTTGAAACCAGCCGCTCGTTTACGATTTAAACCAGCCAGTTTGTGGATGGGGTTAGACGCTTTTTTCGGTGGCTTCGGCCTGAGTTCCCGCTGTGCGGATTTGGCCGGTTTTCGATTTGGACGGCGCTGCCACTGCTTCTTCGGCTCGACCGCCTCCCAACCTATCGCTGTCTCCGCGATTTGGATCACCGCGGACTCCGTGGGCTCTGCACCCTCTGAGGCGAGAAGCGATTGCGGGCAGACTCGCTAACGCTGCGGGTTGGGATGGGAATGGCTCGCTTTTTGCAGAGCTTGGATCGGAATACCACGTGGCACGCGGCCCACTAGCCTTGTTGATCCGGCGGCTTAGGACGGTCGTTGTGGGTGATCCAAATTCGGCTGAATCCGGCTGCGGCAACTCAATTCGTTGACGGTCGATGCATTTTGTCACGGATTAGTAGGGTGGCTTCACTATTGGTCAAGGCTTGTCACGGAGATGATTGAATGAATCGTTGGCCAATGTCGTTGATTGGTTTACTGGCAATTGGCGTTTGTTTGAGTCAAGTGGTTTGGGCAACGCCGAAGGGATTCGCCGCAGTCGTGACGACTCAAGAGGCTGGGGTGGATTTGATTTTCCGCCAAGATTCTTTTGGGAGCAGCCCGATCGACATTCGGTTTGGCGAGGTCGTGACGATCGCGGATTCAGGATTGCTGAACTTTGATTCGGAAGCGGACTACTTTTCGCTGTTCGATTACGCTCGCGATACGGTGGGCGATCTCAATTCTCAGTTGAATGTCTTCTACACCGACCAGATCTCTTGGTGTGGGGGTGACATTCCAGCGGCGGTGGGGTGTGGGGCGGTCAACGGTCCGGTCTTGATTGTCGAATCGGACTTTGCCGCAGGTGCATTTGGAGCTGAATTGATTGCACATGAGATTGGGCACAACCTCAATCTGGGGCACACGGGTGGCGAGGGTTTAATGGGACCGCGACTGAATAACGACACCACTTTGACAGCAACCGAGGTGGCGACGATTTTCGAGAGTCGGTTTGTCCAAACGGAACTCAGTGGTGCAAGGTTCATTCAGGTGACGCCGTATCTGATTCAGGCGTCCGCGGTTCCCGAGCCCGGAGCGGCTGGAATGCTGGTGGCGGGGCTGGCCGCTGGTATGGCGTGGCGGCGACGTCGGCCGTACGCGGTGAATTGATTGAGGCTTCGTCTTGCTGACGCGGCGGGTTGGGACACTTGCTTGCGATGCATGCAGATATCGGGCGTGGTGAAGCGACCAGTCATAACCCGATACGTGAGTGAGGCTGGGAAATTCGTCGCCAGATTCGCCAAGAATCCGGTGCAGTCTGGAATCGAGCTGCCGAGAGCACGGAGATGTTCTTGGGTGATGGTGGATGTAGATGGCTCGGAACTTTGTGAGCTCGGTGTTCTCTGTGGCAGCAAGCAATTGCGGGACTCCCTTGCTGACGCGGCGGGTTGTGATGGGACGGCTCGCTTCTTGCGAAGCATCGGTTGGGGGGCCACGTGGGACGTGGCCTACGCGCGGTGCTCACGCGGCGGGTTGTGACACTTGCTTGCGATGCAAGCAGAGACCGGGCGTGGTGAAGCTACCAGTCACAACCCGATACGTGAGTGAGGCTGCGTGTGGACTGCCTTGCTTACGCGGCGGGTTGTGATGGGGACGGCTCGCTTCTTACGAAGCATCGGTTGGGTGCCACGTGGGACGTGGCCTACGGGTCGTGCTGACGCTTCGGGGTGTGTGATGGGAAGCTTGTGGGATCCGAATTCTTGGCGAATCCGGCTACGGTGCGAGGGCCTTGCTGACGCGGCGGGGTATGACGCTCGCTTGCTGCGCGAGCTTCGGGGCGTGGCTAACGGGTAACAGCAAGCCGCGTTTGCGGCTTCGTTGAGCTAGAATGCGGGGGATTCTTGCCTCGTGATGGGATTGGTTTGTGATGCGTTTTGGCGGTTGGGTTCGGTTTGGCTTGGTGGGTTTGTTGTGCGTGGTAGGTGCTGGAAATCCATGGGAAGTTTCTGCGCAAGATGCAGTTGTGGCGGTGAAGGTGACTCCGGAGGTTTCGCTGGATGATGCGGCGCTGCTGGCTCGGATTCGGGAAGTGATGGTTGCTAAGGCGGAATTGGCGGAAGCCGGTTCCAAGGAAAACAGTCTGAGGGATGACGGCATCGCTGCGGGGGAGATGCGGGACTATCGGGAGACGATTCCGAAGTCGGGGGTGGAGTTTGAGTTGATCGCGATCCCGGGCGGTGAGTTTTTGATGGGCAGCCCGGAGGATGAAGCCGATCGGTTGGAGGATGAAGGGCCGCAGCGCCGGGTGAAGGTCTCGCCATTTTGGATGGGCAAACACGAGGTGACTTGGGATGGGTACGAGCCGTTCATGATGACGGAGGTCCGCCGCGAAAAGCATGGTGGATGGACGGATTTTGACCCGGCAACCCACGATGCGGTCGATGGGGTCAGTCAGCCGACGCCGCCCTACACCGAGATGAGCTTTGGGATGGGACAATCGGGCTATCCCGCCGTCTGCATGACTCAGCATGCGGCCAACAAATACTGCCAGTGGCTGAGTGCGCAAACGGGGCACTTTTATCGGCTGCCAACGGAAGCTGAGTGGGAGTATGCCTGTCGGGCTGGTACGACGTCGGCGTACTCGTTCGGCGAGGGCGACTTGGACGAGCATGGTTGGTACTACGACAACAGCAACGACAAGTATCAGAAGGTCGGCACGAAGAAGCCGAACCCGTGGGGGCTGCATGACATGCACGGCAATGTGTCGGAGTGGACTGCGGACGCTTACGGGGAGTCTTATCCGGTGCCGGAAGATGGCGGTGTCTTGATCAACCCTTGGACGGTGCCGGAGCGGTTGTATCCGCGAGTGGTTCGTGGCGGCAGTTGGTTTGATGATCCGGATCGGCTACGGTCGGCGGCACGGCTTGGTAGTTCAGAGGATTGGAAGCAACAGGATCCGCAATTGCCCAAGAGTCTGTGGTATCACACCGATGCGTCGTGGGTTGGGTTCCGTGTGGTGCGGCCGGCGGAGGTTCCGACGGTGGAGGAGATGGATAAGCATTGGAATAGTGCGAGGGGGAAGCGTTGAAGGTGGGCGTGCCTTGCTGACGCGGCGGGTTGTGTAGGCCAGGTTGGACCTGGCGGGGTGATTGGATGGACCGCGTTGAAACTTGCGGTGGTGTTTGGACGCCTCGCTTTGTTCCACAAAGCATCGGCTGGGTTGCCAGGTGAGACCTGGCCTACGTCTTGGTAGCCGGATTCGCCTAGTCGTAGCTGGATTCGCCAAGAATTCAGATGTTTGCGATGTTGAGCTCCGAATTCTTGGCGAATCCGGCTACGTTGAGGCGGCCTTGCTGACGCGGCGGGTTGGGATGTGACGCGGCGGATGGGTGGGCTGGTTTTGCCTGGCCTGAGGTTTGTTGTCTGGTACACTGGTTTGTAAGTTGATCCTGGTTTCGGGGTCGATCAGGATTTGTTTGGAGACTGCAAAAAATGACAACGACACTTCACCTGTCGCTTGCTGAATATGACTCCATGGTCCGTGTCGGAGCGTTTGATCTGATCGATCGAAAGGTCGAATTGATTCGAGGGGAATTGATCGAGAGGAACCCCGCCGGCCCCATCCATGATGACTTGATCACCTACCTCACTAATTGGTCTGCTCGCGGCGTCGACCCTGCTCTGAGTCTGATCACATCGCAAACCGGATTGGACCTTCCTGAGACCCAGTCTCGTCCCGAGCCTGATTTGATGTGGCTGCGAGCAGCCCGTTACCGCGATGCACATCCGCGAGGGAGCGACGTGCAACTGGCGATTGAAGTTGCGTTCAGCAGCTTGGCCTACGACTTGGACACCAAACGACGTTTGTATGCCGAATCGAACATCGTTGAGTACTGGATCGTCGACGCACAGGCCCAATGCATCCACGTCCATCGTCACCCGGTCCAAAGTGACTACCGAGATCGAAGTGTCTACGCACGCACCGACATGCTTTCGCCATTGATCCAGCCCTCTGCCAAGCTTGACTTAAACGATCTGTTCCTTGGTTAGAGGAGATCGTCGAAGAGTTTTAGGCCAGGTAGGACTTTTCCTACTTGGTACATGATGTCGCTGGGTTCGCCAGGATTCAGATGTTCGATGTGGTTGAGGTCCGGATTTTGGCGGATGCGGGGACGGTGCGTGGCGGCCTTGCTTACGCGGCGGGTTAGGACGGTGGCTTGCGGTGCAAGCATGGGGCGGGTGTGAGCTGTCATCACCCGATTCGTGAGTGAGGCCTTGACTGAGCTTTTGCGCTGAAGATGCGCTCAGCCCCCCAGAAAGTTTGCTGGACGCTTGCTTTCCGACCGCTCCCGTTTGGCTTGGTCGTGCAGTTTTTGCTTCACCCTCCCTTTGGGAGGGTCGGGCCGCTTCGGGCCGGGGAAGGTTACGCGCTGCATCCAATGCTGAGCCCTCCCCTCGCTTCGCTCGACCCTCCCAAGGGGAGGGTGATGAGAAACGCTTTGCAAAACAACAACGTCAAGACTGCACAACCTCTGGCAACGGGCGGGTTGTAATTTTGGGACGCAGTCCGAATTATTGGCGGATGCGGGGACGGTGCGTGGGTAGGGAGGACGGCTCGCTTCTGCGAAGCATCGGTTGGGATGCCATGTGGAACATGGCCTACGGGCCGCGTCGGGGGTTGACGCGGCCTTGCTTACGTGGCGGGTTGTGATTTTGCGATGCGGGTCCGAATTCTTGGCGAATCCGGCTACGGGATGGGGGACGGTGAGAGAGACGTGTGTCAGACGTCTTCGTAGTCGTCGTCCTCGTATTCTTCTTCGTCGTAGACCTCTTCTTCCTCTTCCTCGTCTTCGTACTGCTCTTCGGCTTCGGTTTGTGACGAGGCTTTGGGGGCAGCGGTGGCGGTGGTTCCGCCGGAGTCGTCGGTGATGCCTTGCATGGCGTTCCACTGTTCCATCGTCAGCAAGACTTCGCGTGACTTGGAACCGTTGTATTGGCCGACGATGCCGTCTTCGGCCATGTAGTCAACCAATCGCGCGGCTCGTCCATAACCAATCCCGAGGCAACGTTGGATCAGCGACAGCGACCCGCGGCCTTCGCGGATCACGACTTCGATGGCTGACTCGTACAACTCGTCTCGCTTGCGAAGTTTGTCGACGTCCATCTCGGATGCGTCGCCTTCTTCGTCGTTGATCTTCAAGTTCATCAGCTCGCCGACGAATTGTTGTTCGCCGCCGCTGCTGCAGTGGTCGCAGACACGATCGATCTCGGCGTCGGACAGGTAAGTCCCCTGCCCTCGAATCAGCGTGCTGGTACCGGGCCACAGGAACAACATGTCACCGTTGCCGAGCAGTTTGTCGGCACCGTTCTCGTCGAGAACAACGCGGCTGTCCGTTTTGCTGGCGACCTGGAAACTCAGACGCGCGGGCAAGTTCGATTTGATCAGACCCGTGATGACGTCCACGGTTGGCTTTTGCGTTGCCAGGATCAAGTGGATTCCGACCGCACGACTCTTTTGAGCCAAACGGATGATGTGCGTTTCGACTTCCTTGCCGGCCGTCATCATCAAGTCAGCCATCTCGTCGGCGATGATGACGATGAAGGGAAGCTTGTCCGGCACGTCCGTGGTTTCGTCGTCCTCGTCGACTTCCAAACGACGCAGGACTTCATCGCGGCCCAGGTCATTGAAGCTGTTGATGTGACGCACACCGGCTTTGGCGAGCAGCGAGTAACGCTCTTCCATCTTTTCAACCGCCCAGCCGAGAATGGCTTCGGCCTTCTTCATGTCCGTGATGACGGGGTGCATCAGGTGAGGCAATCGGCCGTAACCTGACAACTCGACCATCTTGGGGTCGATCATCAGCATGCGGACTTCGTCGGGCCGGCAGCACATCAGGATGCTGCTGATGATCGCGTTCAAACAGACCGATTTACCGGTACCGGTTCGACCGGCGATCAACAGGTGAGGCATCTTGGCCAAATCGACCGGCATCGGTTCGCCGGAGACATCTTTGCCCAAGAAGACCGGGATGTTCATCTTCAAGATCCGCGAATCGGATTCTTCGATCACATCGCGAAGGCGGACGACTTGTCGGATCTCGTTGGGGACTTCGATGCCGACGGTGTTCTTGCCGGGGATCGGGGCGACGACACGAACGCTGGGGACTCGCAGGGCAATGGCGAGGTCATCGGCGAGCGCTGTGATCTTGTTCAGCCGCAGACCGCTCTCGAGTTCCAGTTCGTACTGGGCGATGACCGGACCGATTTCGACGTTGGTGACGGTGACGTTGAAGCCAAAGCTGCGAATGGTTTGTTGCAGCATCGCGCTCTTTTGCAGCGCCTCGGCGTGCTGTTCTTCGTAGTCAAACCCGTCGCTGCCTTCCAGCAATTCCAGACTGGGCAAGTGGTACTCCGAGATGCCTTCGGGGGCACCTTCTTGCACCGAGTCATAGAGTTCTTGTTTGGCGTCTTTCTTCTTAGGCATCTTGATCGTCGGCGATGGGCTTTCGTCGTGCGCGGAATCGTTGCGCAGCGTCGTCGGTTCACCTTCGACTTCCAGGTCACGCGTGGGAGCTTCTTCTACCTCCTCTTCCCATTCCTCGTACTCGTATTCTTCTTCGAGTTCCTCGGGAGCTTCCTTCGACTTCTTGAGGCTGGTGCCGATCCCGGCCGCAGCAGCCAAACCGGCGGCGCCGAGCTTGGCGACTTTCGCGAGCCCGTTGGCGGGTGTGGCTTCTTCCGCGTCTTCGGTTTCGTCTTCCGCAGCCGCTTCGCGTTCTTTGGGTTTGCGCAGCTTGATCGTCGGTCCGCTCTCGGCTGGCTCCGGCGGATCGATGCGGCCACCGTTTGGATCCAGCGATGCATCGGATTCATCGCCGTCGATCAGGATGGGGCCATCGAGGTCGCTGAATGGTTGCCGTCGGCGTCGAAGCGTGACGGGCATCGCCTTGGCAGCTTTCGCGAAACCTCGACGTGAAACTTTGGCACCACCGAACAGCACGGTGCGTCCGGCATAGACCAGCATGTAGTCCGTCGTCAGCAACAACCCGACGGACAGCACCGTCAGGGTGAGAATCCAAGAGCCGACTGGGTGAAAGTGTTGCAGCAGGAACGTCGAGGTCATCGCACCGAGGTAGCCGCCGTTTCCGACGACTGGCATGCCGTTCAGTTCGATGTCTGTCATTGCAGCGGCGGTCGTCACCGCGAGCAAGGTGATGCAGCCACCGAGCGAACGCAGAACGGGCGCATTCATGTGACCGCGAATCAACAAGGCGGTCGCGATGCCTCCGCCGGCCGAGATCACCAGGGACGATCCAATGCCAACGGCGCTGAGCAGCATCGAGGAGATCAGCGCGCCGAGCGAACCGCATGCGTTTTGGACGACGTCGTTGGCGGGATAGACGGCTAGGTCAGGCGTGAAGAATTGGTTGAGTGGCCAGAACGGCGTGGGGACCGGATCGGCGGGGTCGTGCGTCAACACGGAAACCAGCGTCAACGCCGTCAACGCGACCAGCAGGAGTGCTGGGACATCGCGCCGAATGTCCACCGCGCGTGGCGGGGCGGATTCGTCGGCGTCAGCATTGGCTGTCGTCGTTGACATGGCGTTGGGGTGGAAAGGGCCGGAGTGTGAAATGAAGCGAGTTGTGGGGACGCGATTGGGGCTGGGGGCCTTGCTGACGCGGCGGGTTGTGATTGACCTCCGAATTCTTGGCGAATCCGGCTACGCGAGGGGGCAACTTGGGCGCATCTACCCTCTTTCATCGACAGTCTGGCAAGGTGCCCTACAACTCGACCGCGGCGAGCGTCATAATCGCTCGTTTTCCCCATCGCATCACAATTGGATGCCCACGACCTCGTGGGAACGAAAACGGCATGTTTGACGACAAAATCGGCGACCTCGGAGTGACCTTCGACGATGTCCTGTTGCAACCTCGATACAGCGAGGTCGTGCCCAGCGAGGTGGACGTCAGCAGCCAGATGACCCAGAGAATTCGGCTGCAGATCCCGCTGATTTCGTCGCCGATGGACACGGTGACCGAGTCCGAAATGGCGATCGCCCTGGCGAAAGAGGGCGGTTTGGGCATTGTGCACAAGAATCTGTCAGTTCGACGACAGACCGAAGAGGTGCTGAAGGTCAAACGCTCGGCCAACGGGATCATCGTCAATCCGGTGACCCTGAACCCGGCGCAAAAGGTCAGCGCGGCGGCGGAGTTGATGGACCGGGCAAACGTCTCCGGCATCCCGATTGTGCAGGACGATCGCACTTTGGCGGGAATTTTAACGCGGCGTGATTTGAGGTTCTTGGAAGACCCCGACATGCCCATTTCCCAGGTGATGACGCGTGAAAACTTGGTCACGGCGGTTGGGAATGTAACGCTTGCGCAAGCTGAGAAGATTTTAACGGAAAAAAGGGTCGAGAAACTTCTCCTGATTGACGAAGAAAGAAAACTGACGGGGTTAATCACGATTCGCGACATCGACATGATGAAGCGTTACCCGCGGGCCTGCAAAGATCCGCAGGGACGACTTCGGGTCGGAGCCGCGATTGGCGTGGGTGACTATGAACGAGCGGAAAGCTTGATCGGCAAAGGTGTCGACGTGCTGGTGGTCGATTCGGCTCATGGTCACAGCCGGAATGTGATTGAGACCGTTCGAGAGATTAAGAAGAACAAGTCATGGGACATTGATGTCGTAGCGGGGAACGTCGCAACGGCCGAGGGCGCAGCAGATTTGATTGCGGCCGGAGCTGATGCGGTGAAGGTTGGCATCGGTCCGGGATCGATTTGCACCACACGGGTGATCAGTGGCATTGGAGTGCCTCAGGTCACCGCGATTTTAAGTGCGGTGAAGGTCGCTCAAGAGAAGAACATTCCTGTTATCGGTGACGGAGGAATCCGTTTCAGCGGTGACATTACCAAAGCAATCGCCGCTGGGGCGAGCACCGTGATGATCGGCAGTTTGTTTGCCGGTTTAGCGGAGAGTCCTGGCAAGATGATTTTGTACCAAGGTCGTACTTTCAAGGCGTACCGTGGGATGGGATCGATGGGTGCGATGGTGAAGGGAAGCAGTGATCGGTATCGCCAAAAAGGCACCGAGGCGGGCAAGCTTGTCCCCGAAGGTGTCGAAGGACGCGTGCCGTTCAAAGGCCCGCTCAGTGATTACGCCTACCAGTTGGTCGGTGGTTTGCGTGCGGGCATGGGATATGTCGGTACACGGACGATCGAAGAACTCCGCCGCGACGCGAAATTCATTCGCGTGTCGGCCGCTACGGTGAGGGAGAACCACCCGCATGACATTGCGATCACACAAGAAGCGCCCAACTACAGTCCCGATGTTCATTCGGGCGACGCCGGTTGAGGCAAACGTTCCGACGACCAACCGCTTGAGCTCATTGCCAGGCCGGTTGGTCCGCCGACGATGGTTGGCCGCTTGCATCGCGGCTGGTTTCAGCGTCGGTGCTCTTTCCGCCAACTCGGCGGTCATGGCCCAAGACAGCTTTGGGCCGACCCGCGTGAACCCAACCACGCATCCTCTTTCGGCGAACACTTCGCCGACCCCGGTGCAACCGGTTGGTCAACCGATCCCGCGGATGCGAACCGCGGATCTGATGCAAACTCAACCGAACCAACCCGCGACTTCGCAAGAGTCACCGATGCGTCGTCCGGGTTGGGATTTGCAATGGCGAAAGAGCCCGCAGATCGCATCGGAAGAAGCCGCTCGGATCAGCAACGCTGCGTTCCAAGAGACTTCGCCAGAGCAACACGAGACCTCGTTCCAGCAATCGGTCGCTCACGCACAACCAATGCAACAAGCAGCGAACGCTCAAGCGAACCAAGCTGGCTCGGCAGTGATTGTTGTGTCGGGAACAAGCCGACGTAACCAAGACGCCACTGCCAACTCGATTCATCCTGCTGCGTTCTTGCAGCAACCGGGTTCAGGATTTGGCTTGCCTGAGTTCGATGCCGCACCGCCGGCCGACGCACAACCGATTTCGCCTCCATCGTCGAGCGGATTCGGCATGCCCGATGACAATGGTGCCGCCAGCGGAACCCGTCCGAACTGGAACGCCAACCCGTTCCGCGATCAGCCGGGCGCCAATCCGGGCAACGCTGGCAACGGACTCAACTCACCCGTTGAGATGGTGCCCCCGGGCTTGGAAGAGTTGCCTTCGCCGGGCTTGGACTCGCCCAACGTGACACCTGATACGTTTGGCCAGCCGAACGACCTGGGGCAACCTGACTCAGGTTCGTCGATTCGCGACATGTTGCAAGACGAATCGAATCTGCCTCAGCAGCCATCGGAACCAGAAACGCAGCCTTCTCCTTCAGACCGGTTTGAATCCAATCCGTTTGATCGCCGCGATGAAGAAGAACGGGTGAAGGATGAGTTGGACCGGCTCGAGTTGGAAGCTCAAGAAGATGGCCGTTTGCGTCCGCAATCTGATCGCGACGACGCTGCGATCATGGGCGACGATGACGGTCCGAGCCGCCGGGCCAGCGGGTTGTCGTGCGATGACTTCCGGTCTCGCATTGCAGCTCAAACGATCGACCAAGTGTCATTGGATATCAGCCCACCCTATCGTCCCGACGTCATTGACGAAGACGAGTACTTGAAGCTGAAAGAACGCTTTGACGAGCGTCAAGAATCACGGACTTGGCGAAGCATCGACGGGCGTCCGATGGGCACCGGTCGCTTGGTGGATCTGGCTTATGAGAAAGCTGTGATCGTGACTGAGTTTGGTGCTCGCGAAGAGTTGGCAATCAATCGATTGAGCGAAGCGGATCTTGGGTTCATCTCCGAGAACTGGGGATTGCCAACCGAGTGCTTGTTGGAACAAGTCGCATTCACTCCGCGTCGTTGGAAACCGACGACCGTGGTTTGGGCAGCGTCGAACTTGTGCCACAAACCTTTGTACTTCGAAGAAGTCAACTTGGAACGTTACGGTCACACCGCGGGTCCCGTGTTGCAACCGGTTCTTTCCTCGGCACACTTCTTCGCGAACATCGCGGTGCTGCCGTACAAGATGGGTGTGCACTCGCCGCATGAATGCCAGTATGCATTGGGCTACTACCGTCCTGGTAACTGTGCTCCTTGGATCATCCCACCAGTGCCGTTGAGCCTGAAGGGTGCTTGGTACCAAGCCGCTGCGGTCACCGGTACTGCGTTGCTGGTTCCTTGATGAAGATTGCGGAGTGGCCTTGCTAACGCGGCGGGTTATGAATGTTGCTTGCTAGGCGAGCACGTGATTCTGGCGACGGTGAGTTGCCAGTCGTAACCCGACACGTCAGTGAGGCCGAGGCGAGTTTCCGTAGCCGGATTTGTCAGAATTCGGACGCGCATGTGGTTCAACCACAGAGATCACTGAGGGAACGGAGCGACGTAGGCCAGGTTATCACCTGGCACCCAGCCGATGCTTTGGAACAAAGCGAGGCGTGCAGGCAATCTCGCAAGACCAAGCGGCGTCTGTCCAGCCACTCCGCCAGGCACAGCCTGGCCTACGAGCTTCTCCGCCACAACCCGCCGCGTTAGCAATGCCGACGCTGAACTCGCCGACGATTCCGACTCGCTGACGTACGTCAGAGAATCTCTCAGTAGCCGGATTGCTCCGAAAACTTATCTCGCCAGAATTCGGATTGCTGCTCTAGATGAATAATTGGTGAAGGTAATCGGCCGAAGCAATTGAATCGTCGGATTCGAATCCCGTCGTTCATAGGTGCGGGAAATGCAACCTGGCCTACCACGGAAATCGGAGGTGCGTTTCGCTATAACGAAGCATATGAATACCACGTCCAAGAGCGATTCTGCGCCGACTCTGATGGAGTCGGTCGCCGACATGATCAAGCGGTTGGGCGAGCCTCCCTCGGACATCTGGGATCGCTTGGTCGATGATGCGGAGACTCGGTTTGGCAATCCTGGTTTGCCGAATGACGATGCAGCATCGCTTCGCTCGCCAAGCCATGTCTTTTGGCAGACACATGGTATCGATCACAATGGGCAACTCACCCGCCTGGACGTCGATGAGTCTGAGGACGAACCGCAGGCGATTGAGAGCGAAGGTGCGTCGGAGGTTGTCGACGATGGTGTAAACGAAGGAATCCTGTTGAGCAATCTGGTCGAACTCGCGGATTCAAAGTCGAACACCAAGAAGTCATCCAAGCCCAAGCTGATCTGGATTGGTGCTGTTGCCGGAGTGGCGTTGGTTGCTGCGACGCTGTACTGGTGGCCAAGATCGAGCCCGCAGGTTGCACAGTCTTCAAATGCATCTGGTGAGCCGGCTAGGCAACATAGTCAAGGTGCAGATGTGTTCGACGCCGGATTCATTGCGACGGCGGAGGATTCGTCGATGGAGTTGAGCACCTTCATGGACGCGAAGCCATCTGAGTCTTCCGCTTCACTGGACGTCGATGCGGCTGGTATCGACATGAGCGCTGCCGAGATTATGGGATCCAACTCGGTGGAGAATTCTTCGACGGGGAAACCTTCCACGGCCGAGGCCAGCGGGATGTCATCTTCGGCGTTTTCCTTGGACGCGTTGATTCCATCGCAGACTGCGGGGATGTCGTCAGCCGACGGCGAGAATTCCCGAACCGTTGGCGACGACGCAAGCGATGGTAGCGAATCTGCCTCCACGGCGATGATTGCAACGACTGATGCAAGCCCAGCTTCGTTTGGTGGCGGCCAAGAAGCGGATGTGATGAGTGACGGCGATGAAGCTGAGATGGAGGTGGGCGCGGTGACCGCTGTTACGGAGGAGTCCATCGCGGGTGATTCGGATGCTTTGTTCGTTGCGTTGCCTGCGATTCCGTCCGGTGATGCGTCAAATGTCGACAGTGTTTCTTGGCCGAGGCTGTCTTTGCAAAATGCTGCATTGAGATTCCCGGACGGAGCCACTGGATTCAAAATCGTGGAGACACAATCCGATGCTGTTTCGATCATCAGGCCATCGGATGAGACTGCGATCGCCGAAATTCTTTTGAACGCCGAAGAGACGGTGTCGCAGTTCAAGTGGTTGTCGGGCTCTAAGAACGCGGATCGAAATTCGTTGGTTCATGGCCGAATGGAGATCGCATCGGGACGTCACGTATATATGCGGCCGAGTTTGCAAGGTGACGCGATTGCTATCGATTTGGCAGAGCGGGACGTGAAGATGAAGTGGGATCTATCCGCACCGCCGGAGCCGAGACAGGCTCGAATCACGATGGGGTTGCGAGTTCCGGACAAAGTCGATGTGGGCTGGGTGGAGCCCATTGAAAACGAAACGCCGCGCAAGGTTCGAGGCATTGCCGTTTTGAGCCAGCAGGATTCGGAATCGGTTGCGGTGGTGGTTCGTGTCGATGTCCAGACAACCCGCATGATGACGGTTCGCGTCCGATTTGGAGCACGGCTGGATCCGGCGATGCCATGGCAATGGACGGACCGTGCGGATGTCTCGCAGACATTGGCGGTCGTGACGCGGCAGATGGAGTTGGCGGATCGAACGCACGCTGACTTGGAGACGGCGATTTCGCGAGCCGAGAGTTCACGGGCTCGTCGCCTGGAGGCTCGGTTGGATCAGCAACTGGAGCAACTCGAAAGTCAGCAGAAGAGTTTGAAGATGTTTGCCGAACGCTTGGCGGAGCTGGATCAACTCATTGCGATGCTGGCTGGGCAGGCTTATTTGGAAGCGGAGCTGTTTGTGTCTTGGCCGGATGATGAGCAGGTGATTTTGCAATTGACGTCAGCCGGCGGCTGAATGCTGTGGCCTTGCTAACGCGGCGGCTTATGAGGGAGGAGCACGTAGGCCAGGCTGTGCCTGGCGGGGTGGCTGGACGGCTGTCTTTGAGTCTTGCGGGAGTGGCTGGACGACTCGCTTTGTTCCAAAGCATCGGCTGGGCGCCAGGTGTTAACCTGGCCTACGTGCTGATGTCTCGGTAGCTGGATTCGCCAGAATTCAGATGTTCGAGATGGTGGGATCCGAACTCTGGCAAGTCCGGCTACGGGGGTCACTCGGATTCGTCATTTGGAACACCGAGGGATTTGCCTTCTTCTGAATTGGCATCGTCGGCGTTTTCAGATTCGGTGGCATCTTCTTTGTCGCGATCGCCTCGTTTGCTGCGTCGTGAACGACGTTCATTGGGTGGCGGTGTTTCGCCGTAGACGCGGTCGGTTGTGATTTGAATCGATTCCGCTTTGACTTTGGTTTCGTCTGGCGGCTGATAGAAACCTCGCACTTGCACTGCGTCACCAGGTTGGGCCAGCGACAAGTTGTTGACTCGGATTTGCAGTTCCAAGTTCGGCGATGTCATTGTTTGAACGGGAATGTTGCCAGCGCGAAGGGCGACTCCTTGCGGGGTGAGTGCCATCAGGTTGCCCACCACGGTCACAGGTCCGGTCGGAGGTCCCGCGTTGCCACGTTGAGGTGGTTTGCTGGGGTGGACGCCAGGCTGATAGTTTTCGCGTTCACGGCCTTTGAGCAGCTTCACGTTGACCGGCGCGAACAGCTCGAGTTTGCTGACCGGTTCCAACGGAGCACCATTCGGTCCAAGGTTGGCTTTGAAGCGAACCGGCATGCCGGGGCGCAAATAGGCAGGCAAAGCTTTCGCGGTAAAGGTCAACTGCGAGATCGAGTCGGGAGTTTGCACCATCACTTCGGTGCCGTCTTCTCGTTCGATCGTCAGGATCACGCCGCGGGAAGCGACCAGTTTTCCATTGAATGAAGTGATCTCGCTGGCTGCATCGAGAGCGGGCCTGTTGCCCAGCCCTTGTGCGGACGAGCCTGCAGGCGTGATGAGTAGCAGGCCGAAGAAGACCGCCAGGCCGCCAACGAATCGTTGAGCGGCCGGTCGGGAAGCAGCGAGGGTCTCGAGCAGCGACATGGGTTGCCTCAGGTGGGAAGGAGGGAACCCAAATTATAACTATTCGTCGTCGGCACGCATGAAAGGTGTCAGGACGAGCGAGTAGTCGCAGAACTCGTCGGCGTCAAAGTACAGGTCCAATTCGCGTTTGGCCGATTCTTCGCTGTCGCTGGCGTGCACCAAGTTCATTTGGCGGCTGCTGCTGTAGTCACCACGCAGGGTGCCAGGAGCGGCTTGCAAACCGTTGGTGGCGCCGAGCATATCGCGGACGACGCGGATGACTTCCAGGCCTTCGAGTGCGATCGCGACGACAGGTGCCGAGGTGATGAACTCTTCCAGCGAGGAGTAGAACGGTTTTTCGACGTGTTCGGCGTAGTGTTGCTTGGACAGCTCAGGTGTTACTTGCAACAACTTCATGGCAACGATGTGCAATCCCTTGGCTTCGAATCGGGACAGGACGTCACCGATCAGGCGGCGTTGGACACAATCAGGTTTGAGCAAGACGAGGGTGCGTTGCATGACAGAAACACAGGGTTCGAAAGGTTTTGAAAAACGGGAAATTCGCCAAACAATCTCGGCGGAGCAGAAAAATAGTCAACGCAGCGTTTCGTCGGAACCCGTCACGGACGAGTCCGCCTGGGATGGCGAAGGGTTGGCTGCTCGGGCGGTTCGTTCCAACCACCGCAAAAACAGCCCGCCGGCCAGGGTCGAACCGCCCTCCCCGATCGTCCACCATCCGGGCAGTCCAGACATTGCATCGACGACCAATTGCAGCAATCCAAATGCGATTGTTCCGAGCGCGGCCCAGCCGATCAGGTCGCGATAACGCGGCAGATCCGCGGAAAGAATGCAGAGCAACGCACCGACGAACCCGTACAGCAGCGACAGATTGCGAGCCAGGTAGAACGTCAGTGGGGAGTTCGGAAACGGATTGATTCCGAGTTCCTGAGCGATCTCGATCATCCATTTTTCCCGCATGATCGCGGCGGCGAAGGCGAGCAGAGCGGACACGCCAATGACCCGCAAAAACCATTTCAGTCGTTGATCAGGTGTCATCGGAGTCGGCCCATGGGGCTGGCGGAGGCGTCTCGCAGACTCGGATCGCGGCAACCGCGGCTGGAGGGATCTCGATGGCACGGTGCCGGTTCAAATCGACAAACACCCAGCGGGTTTGGACTTTGGCCAGAACCGTTTGATCGGCTGGGCGAGTCACCAAGTAATGTCTTTGGCAGGAATATCGGTTCCAGCTTGGGATCCAGGTTCGAATGATCAGTTCGTCGCCCGCGAGTGCGGCGGCGCGGTAGGTGATGTCGTGGCCTCGAACGACCCAGCCCAACCCGTCTTTCAGTGCGGCAGCCGCGTCCCAGCCTTCCGCGGCGCTGTGGTCGCGGGCGGCCCACAGTGTCCACTGCAAATAACGCAGGTTGTGGACGTGTTGCTGGGCGTCGATTTCATCGTCTGCGACGGTGTGGTGCAGGTCAAAGAAAGCGTGAGGCATGCGTGAAATTTGTTTGCAAATCGGCGATCGAAGGGGTGTCAAAGTCATCCTATCGCAGCGTCACAGAGTCCGGCTACGGTCGGGTGATTTTGCGAACGCGGCGGGGTGTCACGAACGTAGGCCAGGCTGTGCCTGGCGGGGTGTTTGGACGAACGACAGGGAGTCTTGCGGGAGCGTTTGGACGACTCGCTTTGTTCCAAAGCATCGGTTGGGTGCCAGGTGATAACCTGGCCTACGTCGCTGGAAGTCAAAGTTGGCGTCCGAACTCGGTGGATCCGGCTATGGTTGGTGCTGGCTCGCTAACGCAAGGTCCACGATTGGCAAAAAACTGAAAACCGCCGCGGTGGCCGCCGACCCACCATGGTTTCCAGTGCGTAAGAATTGGTTCAGTGCGCAGTTTCGACTGCCATTTCTCGCCCCTGACCGCTGAATTTCCGATCCCACTCAGGAGTTTCTGATGCCAGTGCCCGCCTTTACCGCCTCGCCGTCACGTTTGTTGGCACCCTTCGCGGCGGTTTGTCTGTTGACCATTTTGACTTCCTGCGTTCAGGCCGCTCCACCCATCAGCGCAAAATCAGACGATCCCAACGCCAACCCGAACTACAACGGTTTGCCATTGGATTCCGAGATCGTGGAGGTCAAAACTCGGCCGGGCGAGAAGGTGGCGACCTTGGCTGGGGGCTGTTTTTGGTGCACCGAAGCCGTCTTTGAGCGGATGGAAGGCGTCAGCGATGTCGTGTCGGGATACATCGGAGGGAAAGTCAAACGGCCCAACTACGATCAAGTTTGCGGCAAAATGACCGGGCACGCCGAAGCGGTTCAGATCTACTACGACCCCACCAAGACAAACTTTGAAGAGCTGCTGAAGGTGTTCTTCAAAACCCACGATCCAACGACCTTGAACCGTCAAGGCGCTGACGGCGGACCGCAGTACCGCAGCAGCATCTTTGTTCACAACGAGGAACAACGCGAAATTGCGAAGAAGACGATCGAAAAACTCGGCGAAGAATACCGGGACCCCATCGTCACGCTGATCGAGCCAGCGACCAAGTTCTATGTCGCTGAAGAGTTTCACCAGGATTACTTCCGCCGGAATCCAAACGCCGGTTATTGCCGAGCGGTGGTTGCCAACAAGGTCCGCAAATTCAACCGCGAATTCGGCGACAAGATCAAAGAATCCGCGAAGTAGAATTGCGGCCAGGTTCGTTGCACGCCGAGAAGCTCCTGTCGCTGTGTTTATGCGGCGATACGTTACATTGGGGGCATGTTTGAACCCAACTCCTCGTCGACCGTCGACCCTCTACTTCGCTCTTCTTTTGAAGCGGTGACGCAGTTTTCTGAGATCGTTCTTCCGCGGGTTCTCTCGCGGCACACCTCTCCCGAAACGAAGTTTGGGGGGAGGTCGAGCGAGGCCGTTCAGGCGTACGCGAGGGTGAGGGCCGAGCATGGGAAACGGCGCGCACTACCCTCCCCGGAATTCTCGCTGAACGCTCGCATTCCGACCCTCCCAAACTGCGTTCAGGAGGGTGATTTCAACCTTGCGAGCACGGCACTTCAAAACTGCACGACCTCCTGCACGGGCGGGGTTCTCAAGGCGCTGCTGGCACAGCATTTACAAATGGCACGATCTCCCTGTAGGAGAGGCGAGAGCCGATTGGAAATGAATTGGGTGTTCGCGAAATTAGCGGCTGGGCGCGAGCCCTCCGGTCGCACACCGGGCGGCTCGCGCCGCTCCGCTAAAAGTCTCGCCCTCGCCCGAGTCGTCACGGTCTCTTTGCTTTTGATCTCAGGGGCTGAGTTGGCCTCGGCGCAGGTGGTGCAGGTTCCCAGCGTTCGTCGATTTTCTTCCACCGGCGGCATGTTGATTCCCGATCGCGGGACTGGATCGATGGGCGGCGTGTCGTCTTACCAGAGTGGGCGTTCATCACGCGGTCGGTTTTCGCCCGGCGTAGCACAAGGCGGTTCCACTCGGGCTGGCAATACATCGGTCTCGGTGACGATCATTGATCACGATGAAATCGATCGTCAGCTATTGGGGAACGCCGATCCGCGGCAGTTGGCAAAGCGAACTGCAGAGCAGGAAACAATCGCTGACGTGAAAGCATTGGTGCAGAACGCGCGGCGACTGCTTCAGAATGGCGATCGTTTGCGAGCACAAGGCACCTATGAGCTAGCACTTCATCGATTGGTTCGTTTGTCAAAACAAAGACCCGTTTCAAGAACGAAGTCCAGTGATGTCGTTACGACGGAACCGTCCGACCCAAGCTACATTTTGGCTTATGCCAGTCGTGAGTATGTGAAGCACTTCGGTGAGCTGCCAGCGTGGGTTCAGCGGGATGATCGCACTTCGACATCTCGCATCGAAGCGGCAGGGCGCGAGCCCTCCGGTCGCACACCGGGCGGCTCGCGCCGCTCCGCTAAGAATCCAGACAGCGTTCGGATGACAGAGGTGACGCCGTGATGTCACGACAGATGGGAGTCCGTTCCTGCCGCGATTTTTGTCGGCGGTTTGGAGTTGGATTGGGGGCCGGAGCGGACTTGTTGAAGTTGTTGGAAAGCGAAGCCAAACATGGCTCGGCCCAGCAACGCGTCGCGATGACCAAGATTCGCGAGGGTGCCAAAGACGGTCACGCGATCAGCGAAATGATGCGGCATCAGAAGCCGTTCTTTCCACCGTTGCTGGTGGTGATGACACGCGTTGGCGAAACGACCGGTCGGCTCGAACGAACGATGTTGACGCTGTCCGAACACTACGCTCAGCAGTACACGCTTCGTCAGAACTTCCTTCGCGCGATCGCTTGGCCGGGACTTCAATTGTTGCTCGGCATCGGTGTGGTGTCGCTGATGATTTGGTTGATGGGTGTGCTAACCGCTCCGACCGGCGGCCAGATGACAGACATGCTTGGGTTTGGATTGCGTGGACCTAAAGGAGTCCTGATCTTCTGGGCCTACCTCGGTGTCGTCGCTGCGGTGATTGGCGGGATCTACTTTGCGTTTCGGAAGAACATTGGCGGAATCCAGAATGTCGTGCCGCTGGTGTATCAGATTCCCAAGATCGGTGGTGCGATTCAAACGATCACGTTGGCCCGGTTTGCTTGGACGTTGTCGCTGTCGTTGGATGCCGGGATCAACCCGATTGACTCAACGAAGTTGTCGTTGGATGCGACCGACAGTTCGTACTATCGAAGCGGGGCCAAACCGGCCGAAGAGGCAATACGCGGCGGGGCGACTTTGAGCGAAGCATTGAACAAAACTCATTTGTTCCCCGAAGAATTCATCACTCAGATCGAAATCGCGGAACTGTCGGGGACGGACGCGGAATCCATTGACCACTTGGCCAGAGACTACGACGAACGAGCCAAAAGGGCGATGGAAACGATCGCGGGAGTGGCGTCTGCCGTGATTTGGATTGTTGTCTCGATGTTCTTGATCTTCATGATTTTTCGCATCTTCGGGAACATCATGGGCTTCTATCGCCAGGGTTTTGAGCCGATTTAGCGTGAGGCGTCTTCGCAACGCTAGCCACTCGTTTATAGTCGTGAGTTGTTTCGCGATTCAGACAACACCATTGCTCCATCAAACCAGGATTCAAACAAGCCCGTGGTCGACAAAGAACAACCTGCCGAACAAACGCCCTTTTTTGTCGACAAGAACGCACCCCACAACGAAGTCGATTTCGCTCGAATCGAATCGGCCGTGCGTGAGATCTTAGAAGCGGTTGGTGAAGATCCCGATCGCGATGGGTTGTTGGAAACACCGGCCCGCGTCGCGCGGATGTACGCCGAAATGTTCGCGGGATTGAAATCTGAGCCTGGCCGTCACCTCGCGAAAGTGTTTGCGGAGGACTACGACGAAATCGTCTTGGTGCGTGACATCAGTTTCTGCAGCATGTGCGAACACCACTTGCTGCCGTTCACGGGCAAGGCACACATCGCGTATTTGCCGAGCGGCAAGGTCGTGGGCCTGAGCAAGTTGGCTCGCGTGGTCGAAGAGGTCGCGCGTCGACCGCAAGTTCAAGAACGTCTCACCCACACGGTCGCCAATTTGATCGAGGATCGCTTGTCGGCGAGAGGCGTTGCCGTGGTGGTCGAGTCGACTCACAGTTGCATGACGATGCGAGGCATTCGCAAACCCGGCAGCTTGTGTCTGACCAGTGCCATGCGAGGCGCGTTCAAGACCGACCCGAAGTCACGTGCTGAAGTCTTGGGTCTGATCAACCGCACGGTTTCGTAGGCCAGGCTGTGCCTGGCGGGGTGGCTGGACGAACGACATGGAGTCTTGCGAGTGTGTTTGGACGCCTCGCTTTGTTCCAAAGCATTGGCTGGATGCCAGGTGATAACCTGGCCTACGGGTGTAGCTGGATTCGCCAGAATTCGAAGTGTTGACGTGGTGGGATCCGAATTCTGGCGAATCCGGCTACGTAGGTTGGCCTTGCTAACGCGGCGGGTTGTGACGGGTGCGTCGTAGGCCAGGTTGTACCTGGCGGGGTGATTGGACGGACTTCGTTGGGTCTTGCGCGATCGCTTGGATGACTCGCTTTGTTCCAAAGCATCGGCTGGGTGCCAGGTGATAACCTGGCCTACGCTGATGAATTCACCAGGATGATGGATTCGCCGGAATTCAGAGAGCCGAATTTTGGCGAATTCGGCTACGTTGTGGTGGCCTTTCTGTTCTTTGTCATCAGCGACACCACGACCAAGGTGATCAAGGCCAACGGGATCGTCACGATGCCTGGTTGGCTGAATGGCACGGGGCTGCTCAATGGATCGATGCCGTAGACCTTTTCAAAGGTGTCTGCGGACAACAAAATCCAGCCCAACGAACTGAACATACCGACGATGACGCTGGCCACGATGCCTTGGGCGGTCGTGCGTTTCCAAAACAGCAGCATGATCAGCGCGGGCAAGTTGGCACTGGCCGCGATGCTGAAGGCCCAGCCGACCAGGTAGCTGACGTTGAGATTGCGGAACAGGATCCCTAATACAATCGCGATGGCACCCACGATCACGGCCGCGATTTTCGCGATTCGAACCTGGCTGTTCTCGCTGAACTTCATCCCCATCACACCGCTCAGCAAGTCGTGGGCGACGGCTCCACTGCTGGCCAGAATCAAACCGCTGACCGTGCCCAGAACGGTCGTGAATGCGATCGCGGAGATGATCGCAAACAGCAGCCCGCTCATCCCGCGAGCCAGCAACGGTGCGGCCATGTTGCTGTTCGTGACATCCAGCGTGCCGCTGGTCATGGCACCCAAGCCTAGGTAAAGCGTCAGGACGTAGAAGAACCCGATGCTGGTGATGCCTACGATCGTGCTCTTGCGAGCTGCTGCGGCGTCTTTGACCGTGTAGTAGCGAATTAGAATGTGTGGCAACGATGCGGTGCCGCAGAACAACGCCAGCATCAGCGACAGGAAGTTGAACTTGCCCGTCCAGCTATCGCTGCGAATGCCAGCGAACCGCGGGTGCTCGCCGGGCCGCAGAACCTGCGAACCGCTGGTTGGTTTCTGGTAGAAGACTTTGGTGGTCGAGCCATCTTCGTTCTTCAATGTCTCGTTGCCCCACAGCACAACCGTGCTGCGATTGAGGACGTCGAAGAACTCGAGCGGACCGAGCGGGCCTGTTTCGGCTTGCCCGATGTATTCGTTCGGCAGAACTTTGATTCGACCGACTGGACGCAGGTGGCCTTCACCAGGTTGGTCCCCCTTGGGAAGCCCACCGATCAACGTGTCGCCATTGGGCATCGTTGTGATCGACTGGGCTTCCGAAACGATCATCGTTCCGCCTTCTTGTATGTCGGCGCGGTAAACGTCGTAGCCGTCGCCGTCGTCGCGAGTGAACTGGAGGTACTGATCGTTGTCGGCCCAACTGGATGATTCGACCAGTTCACGGTTCATGGCCTCCGCGATGGCTTGCCGATCGAATTCGCTGATAGGTAGGCTGCTAGATGGGAAGGATTCGTTGTCAACTTTGAACCCTTGCTGCAGCACCATCACGACCAAGATCGCGCTGAAGACGACCAGCAACGACCCTTTCAGGAACTGGACCCATGTGGTCGAAACCATGCCCGCGGTGACAACGATCGTGATCACGACGGCACCGACCAACAACACCCCGACCCAGTGTGGGAAGCCCAGCAGCGGTTGAATCAGCACTCCGGCGCCAACCATTTGTGGAATCAGATAGAACACGCTGACGATCAGCGTGCTGATTCCGGCCGCGGCCTTGATCCCTCTGGAATCAAATTTGGCGTCGAGAGCATCTGCGAAGGTGAATTTGCCGAGCCGCTTCATCGGTTCAGCGATCACAAACAACGCCACGATCCAACCAGCCAAGTAGCCGATCGAATACAGGAAGCCGTCGTAGCCATACGCGGCGATCATCCCACAAATGCCAAGGAACGATGCTGCGGACAGGTAGTCTCCCGCGAAGGCGATCCCGTTGATGAACCAAGGGATTTGACCGTGGGCGGCGAAGTAGCCCGCCGACGATTTGGCCTTGCCGCCGAGGTAAAAACTCAGGCCGATCGTGAAGCCGACGAAGATGAAAAAGACAACGACGGCGGTCATGGAGGGTTCGTAAATCATTCCGATGCCTCCGTTGCTTCAGGCTCGTCGACACTCTTCATGCCGTAGATCAGTGCCATGCCGATCGCGACCAAGATCAATGCGAATCCGTAGACGATCGCCAGGTTCAAGCCGGCGAAAACGATGGTGTCCATCGTCTCGGCTCGAAAGGCGTTGAGCAGCACAAACCCGCCGTAGAGCAACAGGTAGATGACGAACAAAACCAAACCCAACCGGGAGGCTTTGTCGGAGGCGGGAGTTGGCGTGGGAGCGTCGGAGGTGACCGATGCATCGGGTTCAGGGGCGGGATCTGAGGCGGACAATGCGGGGACTTTTGCTGCGAGGGGACGAGACGGCGATCATCGAACGACGCAGTCTATCCGAATCGATGAGGGCGTTGTGACGGAAGCGTTGTAGCTGGACTCGCCAGAATTCAGATGCTCGAGTTGGTTGCGGTCCGAATTCTTGGCGAATTCGGCTACGTTGGGGTGGCCTTGCTGACGCGGCGGGTTATGACGGGTGCGTTGTCGCTCGTAGGCCAGGTTGTACCTGGCTGGGTGATTGGACGGGCCGCGTTGATTCTTTCGGGGGCGGGCTGGACGACTCGCTTTGTTCCAAAGCATCGGTTAGGTGCCAGGTGATAACCTGGCCTACGTTGATAGTGTCGCCGGGATTCAGATGTTCGAGTTGGTGAGATCCGAATTCTTGGCGAATCCGGCTACGGCTGAGGTGGCCTTGCTAACGCGGCGGGTTGTGACGGGTGCGTTGTCGCTCGTAGGCCAGGTTGTACCTGGCTGGGTGATTGGACGGGCCGCGTTGATTCTTTCGGGGGCGGGCTGGACGACTCGCTTTGTTCCAAAGCATCGGTTGGGTGCCAGGCGATAACCTGGCCTACGTTGATGGTGTCGCCGGGATTCAGATGTTCGAGATGATGAGATCCGAATTCTTAGCGAATCCGGCTACGGGAGAGGTGGCCTTGCTGACGCGGCGGGTTGTGACGGGTGCGTTGTCGCTCGTAGGCCAGGTTGTACCTGGCTGGGTGATTGGACGGGCCGCGTTGATTCTTGCGGGGGCGGGTTGGACGACTCGCTTTGTTCCAAGTCATCGGTTGGGTGCCAGGTGATAACCTGGCCTACGTTGCGGGGCTCGACGGCATTTAGATGCTCGAGATGGTTGGAGTCCGAATTCTTGGCGAATCCGGCTACGGGAGGTGGCCTTGCTAACGCGGCGGGTTGTGACGAACGAATTCGGCTACTGGATGGATGGCATCGGTAGTCGCAAACCGTCGTAGGCCAAGTGGACGTGATCGGGCAGCGAGGCTTCCACTGGGCCGTGATCGATGTCGTGGCCCAGATGAGTCAGGAAGGCTTGGCGTGGTTTCAGCTCTTCGATCACTTCGAGGGCTTCTTCGATGTTGAAGTGAGTCGGGTGCGGGGTGAATCGCAAGGCATCCAGGACCAGCGTGTCGAGGCCTCGCAGACGTTCCATGGACGACTCCGAGACGTGATTGGTATCTGTGCAATAGGCGAAGTCACCCATGCGGAATCCCAGCACCTCAAAGTGCGGTCCGTGTTTGAGCGGAACCGGCATGACCCGAACGCCGAGAACCTCAAACGGATCATCGTTGTTGATCGAGAGAATTTCGAGTTGGGGCCGTGATCCCACGTGAGTTTGTTCACGCTTTGAGAACGCGTAATCGTAAGAGGTTCGAATGCGAGCTTCGACATCCGCGCGGCAGTACAGCGGAACCGGGCGACCGAGCCGAAACGGAAACAATCGCAGGTCATCCAGCCCATAGATGTGGTCGGCGTGTTCGTGAGTGAACAACACCGCGTGCACCAGTTTGATTTTTTCGCGAAGCAACTGCGTGCGCAGATCAGGCGGGGTGTCGATCAGCAGATTGCCCTCGGGCAACCGAATCAGGATCGAGCAACGCGTGCGGTTGTTGTGCGGGTCCGTACTTTGGCAGACATCACACTCGCATCCAATCGCCGGCACACCGACGCTGGTCCCGGTGCCCAGGAAGATCACCTCGGGAGTTGGGGCCGGGAATGTTTGATTGGTCGCGGACGAGTCGGCTGGAGCAGGATCGGATGCAGTCATGCCGCGATGTTATCGCGGGTGAGCAGCCCCGTGCAGGTGAGGTGTCGGTTTGGTATCGCTGAGGCATCTCGTGCACTCATCGTGAAGCGACGGAAACGTGGTGCCAGGATTTCGTCTGCGGAGGGAAACGAAAAAACGGACCGCCCCAGGCTTCCCCGAGACGGTCCGTTTCATGCATAGTCAACTGACCTCGCGACCAACCCGATTCGCGGATCAGCTGTTGGCGACGGCTTCGCCATCTTCGACTGCTTCTTCGTCTTCGGCTGCCGCGTCCGCTTCAAGCGGTGCGACAAAGCCACCGGCGGCCAAGACTTTCTGCTTGATCTCATCGGAGACGTCTGGGTTCTCGATCAAGAAGTTGCGAGCCTTCTCTTTACCCTGTCCCAAGTACGTGTCGCCGTATTTGAACCAGGAACCGCTGCGGTTGACGACTTTGTTCTCGGTTCCGAGGTCCAGCAAGTCGCCTTCGAAGCTGATGCCGTTGGAGTGCATCATGTCGAATTCGGCGATGCGGAACGGAGGTGCAACCTTGTTCTTCACGATCTTCGCTTTGACGCGTTGACCGACTTGCTCTTCACCGTCTTTCAGGCTGCCAATCCGACGGACATCAATTCGGCACGAGCAATAGAATTTGAGGGCACGACCGCCGGGAGTGGTTTCGGGACTGCCGAACATCACACCAACCTTCTCGCGAATTTGGTTGATGAAGACGACGGCCGATTTGCTTTTGGCAATCGCACCGGTCAGCTTCCGCATCGATTGGCTCATCAAACGAGCTTGCAGGCCCACGTGGCTGTCGCCGATCTCGCCTTCGAGTTCCGCCTTGGGCACCAAAGCCGCGACGGAGTCGATGATGATGACGTCGACGGCGTTGGATTTGACCAGCATTTCGCAGATCTGCATCGCTTCTTCGCCGCTGCCCGGTTGGCTGACCAGCAGGCTGTCCAGTTCCACACCGAGCTTCTTGGCCCAACTTGGGTCAAAGGCATGCTCGGCATCGATGATCGCCGCGATCCCGCCGGACTTTTGGGCCTCGGCACCGATGTGCAGAGCCAACGTCGTCTTACCGGAAGATTCCGGTCCGAAGACTTCGATGATTCGGCCTCGCGGGATGCCCTTTCCACCCAGAGCCATGTCGAGGCTGAGGCTGCCGGTGGAGATGCAATCGATGGTCAGCTTTTGGGAAGCTCCCAGCGGCATGATCGCACCGTCGCCAAACGACTTTTCGATCTGTTGAAGCGTCGTCTTCAGACCGGGTTCTTTTTCCAGAATGGTCTTCATGCCTGGATCCAGCTTGACGCCCTTGGATGCTGCCGGCGTTGCCATGCGTGGTTTCTTTGCCATGTCCTGATTCCTTTATTCCCTGAACAAACTTTTCTTGTTTCCAATTCAAACCCAACCGATGTCCCGACCAACGGTGGTCAGACATGGCGATCCCTGCGAAGTCGCAAGGTCGATCCTATCGAGGAAGGTGCCGGAGACAATGAAAGCCCGACAGCTTTTCCACCAAAGTGAGTTCGGCCAGTTGATGTGATGGCTGGTCGACGGTTAGTTCACAGAGAAGACCGCAGTGAGCTGCCTCCTCTTCACACCACTAGTATTCGCCAGGGGCGTGACACGTTTGGTCACGGGCGAGACAGGTCATTGCCATCCGAAAGAGCTTCGCAGGAAACCGGTTGCCTGAGCATGGATCAGGAACGTTTCGCACCAGTCAGGAGTGTTTTGCGAGAACGACCGACGAAACGTTACGAAGCGAGCTGATTGGGCGTCCGTCCGTCATCGCGACGAAACGGCTTTTCACGCAGCGCCACCCAGGTCGCGAATAGGACCAGGACACTGGCGATTTGGACGGAAGCGATGATCGCGGGATGGGTGCTCCGCAGCCTGTCCATGGAGCGTCGCAAAACTGCGGGTTCCCGTTTCTCCTGCAAAAGGATCTGATCTGAGAGGGACACTTGGGCAGGGATCCCCCCTGTCTGGTTGTGTGCTGTGGGCCATTCCGCGACGTTTTCCCATCCGTTCGATGTGCGTCGCCAGCCGACAGGTGGCACCGCGCGAGGACCGCTGGAGATCAAAGCTTCTTCGGTTGCTCCATCCGGATCGTTTGGCTCAATCAAATTGTTTGACTCATCGGAATTGGACGTCTTCCGCACAAGCATCGTCGTCGAGGGGACTGACGCAAGATTGGTTGCTGGCTGAGTGGAGGTGGAGCCAGGGTGGATACCGACTCGGAACTCTGGATCAGCGTGCCGAAGAGCAATGGGTTGCGGTGAAGCGGGCCGAGATGAGTTGGTCGACGCTTTCATGGAACCAGAAGTGCCACTGAGTACGTTCACCACGCCCAGCAAAATTGCGAGGGCGGCCGTCCTTCGCAGCCGCTTCCAATAGAACGACGCATCGACCTGAGGGTTGTTTCCCAGGTGATGAGCTGCGAGTTGCGAGAAGAATCGGCTGTTGCCGAGCGACGGAATTCGTACGAGTGCCATGAGGCCACACGGTTGCACGTCGCGGGCCGGAGCCGTCCGGCTGAGCCGTTTAGACGTTCAACGTCCTGTCAGCCAAAGGCTTACGTCGCTATGTCAAATTCGATTCGCGACAGAAGGTTGATGCGTGGAGTCAACCAATGAGGTGAAAGAGCGACGTTCGATGTTTAGGCGAAACGTATCAAAATCGCGTCACTACAAACGGTGCGACCGACAAAGGCTTCCAACTGAGGCTAATCATGCCGAATCCGGGCGTCTTCGAATGAGGCTGCGACGTGCTTCTACGAAATCTTGGCGTAGGGTTCTATCAGCGACGGAATGGTTGGGAAACAAGTGTCAGGCACCTTTCGCCGGTACGGCCGATGGGGTGATTCGCACAAACGGTTCCAGGCACTTCATTCTCGCTCGCCGCCTAAGAATTAAGACCGCGTGAGGCACATCGCGTGGCGAACAATGCACAAAACAACAAACGAGCTGAAATCGATGACGAACGTCGCAGAAAGCACCAACTTGGAAGATGTTTTTCATGTCGACATCCTGCCTGCCTTGCCGCACAGTGCGATCAGCCTGTTGCAGTTGTCGCAAAAAGAATCCGCTGGGCCGAATGATTTTGCCAAGCCAATCGAGGCTGATCCAGGATTGATGGGGCAAGTTCTTCGCTTTGTGAATTCGTCGTACTTTGGATTCAGTCGCGAAATCATGAGCATCCCGCAGGCCATCACATTGGTTGGCTCGCGAGCGATCGTGAACTTTGCATTGTGGAACGCTGTCTTCAGCGTGATTCCCAATCCAAAGTTCGGTCCTTTTGATTTGAAAGCTCTTTGGCAAGACTCGCTGCGTCGCGCTATCTTCGCTCGCAAGGTCGGCCGAATTTTGAAGCTGGAAGCCGCCGAAGACTTGTTCGCGGGAGCTTTGTTGCAGGACATGGCGATCCCGTTGTTGTTGAAAGAATTGCCCACCGAGTACGAAGAGTTGGTTGAGAAACGAGCTTCGGAAGGCAAGCGTCTCAGCGGTTTGGAAAAAGAAATGTTCGGTTGGAACCACGCGGACGCCGCAGCTGTTCTGGCCACGCGTTGGAACTTGCCCGAAGAGTTCGTGGAACTGATCGCTCAACACACCGAGATTGAACAGTTGCTTGAAATGGGTGACTCGGCCCGCGGTGCGGCCTGCGTCGCATTGGCCTCGTTGCTGCCCTCGTGCAGTGAAAAGGAATGGCACGAGAAGGGTAAGTTTGCGCGAGCGTGTCAGCGACTCTCTGGCATGTCGAAAGAAGATTTGTTTGAATGTTTGAAGGATGTCGACGAACAAACCGCTGAGTTCGCACCGTTGCTGAAGTTGCCGGTGCCGGAGCAGTCGATCATGTCTTTCTTGGCTGAAAAGTAATCGCTTTTGGACGTTTCACGAATCGCACGATGCTGGTTTCCAGACGCAGCGTCGATCGGTATCGATTCGTGGAACCCAGGGCTGAGCGGCGGGCGGGTCTATCGAATTCGCCCCGCCGCGAACCCGTCGTCTTATGTGCTGAAGTGTTCGGCCCCTGGCGTGCCGATGGCGCGATGGCACTGCGTGGCAAGCGAACTAGCCAACGCGATGACGCCACCAAACGTATCTTCCACTGGGTTGATATCAGACGTCGCTTCCGAGTTGTTGCTTGATCCAACTTCGGCCAATCAAGAAGCGACACACGAGTCGGCACTCTTGGCCGCTCCTCTTCCGACCGCAGATGGTCGATGGATCGTTTTGGATCAAGGCCGCCAATGGCAATGCACCGCTTGGGTCGACGGCCGAGCGTGCGATGATTCCGAAGCGATGGACAGCGATGCTGCCGCGCGAGCGTTGGTGCTGGGCGGCGAAGCGATCGCGAAAGTTCACGCGAGGTTGGCCGACCTGCCCTCACCCGCGGTCGTTGTCGATCGAACGCCAAACGAGTTTGCATCCGCGGATCAGTTGCCACGTTGCTTTCGTGAACGGATGAAACGTCTTCATGAGTTGAACCCGTGGTTGTGCGCGGGAAGTTTGCTGCGTGAACGATTGCCAGGAACGGCTTCGCAGTGGCGAGCGTTGTTGGAACGCTGCGTCAGTGTGGACGGAGTGCATCAACGATCGATCGAGCGATCGAACAATGAGTTGCCCGCCTATCAAGAGCTCGCGCATCGCTTGATGGCAGCGACCGAGTTGTTGGTCGAACAAGGCACCTCGATCCAATCAATGCTGATTGCTGAGTTGACGGAGCGAATGGAGAGTTCGCCTCAGGGTTGGCGTCAGAATTGGGTGCTTCGCGACGTCCACCGAGAGCACATCTTGTTTGACGAATCTCGACAGACGGTGAAGGGGATCATCGATCACGACGCGATGGATTGGGATTGCCCGATGGTGGACTTGGCCCGTTGGGCCGGCAGTTTCCCCGTGCAACTGGAAGGAGTGCTTTCGGCGAGCCGGCTGGATTTGGCGGTGGAGGGATACACCCGGATTTCATCAGCAAATTGCGGGGTGGAACTGGCGGATGGTGCTCGACCGCGTTCATTCTTAATAAAGAGCCCAACACCAGAAGAACTTGCTCTGGGAGCGACTCTTCTACGCTTGAATGCGTGGGTGGGAATGGCAAATTGGGTGGATTGGATTGGATTGAGGCGACGAATCTTTTTCTCGTCACCGGAACGGCTCTCGAGCCGAATTTCCGCCTTGATCGATTCAGTTTGCCACTTTTGCTAAGCTACGGGACTCATTTCGGTCGAACGATGGGGTTCGATGTCTTTTCGTCTCATTGAATTGTCTCGTCGGAGGATGCTTTCGATGGATCGCTGTTACCAACCCGGGTTCGCTCGGAAATTGCCCGCCTTGGGTGCCGCACTGCTGGCGGTGTTGTTCACCTTGGCTGTGGCGATGCCCGTACGCGCTGATAGGCCCGATGCAGCCGGTCTGTTCACCGAGTTTTCGCTCGACGATTTTGCCGCTGACGGAAACGCGGCGTTGCAGACTGACGAGCCCGCCGAAGCCACCGCGACCTATTCGGTTGTGGGCGAGGGTGAGATCGAAGTCAACGTTCAAGTGAAGCTGCAGCCGAAGTGGCACCTGTATTCGACGACCCAGCCCAAAGGTGGGCCCAAGCCGACCAAATTGAGTCTGATCGAAGCGGACTCCGTCAAGATTTCGGAAGCTTGGAAGAGCGACCGCGAACCGCTTCGAAGTGTCTCCGAAGACTTTGGCGGAATCACCGTTGAAGAGTTTGAAAACGAAGTCACCTTCACCGCCAAAGCGAAAGTCGCGGGCGGCAACGAAGCGATCTCGCAGCTTGGTGCATTGAAGATTCGTTTGGACGCATTGGCGTGTTTGACCGGCGGTGCTTGCATGCCGGTGAACGAGACATTGACGGCAAAGCTGGTCGGCGATGTTCCGTCGGCGGTTTCAAAACCATCCGGGCAAACGATGGCGTCGACGTCGTCCAATGATCCCGCGGGTTTGAAAAGTCATCCCGTTGATCTGAAGCAAACCTTTCGCGATCAAGACTATGTCGTGCGGTGGGAAGCGATCAACTTGACTCCGCAGTTGGAACCCGGACAAACGGGTACGCTCCGATTCACCGCGATACCTGATTCGGGATATCACGTCTACACATCTTCGGTGAACGACGAGCAATCAAAGACCAATTTTGTGGTCAGCGAAAAATCAGATTTGAAAGTCGGGGCACCTCAAACTAAATCTCCGCCGGTGGATTATGACCTGTTGCCCGGCGTGACCTATCACAAGGGCAACGTGACATGGACATTGCCGATTTCGATTCCGAAAGATGCCTCGAACGGCGAACACAAGATCGTGGGCGGGATCGCCTATCAAGCTTGTACAGACGACAGTTGCCAACAACCAAAGGCGATCGAGTTTCAAACCGTCGTCAACGTTGTGGACTCGGCGCCTGCGGATGCAAAACCGCAGCTCATGAATGTTGCTGCAAAAAAACGCATGCTGATTCTGGACGATGCGGCGACACTCGATTGGGTCGACACCGACCTTTCGCCTGCACTGAATGCCAGCATTGAATCTGAGGCCGATAACGAACCACAAATCGCGATGGCGGATGCTTCCGCAACGGATCCCTCGACATCCGGTGGCTCTGGGGACGCTCATGGAGTTGCCAGCGAGACAACCAGCGAAGAAGCGTCGGGTGACACCGAGAAAGCTGGCACAGCCTTCGGTACAACGTTGCTGTTCGCATTCATCGGCGGAGTCATCTTGAACTTCATGCCGTGTGTGTTGCCGGTGGTCGGTTTGAAGGTGATGAGCTTTGTCCAGCAAGCTGGCGAAGATCGCAAACGAATCTTCTTCCTCAACGTCGTGTACGCTCTGGGCATTCTGTCCGTCTTCGCGGTGCTCACCGCTCTGGCGGTTTTGTTGTCCTTCAACTGGGGCCAACAGTTCACCTACTTCCCGGTGCGGCTCGGTCTGACGTTGTTGATGTTCGCGATGGCACTGAGCTATCTCGGTGTTTGGGAAATTCCGGTTCCCGGCATGGCGGCTGGAAAAACGTCGCAGGCTTTGCAGCAACGCGAGGGCTACACCGGTGCATTCTTTAAAGGTGTTTTCGCAACCGTCTTGGCAACACCCTGCAGTGGTCCGTTGCTGGGTGGAATCTTGGGCCTGACTTTCGCGTTGACCAGTTTGCAAACAACCGCGGTCATCATGATCGTGGGAGTCGGCATGGCACTGCCTTATCTGATGATTGGCATCTGGCCGTCCTTGGTGGCTTGGTTGCCTAAACCCGGTACTTGGATGGAGACGCTGAAAGAGTTCCTCGCGTTCTTGTTCCTGGGAACCGTCGCGTTCTTCTTCAACCAGTTCAGCGACGGCGACAAGTTGCCCGTCTTTGTGGCCTTGATCGGTGTTTGGTTTGGTTGCTGGATCATCGGCAAAGTTCCTAGTTGGAGCAGCCTGCAAGCACGTTTGTATGCTTGGTCAGGTGGTATCGCGTCGGCCATCATCATCGGCGTCGCGGCGTTCCACTGGTTGGGCCCCGCACCAGAACCCGCCGAAGGTGTGAAGACGATCGCGTGGCAGCCTTATGACGAAGCCAAGTTGAAAGAGTATCAAGCCGAAGGCCGCACGGTCATGATCGACTTCACCGCCAAGTGGTGCGTGAACTGCATCGTGAACTACAACGTCGCGCTCAACACCGAACCAACCCGTCAGTTGATCGAAGAGTTGGATGCGGTGCCGATGTTGGCCGATTGGACGGACCAAGATCCTGAGATCGAAGCGAAGCTAAAGGAACTGCAAAGTCGATCGATTCCGGTACTGGCAATCTACCCGGGAAAATCTCCTGCCGAGCCGATCGTACTGCGTGATTTGGTGTCCCAGCAAATGGTCTTGGACGCGTTGGAAGACGCCGGTCCGAGTGTATCGGGGAGTGCGGCAAATATTGCCAATCGAGTTCGCCCCAATACGAATGCAGGTGAGTTAAGTTCCGCGCCCGACGCCGCCGGTGTGGCAGCACGGTGACATCGGAAGCGGATGACACCATTGCCGCCATCGCATCGCCGATGACTCCCGCTCCTCGCGGGATCGTTCGGTTGTCGGGCCACGACTGCGTCGATGTGCTGTGTCGGATGAATGTGGTGGACTCGGACGAAGCCAGCGGCCGACGTCCATTTCGAAGCTCGAAAACGCTCGCTCTCGGTGATCCGCTCGGTGCGATCGAGGTCGATGTGATGGTTTGGCCCACGCAGCGCAGTTACACGGGCCAACCGTCGGCGGAGTTGCATCTGATCGGATCAGCACCGCTGCTGCAGTCCAGTTTGGACGCGGCGATTCGCGCGGGGGCCAGAGCCGCTCGCCCTGGTGAATTCACGATGCGATCGTTTCTCGCCGGGCGATTGGATTTGACGCAAGCCGAAGCGGTGCTCGGTGTCATTGAAGCGGAAGATCGCGGCACACTCGATCAAGCACTTTCGCAATTGGCCGGCAACCTTTCTCGACCACTGCAGGCGGCTCGTTCAACGCTGTTGGATTTGTTGGCCGATGTCGAGGCTGGATTGGACTTTGTTGACGAAGACATCGAGTTCATCTCCGACGAAGCTTTGATTCAAAGGCTCGACGAACTTCGCTCGCTGCTTTTGCAAACCCGCTCACAACTGAGCGATCGCGGTGGTGCATCGCCAACGATTCGAGTTGTCTTGCGAGGGTTGCCGAACGCTGGAAAGAGTCGATTGCTGAATGTTTTGTCTCGTACCGAGTCGGCCATCGTGACGGACCAAGCCGGGACGACTCGCGATTTAGTGACCGTGGAATCAAGTTGGGGCGGTCACTCGTTTCAGTTGATCGACACGGCGGGGTTGGAAACGAGAGAGAAGTCCGACCCGGAGGCACCGATCTCTCAGGAGGCTCAGCTGCAAGCCGCCGAGGCAGCGAGGGGAGCCGACGTGCACGTGTGGTGCATCGACGCGACTGGCGAAGAAGATTTTGCATCGCTAAAAAGCCCCGACGTAGTTTTGGAAGATGCGAAGCAATCGGCTGAATTGATTTGCGTGGCAACCAAACGAGACTTGATGCCGACGGATTGGAACGGCGATACGATACAGGCTGATTTGGCCTTGAGCAGTGAGTCGGGGGCCGGTGTTGATGCCCTGATCAAGCGACTGGTCCAATTCGCGGAGCAACGTGATGCTGGAGAGACCGGCAGCGTGATCGGCACAGCGGCTCGATGCCAAGATTCTTTGGCCGCTGCGATTGAGCACCTGGCCCAAGCGATACAGTGGACAGAGCAGATGGCCGGGCATGAACTGGTGGCCGCTGAAATGCGTCTCGCCGTCGAGGCGATCGGCGAAGTGACCGGTCAGGTCTACACCGATGATATTCTGGACCGTGTGTTCGGCCGGTTTTGCATTGGCAAATAGAACGTGGCATCGGCTTCCTGTGTGTGAAGTGTCCAACACAGGATGGAAGCCTATGCCACATCCGATGAGATACAATGGAGAAGAGTCATGACAGGGCGAGCGGTGTTAGCGGGTGGTTGTTTCTGGGGTATGCAGGATCTGATTCGCAAGTTGCCTGGCGTTGAGTCGACCCGGGTGGGATACACCGGGGGCGAAGTTCCCAACGCGACTTATCGCAATCATGGCAACCACGCCGAAGGGATCGAAATCTTCTTCGATCCTGAAAAGACGAGTTACCGGCAGTTGTTGGAGTTCTTTTTTCAGATCCATGATCCAACGACGCCGAACCGTCAGGGCAACGATCGAGGCCCTTCGTACCGTTCGGCGATTTACTACGTCGATGAGCAGCAGAAGCAGACCGCGTTGGACACCATCGCGGATGTGAACGCGTCTGGTTTGTGGCCAGGTAAAGTGGTCACCGAAGTCGAGCCAGTCAGCGACTTTTGGGAAGCCGAACCGGAGCACCAGGATTACCTCGAGAAGGTACCCAACGGCTACACATGCCATTTCCCTCGTCCGGATTGGGTGCTGCCCAAGCGAGCTTCTGCTGAGTGAAGGGGTGGTGCGATTTTTTTTGATGCCGCTCGTTGACGCTTTTTCACCTGTTGCACCTCTCCCGAAACGAAGTTTGGGGAGAGCGACCGTAATGAATC
>TARA_R110002073_G_scaffold237509_1_pt1 | contig 35721 bp, 15 predicted proteins | sample TARA_R110002073 | Tara Oceans TARA_R110002073 (sample SAMEA4397174) | marine metagenome | biome: Polar Biome; feature: [DCM] deep chlorophyll maximum layer (ENVO:01000326); material: water (ENVO:00002006), including particulate matter (ENVO:01000060) such as... | depth 40 m | reverse complement strand
TGTTGGTTGCCTTTCCGGCACAAGCGGGACGCTTGCGCTAGGTCGGGAATGCGGAATCATCAATATCGATAACATACTCAATACTTTTACTCTCAAACATTTCAGCAGCGTAGCGTTTACATTTTGTGATGAAAGCATTCCAATCATCATTATCAGGATCAATAGCCCATATAATATCATTGATTTTCTCTTTGGCTTCTAATGCGCTTTCATCTATCCTCTGTAGAAAACGACTGTGCGATGCAGATGTATCTTTTTCTCGTTTTGCCGCCTCACTAAAAAAACTGATACTGCTTAATGTCGCACTTAAGTCATCATGCAAATCTCTGGCAATTCTATTTCTGGTTTCCTCCTCTTTTAACATATAGAACATTCTGTATCTGAATAAGGAGTAAATCGACCCCGTCAAAAGTACCACCATAAAAAGTACAAAATACCAGGTTTTCCAAAATGGAGGTTTTACATAAAAAGAAACAGTTTTTGAATAAGCAGAAACGTCTCCAATATTGTTGATTGCTCTGAGCTGAAATTTATATTCGCCAGCTGATAAACCTGAAAAATTAATTGTTCTTCGATTTTTTACAGGAATCCAATTCTCACTAAGACCAGAGAGATTATATTCAAGCGTATATTTTTCAGCATTAATGAAATTGAGATATGAAAAATTAAATTGAATAAAATCTTGTCTATCATTCAATCTAATTTCATCTTTAAGTAATGTATTATGGATTTCTCCATCCACATTCATAGCATATATTATGATCTTACTTGTTAAATATGATTCCTTAATTTCTAGAGGATTAAAAACAGTAAACCCCTGCACTCCCCCAAAATACATATTCCCGTTTGCGGCTATAAAATATGCTCCTCCATTAAATTCATTACTCAGTAAACCATCAGAAATGGAATAGTTTAAAAAGTTTTCTGTTTCCGTATCAAATTTTGAAATTCCTGCATTCGTACTCAACCAAAGGTCGCTATCTGTATCTTCCAATACTCCATAAACTACATCGCTCGGTAAGCCTTCTTTTGTGCTGAATGATTTGAATTCCTTTTTTTTAGAATCAAAAAGATATAGTCCTGAATATGTGCCCAGCCAGATATTATCTTTGTTATCAATGTGAATTGCTTGTACTCTTTCTGGTCTTCTTTCAGAATTTTTGGAATTGTTTAGTTCAGGTTTAAACCGTTCAAAAATCTGATTTTTTCTGTTGAAATAAACCAATCCATTTGCAAATGTACCCAACAGAAATTCGTAGTTATTCAGAGATTCTACAGCCAGTATCCTATCTGACTGTAAATATTCCGGTATATAATTGAAGCTTTGAACCGTATCATTAACAATAACATTCAACCCTTTGTAAGTGCCTGCAATTACCTCGTTGTTTTCAGATACTTCTAAACTTAAAACACTTTCATTGGTCAGGTTTCCAATCTTTTTGAATTTATCGAAATGATCTTGTTGTTCAATTTTAACTAATCCGAAACCATCGGTTGCTATCCAAATTTTTCCTTTCCGGTCTTTTTCTATTGCGATAATGCTTTCACTTTTAAGAGCATTAATCTTAGAAAAATTTGACTTAACAGGTTCAAAACTTATCAAACCGTTTTGTTCGGTCCCAATTAAAATATTTCCATTATTCAGTTCATTAAAAGACAATATCACATCAGAGCTAAGACCTCCATTTGTAGTTTTAACCGAATAACTATTGAACTGATACCTATACTTAAAGTAAGTGCTGAATCCTGAGTTATTGGTTCCGATCCATACTATTCCATTTGAATCCTTAAAAACAGTCCTGATGCTGTTACTTTGAAGTTGGTTTGATTGCTGATTGGACGATTTAAATTGTTTGATAATATGGCCACTCCTTTCTGCCAAAAATACTCCCTGTGAGTCTGTGCCAATCCAGATTCTTCCATCATCATCTAGTTCAATAGTGGATATTTCTACTGAAGAAAGTGCTTCACTAAATGGACTTAGTTTCCCTGTTGACATATTAAACGACAAAACACCATTATTTTTTGACCCGAGTAAAACAATTTTCGGAGATAACGCTGTGATACTTTTGATTTCATCCTCTTGCAGAATATTCTCAACACCGGTTGAGTCCATAATGATCATTCCGCTTGAAGTAGCTACTAAAACCTTCTTATCGACGGATTTTATATCCCAGATAGTTGAAGCTATTTCGAGATTTTTCGTCAGTGTTTGATCTTCAAAATTGAAGTTGTAAAGTCCCTGATTACGTGTTCCAATAAGTAACTCATTGTTTGATGCTTCAAGACCGGTAATATTTGTTTCTAAGTCACAATTATCAGAACTAACCAGTGTACATAATTTGGTGAAGGTGTTTGTAATCGGATCAAAGCGATCTACGCCTCCACCATCGGTACCAATCCAAATAAAACCATTTTTATCTTTTACAAGCACCCGTACGGAACGATTGCTTATAGAATTGGAATGTTCAAAAGACGGATAAAAAGTAATGAAATTATCAGCATCAAATCGGTTGAGGCCGTCACGGGTTCCGATCCAGATATATCCTGAATCATCTTCCAGAAAAGAATATACCGTAGATTGAGAAAGTCCGTCTTCCAGAGAATAGTTTTTAAATCCAAAAGGTGCTTTCTGCGCCCTAACACCAGCTAATAACAAACAAAAAGTGCTTAATAAAATTAGCCGCATATTTTTAGATTTTTATGCCATGTACTTACTTAGCATTTAAAACAACTACTCAACATACCTATTTGATAATACATCTAAAAAAAATAAAAAAACCAGCACTCAAACATCGAATTCCAGTTTCCATTCTGTTCCTTTATTCTCTTCAGAGTTCAGATAGACCGATCCTTTTAACTTCTCTGCTCTGTACTTGATATTAGCAAGACCGTTTCCTGATTTTTTTAAAGAATCTTTGATACCAGTACCATCATCACTCACTAAAAGCACTAAACTGTCGCTCTCTTTGGTTAGTAATACCTTGGCGTTTTCAGCATTCGAATGCCTTACAATGTTAGTGATTATTTCTTTAAAAATAAGCCATAGATCTTGTCTTACTTCAATATCAAATGGTATGTTGAGCGTTGTATCGATGTCAATTTCATAAGCTATTTCTTTGCTTTCAAACATCTCCGCTGCATAGCGTTTACATTTAGACAGAAAAGCTTCCCAATCATCATTTTCAGGTTCTATTGCCCAGATTATGTCGTTAATTTTCTCTTTGGCTTCGATGGCACTTTCATCTATTCGATCCAAAAATATCTCGGGAACCTGTACATGCGAACGCTCTCTCCGTGCTGCTTCGCTAAAAAAACTAATACTGCTTAATGTAGCACTTAGATCATCATGCAAATCTCTGGCAATTTTATTTCTGGTACGTTCTTCTTTAAGTAGTAAATGAATACGATATCGGTAGAATATGTAAGATCCCAGAATTATTAGAAGAAATATGATCACCGCGTTTCTTGTTTTTACCGTTCCAAGTTCGGTTGTTACCTCATCCAATTGCTGATTTTTTGCCCTCATTTGAAATCTAACTTTAGAATTCGCTTCTTCATAAATTTTTGCTCTACTTTTTACCAGTTCACTAATTTCTTGGGTTTTACTTATAGTTTCATAAGCGGATTCATAATCTCCCATACTTTTGTAAATCTCAGATTTCAATAAAAGGACTTCTACTTTTAATGGTGTTTCAGGCAATCTCTCTATAAATACCAGCGCTTCATCCAGAGCTTTTAACCCAGATTCAAGCTCTCTATCTTCTATGCGTAGCTTTGCTTCCAGTATTTTAAAATGTATCCTTGTAACAGGATGAACTCTTTGGAGTTCTCTTGAACTTATAAGAGTTAATACCGAATCTGATTTAAAAAAATCTCCATTTTCATAATATGCCTCTGACAAAAATATGTAGGTACCAGGATCTTGCACCGGAGAGTTTTGTTGCAATTTCGTAGCCTCCTCAATATATAAAAGCCTTTTTTCGTTGTTACCCTGAATTTTTTCTAAATCACTATAACTCCTTAAAATTGAAATTTTAATGGGCAATGGAATTTCACAATCAAGGCAGGGTTCTAAATAAGATTTAGCTTTTTCTAACTCTTGCGTTGACTTATAGGCGTTACTGATTTTTAAACGAACTCTACATTCGCCTTCTTTTGAAGCCTCCATTTCCAACATTTGTTGGTATCTCTCTTTTGCAATATCTGTAGCACCAACCCGCATATAAACCGACGCTAAGGCATTTAGCAAATGTCCTATTTCGTTAGGATCTGATTTGCCTTCTTGCTCTTGGGCTAATTTTATTGCTCTTAGTAATACTTCTTCAGCAGCTAAATAATCATTCAACTGACTGTAGATTTGAGCTTGAACATTTAGCAAACCTGAGATTTTCTCTTCTTCTCCCAATTGCTCAAATAAGTGCAAAGCTGATTTTGAAAATTTAAGCGCAGAATCCGGTTGTGGAAACCTGTAATAATTTGTTTTAATTAGATCAATATGCGCTTTTTTCTTTTCGATGCTTAAAGACTCTAAAGCTTGTATTTTTCTAATTGTTGAAAGAATAGAATCAGGTTCAAAGCGAAATATCTGCAATGCATATACCGTATAATATTCAATTAGAGAATCGGAATTATCCGTACTTCTTAACTGATTTTGTAATGTCTGGTAGAATTGTTGCGGTGAAGGTGGGCGTGTTAGTCTTTGTTGTGCAGTTAGTTGTGTACATACCAATAGTAGGAGCATGCTCACAATCAGTCCTTTGTATCTAATCATCTGAAAAAAAAAGTCCTTAAAAGCTTTACCTAATTCTATTTTAATCAGAATAGCAAAACCTTATGAATATTTCAGAACAAATATAGTCGCTCTAGAAAAATAAGTCTAAATATCTATCAGGTTTCTATTTATACCTTTAGAAACTGCCTCTGAACGTGAATGAACTTCAAGCTTTTTATAAATTCCGCGTATGTGGTGACGAACTCCATCAACAGATAAAAATATTTTTTTTCCGATTTCAACATAGGACCTTCCCGTTGCAAGTTCCTGTAGTATTTCATGTTCTCGTTCGGTTAGTTCTTGATGTTTAGGGAGAGCTTTAACATGCAATGTTTGGATCACCTTACGGGCAATATTTGGTGTCATGGGAGAACCGCCATCATGTGCTTGACGGATTGCGAGAACAAGATCTTCAGGAGAAGTTTTCTTGAGCAAATAACCTACTGCTCCGGCTTTTACAGCATTAAAAATATTATCATCATCATCAAAGATGGTTGCCATAACTACTTCTGCTTTGGCTCCTTCACGTTTAAGTTTTTTAACCCCTTCAATACCTGAAATACCCGGTAGATCTATATCCATAATTATGAGATCACATTTTAAAAGATCCTTTGAATCCCATGCTTCCTCAAATGATTCATAACTCCCAATAATACACATATCCCTTTCCAGATCAATAAATGTCTCCCAACCCTCTCTCATGTATGGGTTGTCTTCTACAATACCGACTTTTATAATTTTGTCCATAGATTTTCTAGCTCTTGTTACTTTAAAAAAATAAACATTTAAAAATTTATCAATTCCACATGATGATGTGGTTTTATAGTGGTTTTATAAAGGAATCTGAATTTTCCAGAAAGTACCTTGATCTACATTGCTAACCAATTCAACTTCCCCTCTCAAAGCGTATACTCTTTTTTTGATGCTCTCAATTCCATTCCCTTTTTCTGCGGAATCTAAATCAAAACCTTTTCCATTATCTTTGATTAGAATGGATATTTTTTTATTGGTTGTTTTAAAGCGAATCAACACATAATTAGCAGCAGAATGTTTAATAATATTAGTTATAATTTCTTTAAAAATGAGCCATAAATTCTTCCTCAATTCCATCCCAAGCTCATCGGGGATATTTTCATCCATTTCTAAGGAGAACTCTATATTCTGTGATTCGAATATATCTGAGGCATGCCTTCTGCATTTTGCTAAAAAGGTAGTCCAGTCATCATGTTCCGGGTTTATCGTCCACACAATATCACTAATCTTTTCTTTAGCTTCATCAGCACTTTTTTGAATAAGCCCTAAAAACCTATTCTGTATATCAACATCTGGGTTTGAATTAATTGCTTTCGCAAAGTTGCTGATACCAATCAATGTACCTGATAAGTCATCGTGTAAGTCGTCTGCTATTCGGTTACGAATCCGTTGTACTTTTAAAATCTGATTAATTCTGATTTTATACATTAAATACAGCAACGCTCCAAAAAAGAGTACATAGGCTAAATATGCCCACCAGGTTCGGTACCACGGTGGCAAAATAGTAAATGGAAATCCAGCTGCATCTTGCTCTATTCCGTACACATTTTTTGCCTTCACTCTAAAAGTATATGTTCCTTCAGGAATATTGGTGTAGTCTTTTTGCTTTTCAGATGTCCAATTACTCCAGTTATCATCAAATCCTTCGAGCTTTATCTGGAAATTATTTTTGCTTGGATCTTCATAACTAATTGCTGAGTATGTAAATCTTAATTCATTATCTTTATAAGGAAGTATCTGATTTTTTTTCGTTCCTCCATTTATCAATGAATCATTTCGTACTAATACTCTATCTATTTGAACATGAAAATTATCCTCGTATCCTTTATTCTTTTTGGTGTTAAATCGAATTAAACCTTCTCCGGTAGCAATCCACAAAAAACCTTTTTTATCTATTTTTAAATCATTTACTTGCGAGGCTTCAATTCTATTTAAATATCCTCTCTCTATTTTATATTTATGTGAAGAATCTTTCTTTGCCTCTACAAATGCTTGATTTGATCTAAACCAGACATCATTAAATTGATCTTCAGCAGCCATAAATACCTGATTTCCAGATCCCCCCGCAAAAAATTCACCGTATCTATTTTCAGGTTTAAAAATTTTATTTTCAGAATCATACCTAAATAAACCTGATGAGGTAAAAAAAGCAGCTTCATTGTTAAGTTGTCCAACTCTTACCGATTTATCGAACCCATCATCGGGGAGGGTATGATTTAAAATAGAATGGCTAATTATTGATGCCTTAGATTTTTTTAGAGTTACCTGCATAACACCATTTGATGTCGTCCCAAACCAAACATTTCCTTCTCCATCTTCAGCTATCGAAGCGATCGTCTCGTTCCTGTTACTAATTTGATAAAGCAATTTAACTTTGTTTTGCACAAGCGATAGGATATCAATTCCTAGTCTCTCACTTTTAATTGCATACACTAGCCGCTTATTATTTTCAGAAATGAGAAATTCGTCGTACGGTGTTTTAGAGAGTTGATTAAAATCTTCATTTTTGAGTTCATACAAATAATAATCACAAATCATTAAAACCGAAGATTCAAAAGGGGTTAAGTTTTTACACGGTGTACTTATATCATTTCTTTTTGAAAATTGTTTGTCTGTATAATTATAAACAGAAAAACCTTCATTAGAACCAATTAACATATTATTATTTGAAACATAAATACTTCTTACCATCCCTTCTACCCCATCGAACTTACCAAACTCTCGAATTGGTACATCAAATTCTAATACACTTATGCCATTGTAGGTTGCCACCCAAACCTTTCCATTCAAGTCTTGATATAGGTCTAAAACTTGATTATTCGTCAATACCGTAGATTGATCATAGATCTTAATCAATGCTCCATTTTCTGATAAATGAACTATTCCTCCTCCTAAAGTTCCTAAAAGTAAAGTTCCATCACTAAGGCTAAGCATATCATAAGCACGGTATTTTTTCAAATATTCGTCGGCTTCAGTTTTAAACGCATAGAATTCCCCATTTTTAAATTTTGCACACCTATTACCACAAAAAAAATACGTTTCTTTTGATTTCACCCATGATGCCAACGATTCTTTTAAGAAAAACTCGTTGTCTGCATACTTATCTAAACCGGCATTATGAATATAGTACAGCCCATTAGAAACTATATTTACTAATGGCTCTCCATTAATTTCTAATACGTTTTGAAAAGAATTTTCCGTTTTAAAGGTAAAGATCTGATTTTCCTTCATCATAAATAAATACTTTGAAGACATAAAATACACAGCATCTTTATGAGTAAATATTTTCCAAATAATCCCAAAGTTAATGGAATCGCCAATGAGCCCTTTTAATGAAAAATATTGTTTATTTGTGGTAGAGTCATTTACTGGCGAATCTAAGTATCCAAATTCGTTTTGGCCACCAACATACACTTTTCCGTTCTGGTCAGACTTTATTGAATATGCTCTTTGATTTTCTATGAAAATTTTATCCCATTTATCTCCATCAAAAAACAAAACCTGTCCTAAATTTGCTACATACATTACTTTATTCGAGTCTTGTGCAAATCCCCAATTTTGAACGTACCCGTTATAATCTGTTGATAAAAAACTTTTTGTAAGAGGTAAACCATCGTAGCTATTCCATTGAGCAGAAATATCACCTGCTATTCCTGCACATAGAAATATTGAAAAAAATAGTTTTTTATACACCGAACTTTGATTTTTACTTAAAATAAAAAGGCTACCTATAATAGCCAGCCTTTTTTATAAAAATACTTATAACGGATGCCCGGGAGGAGGATCTGTGATGATAATATCACCTCCATCTCCAAATACTTCGTATGGAGACTCGTTAAACTTAGCTCCCCAGACATTTTCTTCCTGATGGTTCATATAATATACATAAACATCATTGCCCTCGTATTTAGGACAATTTGGAAATGAACTTACAAAGATCAATGCTGTATTTCTTGGATGTTTAATACCAAACTTTACTCCTTTTTTAACTTCTAATAAAAGAAACTGTTTAGAATTTAATTGATCTCCCGGTCCACTCACCGGTACATCTTTAGTTGGAACCGGAGGCTGACCTGCAACCAAATAGGTTCCAAACTTAATTTGCCCTTTCGAAAAACTACCTGCGCATTTAATTTCCATACAACTCCTAATTAGTTTAATTTTCTAAGTCTTCTAAAAAAATACTTATTTAATTTAAAAAAACTACCTATATATGTAGAATTTTATTTTATAAATTCCTGAAAACTTACTGAACCAACAAATTCTTTTTGGTAATTGCTATTCGTACTAAGTCCGGTTTCTATTAATGATCTAACTTTTTCTTTTCTCACAACAACATGTGCAAAACCGCGAAAAACACCTCCATTTTCAACTGACTCCAAATTACTGATTGTAGCCACTTCTTCTATTTTATAGTGCGCATTGCGGAGCATTAAAATAAAATCCGGTTTTTTAGCAACGGAAGAACCATCTCTTTCTAATTCTGATCTGATATCTTCCAATTCTTTAGCTATGTAGCTTTCTAACAATGCTCTGGCTTCTTTATCTGCTCTTAGTTTCGCTGTTTCAGCGTCATCTGCAACGGCAGTAGCTCGTGCAAAAAAAGAAGTGCTATCTGTATTAAATTCAAATCCCCCGTACCAAGCCGGATATAATGAATTAGTGGAGGATGTGTTTGTTTTTGGTGCTTCCTTAGCGCCTGAGCAAGCTAAAGTTATAGCAGTAAGTACAAAAAAAAGTGCTCTGAGGAAATTTTTCATTAGTTATCTTTCAGTTCTATATACCCACGGGAGTTATCTTCATCCAACACCTCTAAAGTTACAGAGCCATTGTTGGTTAAATTTTCTGCGATAAGTTCTTTCAAAGTTTCGAGATCTTCAACCTCAATCTTGTTAACAGATACAATAGTTTGATCTTTCTTTAGCCCACGATTCCAGGCTTCGGAATATTTATACACTTTTGAAATAATTAATTGGTTGTTTTCGCTATCCTGAATTGGAATAGCAACAACCCTGAAACCAAGATCAAATTCATGGAATTCTACATCAAATTCAAATATTTGCGATTCCGGTTCCTCTTCCCGTTGAGATTCAGGAATTCCGACTAAATCGTTGATCTGCTTTTGCTCAAGTATTTTTAGCTCTACGGATTGATTGAATTCTTCGCCATCTCTCCAAATCAGCAGATCTACTTCGTCTCCGGGTTTAACGATAGCAATTTTCTCCTGAAGTTGATTTGATTCATTTACCTCAACTCCGTTTACTTTTAAAATTACATCCCCAAGTTGTAACCCAGCGCTTGAAGCTGCTCCATTTTCTGACAGCACCACTATTTCTACTCCTTTTACTTCCTCTAAACCAATTTGTAACGCTCGTTCATATCCTACAGAAACAATACTTACTCCTAATAAAGCTCGTCGCACTTCTCCAAATTCAATGAGATCTGTGGCTACTTTCATAGCTAAATTAACTGGAACAGCGAAGCCATAGCCTTGGTAACTTCCACTTTGTGATGCGATAGCGGTGTTTATTCCAACTAATTGGCCGCTGGTGTTTACTAATGCTCCACCACTATTCCCTTTGTTGATGGCTGCATCGGTTTGAATAAAACTTTCTATTCTGAAATTGTCGTCAATAATTTCTACATCGCGGCTTAGGGCACTTACAATTCCTGCTGTTACGGTAGAGCGTAACTTGAATGGGTTTCCGATTGCCAATACCCATTCTCCGACATCTACTGTTTCAGAATTTCCTACTGTGATCGCTGAATGGTCATTACCTTGAATTTTAATAACGGCAAGATCTGTGCTTGGATCTAAACCAACCACTCTCGCCGGATACTCACGCTTATCATTAAGAACTACTTTAATTCCTTGATCAACAGCATCTTCAATTACATGATTATTTGTGAGGATATAACCGTCGGATGTGATCAAAACGCCTGAACCTACTGTTATTGCCCTGCGAGGCATTACTCTGTTCCAAAAATTATTGGAACGCCTTTCTCCATCATCAGAAACCGGAATAATGGTTTCTATATACACTACCGAAGGCGTTACCGTACTTGCAATGGTTTTAAATACAAATCGGGGATCAATATCAGCAAGTTCTTCATCTTCAAAAAATGGCGATTCACTCTTGGTAATTTCCGTATATCGTACTTCAGAAAGCGGAGCCAAATCATCATTTAAACTGTATAAAGCAACCAGAGTTCCTATTGAAATTCCTATAAGCACAAGAAGTAATCCTGTTAAAAACCTGTCTCTCTTTCTCATTTCACTACTCCTGTATCATCTGTTCAAAAATTATATCTGATCTTCGATCTTTGTAACCGTCAATATGGTATTTAAAGTAAACATCTAAATGATAAATCAATTGTTTTAGTTCTGAATGTACCAAACCAAGTGTAAAAATTTCTGCCTTTTTTGACTTAAGTCCCATTTTTAAAAACAGCGCCTGCTTATCGGTTAGTTTGTAAGCAAGTTCAGTATCGGGATTCACTCCTAATGTTCCACTACTGATATTCAGAAAAACTGTTTCATTTTCAGCCGAACTTTGATCGATCAAGCCAACGCCAATGATCTGTGCTAAACGTAATTGAACGTAAGCAAAAATTGAAGGATGAGTTTGTTCCACTTCCCCTAACCATTGAATGAAGTTATGAGAAAATGAAAAAAGCTCAATATTTTCTTCATTCTCATGTACTAATTGAGAGATCAGCTCTAGTGTTGAATACAAAATAGAGGCACGATCAAAATCTTTTCTAAAGTTAAGCGACTGATACACAATAGAAGCTTCGGAGAGTGTCTGAATATTTCTTGAAGGCTTATAATAGTAGTTAACATCTAGTATATTACCGACTTCAATTACCCCAGCGAGCTTATTCTTGGGTTTTTTTACTCCTTTTGCTATTAACGCAATTTTTCCGTGAGATTGAGAAAGTGCTGTAATTATTTTGCTTGATTCCTGATAATCAATACAGCGAAGTAATATAGCTTTGGTCGATTCGATCATGGGTGGAATCTATTCCATCAAGCCATAAAAAGAAACTTTATTTATGATTAATTATGCAGCCGCAAATGTATTAATTCCGGTTCTTAGAATATCAGATAGTTCTTCGGCTTTTGCTGGTTTATGAACTAATTTCTGAACACTTAACATATTTGCTTTTTCAATGATATTCTTCTCGGTTGTTGAAGATATATATTGAAAAGGAATATTCATTTCAGGATACTTGGATTCTATTTTTTCACGAAGTGTAAAACCATCCATTCCGGGCATTTGTATATCAGAAAGAATAATGCTCGGAACTATATATTCTAGCATCTCAATAGCTTTAAAGCCAGTATCAAACATCAACACAATAAATCCGCGTTGTTCCAGCATTCTGCCTGTCAACACTCGATAAGCATCATTGTCTTCAACTATAAATACAATCTGTTTTTTATTTTGATCACGCATATTAGTAGCTCAATTATCAATTTTAACAGTAAAAGTTACGGTTCCGGTTCCACCTGGTTGCAACGTTCCTGCAAATGTCCATTTTATGCCACCGGCACCACCTACAGATGGGTTTGTGATTGTACATCCGGTTAAATTATTCGGCAATGTTCCACAACTAGCCGTGCTAAAAGTAGTGTACGTTGGGGTGTTATCAATAATTTCCAGAGAGGAAATGGGTTCATCTCCGTTATTCTGATAATTCACTGTATAAGTTAGAATCGAGCCCGGCAATGCCTGTGCTTGATCCACTGTTTTAGTAAGAATCAATCCTGCTTCTTCATTGCTAACCGTTACAAGATCACTCCTTGATAGATTTTGTTGAATCAACGGTGACGTATTTTCATAATCCATTACCGCTGAAATTGTTGTATTACTTGTAGCTCCGTTATTTAATCCTTGCGGCACACTTACTTTAAGAAGTAAACAAACGGTTTGATTTGCAACAACATTTACCGGAGAATTCACCTCTAAAATAGGTTCTCCACTATCTACAACGCCGTTACAATTGCTATCTTGATAAAGAACTGCCGGCCATGTAACATTGGATGGATTATTTACTGAGCTTGTTGTGAATATTATATTACCGCTGGTTTTAGCTTCAAAAGTATGCTGGAAGAAAGCGGTAGCGCCCGGTAGTACATTTTGGCTGCCATCTGTTGAAAATGTGCTTTCTTGTACATCTGCAAAATTAACACCGGTATAAACAGTTCCAACAGAATTAATAAACGTTGTGATATCTGTTCCTTTGTCGTAAGTACCACCGGTAGTGCCTGAATTCCCACCTGTTGTTATAAAACTTGGATTATTTGTTTCCTGAATTTTGATGGTACCACCATCAGCAACTACAGATTTAGGAACGTAAAGTGTATATTTACCATCCGCATTAGCAGAGGTTTGTTCAATCAAACTATTTGATGAAGTAAGTGCTTTTACTATGGTACCTTGTACTCCGGTTTCGTTCCCGTTTTTAATCCCATCATGCGCAGTACCGGAACCAATTCCGTTATCATTAAATACAGTTCCTTCAATTTTTGAACCTTCGTAGTCACCGAAGTTCTGTTGAGCAGGTAAATTGTTAACAATGATTGTTCTAAGATTAGGAGTGGTAGAAATATAATCGGTAGGATCCGTTTCTGCCGGAGTACAAACATCAGGAGTTGGAACACTTTGCCCAAATGCTTCAATGAGATCATATTCGCCATTCAATACATTGGAAAACTGATAAAATCCGTTGACATCGGTTAGAACACTCTTACAATTATTTAACTGCTTATTAAATAGAACTATGGTTACGCTTTCAATTCCATTTTCTCCACCTTCGCGAAGTGCATTATGATTATTGTCTTTATAGACATAGCCATTAACTGTTACACCTGTTGCTACAACTCGTTGATTAGAAGAAAACTCAGAAGTGTTATTGCCTGAATCAAAAGTAAGTGCCGTTATTCTATCGTTAATTACAATTGAAGTACTCGAAACCGTGAATGTTTCACTAAATGCACCATTTGCATTGGTATTGATGGTTCCTATCAACGTTTGGCCTTCACCATGCGGACGAATCAACGATCCTCCTTCCTCAATCAATCCGTCATTATTTCCATCATCAGCTGCTTTATAAATTTCGATAGTGTAAACTCCTGAAACTCGGGTAGCATTCTTGCCTATATACCCTTCCACTGTTAACTGGGTTCCATTAATTGTTGCGAGAGTAAATACTGGATAATCTAATCCACGATTGGGTTCCGTAGTTGCAGATTCTGTTACTCCATCATTTGGTGAAACTCCATCAGCCGTTCCCGTTCCTGAAGTTACCACATCAATGGCCAAACCTTTGTTATTTGAGAAGCTGTTTTTTGTAATAAACACTCCTTGCTGGGGCTGCGCATCAGGGAAGCTTAACCGAACACCAGCTCCTTTAAACGGAGCGCTTAAATAATCGGTGCCGTTTCCGGTAATAATATTCTTTTCAATTAAAGTACCGGAAACCTGATTGAGAACATTAATACCGGTTGTTCTGTGATCTCGTATTATGTTATTTCGAATGGTATTACCGGAAGTTGCTGTGCCTGTGCTGTTTCCTATTTCTATTCCTGCTCCACCATAGACATCACTACCATTTGCTTTTCCATTTTCATGGAACAAGTTTTGAGTAATCGACCAAGTTCCAATTCCTTCGAGCCCATCAGCATTGTTTACCGAGGTACCTGCTTTATACACTTCGTTTTTGGTGAATTGAATGGTTGCACTTCCGTTTTCTGATCGGATACCGCTATCTTTAGTATAAGCTATATAGTTTCTCTGGATCAACGGCGATTGTGAACTTGATCCCGTGATTAGAATTCCGAGGTCTGATTGGTTCAATCCGGTTGGGTCTGTTCCATCTGCTCGTGTGCCAATTAAGTTATTCTCTACCGTACCGCCTGATACGTTTTGCAGCGTTAAGGATGTTGCATTGTTGAATAAAGCAAAATGACGAATAACTACCGCACCATTGCTGTTAATAACAAAGGCATTGTTGCCTTGGTCATTAAGATCTATTTCAAGTTCTTTTCTTGCAAAAGTACTTAATGAAATACCATCCACACCAACTGAGCCTCCGGTTCCTACAGTTCCGGCGTTTGTGTCAATTATTGTAGTTGGCGCATTAAGGTTATAAGAACGCCCATCTAAGGTGGTAAGTGGATCTGTGATTGCAGGCAATGCAGAACTCAAAGCAATTTTCCACCAATTTCCTCCACTACCTGTTTCGTTTGTTGCTACAGAAGGAACAAATCTCATCGTATTTGAGCCTGAAATACTGTTCGCATTTGTGATGAACTGGCGCAAAGATCCTTGAATACTTCTGTTTGCTGAGCCGTCATCATCACCATCTCTACTATTTGTAACTACATTAAAACTGAATCCAAAATTGATTCCTGAAATAGATGTATTTGCTAGTGTAAATTTAGCAACATGTTCTGCGTTAGCTAAATCTGTTGCAACGGGGGTTTCAGGAACATTATCAGATTGATTTCCTCTTCTACCGCCAAAGCAATTTCCGGCAGCCGTTTTTGAAACAGAAGCACCCGCTCCATCAGAACACAAAGCTCCAATCGGTGCGTAAGTTTGTTCAGCCCACGTTGTACCGTTTGAAAGTCCACCGGTTTTTGAATTTACAACTACCCAATAATCCGCCTCATCAGCCAAATTAAATCGATAAACTCCACTAATATCAGTAGTATCCGATTTAATGTATATATCATCGCTACCGGTTGCTAAACCATCTCCTCCATCTTTGAATAAATGAACAATTACATCTTTAACTGCTTGCTGATCACCGGAAGCATCACTGAAATTGGTATCACCGTCTGTAATTCCATTTCCTGTTTTGTCCCTGAATACGATTCCTTCAACCGTATTACTAATATATACGGCTACTTTAGCTGTATCATTTGCTACGCTTGGATCAAACTGATTAAGACCAATTACATTAGCTGTGTTTACTAAAGAATCTGCTGTTACTCCCGAATTTACCGTAGCTTCAATTCCCATAGTAACTGAGCTTCCGTTATTAAGAGTTCCGATTGCCCACGTTTTAGTAATTTGGTTATATGTTCCCTGACTTGGTGTTGCCTGAACAAGAGCTAAACCGGTTGGTAAACTTTCTCTAACATCGAGCTCTGTAGCTTTTTCAGGTCCATTATTAGTTACAGTAATGGTGAAGTTTACCTCATCACCGGAAAGTGGATTTGCATTATCTACCGTTTTGGTAACAGCAATATTTGCATTTCTGGTTGTTACTACCGGGTTCGTAAATTCCTGATTTAAACATTGGGTAAAATCAATATCTACAAGACGGTCGATAGAATAACCACTAGTTGTATTAGAACCTGTTCTAAATTCTAAAATAGAAGTATAATTATATTTGATATACGCCATGTGATCTATATCAAATGATCCTGTTGCATCACTATTTATAGTAGAAGTAAATACTTGAAGAAGCCCAGAAGTTGTTTCAGTAATGTTATTCCCTGATTGAACTGTATTAGATTGATTTTGTGCAAAGCCCAAAAAGTCCTTCACAGTCTGCGCAGTGTTATTTGGGTTTTGATATCCATCAATGTCTAAAGCAGTCATTGAAAAACTTCTTTTGGAAGGAGTATTAGTACCGGCTTGTACAAATTGAATTTCCCAATCTATAAATCCACCACTTTGAGTTGCACGGAATAACGGACTAAAATTCGCTGATTTATTTCCACTAGTGTTATTATCAATAGTAGATAACACGGCGTTACTAATTGCTTTGATCTTTACTTTTGCATCCAGCCCCTGGCCAATGTTGGTAAATCTGTATATAGCATTCACTTGTCCACCAATTCCTGATTCCAGGGTATTACTGTTGAAATTAAATAAAGGTGGTTCCGTACAAGTTAACCCTGAACCCGAATCAAAGACTAAAATATCCACCGAAGCCGTGTTATTACTTACATTCCCGTCCGTACCGGTAAAATCTGTTAGAGAAGCGGTGTTAGTAATCGTATTTCCCTCTTGGCCTGAATTTACTCTAGCTTTTAAAGTAAGTGTTGTTGTTTGCAGCCCGGATAAAGTTCCGATATCCCAAACGCCATTTGATGAATTGTAGGTTCCTAAAGAGGGTGCAGCACTTACAAAGGTTAAGCCTGTCGGAATCTGATCGGTAACTTTTACATTGCCTACAGAGTTTCCTTGATTGTTCGTTGTTGTAATTGTATAAGTAAGCGTATCAGCTACTGAGGGGTTATTATTGTCAACAACTTTTTTAACGCCCAACTCCACAATATTCTCTGAAGTAGGACTTTCAAAGTTCTCAACAATACAAGGATCAAAGTTAATTGAGAATAACCTCTGTGCTGAAGCTCCTGTTGCATTAGTAGGATCTTTTAATCCCGCTCTTACCTTGAATCTTGGTTCGTTTGTATACGTTGTGTAAGCAATGTTATCAGTGTCTTCCGGATCAATACCATTTACAACCTGAGTAGTCGCCGATTCAAATGTGGTAAAGATTCCTGAACTTCCAATAATTAGGTTCGTTGCACCTTCAACGGTAAAAGAAGTGAGCCGTTGGAAACCAACAAATTCTCTTGTTTCAACATTATCCCCATCCACATCTACGGCTGTAGCTGCAAATGATAAAAACTTCTGATTTCCTGTAAGTGAGTCTAAGAATCTAATTTCAAAATCAATGTAAGCCTCAGTTAAATCCTTATTAACCGCTTCTACCTGAGGCTGGAAGTTCTGTGCCGTGCCCGAAGACGACTGATCAAAGTTAGTTAATGAAGCATTGAAATTTGTGATAATTTCAATTTCAGCATTTATACCGGGAGCTACACTTAAATATTTATAAATCGCCCCAACTTGCCCCGCTGTTCCACTTAGTAAAGAAAAATTATTAAACGATAATGAGGGCCTGTCGCTGCAAGCAACAGGAGCATTGGGTTGCGCAACGGTTATAGATGCAGTAGAAGAATTGTTTGCTGTATTTGGATCATTTTGAGTTAATGACTGTAGTGCCGCTGTGTTGGAGATCGTATTTCCTTCGGTATTCTGATCAACTCGAGCATTAATAACTAAAGACCCACTTGCTCCATTTACAAAAGTCCCGATGTTCCAAATTCCTGTAGAGTTGGTATATGTACCAACACTGGGGTTAGCACTTTGAAAGGTAACTCCTGATGGTAATTGATCAATGATTTTTAGATTAGTGGCATTTTTTGGCCCTTGGTTGGTTACCGAAATCGTATAGTTGATAAAATCTCCTTCAATCGGAACAGCATTATCTACGATCTTGGCAATTTGAATATCCGCCGATTCAGCTACTACAGTTATACCGGCAGATGCAGAATTATTAGTTAATTCAGGATCGTTTTCATTTAGCTGAGTAATTTCTACCGAATTGGTTATAGTACTTCCCAAAGTTCCACTATTAACCGATGCAACAATTGAGAGTGTAACTGTAGTTGTATCACCTTCAGCCAAAGAACCTATATTCCATAAATCTGTAGATGTATTGTACGTTCCCTGGCTAGCCGTATGAGATTGATAGGTAACCCCGGTAGGCAACTCATCTGTTACTTGAATGCCCGTTGCGTCAAACTCCCCCGGGTTTGTAACTGAAATTGTATAGGTAATTGTCTCGCCTTGTATAGGAGTCGAATTACTTACCATCTTGTCGATTTCTAAATCAGGTGTAGCAGGCTCTTGTATAGTAACTGCATAATCTTCCACTTCCCCTCCAACTGCGACCCCGTAAGGAGCTGCTACACTACTTGTTGCCGATGCAATTCTGAATCTCGCATAAGTATCTCCGGTTATTAAGCCTGAAAGCCCACTCCAGTTTAGAGTGGCTATTCCATTAATACAATCCGCAAAAGCATATTCAGAATTATCGAAAGCACCGTTTTGGTTGATATCTAACCAAGCCCCTACTTTAGCACCTGTTGTACATACAAGATTGACATCGTATTCAGTGTAATTTGTTCTTAGTGTGGGTAGTTCGGTAATTGCATCTTCATCATCTCCTGAACCAATTCCTGTAGATTCTGAATCATCTCCATTTGCGAGACTACCCGGAGCGCCGTTCCCATCTCCATCAACAGTTCCACCAAAATAAACCGGATTTGTACCTGTGTTACTTAGAATATGGAAAGCAGGATCGTTACCGCGAGAATTATAAGACGTTCTGTATGAATTTGGTGCATCGCCATAATCGGCAACTAAAGCTAAACCAACGTGAATATTATCAGTTTGAGATACGATTTTTCTAATCTCAATTCTTTCTATTCCGGCAGTGTTTATTCTGAACCAAACTGCATTTGAAGATGACGTACAGGCTTGGTTTCCGGAAACGGTAGGCTGAAGTTCCAGGGTTGTATTTGCGTTTGTATAATTCAGATTTACAGAATTTGTACAAACGCCACCATCAACACCTTGTCCTGTTTGCCATCCATTTAAAGCGATTTTAGTGTTTGTTCCATCAAATGCTTCTAATGTATATGATGTATTGCCTGAGTTTGGCCTTAGTTTGTTTAAACTGAGTATAAATGCATCAGATGGAATTCCATCAGCAATGTTAATATTAAATGAAGTTGCATTTCCGGTATTTCCGCTTGCATTTACTTGTGGTCCGTTAAACTGATCGCCTGAAAATGTGCCGCTTGACCATTCTTGTAACGCATTTGGGGAAAACGTTGTCTGTGTTCCTCCTTGAGCAGTAACGGTTGCTATTTCTACATTTCCTACTTTAGCTGAAATGGAGGTTGCGTTGTTTGTGCCATCAAAACATGCCCAACTTGCATCGTTTCCGTTTACAATCGGACAAGGATCAGGGCCAAAAGGGATATTGGTTGAAGTGAAATTTACCGCTTGTGTATTAGAAAAAGCTACCGCATTATTACCTGCTACATCTCTAATTTTATTGGTTCCCGGTGTGTAATCAAATGATACTGCATCGCCTTGTTGAATGGCGTTTGTGAGTTCAATGTTTACCCTAACATTGTTGATAGAGATATTTGAAATACTTACCGGCGAACCGTTTACTCTTACTGTAAAATCAGAGGAAGAAGGCACTGAGTTTATATCCAAAATCTCATCATAATCAAGTAAAAGAGAATTTCCTCCTACTAAACTAGTTTCATATTCAGGAGCCCTATTATCAGATTTTGCGCTAACTTCATTAGAATTATTACTTGAATTCGAACTTCCGTCCAGAGAAGCAACCACATAATAATATTCAGTTCCGTCCACAGCAGTATTGTCTGTGAAAGTATAGCTCGGACTTTCGTTATCAGTTACCGTACCAACTTCGGTGTACGAGCCTCCTTGTGTAGTCGATCTTTTGATTGAATAACTTGCTATATCTCCGTTGTTTCCGACATCTAAAAATGAGATTTCAATATTTCCATCAGATACAGCTGTTGCTGAAACATCCTGCGGTGGAGTTGGCACAAAACCAAGGGTTCTGTTTGTTACTAATTGATTTGAAAGGGCTGCTGCTATGTTCTCTACCACATCTCTTACTTTATTTACGCCCGGTGTATAATCCAGCTCTACGTTATCTCCTGGTTGCACATTATTTGATAGCGTCAGGATTACCCGGCTCCCTGAGATTGTTAAGTTACTTACCGCATTATTCGTACTATTTACACTTACTGAGTAATCTGAATTTGAAGGAGCAGACGAAATATCGAGTGCTTCGTCATAATACAGAGTTAGCTGATCTCCATTAACAATTACCGAATCCAGCTGAGGAGAAACCCCATCAGCGGTAGCTGAAACCTCCGAAGAATTTGCGCTCTCATTATTCGATCCATCAATAGCAGTTACTACGTAATAATAGGTAGTTCCGGTTATTACTGAGTTATCAGTGAATACATACCTATTGCTTTCATTATCTGTAATTGTACCAACTTCAGAATAGGTTCCACCAGAATTTCCTGATCTTTTGATTGAATAGGAAACTACACCGCTTTCATTAATTCCTGTTTCATTTACATCATCCCAGGTGATGTCAATCGATCCTCCGGGTTGTGCAATTGCCGCAACATTTTGAGGCGCACCGGGAGGCGTATTATCTATTTCTTGTTCTTGCCCAAAACTGAGGTATGTTTCAGGAGTGTTTTGGTTGTTATAGGCAGTTCTTATCCAGTCGGCAGATCGCTCTGTATTGGAAACAGAGACTTCATCTAATTGACCATTCATATAATCTGCAGGCCCTTTGTTTCCGTCAAAACTGGAAGCTTCTGAACCTACCCCAATAAATCCGAAACGAGTTTGATTTGTACCGTAATTATTAGTTCCTCCATTATTGCTACTATCTTCTATACCATCAATATAAATTCTTGATGTCCCATTATTATAAGTAGTTACAACATAGTGCCAGTTCCCATCATCTACTCTCGATGAGGAACCAAAATCAACTTGACCGTTGTCGGTGAGCACGTCCCATCCTACTTGTCCGTTTCCTCCACCGCTACCATTTATCTCTGCCCTCCAGAACTGGTTTCTGTCATAAGACATAATCACCTGGTTGTTCTGATCTGTAGTTTTTATCCAGAAAGCAACCGTTACACTTGGAATATTGTTGGCATTATAGTTGAAGTTCTGAATAGCGATATAATCATTATTCCCATCAAAACTTCGTGCATTACCAATTTTACCAGTTGTATTTGTTGAACCATTGTTGGTTCCGTTATTTCCGTTTGGTGAGGCATCGTTAAAAGTGTTGTTAAAGTGGAACACCATGTCAAAGTCTTGCGACCAGGTTTGTGAAGTGGAAGGATCAGAGCTTACTGACGAGTTCCCATACCACATATACAATGTATTGTTGGCATCAGAAACGGATGGCTTTTTCACCCACGCTACATACTCTCCAGTCGATGCATTATAACTTTCAATCTGATGATTCAGAATATTTGCACCAGCTGCATCATCGGTAAAAATAATATCATAACCATTAGCGTTCGTAACATTATCTCTTAGGTCTGTATCAATCACGCTTATGAGTACAGGAAAATCTGAATTTGTACCAAAGATCTGGTTCGTATTAAGAGTAATTTGCTTGTAATACCCATAACCCGCAGGTTGAGCATACCCTGAAGCCGTAATCATCACTACCAAAGCAAACGCTACAAAAGATTGTACTATGTTTTTCTTATTACTCACTTATTTACCCCCACCTTTTCCATTATTGATAAGGTCCATTTCTAAAAGATTTATCGCATCTGCATTTAAGTATTTAAGAACGATCTGACCGGAATTCGTTGCAGATTCATTATTATCAATATCTATTCTTCCTGCATCTATTCCCCATTCAACTAAGTAGCTCTTAATTGAATTCATTCTTTGTGCCGCTTTGTTTCCATTCCCACTTAAAATTATTCTCACGTCTTGTGAGCTTCTCAAATAAGAGCCAATTCTCGAAACAACAGCCTGTAATTCGTTATCGAGAACCGTTGTATTTACTGCAAACTGTATAGAATTAGGAACTGAATAGCTTTGTGAGAAATCTCTTATAAGTAATAGATCTTCTCTTTGCTTTAGAATACTCATGAGATTGTCCATCATACCTAGAGCAATATTATTGTTAACAAGATTTATGTCATCTTTTTGCTCATAAACCTTAACTAATGAAGGTTCTGAGTATTCAAATTCAACATTACTACCTGAAACCTCATTTACAACTATTCTTTCTGAGTCAATTCCTTCTCCATATAGAATCGCTTTGATGCTATTTCCAATTTCGAATGAAGGTGCATTAACAGTTAGTGATAATCCACCATATTCACTCATCGAAAGAGCAATACGTTTCACTAAATACTCATGAACTCTGTTCAATGAATTGCCTTTCAAATTCAATGCACTTGGTACTGCGTTATGTTCAGCAATAAATACGTAATCCCAATTCTTGATACCTCTGATTCTTGAATTAATTTGTAGATCTTCAACCTGCGAAATAAATCTGATATTTCGGTTATCGACACTTAGTTCTAGTTCTACTCGTCTGTTTCTAGCCATATCAACTCGATCTTTTTCAGGTGCCGCATTTTGACTGAAGCTTAATCCTTCAAATTGTAATCTGTTGGCATCCACACCGGCGGCAACCATATAAGCTCGTACTGCTTTCGCTCTTCGTTCAGATAGCTTCAAATTGTACGCCTGAGAGCTTTTGCTATCGGTATGTCCGGTAACTTTAATGAAGTAATCTTTATCTCTATTTATGAGGAACTTAGCAACTTTATCAAGCATCTGAGCTGCAGGCTGATTGATATAGGTACTGTTATTATTGAAGTGAATATGTTTAGGAAGAACCGTTAATACCTCAAGTTTTCCGTATTCAATGCTTCTTGGCTGAATTGGTGCAACCGCTAATCCATAAGGAATTACAGCCGGAATAAACGGAAGGATTTCAACTGGAGGAGTTTCACATACTTCTTCACAGGTGAGATAATTTGTAGGGTCAATAATCGGAGTTTTCTTGAGCTTATTCGGAATTAAGTTATCAAACAATCGCTCATCAAACTTGTAGCTGAAGCCCAGATAAACGCCTCTTTGTGTATAGTTATTAGCTACTAAATCTTCATCATCATAGCCAAAGAAATTAAAGCCTGTTGCTAATCGAAGGTTTGTAGCTACCAAAAACCCAACTTCTACTCCCAATCCATAATCTTTAGTTGTAAAATCGCTGTTTGCAAGTATGCTTGCATTTATTCCTGTATCCCATTTTTCATTTATATCATAGAGCGCCCTGCCTGAAACCAATTCAAGGAAGGTAGAAGTTCTTAACTGACTGTCTGATTCTAGTGAGTATTTTGCAGCAACTCTACCCGAAAAAGTCAGGTCAGAATATGGATGATAGTTCCCGTGCGAAGAAACAATGTGAGCTGTACGGAAGAATTCAGAATCAATATTTTTATCAATCTCATGTTTAAATTCATATCTCAATAAAGCATCGAACCTGTTAGTTGCTGTACTTCTGTACGCCGCACCAACTTGAAGCCTTTCCTGAACCTTGTTCAATCCTGAACTTCCTTCTATTGTATTTACGGAAACGATATTCTTAGTTAATAATGTCCAGTCATTGTTTAGTTTTAACCCATAACCAAGGCTGTTTAAGTACGTATTTGAAGTTTCAGTGAAGCGAGCTTCTGCACGTGCTGTTGCTTTCCAGTTTGTACTTCCTGTATAATCAATAGCAGAAGTTAGCGCTGTACCGTCATTTATTGCCGCTCCTTCTACAGTAAACACTCGTTCAAATCCGAAGTTTAGCCCTAATCCTTCTGATAATCTGAATTGATTTCGCAAACCAATTGCCGCTTGTCCACTTCTCCCATCAAATGCATCATTAAGTCTATATTCACTATACACTTGACCGTTCTTCATATAATTAGCATCAATACCTACTATTGTATTATTTTTTTGTTGGTTGCTGCTTAATGTATTTACCCCATTCGCACTGGAAATGAGCTCGTGCCGTGCATACACTTTCGCAATCTTTCTAAGTCTGTAATCAGCTCCTATGGCAATTAAACGTTTATCTGCTTCGTTTAGATCTTGCTCGATCTCACCAAATGCAGAAGCCCCCACTAAGAATGGAAGATCAGCCTTAACTTTTCCTCTAATGTTAGTATTGTAGCTGGTTGTATCGAGAGTGGCACGGTAATTTTCTGAATATCTGAATCCCAATTCAGCGCTAATATTATTCCCAAACGTTTTCTCTGCTGACAACAAGCCACCAAATGTTCGGTCGCTCGTGGTATCATTTCTGGTAAATAGAAGCTCATTCTTTATTGAAGTTGATCCATTTAGTTTATATCGAGTTCTTGCTCTGGCTTCTGTTCTACCCTGGCCTAAACTTGAACCTTCATTGCTAAAGTCTTTATCAGATTTACCAACCTGAGCAAACACATCAAGTTTAGAACCTTTATGGTTTACCTGCATTCTTACAGCACTACCATTTCCTCTACTATCTGTTTCAGTGTTGGCAAATTCACCTACTAACTTAGTGTTTTTAGATAAATCAGCTACTACATTCGCTGATAATAAGGTGAGCTGATCTTCAGGATTATTATCTTGAACAGCACTTGCACCAACTGTAATACCGTCTTTAAGCTCAGTTTCTGCTTTTACTCCTCCAATTAAATAACGATCCTGATTATTTGTAACCTCGTAAGTTGCACGAATAAATACAGGATTGAAATCAATATCTATACTTGAAACCGGATTTTTGAATGTTATAACTCCTGAGAATGGATCAATTACATAATCACGGAACCGGGTAAGAGTTTCTACACTTAAAATTACATCACGTTGTTCACGATCGTAAGTAATAATTTCTATAATCTCGCTATTATCGACGATATCATTATCGGGAAGATCGTATCTGGAAATACCTTGTCCTTGAAACTCTCTAACTTTTCTACTTGAGAAAGCATTTATACCAAATGCCTGAGCTTTTACTTTGCCTTCTTCAAAATTAGCTTTTACTCCGGTTTGTGCCCTGCTGTACACCCCAAGTTGTATATCCTGATCTCTGTCCTGTGTGATAAAATCTCCATATAACGCATACGTTTTTCCTCTATCAACTCTTACATATAATCTGCTTGAAGATTGAGCATCGTACCCTTTTATCGAAGATTCACCATACACAGGGTAAAATTCATCCGGTCTAATATCTCTGAATAAACGCTCTTCTTTATCTTTTTCTGAATCAAACCCTGCAGTCAATAACGTTTTACCACTTACCTTTCCTTTAATGAAGAAGGCTAGCCTTGCATCGCCTGTAAAGCGGTTAAAGTCATAAGAAAGTTGCTTAAGCTCTCTTTCAAACCCATCGTCTTCTTTGGCAGAACTGATATTAACTTCTTCTTTGAAGCGAAGGGTTCCTTCAAGAATACCTGCAGCAATAAGGGGTCTTAGATCCGGTAAAAACTCTACTTTAACTTCTGCTGAAATAACTCCTAGATTTGCTCTTACTTTTGTTGATGTTGGCTGTGCTGTGGATATAAGCTCGAACTCTGCAACTCCACCTACTATAAAAGTCTGCGTTCCGGGTTCGCTTTCATTGTTATCTTTCACTTTCCAAGTTCCAAATTCTGTATCCAGCATAATCGGAGCTCTATCACCAACTCTGATGCCATTTTTATCAAGCACTTCAACTCGTATTAATGCGGTAGAAACACCATCAGCAGATACATTATTTCTGGGTACGGTTACTTTTAGTTTTGATGCTTTTCCGGGAGCATAAATCGCTATTTCTTCTTTACCTCGAATATTCCCAAACGGATCCACTTCTTCCAGAGTTAGTATGTTCTTACCGGCTTTAAAATCAATACTTATATATTCAAATCCTTGTAAGCCATTAGTAGGTGAGATAGAAGATTGGCCTACTTTTTCATCCCCTACTAACTCACCATTTAACGTAAGAAGGAATTTAGCACCCGATTGCCCTTTGGCCCAAATCGTTACATTATTTGTTGATAGTGTGTCATTATTCGATAGATTTAAGAATCCAAGACCTGGCTTTGCATTCAGTAATGCCTCTTCTAATAACTGAACTTTTGAATTTGTCGAGTCATCATCAAGTTCATTGACAATTTCTTTATTTACTTTTCCATCAGGAGTTGAAGCAACTTTCTTTGCTGTTGTTTTTTTCCCGTTAACTGTACCACTTGCATCCTCAAATCTCCCTCGTCCTGATTGTGAATTACTTTCATTTAAGGAGAAGCTTCTCTTTACAGATCCTGAAAGATCCTCTTGAGAAGATTTTGTCAATAATTCTCGCCGAGCTTTAATCTCTTCATTTACACCAGGTGTACATTCACAAATTGCAAAATCTGCTCTGTGAAGTTGCCCTTTTTTAACGTCAACAAATCTACTTGAAGGATCATTAGCATGTCTGTTATCTAATACCGAAAGCTTACTTCCCTCAGGTAATGAATAGCTATCAATTTTAAGAACATGTTTGTTTGGCGTAACCGCATAGAAGGTATATTTGCCTTCGCTATCTGTAACTGCATACGTACCGTTTTCCATATATAAACGAACACCGGGAACGCCAACTTCTCCTGCATCCTGCATGTTATTTTCATTACAATCCTGGAATACTTTACCGATTATATATGCATTATCATTAAATAACCCACCTCTTACTTCTACTTTTACTTTCGCTTGATTACTACTCTTTACAATAACCTCATCACTCTTTGCAATGGCAACGTTTACTCCCTTTCCTTTCTCAGAACCGGGCCCTACAAACACTCTGTAAGTTAATTTCTTGGTTGTACCCGGGTCTATGTCTCCAACGTCAAATTTTAAACTTGGCCCTCTATCGCCTTCAGGGTCTTGCAACTCTTCGCCATCTAATTTTGCAGAACCGGGTTGATATTCAAACCCAAAAGGAAGTAAATCATCGATAAACAGATTTCTAACTACGTTTATAGCTTCACTTTTTATGGTTACTGTATAGTTGATATAATCACCAATTTCTGCGACCGGTCTGTCAACTGTTTTGTCTGTGAACAGAACGCCTCTAGCTTGAGGATCAAGAGGAATATCAAAATTTGTTCCTAATGGAACTGAGCTGAAAGACCAATCTTTACCATAAGAGGCAAGAGTGTCGATTTTTCTACCACTTGGCAATAGGCCTAATGGAACCTCAGAAGAGAAATTATAGCCCTCGGGTGTTTCTACTTCTACTAAATAAGTACCTGTATCTAAGTAAGGGAAATTAAATCTGCCATCAGGTCCGGTTATGAATGTACTTGGAGCTGAAGTTGTACCATCAGATTTAAAAACTTGGGCAAGCCCACCTGCATCTCCACCATTATTTGTTCCTAATACATCAATTATACTTATTGCTGCATTACGTACAGGTTGATTAGTCTCACTATCAAAAATAACACCAAACGGATCTACAACAACCGTTGATTTAATTCTTGCCCCACCACCCCCATTGTTATTGATACCATTACAATCCAAAACAGCTTCAATTATATCATCTTCAACCGTTTCAAGAATACCATTCCCTAAAATTACATCAAACTCTACGCCACTACGAGTATTTACTCCCTCATTAATCCGATAAATTCCTGTATTAGGTCCGGTTTCAACTCCTGTAAACATCTCTTGATCATCAGTTTCAAACGAGGTAAGTGTAATTTCAACAGTTTCAATTCTTATTCTAGATTCATTGCAAGCTGCTGCTGATGCTTGTAAGAATAATTTTCTGCCAATACTCGATGTTCCGGTCTTCTTGCCAAAAGTATCATCGGTGTAATAATCTATGGTAGCACCACCTGATAATGTTGCCACTTGTTCATTCGAAGCAGAAGCGGCTACTTGCTCCCCTTCAGGATTAGTATAATGAACTTCTGCGGTATTTCTGATTTCGCCGGAAGCTCCGGGATTTACTTGTACTTCAAAAGTTGTAGTAAAAGATTCTCCAGCAGCTAACGCATCAAATATTAAACCAACTACAGCAACGGTGGCAGAATTTGAAGGTGTTTGAGTTGAAAATTCGAATTTTTCGTCCTCTTCATAATTATACACATACTGCCCCTTGGAATTACTAACGAATTGAACAAAACTTACCTGTTTAGGTATGGAATCAAGCATCACAATTTTTTCTGTACTAATTCCATCGATCGTTAATGTTCTTTTTAAGGCGTCAGTATCTCCTGTATTGGTACCTGTAATTGTGTATGTGTAATTATCACCGGATGCAAGATCTTCCGCACCATTTTGATCTTTCACCAATTCAATTTTTGTTCCTTGAAGAATATATACGGAATTTTTTCTGATTAATGATACTCCATATTCTCTCGATGTAGCTTCAACATTCATTTTTGCTGTCAATAAAGTGTCTTCTGTACTGTTTACTTTACCTGAATAGGTGAAATCAAAAGTCTCTCCCGGTGCTAGTGTTACCACTTCGGTAAGAGTATCTGAAATAAATGATTTTGACTTAACCCTACTTACCCAATCCAGACCTTCTAATTGGTATTCTGAATCAGAAGTATGATAAATTTTGATATCAAATGTAGAAGTTACATTCCCGGTATTAGATAATGAGTGATCAAAATAAACCGAATCGTTTCTGAATTTTTGGTAATTCGCTTCATTATCCAAAGCGAACATAACATTATCTTCAACTATAACTCCCACTTCATTTGAAAACGCTTCTAAGGTTTCTGTTCCACCAGAAGTTGAATAAGTGGTCACCGCTTGATTCAGAATCAATGTGCCTGTTGGTGGGGCATTTTGTGCACTTACCTCTCCCATGCCTGCTAAAAGCAGAAAAATCAGGAATGATATAAGAGAGTTAATTTTTTGCACTTTTTATTTTTAAAAGATGAATGAGGGATCAACCTCATTCACATTAATCTGGGTTATAGATTATTCTCTTTGTTAACTATTTACTTTCACCGCAAAGGTTATTTCTATCTCCTCGGTAGAATCCAACTCATCGATATCTACTTGTACAGTACCTGTAGCCCCAACTGAAGGCTGAGAAGCAATAGTGACTACCGGTGGAGTTGTTGCTCCTGCACCGGAGGTGATAGTTGTAGAAACAGCGATAAGCATTTTCGTAAATGATGGAGTATCATCAGTAACTGAAACAGTAGTTACCGGTTGAGAACCATCATTTCTAATAGTAAGCTTATAGTACAGGGTGTCGCCCGGCAACACGTTGAATGGGTTCTTAGTATAAGTACCTGCAGAACCACCATTGTTCGGTGCTTGGAATTTTTCCACTACTAAAAGACCTGCCTGAACTTCTGTAATGTCAGTATTAGAACGGCTTGTTAGATTTGGGCCACCGGAAATACCATCGCTTATTGTAATCGTAGTAGTGTTTGTTTCACCATCATCAAGACCGGCAAGACCAGTCACTTTAACGATGAATTTCACTTGGTCATTATAACCGAGATTACCAATTTCTTCCGGGAAATTATACTTGCCGGCTGAAGCTGCAGAAGTTAGAAGTGAATCATTAACATCGATTGTTCCACTTCCATTGGTATCCCAATAAACGTTAGCAGTCCAACCTACAGGTTTAGAGTTTGTTAACTCAATTTGCAAGTCTGAATTAGAACTATCATTTTCGGTTACGTTACTTAGTATTGTAAGCGTATGTATATAGTTACGAGAACCACCTGGAGCAATTTGACCCGAACCATTACTTGTTAGCTGCATATTCTGATTAGTGTTAACTGTTACACTATTGTGAATTACATCGATTGCATTTGTTGTAGATGATAATGCGCGGAAGAATATACTTTTAGCACCGGGTGCATAGCCTGCCGGAACAAATACTTCAGCAGTAATTTCTTTACCGGCACCAGCTGCAAGATTTCCGGTTTGAGAAATAATACTGTTTCCGGCATTTGGATCACGGAAAGTTACCGTCCATCCGGTTGGAAGCGTGCCTGCATTTAACAGATTTCCGGATGCAGTATCAGCCGCAAATGCAAGATCGTAAGCGTCCTGTCCGGCACTGGTATTTTTCACGAAAAGTGTAAATGATACTGTTGATCCCGGATTAGTTACTTCATTAGCCACGGAGGCACTTTCAGGGCCTCTACCTTCTCCTAATGCTCCAACACCACCGGAAGCAACATCATTTGTAAGATCAACGGTTGGTGCTAGTACAGTATTAACTCTATCTGTATGTGTTGCACTTTCGTTTGTGTCTCCAATTGAAGTTAAAGTCTTATCAACCGAAAATGGTCCGCCACTTTCACCGGAAGGAAGTTGTACCTGTAAGATTACAACAATCGTATCACCAGGTGCAACAGGTCCGGTATCTGCTATACCATCTGTACCTGTATCCTGATAAGTACTTGTAGGCTGATTGTTTGAATCTGCTTTATACAAGAAGAACTGTCTTCCGCTTGGATAATTATCCGAACCTAGCTCAATATTGTATGTATCAGTAGTTGAACCGGTGTTTACAAAGCGGTTAATAAAATTGATGTTACCACCTTGCTGTGCCGTATCAACTTCAACAATCTGATCATCAATAATCTCAATGGCATAATTTTCATTGATCGTTACAGGAGTACCGTTAACAGTATTAGTACCTGTAATGTCATCATGGGTAGTTATTACTGTGTTAGTAATTGTATTTCCCTCCTGACCTGCATCTACAGTAACCTGAAAAGAAAGAGTACCGGAAGAACCATTAGCTACATTTGCAACTACTGCACTAAGCGTATCCTGAGCACCGCCGGTAATTCTCTCGAAAGTAATTCCCGCCGGATCAGAACCAGGTGCATCGGTTAAAGCTCCACCACCACTCCAAACAGCAGAGTTAGCAACGTAAGTTAAACCTGCAGGGATTGGATCTTTTAATACAAGATTAGTAGCCGCTGCGTTACCATTCTCCGAATAGTTGATGGTGTAAGTTAATGTATTACCTACATCAGCAGTTGTTTGGCTAACACCTTTACTAACTGTAATTACAGCATCTTCATCAACTTCTGCTCTATCTGTAGCAAAGGCACTTTCGTTGTTATCAAATGCACTGGTAGCAGTAACAGTGATATCTTCGAATTGTCCGTCTTGAGCAGTAGCAGGAATATCAGCTACAATTACAACTCCATAAGAGTTATTAGCTAAACCTGCCCTATCAACACTTGGTGTTGTTGTAATTTCAGTGAAATTATCAGCAATACCATCTTTATTTGCATCAGGATATATCCTAATGTTGGTAAAATTTACAGTCCCATTACCGGCGTCAACGGCTGTAACAGCATAGCTATCAGAGCCGTTACCTGTGTTGGTAATAATGTGGCTAAATGTTACCTGGCCACCGATACTAACCTGCTTGGTTACTCCGGCTGAGATTGTAACACCTGCTACTTGCTGTACGGTAGTTACAACAGTATTTGAGGTAACGGACTGATTGTTATTTCCGTTATCCACGTACGTAGCTGTTGCTTGGTTACCTATGGAAGAAGTTGCCGGAGGTACCTGAGCAAATACACCCGAAGATGTACCAAGTACTACAGCAAAAACCATAAGCATACCAAACAGAGCTTGTACTCTGTTTCGTAGTTTATGTGATGTTTTCATTTTTTGAATCCTATTATTTTGGTTCAATTGTTTGTTTATTTGAACACTGTTTTGGTTTGTTTTTTGAATTTGTGTTTTAGATCTGATCATGATCGGACCTCAACTCTTGCGGTTAGAGTTACACTTTCTCCTGCCGCAAGAGCAGGAACGAGCCATTGTAAGCGTCTATATTCCTGAGCAGGAATGACGCGGTTTACCTGTGAGCCGTCGGGTAATGTCACCTGACGAGTCAATGGAGGTTGCCTGAAGTCATTAGCTATTGGGCTAATGCTTGCTCCACTCAACACCGGCGAGGCAGTATCTTCGAGATAGAACATCTCTAGTGGAATCGGTAATACAGGCTTAAGTTGAGAAATGTCTCCGCCTGTTCCGTTCTGGTAAGTAAGTCGATATTCGATAATATCTCCCGGCTTAACTTCAGTTACTTCAGTAGCAACCTCATTGCTGTCCGCATCAAGTGTGATTCGAAACGCCTTCAAAACCGAAGACACCTCACCACTCTGTGCGTAAGCATTTACAGATAAACCCAGAAATAAAACGAATATAAATAGGTACTTATATTTCATAAGTGTATTTATTTTTAGTTATATAGCGCATTTTCGCTACAAAAAAGATACTCTTCACTTGCCAAACACACCGTTATATAGTCTTAACGTTAATGGTGTGTCTTTCTATGATAAGATTAGAGGTTCATAATTTTAAATATGCGAGGAAAATACTCTGCCTCAAGTCTTTAGGATTTGCTACAAAATTTCAGTTCTTCAATTTAACTTTTATTAATAATGAAAATAATATATATTAAAATACACGCTATAATATGTGTAGAATTTTTGGCATTGCTGCCTTACTTTTAGCTAAAATTATTTCCATGATATCAAAAGAAGTACTTAAGAAAATCAGAAAGCTGGAAGTTCAGACAAAAGGAATTGTTAATACTTTGTTTGGAGGAGAATATCAGTCTGCTTTTAAAGGAAGAGGAATGGAATTTTCCGAAGTTAGAGCGTATAATTACGGAGATGACATACGCCAAATAGACTGGAACGTAACAGCCAGAACCGGCGATCCATATATCAAAATTTTCGAAGAAGAACGTGAGCAAACTCTTATGCTCTGTGTTGATATTTCTCCGAGTGGAGCCTTCGGTACTCTTAACCAAACTAAAATGGATCTTGCCATAGAGATTTGTGCTGTTCTTGCTTTCAGCGCTATAAAAAACAGTGATAAAGTTGGGTTAGTATTGTTTAGCGATCATATTGAAAAAGTTGTTCCTCCCAAAAAAGGAAGAACGCACGTACTTAGATTAATTCGGGAATTATATACTACTCAACCAACAGGAAAAGGTACAAGTATTGCCACTGCCCTAGCATATATAAACCGATTGCTAGACAGAAAAGCAATTGTGGTTTTAGCTTCAGATTTTCAAGACAAGAACTTTGACAAACAACTGAGAATTACCAATCAAAAGCATGACTTGGTTAGCATAATCGTGAATGATGAACATGAAGATGCATTGCCGGATCTGGGACTAATTCCATTTAGAGATTCCGAATCTGATCAGGAAATACTTATCGATACATCAAGTAAAAAAGTGCGCGACGCTTACAAAATGAAGCGGCTTAAAAATAAACAAGAGTTCGCTGATAAGCTCCTAAAAATGAAAATTGACTCGGTAGAAGTACATACAAATCAATCGTATGTACAACCCCTTATGAATTTCTTTATACGCAGAGTAAAAAGGTATTAACTATAAAGAAGCCTTTGCTAAGTTTTCTTCGTTGCCTATTTTCTGAAGTTCTTCTTTTTTAGGAGCTATTTAACCTCGTTCCGAACGTCTCGTTCGGAATGCCTTCTTTAAGGCTCCGCCTCAATAGAAGCAGCGCGTCCAAATTAGCATCACGCAGCCTGCCGGCAGAGAAGCAGAGCTCTGCGTGACGAAGGTTAAAAAGAAGCACTCGCTAAATTTTCTTCGTTGCCTATTTTCTGAAGTTCTTCTTTTTTAGGAGCTATTGCAGTTTTGTAGGTTTCAAGTTCTTCATTAGAAATTCCTTTTGACGGAGGAAGAACTAATTTAATCGGATTGACAGGATTCCCATTTTTATACACTCTATAATCCAAATGAACACCGGTTACACGTCCTGTTCTACCTACATAACCAATTACTTGGCCTTGTTTTACGGTTCTTCCCGTTTTAATTCCACTTGCAAAACCATTTAAGTGAAGATAAGCAGTTGTATAAGTTGAATTATGTCTGATCTTAACAATATTGCCACTTGCTCCACGATATTGAGATTCTATCACTTCGCCATCTCCTACAGAAATTACAGGAGTGTTAAGTGGAGCAGCGTAATCGACCCCGTAATGTGGAAGTCTTTTCTTTAAAACCGGATGGAACCGGTTATAAGAAAAATTTGAACTAATGCGTTGAGAATATTTGAATGGAGCTTTTAAGAGTGCTTTTTGTACACTATTTCCAACTCCATCGTAATATCCGTAAGCCTCTTCACTTTCATAAAAATAAGCGTCATACACTTCTCCGCGATGCTCAAACTCAGCAGCAATAATTTGTCCAATTCCATAAGGCTTGTCATCAACATAGCGTTTCTCATAAATAACTTTAAATTTATCCCCTTTATATAATCTAAAGAAATCCACTTCCCACCCGAATATCTCGCTCAAACCATTAGCAACTAAAATATTTACGCCTTGATCTACCAACGTTTCATATAGCGATGATTCAATGGTGCCGTAAGCCGTTGCTATTTCAGAACGGATCTTCTTAGCTCCAACTTTTACTTCAATTCCATCCTGCCAATCAAAAATTACATAGTCGGTAGCACTATCATGAAAAACCATTCTTAAAGGGGCACCGGTTTCTACATCATAATAGGTGTAATACTTTTGATTTTGCTTAATTCTCCGAGTGTTGAATTTTCCTTTCGACATTTGCTCAATAGTGTAAATATCTTCCGGGGTTACATCCAATGATCTCAAAATTATGTAAAGACTTTCGTTGCGCTTTACCTTCGCTTCTTTGATGACAGCTTGATTCTTAACAAAACCATAGGCATCTAAACCCGGTAATTCTTCGATTTCTGTAAAATTGTTGATTGACACAGAGTTCATAGTATCCGGGTCTTGTTCCTGAAACACAGAACAAGCCTGAAAAAGACCTAGTAATACTATTGCTAGTATAAAATATTTAACCCAAATCATGTATTAAATTTGTTTTGCAGATGATGGGTAAAAACTAATACTATTTCCGTTTATTTCATAAAAACATTGAGATGTAAATTTGATTAAACAATGCATATAAAAGCCCTTATATTCGGTTCAATATTTTATATTCTTCAAAATTAAAGCAGAAACAATTCATTAATGATCAAGTTTGATCGACCGTTGATAAAAAAACGTCTCTTATTACTTATAGTTGGCTTTTGTTTGATGTCAGGATTCGTGTCTGCACAAACAATTACGCTTAACACCCCGGCAGATTCTTTAACCGTTGGGGAAATTTTTAATTTTTCCATCACAGTTAAAAGTTCAGAATCTTTTAACAAGATTATTTTTCCTGATTCCTCCACTTTCGGAAATGATCTGGAATTCTTGTCTTTAAAGCATTTTAAGGTTAATAGTTCATCAGACAGTGCCGAATATAAGCTGCAGTTTTTTGCTGTTGAAGATATAAATATCCCTCCGCTTCCGGTCAAAATTGTAATTAATTCTGATACTAATTTAGTATTTACTGAGCCTTTTCAGTTGTTCCACAAGCAGGTATTAGCATCGGAAGAAGACCCCTTAAAACCACTAAAGCCTAATTTTGAT
>TARA_R110002073_G_scaffold120601_2_pt1 | contig 35734 bp, 48 predicted proteins | sample TARA_R110002073 | Tara Oceans TARA_R110002073 (sample SAMEA4397174) | marine metagenome | biome: Polar Biome; feature: [DCM] deep chlorophyll maximum layer (ENVO:01000326); material: water (ENVO:00002006), including particulate matter (ENVO:01000060) such as... | depth 40 m | reverse complement strand
ACCTGCCGGGTGCGGTCGTTGTTCGACCCGCCGATGGTGAAGAATGGCCCGACGGAGATGATCGCCGGCATGACGACGATGAAGAGCACGCGATGCGCTTCTCACTCGCCGGCGTTCAACTCAAATTCTCGGCGGTGATGGAGGCGCGCGGCGGACTGACAATTCCAGCGTCCGGTGCCGGCGGTGATTGGATCATCAAACTCCCTTCCGCTACCTATACCGGCGTTCCCGAAAATGAATTCTCCATGATGGAGCTTGCGCGCCATGTCGGTATCGACGTGCCGGAGGTGAAACTCGTTTCGGTGCAGGGCATCGGCGGATTGCCGGTCGGCACCGAGGAAATTGGCGGTGATGCCTTTGCAATCCGTAGGTTCGACCGTGGCGCGGACAATGCGCGCACGCACATGGAGGACTTCGCCCAGATATTCAGTGTTTTCCCTGAACGAAAATACGAGAAGGCAAACTATCGTAATCTCGCTGAAGTGATCTGGACGGAGATCGGCGCGCCAGGCGTGACCGAGTTCGTGCGCCGGCTGGTGTTCAATGCGCTGATTGGCAATGCGGACATGCACCTGAAGAACTGGTCGCTGATCTACCCCGATGGACGCACGCCGGCGCTTGCGCCTGCCTACGACTTTGTGTCGACGATCGCCTACATCGAGGATGAAAAAATGGCGCTGAACCTTGCTCCCACCAGCACCAAGAAGTTTGCCGATCTCGATCTTGAGGCCTTTCGCCGCTTTGCCAACAAGGTTGGAGCGCCGGAAAAAATCATCACGGATGCTGTGGATGAGACGCGCACCCACTTTGATGAGGCGTGGAAGAGGGAAAAAGGTGCGCTACCACTGACGAGAGGGGTCATTGCTGCGATAGAAAAACATCGAGCGAAGCTGAAGATATGAGCGAGACAGGCGGCTGGACCGATATTCCGACAAATCAACCTATGCGCTTATCGAACCAAAATTGTGCGTACTGTGGACAGGAATTTGATGCGAGCCTGCACAAGACGAAGGAGCATGTTGTTGCACGTCGGTTCGTGCCCAAGGGGAGTATGGATGGTGCATGGAATCTGATTGCGAATGCCTGTGAACCCTGCAACAGGGCGAAGGCTGATCTGGAAGATGACATTTCCGCAATTACCATGCTGCCGGATCAATATGGACGCTATGCCGTAGAAGATCCGCGGCTCAAAGAGACAGCCGAGCGTAAAGCAGCAAAATCGGGTAGCAGAAAAACTGGAAAGGCCGTCGCGAAAAGCGGTGAAACCTCGACCGTAGAGGCTTCGTCAGGTTCATTGAAGATGTCTTTTGGGTTTTCAGCGAACCCCCAAATTGACCAAAAGCGAATCTTTTCCCTCGCAAATTTTCACTGGCGAGCTTTTTTCTACATGATCACTTATAGCAAAGAAACTCAGCGGGGTGGGTGCGTCCCTGGTCAATTCATGCCAGTTGGAAATGCGAACCGCATGGACTGGGGGAACGATCAAATGCGTTGGTTCATGGGGGCCACTGACGAATGGGATCCTCGCCTAAAGCTGGTGACAGCGGATGGGTATTTCAAGAAGTCGATTAGGCGCGATCCGTCTGGGCTAGAGGTCTGGGCGTGGGCCTTGGAGTGGAACCAGAACCAACGGGTGATCGGGTTTGCAGGAAAGCGTGAATGCCTCGACGTGATGGCAGAAGATCTGCCGATGCTTCGGACGACCACGATAGCTCAATCGCCGGGACGCTTCGTTCGGTATCGTAAAGAGATCCCACTGGAACCTGAGGATGACACCCTATTTCGACTGAGCGGGGAGGGATCATGACATCGCTCTTGCTCCGTCAACCCCACTTCGGGGGTATGACCTTCGCTGCGTCCCGATGTCGTTGGGGTGGTGTCGGCTCCGAAGGAATGCCGGGTTTGTGTCTCACCAAAGGAATTGAGGTGGCGCTCATGCCAAAACCTCATCTGTGCGCCGATCATGGAGGCTGAGGATGTGATAGCAATTGACGCAAATATGCTCCGTGATCCCGATATCCAGCTCCACGGGCTACATAAGGCGGATGATGTCTACACATTCTACTATGATGAAACGAACAACGTGCGTCGGCTGCATATCCGAGAGGATGGGCTGAATGTGCCAGATATGGGTTGCTTCGCGCTTGGCGGCATCGCCTATCGAGGAGAAAAAAGAAGCCTCGATATAGACGGGCTACGGACCAAACTCGGGCTTCAGAAAACCCTAAAGGAAATCAAGTTCAAGAATCTGGCGCAGGGGACATTCCCTGAGGCGACGAAGTCCAAAAAGCTCACCATCTTTCTGGAATGGCTATGGGATCAAGAGTTGTTGGTGCATTTCTTCGTGCTGGACCCAATCTACTGGGCCGTCGTTGACATCATCGATGCGATATTGATGGAAAGTGATCAACCGCAACTTTACTCGATCCACTTAAATCTAAAAAACGACATCTACGCAATCTTGAGGCATGATCGTGATGCGACAATTGACCTCTTTCGTCGGCACTCTTTTCCGAATGTTGGCGGCAACGGGATGCAAAGCTTTGTTGCCGATTTGAGAATCATTCTTGAAGGGCGGCAGGCGTTATTGCCAGCTTTCAACTTTCAAATGCTTAAAGGGGTGCTTCAGATTGCGCAGAAGCTCGACACGCTTCCTCTGCTTGAGGACGAAATCGCCAACGTGCTGGTTGAGCGCTTCGGAGAATTCTACGGAAAGCGCGTTTGCCTCTTCAAGAATTCGAACCATATTTTTGACGCGGAAGACGAGGTAAGGAGATATTTTTCGAAATTCACATTTGTTGACGCCGGCCGGCCCCTGCAAAACTATCAGTTCGTGATTTCAGAGGACGAACCAGGGGTGCAGATTTCAGACGTGATGATTGGGTTGATTGGCAGATTCTATTCTTTCGTGAACTGTACCAATGCGCATGAATTGGGAGCGTGGTTTGTGGACGCTTCACCAGTTCAGCGCAACAATTTGGACATTTTTTCTCGGATACTAGATCGATCAATCGAGGAGAATCAGGCCTTCGCGCACTATGTGTTGAGTGCGGATGACCTGCAACGTGGCGCCATTCTCTGGAAGTAGACAAATTTGTTTTGCGAAAATTTGAGAGAAACATGTGATACCGTAGTTGATGGATTTTTATATTTGTAAAAATCGGTGTGAGGGGCGGATGTATATCAGTGAGGTAAAGATTGAGAATTTTAGGTGCTTTGGGGAGGGCGGATCGAATTTCGTGATGTCGTTGCTGCCGGGGCTGACGGCGCTGGTCGGTGAGAACGATACCGGCAAGACTGCGGTCATTGATGCGCTTCGCTTCGTTTTTGGCACGCGAGATCAAGAGTATTATCGAGTTGAGGCCACCGACTTTCATTGTCCCCCAGGAGCGCCAGAACGGCGAAGAGAGATTAGAGTCCGGTGTCGCCTAGATGGCCTCACCATCGCCGAGAAGGGCGCTTTCGCGGAGTTTCTCACTTACACGGATGTTGATGGCAAACCTGACGCTGTTTTGTTCATCCATTGGACTGCCAAGGATCGCAGTGGTGTTCGCAGCGGTCGACGCTTTATTTATTCCGAAGTGCGTGCCGGTGAAAAGGGGGATGGTCCCACCTTCGACCCGGAAGCCCGCGAGATGTTGCGGGCGACTTACCTCCGTCCGTTGCGAGATGCGGAACGCGCACTATCCGCCGGTCGGGGGTCACGGCTCTCTGAAATTCTCAAAAATACAACGGAAATCAGGGACGTCGGATCTGACTACGATTCCGAAAATACGCCGAAGCCAGATACTGACGTGCTTAGCGTACTGGGGGTGGGAGACTATACTAGCGCCCTCCTTGGAGGCCGCGAGGGCATCAGGCGCGCTCGCGAGAAGCTGAACGATCGCTATCTTAAGCCGCTTTCCTTTTTTGGCGATGATCTGCAAGGGAACATTTCGGTCGGCCGGAGCGGAGATCGTGAATCTCGTCTCCGCCAACTTCTTGAGCGCCTTGAATTGGAGCTGCTCAATACTGCCACACCAGGGGCGCCGGCGAACCGGGGCCTGGGTTCAAACAACCTGCTGTTTATGGCCTGCGAGCTGTTGCTCTTAGGGGCCGAGGGAGTGGGTCTTCCGCTGCTACTATTAGAAGAACCTGAGGCCCATCTTCACCCGCAGCGCCAGCTTCGGCTGATACAGTTCCTCAACGAGCAAGCTGCGGGTTCAAAGGATCCAGACACTCGCCCCATCCAAGTTATCCTGACAACGCATAGCCCCAACCTTGCCTCAGTGATTTCCTTGCGAAACCTTGTGCTCATTCACGGCGGTCGAGCATTTCCGCTGAGGCAGGGCGCAACCGAACTCGGCAAATCAGATTACAGGTTTCTCGAACGGTTCTTAGATGTAACCAAGGCCAATCTCTTCTTTGCGCGAGGTGTGGTTGTGGTGGAGGGCGATGCCGAAAACATCCTTCTGCCAACTCTTTCACGTTTGATTGGCCAAGATTTCGCCGCGCATGGCGTGTCGATTGTCAATGTCGGGAGTACTGGCCTTCGTCGATTTTCGAGAATTTTCCAACGTAGTGATGCCGGTGCAGATGGCACCATAGGCATTCCGGTGTCATGCCTCACTGACTTGGACGTGATGCCCGATTGTGCGCCGGAAATCGTTGGAGTCGTCAAGGCTGGGGAGGCGCATCCCGAAAAGGCCAACCGTCGCTGGCGCAAGAAAGGCGATTTCACTGCCGACGAACTCAACGCACGACGCGGTGAACTGAATGCAAAAGCGGATGGTCAGAATGTCGCGACTTTCGTGGCGGACGAATGGACGCTTGAATATGACTTGGCATTCAGTGGGTTGGCGGAGGAGGTTTGGGTCGCAGCGCAGCTGGCAAGATCTGACGACAAACTAAATGAGGGAAAGGCGAACCGATTCAAAATCGTACGTGGGGCGAAGAAATCCTTCAACGAAATGGAGATGAATTGCGGGACCCCAGAGGAAATTTGCTCTCGAGTATATGCGCTCTTCACCACTGGATCTAAGGCGTCCAAATCTATATGCGCCCAGTATCTATCCGAAATTCTGGAATGGAAGCTTCGGCGAAAACACTTCACCAGCGATGATCTAATCGGAAAATTGCCGCGCTATGTTGTTTCGGCGATAAATCATGTCTCGCCACTTGACCGAGCGGGCTCAGGCACACCGGTTGTTGAGGCAGCATTGGCCGACAATCCGGGGGGGCTATGAGGTGCTAGAGCTGCCTACAGTGAGCGATGCAGATGTGCACTGGGCATGCCAGGCTCTGCTGCTTCCGCCAACAGCGTTCTCTGGACTGGATGGTCGCGATCCACGTCTGGCCATTTTACGATCAAATGATACCCTCGACATCGAAGCATGTCCGGGAAGCGGAAAGACAACCCTACTGGTTGCTAAACTTGCGATTCTCGCTCGGCGGTGGACCGCGCGGGATCAAGGGGTTTGCGTTCTTTCACATACGAATGCAGCGAGACGCGAGATCGAGAAGCGGCTGGGTGCGACGTCCGAGGGACAACGGTTACTCTCCTATCCGCATTTTGTCGGGACCATCCACGGTTTTGTGAACGAGTATTTGGCACTCCCGTGGCTTCGGTCGCAAGGATTCAAGATCGACATAGTTGACGATGAATTGTGCTTGAATTGGAGATGGAGCCAGCTCAGCCATCAGAACCGAGCGGCGCTTGAAAAGCGGCGACATGGCATTCAACGCTTAAGATATCAGGATTCTGAATTGAGTCTTGGTACGATAAGTTGGGGCAAGAACGGCGTTCTTGGCCAAGATACGCCGATCTACAGTAGCATGCAGTTGGCATGCCTTAAGTCCCTTGAGCAGGGGTTGTTTTGCCACGATGAAATGTTTGTTTGGGCACGAGATCTGCTCGACAAGAAACCAGGAACAGAAGCTCATCTACGGTCGCGTTTCCCGCTTCTTTTCGTCGATGAGGTCCAAGACAACAGCGAGGACCAATCTTCCTTGCTGAGCCGGATATTTATCGAGGGCGAGCAACCGGTCATCAGGCAGCGGTTTGGTGACCTTAATCAAGCTATTTATGGGTATGCTGGCGGGAGTGGGGCACAGAGCGATCCCTTTCCTAATCCGGCGATTAGGCGAGATATTCCAAATAGTTTCCGCTTTGGACAGAGTATAGCTTCTCTTGCCAACCCAGTGGCGGTTGAACCGCAAGGGTTAGTAGGACAGGGGGGACTCGGCCCGACTGGTTCGCCAGAATTAGCAGGCAGGCACGCGATCTTCCTTTTGGACGACGACACCGTTGAACATGTCCTGCCGTCCTTCGCCCGATACCTTCGTGAGGAGCTTTCTCCGCCGGAACTAGTGGAGGGTGACTTTACCGCCGTCGGGGGTGTTCATCGCCACGAAGACCCAACAAAGGTCCCTCATATCATTGGGCACTATTGGCCCTCATATGATCCAGGTGTCAGCGGCGCGGACCCTCAACCCCGCACCCTTATTCAATACCTATATGCCGGACGCCGTTTTGCAGCGTTGTCAGGTGAAGCCTTCGAGGCAGTCGAAAAATTTGCGCAGGGAGTTTTGAGGCTAGCTCACCTCGCCGACCCCGGTGGCAGTATCGGGTCCAGAAAGCGAAAACATCGCCACATTCTTGAGCTATTATGTAGCTCTGAAGACGCGGTGGGACTGTACCAAGAGTTAGTTCAGTCGCTGGTTATCTCCAATCGACCTGTTCTTAGAGCGGACTGGGAAGGTGATCTCCGGCAAAAATTCAGGGAAATCGTGAGTGCACTGACCGGCGAAGATGCGCTGTCGTCGCGGGCTCAAGAATTCCTTGAATGGAAGGAGGTTCATGAGGATGTTCGCGTCGCGGAGGATCACGACAACATTTATAGAAGTTCAACTGAGGGTAGCCCAATCCGGATTCGTGTTGGCTCGGTTCATTCGGTAAAAGGTGAGACGCACACTGCGACACTGGTGCTGGATACGTTCTATCACGCTCATCACCTAAACGCCTTGAAGGCATGGCTTCAAGGCAGCAAGTCCGGGGGACGCACCGAGAACGACAGAACGGTCGGCAGAATGAAGCTTCACTATGTCGCAATGACCCGGCCAGCGCGGCTGCTCTGTCTTGCGATGCGATCCGACGCTTTCAAACCAGCGGAAGTTGCGACCTTGATCGCCCAAGGCTGGCGGGTGGGTACTGTGGGGGCGGATCAAACGAACTGGCACTGACGTGAGCATCGCGAGGAAAACTTGTTGTCTCTCAGTTTGTCCGGCGAGGGGGTATGCTGGGATCGGTGCTTAACCGCTGGAGATCTAGCACAATTGAGAGGATCGAGCGCACCGCCTGCTTGGCCGATCTACCTAGCGAGTGAAGGGTTTGGGTGACATCCTAGGACCATCCCTTGAGGCGGCCACGCGCCTCTGCGCGCTGATCTACCCCAACGGCATCGTGCTCATAACTCTCGGCGACATCAAACAGAATGCGTGCTGTGGATGGCCATAGGTCCGCAAGCGCCTCTGCCCAGGCACGATATTTCTCCGCGAGCTGTCGCTCTTGGTCTCCGCCTTCGTTGGGCATCCGACTGTGGATGCCACGTGAGTTGCGGATGCCAATATACATCCCTTCACCAACAGGTTCGTTGCCAATTTCTTCAATCGCTTCGCGGACGGCTTCGCACGGCCAAAGTCCGTCTTCGCCATTAGGCGAACGAGAAAACAATTCTCCAAGCTGATAGTCGCACCTGCCCGCACGTGCGACATCTGCTGCCCTCCGACGTACCTCTTCCACCCAACCAAGCAGCGCCTCAATGCGTTTGTCATTATCGCCTAACTCCAAGCCGGGGATGTCCCTAAGTTGGCGTAGAACGGTGCGAGCCGCTCTTGCGATATTCTGGATCGCCTCACCATCTTTGATTCTGTACCGCTCTGGGTCGTCATTATTGTCAGATCGCTTGTAGGTGTAGATCAACGCCTCAACAAACATTTGTGGACTTTTCGCGATTTCACGCGCCAGATTCGGCAGTCTATATTCGGTATGATTGAGTGCTTCTACGTAGAGAAATTCGAGTTGGGCACGTTGACTTGAGAGTATGTCGCTTCGTTTCTCCAGCTCCTCAAATGCGCTGACAAAATCGTGCCCGTCAAATCGGTAGTTCTCGGCCTGGTCGGCTGGGATCGTCGCCATGTCCCGCAAGATTTGTTCTATCTGAGCGGTCTCAAGTTTCTCAAGTTGATGGCTGGACAGTGCAAACGCCGCGCGTGCACGACGAGCAATCAGCAGCGCATCGACACCCCGACGCAACTCATCATCGGAAAGAGGACACCACACAGGATGAACCTCTCTCCAATACCGTGTTTCAAATTCTCCGCCGAGTGAAGCGGCAAAATCCCATGCCACCGGACTGAACGGAAGTCGCTGGAGAACAACATGACGTTCTTCAACGGGTAGCGTTGGCACGCACGCCTCCAGAATTGGAGAAAGGCGCTCCTCAAAATGGGCACCCGTCAAGACTCCAGAAATTAGCCCGTCAGCTAGGCGGGGGTCGGTCGCTCTGCGACTGAGGAAATCGACAACGAGTCGGGCGCATGCTTCGGGCTGCTCAACAATGGATTCAAGGGAAACGCCCGCAATATAGGCCCCTTCTCCCCCCTCAACCAGGCGCCAGATGCCATCAAGGCCCTGAGTCTCTAGCACTTCAGTGACAGCGGCCCTTCGGGCTTCTGCAATCCGATTGTCACGCTCGTTCCAATCCACGTTGTCGTCCGCTTGCTCATCTGCGGAGAAATCCACCCACCGCTTTTCGAAAAGCCAGCGGTGGCGCTCAACCAGGTCGGTGGGGTGCAATAAGTCCATGATTTGGGTGGCCCGCTCTTGGGATGCCCCCCCTTTGCTCCGACGTTTGCCGCGTCGAGTGAAGCAGGCTTGCCTGATCGTTTCCCGCAGTTGAGCTTTCTGCCTGTCGTCACTGGTTTCACGCTCCCAAGATTCAATAGCGTTCCACACGTGTGAGTGGAGCGCTTCCTCTACGCCAGCGAGGTTGTGCACGAGATCACTCAGAGTCTTCGCATCATGCCGCGTCCACTGGACGCACTTATTGAAGGCGTAAAGAGAGAACTCATTTGCTTCGGATGGTTCAGCCCAACCTCCCGCGCCCGCTGCGTCGGGCCGCCAATAAGGGCGGTGCGACGGCGACGCGAAGCGATTTCCAGGGTTGAACTGATCGATGCAGAGTTCCCATCCGACCAAAGGAAATTTCTCAACGAGAGCATCAAGGGCCCGCTTTCGTTGATCGAGCGGGGCAGCCGTTTGAGGCATCCAGGATCGGAAGATTGATTGCAGAGATTCAATGGGCTTGTTGGCCCAATTGTCATCGAGGGGAACTTCGGACAGGCGACCAAGAATTTGGACAACGCGAATCAATCTGGAGGGGTCCCATGCCAAGTTTTCCAGCGCCCAAAGCAACCCGGTTCGTGGGCAATGGCCAAATACGCCGCTCTCAGCTGGTCGCATTAGCGATAGAAGAGCTCTATCGCCGTTCTTCAAGTCATCTTGAACAATATCCAAAAATGCATCCGGCGCTGCCTCTGCATAATAGGGCAGGTCATCCTTCTGAGATTCAAGAATCTCAGGGGTCAACGGCGACAACAGCGTGCGGACCAGATTGTCAACGCGGTACTTGAGGCTGAAGCCAAGCGAGTTCCTCAGGAGCTCATCGCCGTGGACTGATAGGATGCACAGCGTTTCGCAGATGGATTCCCTCAAAATACTAGAGTGCTTTCGGACATTTCCGTACACCCCGGCCGCCCATCGCTGTTCTTCTGGGAGATCAATAGCTGGGTCCCGTTCGGACAATACGAGCTGCGCAGCATCGAGCAGACGATCAAAATCCTGCTCTTGGAGCATGTGTGCGGTCGCAAAAAGTGCATCGATCTTTGAGACTGTGCCCCTGAGCCCAGCCACCTTCCATACCGGGGTTGAGTTAAGCTGTGTCAGCGTAGAGATGCGCTCTTCGATTTTGGCGTAGTCATCGACGCCGGCGATCAACTTGAGAATTTCCTTGTCTGCTTGAAAGCCGGTATTCCAGTTTCCTGCCATCCAAAGTGGGCATAGGCATCGTGCGACCTCTTGGTCGCGCGCCCATTCCGGAATCTGAATTTCTGGAATCGTGGACAAAGCCCGACGCAAGATGGTCGGCGATCCACCGGATTTGCGCCAAAGCGTGTTGGCGTCATCGTGCGAAATGCCCATCGTTTCGAGGGCTTTTTCGAGTTGAGAAAAGCGTAGAATGTTGAGATCGACGTCAAGTTGCTCTCGACCAATCCCTGTTTTTGGACGGATGATAATGGTGTGCGCGTGGTGGGAAAGGTCTCCGAGCGACCGCTCTGTGTCACCGTTCTCAATCACGGGAATAAAGCCTGCGGATGGCGTTGCCAATTTCCTGAGAATTTCTGGCTTGCCGATTACGATTGGGCGATCACTGAAGCCCTGCAATTCCTGCTGATCCGCATTAAACAGGCAATAGAGGAAGGCGAGTGCCTCCTCCTTCGAATCTGCGGAAATCAGGTAGGGGTTCTCAGGTGGCTTTCGAAGCCACGTGATGAAAGTCTGTACATATTGAGCAACCGCGTCTGCGAACAAAGCCGGTGTCAGAGTTGGGACGCACACGCTGCTCCACAAATGCCAGTGCTCATCCAGGGATGCTGCGCCATCGAGAGCCTTGTTGAGCTGCTCGGCAAGCCATGTTTGAACTGGGGCAGATTGCTCGATCGCTTGTTCTAGGTCACTCGCGTCAAAGGCAATAACATCCTTCCAATCACCGGCTTCCTGTTTCTTGCGAACCCATTCGGATTTGCCTGTCCAGTTTCGTGGAGTGACAACGACGTAAGTTGTGTCGTGCCTTCTCTTGATCGGCAGTGTCAGGCGCTTGTTGTAGTCCTTGTTCGCCTTCTTTTCTGGATCGGCATTGCAGCCGAATTCCCATAGTGAAGCACCACTTGGCACCCACGGGGAAGGGGTGGATGCTTCGATTGTGCCGTCTGCACCAGGGCGTTGAGCGTTGTCATATCCGGGAAAGTTGATGTGCGTGATCAGAGCCTCGCTCGACAACGCAAGTTTGCGGAGAAGGACAGGTAAAAGAGTCCTTGCCTCAATTTCGTCCGCCCAGCGCTCGAGATCGGTCGCGGTAATTTTTGCGACAGTCGGAACATGTCGACGAACCTTCAGATCGGGTGCGGGCAAATCTGACAGGCCTGTTTCTTCAGGATGCCAATTCAACAGATCATTTGCCTTCACGCCGAACGCTCGCGCCAATTTGTTCGCCATCTCGGGGGAAAGCGCTGCTTTGCCGTTCAGAAGGTTCGAGAGTGCAGGCCTGCTCACACCCAACAGCGAGGCGGCTTTCGTTACTGTCATCCCTTCAGGCATGACTTCCGCTCGAATATATTGGCCGACATGCTCAATGGGTTGGGGGTTCATGGTTCTCGCATCATTTGTTGTTTCGATAGACGAAGTGTAAAGTGTCACGTTACAATATTCAAGAAATTTTGAACATTCACTTGAGGGTGCATCTATCCAGATGAAACATCATGCCTTGGTTCCTTGTGCACGAATGTGCACGACCCACTGGGCCCTCCAAAGGGCTGCTTGCGACCCAATTTGCGGATCACACCAAAGCCGGGTGCACAAAGCGTCCCCATCGAGGGACATTTTGCGTTAAATGGTATTTTATCAATGTGTTAATCTCAGGAGTGGAGAATTCTAGGTCTGACGAATGTGCGCGCACGCACAACCCGTTCGGTCGGAGAAATTCATCATTTTGGACACAAAATTGTACACATTCCAAAGTTCAGCTTCGAATAACAGAATAAAAACAATATATTAGGTTTACATGTATACGACTTAAAATCTGTCGATTGAAAGATCGTGCCGGTTCGAGTCCGGCCGCCCGCACCAGCGAAATGACGCTATTGATTTGAAATATAACACTAAACGCATTATTTCTGATCCCGCTGTGACGGTTTCGGTTGAAACTCCCCTACAATTCCCCCTACAACGGCCCCTACAATTGACCAGCTGGGGGCATCGTGAAGGGACCGGATCGCTATCTGAAAGCCCGCTCTGGCCGGTTCTACTATTGCCGCCGCGTGCCGACCCGGTTTGCCCATCTCGACACGCGCGGTGTGATCGAGGAAACCCTCGGCACCGATAGCCTGGAAAATGCCCGGCGAATCCGAGACGCCCTGGCCGAAGCCGACGAGGCACACTGGCGCACACTGGTCATTGATGGCGGCGGCGACCCGGTGCAGGCGCGCTATGACGCCGCCAAGGCCCGTGCGAAGGCTCTTGGCGTCTCCTACCGCTCACTCCCCGAACTGATCAAAGATGCGCCTGTAGGCGATCTGGTGGCCCGTATGAAGCCGTTGCACGGCAAGACGGGCGCTGACCTCAAACGCACCGCCGACGCCGTGCTGGGCGGCGCTCCTGAGCCTGTGCTGACCGTCACCAAGGCGCTCGACGAGTTCCTGGCGAAGATTGCGCCGGGCGAGCTGGCCGGCAAAAGCCCGAAACAGATTGAAGACTACAAGAAAGTGAAGCACCGCGCCGTCAACAATTTCGTCGCGCGCCACGGCAACAAGCCGTTCTGGTCAATCTCCCGCGATGATGCGCTGGTCTTCTATGACTGGTGGCAGGCGCGCGTGGATGACGGGATGTCGGGCAATTCCGGCAATCGTGATGTGGGCAATATGCGGCGCCTGTGGCGCGATCTGGCCAAGCGATCGGGTCGCCGCGATCTGCACAACCCGTTCGACGGGCTCAGCTTCAAAGACCCAAAGCGTCTGCGCAATACTCCGCCACCCTTTCCGACGGCATGGATATGCGACAAGCTTCTGCGGGTCGAAGCCTATGGCTCGATCCCTGGCCATCCGCGCGCCTTCCTGCGCGATGCCGCGGCGATATTCCTGACCGTGATTGAAACGGGGTGCCGCCCATCGGAGATATGTAATCTCACGCCCGAGCGGATCATGCTGGATGCGGATGTGCCGCATCTGGTGATTGGCTTCGATGCTCACCGCCAGATCAAGACAGAATCGAGCGCCCGCGTGGTGCCTCTGGTGGGTATCGCCCTGGAGGCCATGAAGCGAAACCCCAAGGGCTTCGCCCGCTATCGCGACCGAGAAACCACCTTTTCCAACACGATGATGAAACACCTGCGTGCGCGCGGCCTGCTTCCGTCTGACAAGCACGTGGTCTATTCGGCCCGGCATGCCTTTGAGGATAGGATGAAAGAGGCGGGCGTCGACGTGGAGATGCGCAAGCTCTTGATGGGTCATTCTATCGACCGGCCGGAGTATGGGATTGGCGGGTCGCTCGACCTGCGCCTTACGCTGCTCGAGAGGATCGTGCTGCCGTTTGATCCGGCTTTGCTGGATTACCTAAACGGCCCAGCCTGATCGCGACGCGGTCCTCGACGGTTTCGGTTTCACGCAAGGCGGCCAGCTCGGTCTCGATGCGTTCAAACAGCGGCATATATTGCGCCTCGCCCATGTCGATGAGCTGGGCCAGCGCGTCCAGGCACGCGTCCAGATCGGCCAACGTGACGGCGGTACTCGGTTGAGCATCGGCATCGTGGTGGTCCGTCGCGGGCATCTTGGCCAGTATGTCGGCGCGGGTGGCCAAGGGTCAGCGCGTCCCCTGATCGAACGTCAGATAATGCCGGGCCGTGTAAACCACGTCCTCGTCGAAATCTTGGCGAAGCATCCAGTCCAGGTAATCGCGCGGCACCTGGGCAAGCGGAACCCCGACGTGCTTTCCGAAGCCGAACGAGCGGAGCAGAATTGGGCGCCGGCTGATCTCGATCATTTCCGCGACCGTCTTCTCGAACAGAAGCCGCTCGAAGAGGCGCCCGGTCGTCCACGCGTCGAACAGGGCGCGGTGGGCGAGGCTTCCGATCCATTCCGGCAGCGGGGCCAGGTCGAGCCAATATCGCAGCACCTGGTTGCCGTATGCCGGCGCGTCGGGGAAGCATTCATAGGCGACCTTGTAGGTGCAGACCCAGTGCGCCTTGATCTTGAGCATCCGCATATCGAAGGCGGCATTGTGGGCGGCGTAGATCGGTGCGCCCTCGAACTGCGTGATCGCATCTTCGAACGCCGGGGCTTCAGCCACCATGTCATCTGTGATGTGGTGAACCGCTGATGCCGTGGCGGGGATATGAATTGTCGGCTTCACGAAGGTCTGCTTCGCGTTGCCGAGTTCGTTCTCGGAGCCAGTCCAGTCGACAGAGCCGATCTCGACGACCTGGGCGTCGTCTTCGATCCCGGTCGATTCTGTGTCGATAACGCGGACCAATTTGGGGAGTTCGGCCATGTCATATTGCTCCTGGGTGTGCGTTGATCGGGCAGCCACATTGCCTGCAGAGGCCGGGGCGCTGGCTCTGATTTATTTGAACGGTGGTCTTCGGGACCTCGGACGGCGCTACAGCCTGCATGGCTAGGTAGAGGTCGCGGAGATATTCGCTGGTGGTCTGATAATTGCCGGTGCGGGCCATGAACGCCTCGCCTTCCGCAATCATCTCTTCCGTTGGTTCACTCATAGTCTGCGTCCTTGTGTTGGGCGTACAGGGCTTCACGTTTCTTCGCGGCTTCCCATTCGCGGATCAGGGCGCGCTCGCGTCCGTTGGTCGGCTCACGGCGGCGAGGCAGCGGATAGTCATCTGGCACAGCAAGGGGGTCGGGTGCCGCGTCCAGCTTCGGTGCGCGCTTCGTCAGCGGTTCTGGTTCCGGGCGCATATCCCAATCACCCGAAAGCCCCCGACGAGTGGAGCCTCCACCCATCGCGGCTACGGCAGCCATCGCAAGCGCCGCGCGCATCATTGAATTACTCATCCTCACCTCCCTGAGAGCGGAGCCAGCGGGAAAGGTTTTCCCAACCCGCGCAGAATAAGTTCATGCCGTCATCGGTCAGATAACCGTCGCCGCGCGTTTGATACTGAAATGAAGCCGTCTCGCCTAAAGCTTGCGCCTTCATCGCCAGCCGTTCCATCAGCGCCTTTTCAACCTCGGCCTCTGTGCGGGGTTTGATCGCGAGGGCGCGGTGGAGAGCAAGGGCGACGTCTGGAGTTTGGTCTTCCTCGCCACCGTCATGGAGTAGTCCGGCAAAGTGCTCCATCACGTCCCGCGCCGCCTTCACCAGCTCATCCGGTGCAGGATTGGCATGTACTCGTTCACGGGCCAGAGCGTCGGCAAGCTGGACGGAGAGCCACCGGATGCGCTCTTTCGCTGCCGTGGTGTAGTGGATCAGTTCAAGGTCGAGCCGGTCCACCAGGAACACAGCGTTCGCCAGCGCGAAGTCACTCAGGTCAGAATACGGCAGATCGTTTCGCACGATGCCGCGCTGACGCTCTACCAGCTCATTGATCTCGTCGCTTCCGCTGCCCGCTACCCAATCCGGCACGGGATGGCTGGTAGCCTCTGCGATTGTATCAGTCATGGTTTCCTCCCGGTGCCGGCAGAAGCGCTGGCATATCGCCTGTCAGATAGGCGCTCTCGATCTGTGGTCTTGCCCAGGCACCAAACGTCTCGCCGCTCGGCAGGACGATGTGCGCCATGAATTCATCATCGAAAACTGTGATGCCGGACTCTGCGGCTTCCAGCTTGGCCTTGATAAACAGCGACAGGGCGCGCCACCGTTGGCGGCAGGCCTGTTCCCACGCAGCAAGCGCGGCCTCTGGGCTGCGCTGCTGGTTTTGGGACGGCGTGTGAGTGAATTCCCGCAGGCTTTTATCCGGCATTGGCAGGACGAACTTGATCTGTCGCCCCTTCATCCGAAACCCGACCAGAGCGCGATCGCCATCCCAGCCGTAGATGAACTGATCTGCACCGTAGCGTTCGAGCGTCGTCTCGATCTCCTGACGGGATTTCGCCGAGCTGACGCTGGTGTCCTTGGCGTAGCGGGTCATGTGCCGCTCTCCGTCTCCGGCATGATCAGGCCGAACCTGTCCTCGAGCGATCCGCCGGCGGCGAGGTGTTCGTCGACATAGATGCGAGCGGATTCAGCGGTGAAGTGGACGGCATCATCATCGATATACCGGTAGAAGGAATCCGGCTCGGCGAGCATGTCAGCCCAGGTCGGCGTGCATTCTTCGCAAAGAATGATTCCGCCTTCGGTGTCGTAGGAGTGAGGGTCGTCCTCAAATACCAGCGTCAGGCACCCCTCGCACGATCCTACCGTGTCCGGCAGGCCATCCCCGATTTCATCGAGAAGGTTTTGGGCGGATTTGAGCGCGGCCCATTCTGGCGTAGCCGACAGAGCATTTTCCGCGGCGTTCGCCACGCGCTGTTGAGCCTGATAATCGGCCTTGGTGTAGGTTTGTTCGGTCATGCCGTTCCTCCATTTTCACCGGCCATTCCAGCCGACTGGATTGATTGCCCAGTGCGGGCGCTATCTTTGATGATCCCGGCCAGCTCGTCGGCCTCAGCCGGTGACAGAAGCGTGGCGGTGATCGGTTCACCGTTCCCGTCTGTGAGCACGAGCATCGTCTGGCCGGTTTCGTGGTCCAGACCGGCGCGGGCGTTCGAGGCGTAGGTGATTGGCGAGGTCATGCTGCGCTCCACAATCCGCGGCCATGCCGCTCGAAATCTCCGAGCTGGAGCTGCTGCCGGATCTTCGCCGGATAGTTGCGGTTCCCTCTCGCCTTCGGGTGGCGGGCGAAGGCCCGGTAGATATCGGCCAAGGCGACCGGCCCGCGTTGCGCGGCCATCCACTCGGCCAGAGCCTCGCGCCACGTCTCGCGGCGCAGTGCGATCGCGAAAATTCGGGGCAGGGTGATGGGCACGAACTGGCCGGGGATTCCGCAGGCGGACAGCATGTCCGCATCGCCGGGCCCGTATGCGCACAGGACACTCGGCGCACCGGCATTCTTCCCCGCGCGCCGACCGTCTGGCAGGTGGAAATTCAGGCGCCCGCGAAGGAATAGAACCGCGCTGGCCTGATCCCACACATGATCGAAAAATGCGTTGGTTTCCGTGCGGGCGAAGATCAACGCCGTGCCGGTGCCGTGCGCGGCGATCCGCGCCAGCCAGACCCCGATAACGCCACTCGAGTAGGGCGGGTTCATCCAGATTCGCCCGACCCATTCCTGGGTCAGCCCGTTGTCTTCAACCGTCAGCATACGCTTTGCGGTTGGCCAAGGCATCGCCATCGACGCGCAAGGGTCCAGATCGAAGCTCTCAGCGCCGCCCAGCGCCTCAATGATGTGCGGCGGGGTGAGCCAATCTTCGGTGCGTGGCCGGGCGCTGTGGTGGCCGCCCATGCTGGAAAAGACGCGATCAACCATGGGCGGCCACCGGTAGGAGCGAGGGCTGAACGGCGTGTTTCGCAATGGCCGCTGCAGCGTGTTCAGCAGCGCCGTGTTCGCCGCACCCGCCCAGGATCGGGAAAAGTTCGTGAGACGTGCAAAGCCGGAGTGTGCCGAGTTCATCGGCGACGATGTGGTGCCCGGTGCTGACCGCGCCAATCACGACGCAATAGATTGTTTGATGGTAGAAGCCGCGCGAGATCGACGTGCGCCACCAGCGATAGCCCAACGCGTGACCGTCATCGACCTTCGTGTCGATCTCAAAGCCGCTGGCGCGAAAGATGATCCGGGTCATGCGTCACCGCCAGCCGGATCCACCGGCCAGTTGTGATGCGCCACACCGTCGAGCAGGTGGCCGGCGGCGCGCTTGCCGACGCGGAATGAGCAATGCCCCTCTGGCCATTCGTGCTGTTTGGCTTCGCAGATCAGGCCATAGTCGAGGTCGTTGCCGTGCTCCGCATAGCCCGGCGACCACTCCCCCCACTGTTTCAGAAAATATGGCACACCCGCCGCCGCGCACTGATCGCGTAAGGAGCGTGCCCAGTCGGGATGCATGGGCCGGGCAGACTTGCCGGACTCGCCGCCGGTGATCACCCAATCGATCCACGGATGCATGTTTCCGTCGTGACGGCACCAGCCCCGTCCAGCGCGCTCGCGAATGACCCGCCGTGTGAGTCCGCATGTCTCGGTGACGCGCTCCGCTTCCCGATAGATCGGCAGGGCTTTCGAACGGCCCAGATCCACCGGCCCCAAAAGAGGTTCGGCAGAAATGAAGCGTTTCGCGGCGGGCGTTTCCAGCAAGGCCGGGATGCGCGCATCGGCGCTGGCCTGGTCTTCAACGCTGGTGCCGAGCCACACATTGGCGAGGGGCCAGGCCGTCTCGCCAGCGGTTTCATAGGCCAGCGGAATCGAAACGGTTTCGCTGGCATCGCCGAGCCTGCACCATCGCTTATGCTCGTCGATCAGGAGCGAGACATAATCCCGCATCAACTCCGGCCGTTTCGTCAGGATCAGGAAGCGATGCTGCGGCGCCAGCGCCATCACGGCAAACACCTGGTCGATCCATTCGTCCGGCACGCCCTCGGCAAACAGATCGCCCATCGAGTTGACGAAATAGCAGCGCGGCGCTTTGGCGCGCAGCGGCGCGGTCAGGGTCTTCTCCGGAGCCCGTGCCATCTTGCCGGTCCAGACGGGAACGCCCTTCACCTTGCGGGTGGTGCCGGCATAGTGGCCGGCCCCATGGGTCATCGCGTCGATGCGCGAGGCTTGCTTCATCGCATAGCAATGGGTGCAACCTTTCGAGACGATATTGCAGCCGACGACGGGGTTCCAGCTCTCGCCCTTGAAGCCCTCGGGATGCGTCCATTCGATTGAGGTCTTGCTCATGATTTCACCTGATCGATATTGCGCTTGATGACGGAAAAGGCGGTGACGGAGACCCAAGGGTTGGTGTCCCAGCCGAAGCCGCGCGCCTCGTTGATCGAGTCCCAAAGCTTGCGAAAGGCATTGCGCGGATCCGCTTCCCATTCGTGCCAGGGCCAGCCGAGATTATCGGTGCCGGGATCGCCGTCGCGGTCCGGAATGCCGTATTTGACGAGCTTGCCGTCCTTCGTGCGGCCGGCAAGCCCTTCGGCTTTTGCGTCGGTTTCGCTGATGTCCTGGATGCGCTGCACGCCGACGGCGGTGACGATCAAGGTGAGGCGCGACAGGCAGCGTGGCATGTGCATGCCCTGCCGGAATCGGCCCCACTCGGCGAAGCGCTCCTGATCGCCTTCGCGGATACCGCGCTCGACGGCGTCGGCCTCATAGCGCGCGACGAGGCGGTCCCGGTATCCCGCCGCGCTCACAACAAGCGCGCTCGGGCTCATATGCTCGGCGAGATCCAGCGCGCGCCATGCTTCGCGGACATAGAGTCGGTCTCGGTAGGTGAACTTGAGCTTCATGGGGCCGGGCGCGCCACAGGGCAGCCGGTCGCGAGAGTTGTCGTCATACCAGACGGAGCCGATGCCGGTCGGATTGTTCGGAATCGGGTTGGCCAGCACCCGGCGCGTCTGACTTTTCCGGCCATCGAGCAGAGCGCGCACCATGGCGGGGGAGAACAAGATCGGTTTGTCGCTCATGACGATCTATCCGGCTGGTGCCGCAGGGCGGCGATGAGCAGGATCAGCACGGCCATCCACAGCGGGGATGCGGCGAGGGTCCATGCGATGAGGTCGGCGATGCTCATGACGCGGTCCTTTCTTCGGTTTCGCTGGGGCGAGTTTTGCCGGCCGCGCCGATGGCATCGAGGCGGCGACCGACGGTGAGGGCGGCGGCGGCCTGTTCGGCCTTGGTCATGTGGATCCATGCTTCGCCGCGACGGAAGGCCTGGTAGAGCTCGGCGACGGTGCCGGCATCGGATGCCTCGGCCACCATCGCCTCGAGTGTTTTGCCGGCGCGCTTTACGGCGCGATCAATTTGGCGCGCCTCTTCTTTGGCGGTGAGAGCGCGGGCCTTGATGGTGAAGCCACCATCGGTGGAGCGGTCATCTTCGCGGGGCCATCCTGCCAGCTTGATCAGTTCGCCGGGACGCACGCCTTCGGGGCAGACGACATAGCCGCTGAGAACCGGCACCAGGGGATTGGGCGAGACATTGCGATAGAGCCAGCCATGGCTGCGCGGGGGGCGATTATCGATCATGCCAGCGCCAATTCAAGCAGGGCCCAGGCAGTGCCTGCCAGACCGGCAAGGATAATCAGCACAATGGCCAGCACGCTCGAGGCGAAGGGTGTGAGCACGGGTCCGGATCGGTGAAACAGGCTACGCATGGGCTTGGCCTCCTGTGATGAGATGAAAGCGGGGCGTCCAGCGCGGGCGGATGACCACGCCGCCGCCGGTGACGGATTGCAGGGGGCGCGGCGGGCCGCCCCGGCTGGCACTGTCGGTGATGAGGGCGACCAGGCGCTCGAGCTTGACGACATGGCCATCAAGATCTGCGAGCGCCTGGGCGAGCTCACCGGGCTGGGGGGTGACTGGTTTTGTCATAGCGCTGGGGTCTCCGCTTCGTTCAGAGCCGCGATCAGATCGTCGGCGGTGGAGACGCAAAGGTCGATCAGGGCTTGGCCTGATCCGCGGGGCCGCGGGTTGGGGTTGGCCATCATTCCGGCTAATGCCTGGCCGGCGAAATATGCGCGCAGGTTGACCGCCGGGCATAACCGCTCGCTCTGCCGGGACGCGTCCCACTCCCCGTCTTCTGGCATCCGCATTGTAATTTTGATCTGGTTGCAGCGATCGGCCATCAAACCGCACCTCCGAGCACGGTCATGCCCAGTGGCAGGGCGAGAAGGCTTAGCGCGGCGAGGGCCTGGATGATGGCTGGCGGCTCGGCTTGGTCTTCGCTCTCATGGCGCTGGGGCGGGATGAAAATCGGGCGCAGGCTTTCGGGAAACATCCCGTCCTGGGCGTCGAATTCGCTGATGTCGCCGGGCCCGTCCTGATGGGTTTCTGGTCGCATGGTGTCCTCCGTTGATGGAGGAGTAATGCGTTTTCAATTGATTTTGTCAATGGAAAACGCATTGATGCGATGAAATGAGTTCGGCCATCGGCCCACCATTCGCGCATTTCCGCCATTGCTCCACTTGTGCGGGCATGTAGATTGACAGCATCGATGATGATGGAGGTGGCGATGGACGGGGTGCTGGTTTTGATCGTGCTATTGGCGGTCTATTTCCTGCCGGCTGTGGTCGCGGCCTTCCGTCGGCACCACAATGGCGGGGCGATTTTATTGACCAATCTTCTCCTGGGATGGACCGGGCTGGGGTGGATCATAGCGCTGGTGTGGTCGGTTACGGCCACGCGCCCTGCCGATGGCGAATTCCGATCCGGTCAGCGCCCGAGCGAGCTGTTGGGGGAAGGTATGTCGCGCCCGGCAGCCCCGGATCGAGCGCGGCCCCCGGCAGATCCTCGCCGCTGACGTCTGGGCGCCCACGCGCGACGATTGCGTCAGGTCTTTTTATCATCCGATAATTGTGTAGTGTATTCCCCTGTTGAGCAACCGAGGGGAATTCTTATGAAATCGATCTATCTGGCGGGCATCATTGCCGTGATCGCCGTCACGGCCAGCGGCTGTGCCAGCCGCGCAGGGGGCGTTGCCCCGCTTGCCATTCCGGCGAGCGACTACACGCATCTGAGCTGTGACGAGATACACCACGAGCTGGGCCTCGCCCGAGACCGAGAACGCGCTTTTACGCAGCGGCAGAATAATGCGGCGACGGCCGATGCGGCGGGCGTGTTTCTTGTCCTTTTGCCGCTGGGGTCCGTGTTTGGTGCCGACAATGAGGGGAACCTCGCGCAGGCCAAAGGCGAGGTGAGAGCGCTCGAGCGCGCTGGCGAGATTAACTGCCGCGATTGAGTGCGGCCTTGGCCGCTAAGACGACAAGCCCCGCCCGCACTTGCTGGCGGGGTTTGTTCTGCGTTGGGCGCTAAGGCGCGACGGTGAGCAGATCCGTGACGACGGCGACGATGGTGACTTCAACGGTGTCGCCATTTTCATTGAGGGCGATGGGGGCCTCATTCTTCCAGCGGCGGCTGTTGGAGGCGGTGTGCAGGGCGGCCGCGCCACTGGTGGTGCTGAGGCGTTTGCAGGTGCGCTGGAAGGTGCCGTCGCTGCGGCGCCGCTCGGCGATGACGAGCTTGCCTTCGGCGCGGCGGATCAGGTCGCCATGATCGCGGGCCCAGTCCCAGACATTGATGCAGAATATGCGACCGCCGGGACCGACATATTGATCGACACTGTCGCCGACCACTTCAAACCAGTATTGTTGTGCACCTGGCACGATGCGGTCAGCGGGTATCGGAATCTGGATCAAATCATGCGCCTCCGTGTCGAACGGCTCCTGCCAGACCCCGGCTTGGACTGTACCGACCAAAGGGCGCAAGGAAACGTCCGACACGCTGTCTGCCAAATTGGACGAATCTAGGGCGGGTGATTCGCCGCGCCCGGTTAGGAGCCACTCCGGGGATACCTTGAACTTGCGGGCGTAGCGTAGCGCGACGTCGGCACGCATCCCGCCGTGACCGTTCTCGTGGCTCGCATAGGTCGGGGCGGGGATGCCCATAGCCTCTGCGGCCGCGGCTGCCGAATGAAACCCGGCAGCTTGGCGCGCTTCACGGAGGCGGGTGGCTCGCGCCAGTTTTGAGTCGTTTTGCATGACCATGTCCGATGCATAAATGTCTGTGCAGTTGAAAACGCATTGACATCATCAATGGAAAACCGATAACTCTTGGGCATGACCCAAGTTCGCAACATTCTCGCCAAGTGGGGCCAGCGGTCTTACATCGCTGACGACCTGGCGGCTCCCTACCCGACTGTTTCAGGTTGGTTTCACCGATCCGCCGTCCCCGTCTGGCACTGGGACGCGCTGATCGCGTCGGCCACCCGGCGCGGCCTGACGGGTGTGACGCTTGAAGCGCTGGCCGAGGCGCACCGTGTTGACCGGGCGGCGGCTGGGCCGCGTCCGAGCGCCGACGAACAGGTGTTGGCATGAGCGGCGCCTATCGTGTGGGCGAGCGGGGCCCGGAAGTGGGGCTCATTCCCGTGCCAACCGGTTCACTGCCGCGCCTGGCGGTAAGCTGTTTCGTTGGCGAAGGTGGTTCGAGCCTTGGCATTGATGTCCAGACCGCGCGCGGTGCACCAGGCGGGGAATGTCTGCGGATCGATTATAGCGCGGATGGTGCGCATGCCCTTGGCGCCCAGCTCGCGTTCGAGGTGCTCTGCCTTTTGCTGCCAATCGTGATGGCTGACCGGCAAGAGATCGGCATCCGCCATGATGTCGAGGCTCTTCGGATAGTCGGCTTTGCGATACCAGGGCAGGCCGACGGCGATGATGGCGTTTTCCATGTGCGCCCTCCTTTCCCGCCGCGCCGGCATGGCGCGACCGTGGGAGATTATCGCGCCGCTGCCGCGTGTCCATTCTCCCCCCTTCACCCCAAAGCCGGGGGTTCCCACCGAGCCCCGGCCTCGAGCGTCTGTCTGGAAGGCCTTTACCCTTGGGCTGGTGTGCAGACAGACGCTCACCCCTTCTTCCCCCTCAACATGGCTGATGGCGCAGGCCTTGTCAGCCCGGATAGCGATTGGAACGCACCATGAACATTGGCCGTGAAATTCGCCGCGAGCGCTGGTTCGCGGCCCAGTTCAAGGAGATGCCTGGCGGCTATAGCGCGGCGTGTGAATGGCCGGGTGCGCCGATCACGGCGCCGGTGCTGGGCATGGTGGCGCGCGGCGAGCGGCGGCTGCATCTGGCGACGGCTTTGTGGCTTGCGGCGGTGAATGACCGACCCGACCTGCTGCGGGGTTTGGCCGACATGATCGACGGGCATGAGGGCGTGGGCGATCTCGCCTCGCTGGGCCATCGCGATGTGTATGAGAGCGCGCGCCTGGCCGAGACGATTGATCTGGCCGAGCAGGACGGGATTCGCACCAGTGGCGAGATCCATGAAATCCGCCAGCACGCCTCGGCCAATTTGCAGAATGCGGTGGAGCTCAATGAGCGCGCCGGCCGGCTGAAGTCGGGACCGATCGAGGATTAATCGACAGCGCGGGAGGTGAGCATGGATGACCTGGTGGTTATGGCGGCACAGCGACGCTGGTCCGAGGCCCGCCGCAAGGCCCATGCCAGCCCGCACGGCACGATACGAGAACGCCAGAAGGCCATGCAGGCCGCGATGACCGCGCTGCTGGAGGCCGAGAGAGACGTGAAAGGAAATCATCATGAGCCAGTTCGCCGACAGATCCGCGCGCGCCCCATCGCCCGCCGGTCCGATTGACGAGAGCGATGCCCTGGGCGGTGTGGCCCGCGACCATTTGAAAGCCTTCGTGGCGCGCATTGAGCGGCTGGAAGAGGACAAGGCCAATGTCTCGGCCGACATCAAGGAAGTCTACCTCGAGGTCAAGTCGATGGGCTTTGATCCGAAGGTGATGCGCAAGGTGATCGCGCTTCGCAAGATCGACCGACAGGAGCGCCAGGAGATGGAAGCCCTGCTGGAGATGTATTTCGGCGCGGTGGAGAGCTAGGGCGATGGATATCCGTCTGATTGCCGAGCTCGTCGGCTACCTCTTGGCCGGCATGGGCTGGTGGGCGTTTATGTCTCAGGCCGAGGGCCGGGAGACGTGGGCGACGTTTGGCTGGGCTTGTGTGTGGCCGCTGGTGGCGCTGGCTGGGTTGGGCCAGATGGTCTGGAGCGCGGCGCGGCGCAATCTGACGAATCGGGGGGTGTGATGGAGTTTCCAGCGCATTACCGCCCGGTTCAGCCGGTGGTGTTTCAGACACCGCCAGAGGCGAGCGACGAATTGGGCGCGACCGGTGAGTTGGCCTGGGTGTCGCTGGAATGCCTGCTGATAGATGGCCGCTATCAGCGACCGGTGCTTCGGCGTGGTCTCAACACGATCCGCAAGATCGTCGAGGATTTCAACTGGTCGAAGTTTGACCCGCTGGTGGTTTCGCGCGTCGATGATGCGCCGGGACATTATGCGGTTGTGGACGGGCAGCATCGGGCGATTGCCGCGATGATGGTGCCCGGCATTGTTGCGGTGCCCGCTATCGTTCACCAGCTGGACCTGCGGGCCCAGGCGCGGGCGTTTTGTGCGGTCAATGCGGTGATCACCAAGATGTCGGCCTTGCAGCTGCACCAGGCTGGCCTGGCTGCGGGCGATCCTGATGCGCTGTATATCGACCGGGTGACGCGCGCCTGTGGCGTGACGGTGTTGGCCTATCCCAAGGCTGCAGACTCGATTCGCCCCGGCGAAACGATGGCAGTCGGCACGATCAGGGGGTTGCTTCGGTCTTATGGCGAGGCGCCCGTGAAAACGGCACTGACGGTTTTGCGGCGGGCCTATCCGGATGAGCCGGGCATCGCGTCCGGGCCGATCCAGGCCATTGGCCTGGCCTCGGTAGCCGTGCCCGCCGTGACGGTGGCCGGCTGGATCGACGTCTTCGTGCGCATGGATATGGATGAGGTTTTTGAGCGCGCGCGCTTGGCGGCGCGCATCAGCCGCGGCGGCGTCGCACTGCATGCCAGCCGGGTGCTGATTGATTTGGCGGACGGCCTGGCGGTGGCAGCATGACCGACACTCCCGAAACCGGGCGTATGAGCCTTTCCGATGCCGATGCGACCTATGCGATGGCGGATCAGATCGTGCTGGCGGCGTTGGTGTCTGCGGCCTGCGATATCCGTTCAAACCCGATTTTGATGATGCAGGCGCTAATCCGCGAGATCACGGCGGCGGTGAGTCTGCTTTGCGGGGCGGGGCAGGGGGAGCGGTTTCTGGCCGAGAATGCGGCGCTGTATAGCGAGCATCACCAGCAGCGCCGGCGCGGGCTGGAACCGGATACGAAGAAGATTTCGAAGACGACGAAGCGGCTGCACCGGTTGATGGATCACCTGACGGATCAGGCCGAGTGCAGCGACATCTTTGACCGGTTTCACAAGTGGCCCGAGGCGAGCTTGGTGCCGGACTGGATACGCGTGCTGGCGCGGCTGCATGACGGTCTGGCACCGGATGACACGGAATGCCTGCTGGTGACCTGCCAGCTGCTGCCCGATGGCCAGCCAGACCCGTTGTCGATTCAGATTGCCGAACCGGGCCGCCTCGATCGCACGGGCAATCTGATGCTGATGGCGGCGGCGCATGCGGAGATGCATGCGCGCTATCTCGACCTGGCGCTGGCGCCGGCTGGGGGTACGGCATGACAAAAACGGTCACCCGCACACCTGAGCCCGCCCACAAGCGCAAGCCACTCAACCGCCTGGAGTTCGCGCAGATACTGTTGCGTCAGGATGGCCGCTGCGGCTGCGCGATATTGCCGACCCTGCACCCGGACTATGCGGATTTCCCGATTTGCGGCGGGAAACTGGATGCGACCGCTGGGCTGATTGATGAGCACTTGCTGCCGCTGGCTGCGGGCGGGTCGAATGACCTTGAGAACCGCGCTCTGCTTCGCAAGGGCTGCGCCCAGGTGAAGACCAGCGATTACGACTGCCGGATCATCGCCAAGATAGCGCGGCTGGCTGGCAAGGCTGGTCAGCAGGTCCGCCGTGCTGCGGGCAAGACCGAGCAGATCCCGAGCAGTGGTTTCCAGACCAATCGCGACAGCGAATTCAAACAGGGCGTTGGCGGCAAGGTCGTACGGCGGGTGAGGCGATGAGCAAGGATTGCTGTGGCATTGCGCGCGCCTTGCGCCAGCGGATTGACGAGCTGGAGGAGTGCCTTGAGCGCGCCGAGACTGCGCTGAAGCATCGCGATGGTCAGTTGGTGCCGCCCAATGACTGGGCGCTGACGCGACAAGAGGCCGTGTTGGCGCGTGTGTTTGCGCTGCGCGATGCGGGCAAGACCGCGCTGCTGGCGGCGATGGAGCAGGATTTGCCGACTCGTGACGGGCGCGCGCCTAATCATTGCTCGGTCATCCTGGGACGCCTTCGCGCGAAGCTGGCCGATTTTGGCTGGGTGATCATCTACACCAAAACGCATTGCGGCCTCTATGGCGTGCTGCCCGACCAGAAAGCGGCCTTTCGCGCCGCGATGGATGGCACGGGCGACATCTCCCACCCCGCCATGGCCAAACCCCGACTGAGAAGGAGAGCCTGATGGGTCAGGTCACCGCGCATTTCAAATGGACGCCCGGACGCGAGCAATTGCTGATGGAGATGTGGAACAAGGGCGAGTCTGGCGGTGCGATAGCCGCGGCGCTGGGGTGGCAGGTGACGCGCAATGCCGTGATCGGAAAAGCCCATCGCATGGTGCGTGCGGCGGCGAAGGCGGCCGCCATCGGAGCGGATGACGACACAAGCGGCCTCGCGGTTCGCGCTCTCTCAGCCGCACATGCGGTCTCGGCGGCCGATGGCCGGCGCCACCCGACCATCGTCCACACCCGCAATCGCAACATTCTGCCGGCTGAGCCGGTGGTGCTGGCGCCCAATGGCCCGGCGGGCGGGGTGGATTTCGAGACGATGAGTGCGGATCGCCTATGCGCCTATGCCATCAACACGCCGCCGCTGGGGCGCGCCGATGACTTGCGCTTCTGTGGCGCCCAGCGGCTTGAGGCCGGGCACTGGTGCGCCTCACATCGGGACGTGGTGTTCGATCCGTCGCGCAAGGTGGCAGCCGCCAAGCGCGCCCGCACGGCGGCCAAAGCTCGGCGCGAGGAGGTGGCCTGATGCTGGCCCTTTCGTCCGAATTTCAAAGCCTCACTGACGCGGCAGATCGCGCGCAGGTGAGGGCGCGTTTCCTGCGTCGGCCTGTAGCGAGCTTTCTGGCCGCTGCGGCGCAGATCTATGGTGTGCCGGTGGCGGTTATGTTGTCGGAGAATCGCAAGGCGGCGGTAGTGCGTGCGCGAGGCTGGGCGATCTATCACGCCATTGCCGAGCAGCGCACGTCCAAGAGCGATGTGGCGCGGCGCTGTGGCTATGTTGATCATTCCAGCGCGATCCATGCGGCCAATGCCCATGCAGCGCGACACAGGCTGCCGCTGGTGACCGATTCGCGCCAATGCCTCTGGCTGGCATATGAGGGCCCAGAGCCGAGCCTTGAGCAGCCCTGGGATGCGGCCATCGCCAAGGCGGCCCGGCATGCTTTCTACGCCGCTCGCGGCGGTTACCGTGCCGCGGGGGCGGCCCGATGAGCGTCGAGGCAATCACTTGGGCGGTTCATTTCGTGGCCGAAAGCGCGAGCGAGAAGGCGGTGTTGTTTGTGCTCGCCAACTACTCGACCGTGACCGGCGTGTCCTATCCCGGGCAGAACACGATCGCGCAGAAGGCGGGCTGTTCGCAGCGCACCGTGATCCGCGTGATGGACAGCCTCGAAAAGCGCGGAATTATCAAGCGGCGGCAGCGTCGAAGGGCGAATGGATCGCGCACATCAGACGCGGTTGTTCTCGTTGCGTTCGCACAAGGTGCCAATTTGTCACCTAGTGTAGAAATCGAACCCGCTGACGAGCAATCCAATGTGACATCCTGTCCATTGTCACCTGACACAGTGTCACCCCCCACTTCGTTCGAACCATCAGTTGAAGTTGAGGTGAGTGCGGGTGCGAGGGCGAGCGCGCGTCAGGCGATTGATGATTGCTATGGCGCCGCCGGTCCCGGTCTGGCCGATCGGGCCAAGGTGCCCGGCCTGCCGATGAGCGAACGGGTGATTTTGCGCTGGCTGGCCAATCAGGCCGATCTGGAGGCCGACATCCTGCCGGTGGTGGCCGATCTGACGGCGGTGAAGCGCGGTCAGCCGATCTCGAGCTGGAATTATTTCAACAATGCGGTGCTGCAAGCCCGCGATGAGCGCCTGGCCGGTGCCATGGCCTACGATCCGGAGAAGCCCCATGTCCAAACCCAACACACTGCCCGCCGCGCTGCAGGCGCCGGCCGATCCGATGGCGGACGCTGCAGCCTGGCTGATGCAGCATCACGATTGCTCGGTGGAATGGTCGAAACGGCTGATCTTCCCGAAGACGGGCCCGAGCCGACTGATCCCTTCGGGGGCGAGGGTTACTGGCTCGCCAGAGGCCAGAGCGGCGGCGGCGGCGGAATTGCGCAAATCGCTGACGCCGGCGAGCATCGAGGAGCTGGTGGGCGCGGTGCGGGATCTGGCGACGCTGACGATTCCGCGCCAGGGCGACGAGATGACCGGCTTTCACACGCTGAAGGCCTATGCCGAGAAGCTGGCGGATTATCCACGCAAGGTGGCGCTGACAGCGCTGAAGGATTGGCCCAGCCAGCCGAACACCCAGGCGGCGCGGTTCTTCCCGGTGTGGGCCGAGCTGCGCGAGATGTGCGAGCGGGTGATGATGCCGCGCCGGCTGATGCTGGTGGCACTGGAGCGCGACGACGCGGACGGCGCGGGGCGAGCGATCCCCCCCAAGAGCGAGGCCGTGCGCAAGGGCTTTCGCAGCCTGCTCGATGAACTCAACGGCATTTCACAGACCGCTGCCCGCAGCGCCAAGGAAGACCCCGCCACATGACGAAGCCGGATACTCAACACCATGGCATCCCCGTGAAGCGGTTTCGCGAGCGCCGCTCGCATCGGACCGTGGCCAAGCGGGCGCGCTGTAATCGCGGCCTGCGTGATCATGAGCTCGCCGCGCTGGCGACGATGCAATGGTTTCTCGCCCGGGTGCCGTCGCAGAAGGAATTCGTGGCCGAGCAGATCCTCGACGATGCCGGTCTGATCGTGTTTGTGCCCGAAGAAACACGATTTCGGCGTGCCTGTGGCAAGGCCAAGCGCAAGCGCGAGATCCGCGTGGCACTGATTCCGGGCTATCTGATGGTCGCCTTTCCGGCCGGGCCGGTTCAATGGGGCAATCTGCTGCGCTTCCAGCTGGTGCGCGGCCTGGTTGGCCATGAAGGCGTGCCGCTGCATGTGCCGTTTGGCGAGGTAAAGCGCATGCTTGAGCGCCATTCGGCTGGCGAATTCCGGGCGCCCAATGTGCAGCAATGGATGCGCACCTACCGCGAGTTTGAAGTGGGCGACCAGGTGGAAGTGCTCGAGGGGCTCTATGAGGGCCATGTCGCCGAGGTGACGGGCTTGCGCGGCCAGAACGCCATGATGGTGCTCAACATGTTTGGCGGCGAGATCAAGGCGGAAATCCCGATGCAGGCCCTGGGGCGCACGGCGGCTTGATGGGCTCTGCTCAAAATTAATCTTGACGAAAGGCGCGAAGCATATGACACAACATCTTGTACGTTTCGGGCTCAACGCCCCATCCGCGGTAGATCTGTCGGCAGCCATTGGAGAGCCAATGAGTGGGCCGCTTACTGCACATACCCCGCTTCGAGCGGGTGTCCGCAGGCTGCAACCATCACCGCCACCGATATCGAGGCTCAATTATGACAACCTGTGCGAATTGCTCGCACTGGCGCTTTGCGCGTCAGGGCAATGTGAAGTCGGCTGGCGAATGCCGGCGTCATGCCCCGCAACCCTCTATCACTGGCGGCGCTGTGGTGGAGACGCAATGGCCGATTACGTTGGAGGATGACAGCTGCGCCGAGTTCAAGGGTGCGCCAGTCAATCAGAAATCCGCCCTCGAGGCCGCCGATACCACGCCGGCCTCTGATCCGACGCCGATGCGCATGCCGCGCCAGACCACACAGGGTGGCAAGCGACGCAACAAGCGCTGATCATGACCGTCCCGGCTTACAACATCACCACCAATGTCGCCGAGTTCCGGCGCGGCCTGACGCGCGTCCAGCGTGACCAGCTGCCCTATGCCACCTTTCTGGCGGTCAATGAGACCGCGGTCGCTGCGGTACAGCACAATCAACGCGCCATGGCGCGCCTGCTCGACCGGCCCAAGCCCTTCACCGTGCGCGGGCTCTATCCGCGCAAGGGCAAATATCGCCGCGGCAATCGCAGTGCAGGGCTTGGTGTCGCGACCGCAGAGGCCTCGTTGATGTGGCGTGCCTTTGCAGCCGGGGGCACGGCCGCTGGCCGTTATCTGCAGCCGCAGGTGTTTGGCCGGCCCCGCGGGCCGAAGCGTCACGAGACCCTGTTGCGCAATCGTGGCCTGCTCGGCCCGGGGCAGTACCTTGTCCCGGCGCCAGGCCAGCGCCTCAACCAGTATGGCAACCTGCCCAAGGCTACGTATGTGCGTCTGTTGAGTGCTGTGTCGGCTTCGACCGATCCCGGTCAGAATCGCACCACCCGAAGCGCTGGCCGCAATACGCGGCGGCGCGATTTCTTCGTGCCCAAGCGCGGCGGAAAGCTGTCGAACGGGGTGTGGGAGCGCAAGGCATCAGGACAGATCAAGCCTGTACTTATCGAAGTGCGACAGCCGCAATATAGGCGGCGCTATGACTTCTTCGGTCTGTCGGAGAATTTCGTGCGTCAACAGCTTCCAATCTCGATGCGGGCCGCCATGGCGCGCGCCATCCGTACCGCCCGTTAAGCCCGGCCAGACCTGCTACAGCAGAGCCGGGCACCCACCCCCGCCCCCTTAGGTTCTCCCCGGACGGGGTGGCACGTGGGTATGTTCGGGGCCCGACACATCTGTAGCCATATGGTTTCATGTCGGGCTTTCTTTTTCTCTGAGCAGTGGAACACGGTGTGGCGCGGACGCATACTGGGAGTTTGGTCAATCGGGTTAAGCTCGCGGAAATCTTTGGGGTTTCGGTCGACACTGTGACTGCCTGGGTCAAGCGCGGCTGCCCGTATCTGTCGGGCGGCGCGAAAGGTAAGCAGTGGTCATTCAACTCCGCTTCGGTGTTCCGCTGGCATCTCGAGGCCGTCGACGGGCCTGAAGGCGTGACGCCGGTCAATTACGAACAATCGAAAGCGCGCAAGATGGCGGCCGATGCGGCCCTGGCCGAAATCGAACTCGACCGGGCACGCGGCGCGGTGGTCGAACTGGCTGTCGTGATTGATGCGGTGACCGAGGAGTACGCCACCGTGCGCACACGCCTGGGCTCGCTACCCGGCATATTGGCCCCGCGTCTCAGCCCGGAACATGCGCTGGAATACCAGCCGCTAATTGCCGATGTCGTCGACGACATTCTGAAGGAACTTTCTGCGGATGAACGCTTCGCCGAAGCCGACGACGAAACGGGCGACGGTGATGAAGGCGTTGAGAGCGGTTCGCCGCCGCGCGCTGAAGCCGGTTCCCCGGCGTAACCTGATTGAATGGGCCGATGAGTTCCGTCGCTTGTCGAGCCGCGCTGCGGCTCAGCCGGGCCGGTGGACGACAGCCTTCTCGCCGATGGCGCTTGGGCCAACCCGCGCTGTAACCGATCCCAGGGTGAGAACCCTGACGGTGATGGCGCCGACACAGGAGTTCAAGTCAGAGCTGATCCTCAATGCCGCGGGCTATTTCGCGCATCAGGATCCCTCGCCCATCCTGCTGATCCAGCCAACCGACAAGCTGGCCGAGTCCTTTTCGAAGGACAGGCTGCAGCCGATGCTGGAAGTCTCTCCGGCGCTGGCCGAGATCAGTCCGGACCCGAAAAGCCGGTCGAGCGATTCAACGCTGACACGCAAAGCCTTCACGACCGGATCGGTGATCGACCTGGTCGGAGCGAACTCGCCAACCGATCTGTCGAGCCGCCCCAAGCGGATCGTGCTGGCCGACGAGATCGACAAATATCCGCCCTCGGCGGGAACGGAAGGTGATCCGCTGGCGCTGGGCGAAGAGCGCCAGTCGACGTTCTGGAACGCCAAATCCATTCGCGCTTGCTCGCCGACGCGGCGCGGCTTCTCGCGCATCGGCCGGGAATACGAGATGAGCGATCAGCGCCGGCTGTATGTCAGATGCCCGCATTGCCAGGACGCCCAGGTGATGACCTTTGACCGGGTGCGCTGGGACAAGGATGAACACGGCAACCACCTGGCCGAGACGGCGGGCTATTGCTGCCGCAGCTGCGGCGTGATCTGGAGCGAGAAAGACCGGCGCGATGCGGTGCAGGCAATCGCCCACGAAGCCGATTTCGGCTACCGCCAGACGCGACCCTTTCGCTGCTGCAAGGCAGATCACAAGCCGCTCGACTGGATCGGCGACGAACACTGGACACCGACCGGCGAGGTCAAATGCCCGACCTGCCAGCGCCTGCCGATTTCGGTGGAGCATTATGGCGCCAACCCGTCGAAACTCTATTCGTTGACGCAATCACTGGCGAAGACGGTCGCCAAGTTCCTCAAGTCGAAAGACGATCCGCTGTTGTTGCAGCCCTTCACCAATACCCAGCTGGCCGAGCTGTGGGAGGAGGGCGGCGTCGCCATCGATCCCGACAGCCTGCTGGCCCGGCGTGAGCCATATGGCGTCGACGACTTCCCGATCGGCGTGATGCTGCTGACGGCGGCGGTCGATACCCAAGACAACCGACTCGAGGTCGATGTGGTGGGCTGGGGTGCCGGGCGTGAGAGCTGGGGTATCAAGCACACGGTCCTGTTCGGTGATCCCGCGCAACAGGCGGTCTGGCTGGCGCTGGAGCAATTGCTGCTGCGCACCTATACCCGCGCCGATGGCCGGCCGATGCGCATCCAGTCCTGTCTGATTGATAGCGGCGGCCATCACACCGAGCGCGTCTATGAATTCTGTAAACCGCGCTATGGCCGGCGGGTCTATGCGATCAAGGGCGATGGCGGGCCGGGCAAGCCGGTCTGGCCCAAGCGCGCTTCAAAGTCGAAGACGCGCCACGTCCTGTTCATCGTCGGCACCAATGCCGCAACCGATCAAGTCTATAGCGATCTGCGCGTTAAACAGCCCGGCGCCGGATACTGCCATTTCGCCGCCGATTATGATGCGCCCTATTTCGCGCAGCTCTTGGCCGAGAAGGCGGTGCGCCGCCGCATCGGCGGGCAGGACGTGCGCGCCTATGAATGCCCGAAGGGCGTGCGCAATGAGGCGCACGATCTTCGCCGCTACGCTCTGGCCGCCTTGCTGGCGGTCAATGTGCAGTTGCCCGCCGGGGTTGCTGCTGAGCCGATACCGACAGATGGCCAGGCCCCGCAACCGGGACCGGCCGAGCCAAAAACCGAACCCACGCCATTGGCGCCACCACCCACCGCAACGCCCCTTGATCCTGCGCCCGCCCGCCCGAAACGGCGGCGACGCAGCCGGGGTTTCAACTCGTCGGGAGACAGCTGGCTGTGACCACAACGCGCTATACGCAGGCTGATCTCGATGCGATGAACGCTTCGATTGCGACCGGTGCCCGCTCGGTGTCCTATAACGGGCAGCGTGTCGAGTATCGCGACCTCGCCGAGATGCAGCAGATCCGCGACGAGATGGAGCGCCAGCTTGGCGCCGTCACAACCAAGCGCCGCTCGCGCGCCGTGTTTCGCGGTGGCTTCTGATGGGCTGGCTCACGGATATGATCGCCTCGGTTGCCCCTCGCGTTGCCGTGCAGCGTCAACGGGCACGCCTGGCCTATGAGACCGGCAAGCGCGCTTATGACGGGGCCTCGCGCGGCCGCCGGATGAAGCACTGGAATCCCAAGGGCACATCGGCCAATGGCGAGAACATCGCCGCCGCGCCGACCCTGCGGGCCCGGGCTCGTGATGCCGTTCGCAATGATGGCTTCGCGCGCCGGGCCGCCAACATTATGACCGAGAGCGCCATCGGCAATGGCATCGTGCCCACGGCCGATACCGGCAAGGATGCGCTGGACCGGGCCATCAATGACGCCTTCCTTCAGCATGTCGAGGAATGTGATGCGTCGGGCGATGGCGATTATTACAGCCAGCAGGATCTGGCCTGCCAGACGATCATCGAATCCGGTGATGTGCTGGTGCGCCGCCGCCGCCGCCGCGAGGCTGACGGGCTGGCCATACCAGTGCAGATGCAATTGCTGGAACCTGATCACCTCGATCTGGCGCGGCTATCGAACGGCACCAATGATGTGGTCAGCGGCATCGAGCTGGATAAGCTCAATCGCCGCCTCGCCTATTGGCTTTACTCACAGCATCCCGGCGAGACCGGCGTGCATCGGCCGATGTCATTCACGAGCACGCGCATTCCCGCTGACCAGATCGCCCATGCCTTCGTCAAGCGGCGCCCGGGTCAACTCTCCGGCGTGCCGTGGCTGGCCACGGCGCTGGTCGATATGCGCGATCTGTCAGAGCTGGAAAACGCCAAGCTGGTTCAACAGAAGGTGGAAGCCTGCTTCGCCGCCTTCGTCACGTCGAACGATCCATCTGACCCGCCGCTGCTGGGCGAGGAAAGCACTGATGATGATGGCCGGCTGGAGACGCTCGAGCCGGGCATGATCGAATACCTGGAGACGGGCGAGGATATCAAATTCGCCTCACCGACGCCGACCTCGGGTCATCCTGAGTATGTGCGCTCGCGCCTGCACCGGATCGCGACCGCCTGCGACATGCCGTATATGCTGCTGACCGGCGATGTGAGCCAGGCCAACTGGTCGAGCTACAAGGCCGGCATTGTGCCATTCAAGGGCACGATCCGGCGGATCCAGAAACGCACTCTCATCCCGCAATACTGCCGGCCCAGCTGGCGCTGGTTCATCGATGCCGCTTTCCTGGCGGGCCGGATCGGCGAGCTCGACTATTCGGTGACCTGGACGCTGCCGGGCTTTGAGCCGATCGACCGGCTCAAGGAAGCGGCCGCCGACCAGATGGAAGCGCGCATCGGCAAGACCTCGATGCAGGACATCATCCGCGCATCCGGCGGCAATCCCGACCGGGTGATCGCCGACTTCACTAAATGGGCCGCGATTGTCGACGAGAAGGAACTCGTCTTCGACAGCGATCCTCGCAAGGTCAGCAATGCCGGCCTGGCGCAAAACATTGTCACCGGCACAGACTCCAACGCCGGATAACCAGGAGATCCCCATGCCTGAAGATATGGCCACAACGGTCAAGCTCAACCGGCTTGGCCGCGGCGCTCAAGTGCGCGCCAGTTCGATTGATG
>TARA_R110002073_G_scaffold5674_3_pt1 | contig 35788 bp, 26 predicted proteins | sample TARA_R110002073 | Tara Oceans TARA_R110002073 (sample SAMEA4397174) | marine metagenome | biome: Polar Biome; feature: [DCM] deep chlorophyll maximum layer (ENVO:01000326); material: water (ENVO:00002006), including particulate matter (ENVO:01000060) such as... | depth 40 m | reverse complement strand
TAACAGCAGTATGTGAGTCTTTAAAGAGTAATTTGCATAATATTATAGAATCACTAGCTGATTTTAGAGATATTCTTAAACATCTAAATGCTGAGCAAAAAGCAGCAGTACGTGAGTCTTTAAAGGGTAATTTGCATAATATTATAAAATCATCAGCTGATTTTATAAAGGTTAATCGGTTTCTAAATCCTGAGCAAAAAGCAGCAGTATGTGAGTCTTTAAAGAGTAATTTGCATAATATTATAAAATCACCAGCTAATTTTAGAGATATTCTTGAACATCTAAATCCTGAGCAAAAAGCAGCAGTATGTGAGTCTTTAAAAGGTAATTTGCATAATATTATAAAATCATCAGATGATTTTATAAATGTTAATCAGTTTCTAAATACTGAACAAATAACAGCAGTATGTGAGTCTTTAAAGAGTAATTTGCATAATATTATAAAATCACCAGCTAATTTTAGAGATATTCTTGAACATCTAAATGCTGAGCAAAAAGCAGCAGTATGTGGGTCTTTAAAAGGTAATTTGCATAATATTATAAAATCATCAGTTGATTTTATAAATGTTAATCAGTTTCTAAATACTGAACAAATAACAGCAGTATGTGAGTCTTTAAAGAGTAATTTGCATAATATTCTAAAATCATCAGTTGATTTTATAAATGTTAATCAGTTTCTAAATACTGAACAAATAACAGCAGTATGTGAGTCTTTAAAGAGTAATTTGCATAATATTCTAAAATCATCAGTTGATTTTAGAACTGTTCTTAGGTTTCTAAATGCTGAGAAAAAAGCAGCAGTATGTGAGTCTTTAAAGGGTAATTTGCATAATATTATAAAATCATCAGATGATTTTATAATTGTTCTTGGGTTTCTAAATACTGAACAAATAACAGCAGTATGTGAGTCTTTAAAGGGTAATTTGCATAATATTATAAAATCATCAGATGATTTTATAATTGTTCTTGGGTTTCTAAATACTGAACAAATAACAGCAGTATATGAGTCTTTAAAGGGTAATTTGCATAATATTATAAAAACATCTTCTGATTTTGACAATGTTATTAAATATCTGAATACTGAGCAAAAAGTAGAGGTTTTTGAGTCTTTAAAGGGTAAATTTCATAATATTATAAAATCACCTGATGATTTTCACAATGTTACTAAAAATCTAAATTCTGAACAAAAATCAGCAGTTTTTGATGCTTTAAAAGATAATTGGCATAATATTATAAAATCAGGAAAAGATCTTGCTACTGCTTTTTATTATCTTGATGTGGCTCAAAGAGCTGAAGTATATGATGCATTAAAAGATAATTTAAAAACTATAATAAAATCAGGACTAGAGTTTAATTTAGTTTTTAAGTATCTTAGTGAAGATCAAAAAAATGGGGCATTCATTGAGTTACAAGACAATTTAAACAGTATAATAGAATCAGGGAAAGATTTTGTTATCGTTTTTCAGTGTCTTAATGAAACTCAACAAAAGGCTGCACTTATTAGATTGCAAAATAATTTAAAAAATATAATAAAATCAGGAGATGATTTTATTGGGGTTCTTAGTTTTCTTAATGAATCTCAAAAAGCTGATGTATGTAAAGATATAATAAACTCAGTAGAGGATGTTGAGAAGTACTTTAAGTTTATGGATAAACCTCAAAAAGGTATTTTATATAATACACTAAAAGGTCATTTAAGAACTATTATAGAATCACCACAAGATTTTACGACAGTTTTTAGGTGTATTAATAAAGAGGACATAACTGATTTACATAATGTACTAAAAGGTAATTTACAAGATATAATACCATCGTTAAGTGATTTTATTCCAGCTCTTAAATGCCTTGATGATACGCAAATATCTACAGTATGTACCACCTTAAGAGACAGGCTGATAGATATAATTAAATCAAAAAACGAAGATTATTATTTGGATAATGCTCTTAAATCCCTTAATGAGACCCAAAGAACAGCTGTATACAATGTATTAAAAGATGATGATAATCATGAGGATTTATCTGTGTCAAAATTAATGCCAAAAAGACGTTAGGGGTCAAAGTTTATTATAAGTAGTAATATTATAGATACACAGTTAGCATTTATACTATTATCAAAATATATTTAAGGTTATTAAAGAAATATATTTATTATTAACGAGTTATGAAAAAACCTCTACTAATCCATAGTCATGTAAATGCACTTTTAATTCTTCATCTGAAATATTTATTGCTAATACTATCATGAGATAATTCTTTAGGACTTACTTCTGATAACGCCGCTTCTGTATTTCATAAATTTCCTCATAATAAGTTAGGGTTAGATTTAAATATTAATCAATTGGACTGTGATTGAGAATAAAAATTATTTGAACTTTATACTATACAGTGAGTCCAAATGGGTAATAAATATTAAATTTTATCAGGAGTTTTTATATGGCAATTTTTCGTAAATTATGTTTAACGGCACTGTTGATTCCTTTTAGTGTAGTTTTTGCTGATAGTTTACATAGTAACGTTGATGGTAATGTGAGTACAAGCGTAGACAGTACAGTTGGCGCAAACGTAGATAGTATGGGCAATCCAAGCGTAGACAGTACAGTCGGCGCAAACGTAGATAGTATGGGCAATCCAAGTGTAGACAGTACAGTTAGCGCAAACGTAGATAGTATGGGCAATCCAAGTGTAGACAGTACAGTTGGCGCAAACGTAGATAGTATGGGTAATCCAAGCGTAGACAGCACAGTTGGTGGTACTCAGCAACTAGAAAATGATACAGATACGAGTATGGACAATTAGTCACAAAATAAGATACAAGTCTCATATACCTATTTTAAATCTTGAAAAACAGGTAAGAAATAGAGATATGAGGTTTTATTTGTTTAAATATTATCAAGGATTAAAAAATAAAGTATAATTTTAATAGTTATTTGAAAAAATGATAAATATTAAAAATATATGCGCTCACCAATAACACATTTCAAAAAAGAAATATGGTTAAGATTTGATCCAGGTCATACCTATTTAAAGCAAGCCTTTAGGACTATATTTTCTTTGTTAATAGCAGTTTTATTTTATATTAATTTCCCCTTGTTTTCTCAAGAATCTTTATGGATGTTTCTTGCATCAGTAATAATAATACAAGTTCGTATAGGTAGTAATTTCATAGAACAAATTATATCAGTTATAACTTGCGGTATTATTGCTACAATATTAGTTTATGTTTCTTTGTTATTAAATCCTTATCCTGTTTGGTTTATGCTTTATTTAAGCATTGGTAGTGGCGTTATGGTGTTAATGGCTAAAGGGCAAGTTTTAGATACAATTAAAACAACTTTAACATTTCTTTTTGCAATTGTGTCAGGCGGTATTAGTCTTATTTCAACTCATACTTATGAGAGACCATTAATGTTTTTATTAGGTGTTTTTTGTGCTGTTATAGCCAGTTGTTTGTGGCCATCAAATAAAAAAAAAGAGTCACTGATAGCAGGAGAAATTTATTTTAAAAGTTTGTTTCTTCTAATAGAGCAAGAACTTTTAATTTTAAATTCTCCATTAAACGTAAATATAAATTATAAAACTGAACAAAAATTACAAGAGCGTAGAGATAGAGTTACGCGTCATTTTAATATATTACAAGATAAGTTAACTAATTATAAATATAAAAGTAATAAACAAAATATAGTTAATTTCGAGCTTTCTACAGCACACTTATATGACATGGTTTTAGCTCTAGGTAACTGGCGTTATTTCAATAATTCAATAAAAACCACAAAGGAGCAATTGGAGGCGATAGATTTAATAGACAAGCAAACACTAAAAATAAAAACTGAGTTAAATAATGTGTCTTTACAACTTAAGCAGATATTAGAGTGGAGCAAATAAAATGTTCCATATAGAACTAAGTAGTCTTCAAAAACATGCAATTAAAATGGTATTAGCGATAGCTTTATCTTTAGTTATATATAAAGGACTTGATTTGGAGCATGGCTTTTATCTTCCGTTAACTATTATTATTGTTTTGCAAGTAGATTTAGCTGTAACTTTAAAAAAAGGTTTATTACGTTGCCTAGGAACTATAGTTGGAATTACTTTGGGCACGATTATGATTTTTTTTGTTAAAGATAAGTTTATTCTTTATGTATTATTATTTGTAAGCTTGTGGATTGCTTTTTATTTTAATCAATTTACTGCATTAAATTATAGTATTTTTATGATTCCAATAAATATAGTTTTAGTTTTGTTTCTAGAAGTTGTGATTCCTGGACAGGCGTATACTTTATTTTTGATTAGAATTTTTGATACTATTCTTGGCTCTGTTATTGCAATATTAATCAGCGCTATTATTTTTCCAATAAATTATGATAAATTAATTAAAAAGTCTATCAATAAATCACAAAATAAGTTAATAGAATATATTTATGCATTAAGTAAATATGCCTCAAATAAAAGTGAATTTGAACAATTATATAAAGCTAGAACTGAATTTAGGCAATATTTATTTTCAAATAGACAAAATTTAACTAGTTGGGTTTATATACAAATGTTTAATCCTAAGCAAAGAAAATTAGTTAAAACTTTAATAGTTAAACAAGAAGTAATAACACAGTTATTATTTGGATTAAGCAGTATATTGCAGGATGAGAATGATATCTTGAAATGTAATATTATTGCAAATTTTCTTGAAGATTTTGCTAAAGGAGAAAAGTTGCAGATTGCAGATGTGAATCCTTTTTTAAGATATCATTTTAAAGCTTTAGCAATGTATCAATATCAGGATTTATAATTTATTTAGTTTAATAATTACATTAAAAATTTATATTTAATAAATAGCTAGCTTCTACATTCTGCTATAATTTAATCAAAGGAGTTAATTATTTATGATAGATCATGAGCTTGAAATAGGGCAGAAAATTTATAGTGATCCTTTAGGTGATATTTATCAGGCAAAATTTGAAAATAATTCAGTAATTATAAAGCAATATCATCCAATTGTATCAAAAGCTATTTTGGATAATTTGTTAGAATTCAAAACACTTGTTTATACAAATCAAGAAAATAACAACGATATTATTTTAAAAGTATTGGATGTTATTAATCATAATGACAATATTCTTTTAATTTATGATTATCATAATCAATTAAAATTTTTAAATGAATATATTGATTTAGAGGATAATTTTTCTCAAGACATAGATAATCTAGATTTTATTGATAATAGTTTTGGTATAGAATTAATTTATCCATTAGTAAAATTTTTAAAAGGTGCACATGATTCAGGTTATTTTCATGGCTTATTAAACCCTCATACTATTTGTTTTACTGAAGATAATAAAGTAAGGCTTTTTGGATTTGGTTTTGAGTATAAAATATTTAGTTGGATTTCATGTAAAAGCCTTTATGGAGAGTTCAAATTAAATTCTTATTTAAGTTATAATGCAATAGAAAAGAATCAATTTAGTTGTTTGGAAGATATTTATGCCGTTGCGGCAATTATATACACTATATTTTCTGGGCATCCACCATATGATAACATTGACGCTAATGAAGCAAGTGTACTTGATTTAGAATTACAACCAATATCAGGATTAAGTCATAAAAAATTTAGCATTTTTAAAAAAGCTTTAGATGTTAATTCTAAACATCGATTAAAAGATATATCGGTATTACAAAAATATTTTTTTAATTCAGAGCCATATAATAATTTATCATATAACAGTAAAAGAGATGGATTAAAAAACTATGGCATGTCCTTAGGTATTTTTTTGCTGTTTGGTGTTATAGGCTATGAGTTATTTGTAAATAATGAATATGTTAACGCAAGAGTATCAAATAAAATAGCACATCTTTTTGATAATAATTTACAAAACAAAGAGTTACGTTCAATAAAGACAATGGAGCCTGTAAAAATAGCGACTGAAACATTGATAAGTAACAAGCTCGCAAAAAATGAAATTGAGCCAAAAATTAAAACAATAGATACACTGAAAAATAATTTTGAAATAGCTAAATTAGAAAAACAACAAATATTAGCGAAAAAAAAAGAGAATATATCTAAAGAAGTTATTAAAGAAAATCAAGAGAGTAAAATAAGCAAAGTTAGTAAAGATAATGATGTAACAAAAAAAGCCTCTAAAAAGTTAGTAAAAAGATATTATAAAATTAAAAAATCACTTAAAGATTCTAGTGTTTGTAAAACAAAAGTCATTAATGGTAGTGCTTTACAGGTTTGTAATGATATATTAAAAAACCAAATTAGAGGGCCTGAATATTATTCTGTTAAATTAGATAGTTCAAATTATAATAATCTTAATATTACAACGCCAATTAGAGTTATAGATTATAAAAAATATTGTTATTTTACAAAAAAATGTGACTATTTTACGACTGATCCAAATTATAATAAAACCAAAATTCTAGGTAAAGAATTTGCAGATGTTATGGGCTCTATCAAGCAATATAACATTTATTGTTTGTTAACTGATAATTGTACAGGACTTAATGATGATAAAATTAAACAGCCAATTATAGGACTAAATAAAGAAGAGATTCGTGATTATGTAAATTGGCTTAATATGGTTTCTGGATCAGAATATAAAATTTTAGAAAATAAAGTAGTTTTAAATAAAATTACAAAAGATTTAAAAAAAGACTGTAATTCAACCAATCAATCTAGTAATGTTTTATGTACAGTTATTCTTAATAATTATAAAAACATGGCAAATAATCAAGAAGCTAATAGTAAGCAGCAAATAGCTTATGTATTAGTCAGAAAATAATCTATTATTTTATTTTTTTAGCATTTTTTGTTTTTTTTCAAATTGTTCTTCTTCTGATTTAGGTATTATCATTACAAAATCGTCACCAATGATTTCTTTGTAGTTTTTTGGTTGTTCTTTATTATGAGAAAATAATAAAGTTAATCCAGTGCTACATATACTAGTTCCTGCTATTAGAAATAAGGCTACAGGGATGGAATGCTTGTTATCGTTATATTGATTTACATAAGAGTAATACATTGCGCTACAAATAGTTGAAGATATTATTATATCTAGATTATTGTTCATAATTATACTTATAAATTAAGGTTGTTGACATTTAAATATTTACTGAGTCTATAATATGCGAACAAAATGCAATTGTCAATTAACTGACAAGTTTAATTCTAACGAATTTTTTTTGTACTAGAACAATATATTATTCTATCTAAATTTTCTTTAAAAAAAAGTATAATTTTGCTAATATCTATACTTTAGGGATTAGCTTGATTTTATGCTATACATATTTTCAATAAGTTTTTTTATCGGAAATTTTTTATTATATTTAATAAATATAGATTTAAGCTATCTTTATAATCTACAAAATGTAAATTATAAAATTCTTATAGGTAGTTTTTTATTAGTATATATATTAATAAAACTAATCAAAGACAAATCTGTTATTTTGTTTCTTACTTATAAAATAATATTTTTTATTTTGTTAGGGATGTTATTTAATTTTTATAATATTTCAAAATATTTCAGCTTTAAAATACCAGGCAATTTAGTTAATAATAAAGTGACTATTTCAGGAACAGTTGTAAGTTTTATTGATAAAAAGCAAAAATATTTCTACTTAAAACTAGATTATATTATATATCAAAGTAAAAAGTATAAATTTGATAATCAAAAAAAAATTTTGATTAAAGATTATAATCAAAAAAAAGTTAATTTAAAATTAGATAAATATCATTATGGAGATCAATTAATCCTAGAAGCAAAATTAAAAAAAATTTTTAATAAAAAATTATATAATTATTATTTTAGCAATAATATTATTGCTGAAGCCAGTTTAATTGACATTAAATTTCATGTTATAAATACAAATTATTTTTCTTTTAATTATATAAGAAATTATTTTTATCAAAATTTAGTAAAACTTACAGATAGACTTGAAAATAAATATTTAATCTATGGTCTTATACTTGGTGATAAGTCTAATATATCTAAAGAACACAAGTTGTTGTTTCAAAATACAGGAGTAAGCCATTTACTGGCAATATCTGGAATGCATCTAAGTGCAGTGTATTTACTAGGCATTTATTTTTTTAAATTTATATGGAATATTTTTTATGAAAAATTATATTATATATTTTTCTGTGCAAAAAATAAGTTTGAAGCATTAGGAGGAGTTGTTTTTATAAGTTTTTATGGGGTTTTATCTGGATTTTCTATACCTACAATTAGAGCTTTTATTTTTTTGTTATTATATTCAAGCACAAAATTTTTTTCATATAAAATAAATAAATTAAGTATCATAGCTATAGCATTAATTATAATAGTTTTTTTTGAGCCTTTTTGTTATTTAGATATAGGCTTTTGGTTGTCTTTTTCTATGATTTTCATGTTGTTTTATATACTTAATAATATAGATCAGTACAATTCTAGTTTTACTTTTAGGGATAACTATAGACATAAAATATTAAATTTTTTTAGATTGCCGTTTAGTTTATTTATCTTTTCTATACCTATGACGCTGTTATTTTTTGAAAAGGTTCCTATTGTAACTTCATTAGTAAATCTAATAGTTATTCCATTGATAAATTTTGCTGTTTTGCCCTTATTAATTTCAAGTTTATTATTTATATATAATATTAGTATTGCAAAATTTTTATTATATTTGGCTGATTTATTATTAAGTAATTTTATCTATATTTTAAATATTTTTGATGTTAAATATTTTATAAACTTAAAACTAAGTTGGGAAAGTTTTTTTATAGCGACAAGCTGTTGTTTATTGTTATTTATGCCAAGGAAGCTTCCTGGAAAATTACTAGCAAGTATTGCTTTTAGCTTAATTTTATTTAAAAATTTTTATTATCAAGAAAAAAGCCCTAATAATTTTATTGATGATGATAAATATATTAAGATGTCATCTGAAGATAGCTATAATTTCGTTAGTAAGTTTTATGGCTAGCAAGAGGTTTTTAACTTAAATTTTAACTTAAATAATAATCTAGTTATGTCAGTAAAAATAATGTCAAGATCTGAAAAAACAGATTCAATCGAGCAATGTGATTATATTAATGAATTACATCCAGTATTACAAAAAGTTTATAAATCTCGAGGTATTAGCCATAAAAAACATTTAGAAAAAGAATTAGTAAATATATTGCCATATAATACATTAAAAGATATTGATAAAGCTGTTGATTGTATAATAGAAAAAATATTGAATAATCAGTTAATTATGATAGTTGGTGATTTTGATGTTGATGGAGCAACTAGTACTGCCTTAGCTGTTTTAGTTTTAAAAGCTTTTGGAGCAAAAAAAGTTGATTTTGTTATCCCTAATAGATTTGATTTTGGTTATGGTTTGACACCAAAATTAGTTGAATCGATTAAAAAGCATAATCCTAGTTTATTGGTAACTGTGGATAATGGCATTGCAAGTGTTGATGGCGTTAAAGCTGCCAATGATTTAGGTATAAATGTAGTTGTGACTGATCATCATTTACCTGCTGAAATATCTCCTGATGCTGTAGCTATTGTTAATCCTAATCAAAATGGAGATGTTTTCCCTAGTAAAAATTTAGCAGGAGTTGGAGTTACTTTTTATGTATTATTAGCGCTTCGGGCAAAACTAAAAGAAATAGGCTGGTTTGATAAAAATAAAATTAAAATTCCAAATATGGCAAGGTATTTAGATTTAGTTGCATTAGGTACAGTTGGTGATTTAGTTCCATTAGATCATAATAACAGAACCTTGGTGTCATATGGATTAGGGTTAATTAGACAAAATGCTTGTCGTGAGGGAATAAAAGCATTATTAAGGCTTGGTAAAAGAGAGCTGAAAAAAGTTGTTGCATCTGATTTGGGATTTGCTGTAGGACCAAGATTAAATGCGGCAGGGCGCTTAGAAGATATGGCTTTAGGAGTTGAATGTTTACTTGCAGATAACATTCATACAGCGCAAAATGTTGCCCAAGAATTAGATGCTTTAAATTATGAAAGGCGTCAAATAGAAGCTGATATGAGGCTTGAAGCTATGGAATATTTAAAACAAAAATATAATGATCCAACTCTAGCTCCTGTAGGTTTATGCTTACATAATGATAATTGGCATCAAGGTGTTATAGGTATTGTTTCGTCACGAGTTAAAGATTTATATCATAGACCAGTTTTTATTTTTGCTAATGATGGGGATGAGTATATCAAAGCATCTGGTCGATCTATTAAAGGGTTACATTTAAAAGAGTTATTAGACAAAATAAATAAATTAGAGCCAGATTTATTAATTAAATATGGCGGTCATGCTATGGCAGCAGGTTTAAGTATTAGAAAAGATAATTTTGATAAATTTGAAAAATTATTTATTCAGGTCATAACAGATATTTTAAAAGGCAATACTGATATTTTAAGTAAAATTATAGAAACTGATGGAGAGCTTGGCCACGCTGACTTTAATTTAGATTTGGCAAGATTAATGAAATATGCTGAGCCATGGGGGCAAGAATTTCCAGAGCCAGTGTTTCATGGTAAATTTAAAGTTGTTGAGCAAAAAATTGTTGCAGAAAAGCATTTAAAATTAAGATTAGAGCCTATATTTGATATTTTAAATAATTCAGATAAAGCTAATAATCAAGTTAGTGGAAAAGTTGTTCTGAATGCCATTGCATTTAATATAGACAGAGAAAAATGGCCTAATTATAATACAAATATAGCTAATATAGTTTATAAGTTGGACATCAATGTGTACTCTGGATTAACTAGCTTGCAATTACTAATAGATTATATAGAAGCTATATAAAAAATATTATAAAAAATATTATGGATAATATTATGGAAAAATTTACAACATGGAATTCTGATTTAAATGCAAAAGCACAAGGTGCACAAAAGTCTTATATAAATGAGTTAAATATAAGTAATAATAAATTATATTTTTTAAATTTTATTTTCACAAAAAAAATAACAGCTTTATTTTGTTATGATTTAGAAAAAAAAATATTAAAACAATTAACGTCAGATGATATATCAATAGGTAATAGAGTTCATGAATATGGAGGTACTAGTTACTGGATTAATCATGACTATATTTATTTTTCTAATATATTAGATAATAATTTATATAAATTAAATATTAAAAATAATAATATATTAAAAATTACAAAAAATATTAGTAATGCTAATCAAGATAATAATAGATTTGCAGATGGAGATTGTTATAAAGATAATTTCGTTTGTGTTAAAGAAGAAAGTTTTTTAAATATAAATAAGAAGCTAACAGATCAGACTGAAAAAAATACAGCTACTGAATTTAATAAAAATGTTATTAATAGCATAATTTTATATAATAATAAAAATATTATAACTTTACATGATACTCAAGATTTTTATGCTTATCCTAGAATTAGCCCTAATGGTAAAAAAATACTATGGGTTAGTTGGAATAATCCTAATATGCATTGGGATGAAGCTAATTTATGGGTTGCTGACATAGATTTAGATGACGGTAGATTATTTAATATAAAAAAAATCATTTCTCAAAAAGAGTCGGTTTTTCAACCAGAGTGGATTGATGATAATAATATTTTATATATTTCTGATAGAAATAATTGGTGGAATTTATATAAATATAATTTGATAACTAATTTAGACAAAATAATTATCAAAGGCAAATTTGAAATAGCTGAGCCATTATATGTTTTAGGAAGAAGAGGTTATTCATTTAATAAAGACTATTTGTTTTTTATTAGTAATTTCAATGCAGATGGCAAATTGGGGTTTAAAAAAATAAATGATTTAGATAATATAAAAAGTAATTCCAGTAATTTAGAATTCATTGATACTAAATATAATATTATTACGGGAAATATTACTAGTAATAATAATAAAATTTATGTTTTAGCAGATAATTGTTATGAAAGTGTAAGTATTATAGAAGTTAATTTAGATAAGAATAAAGCCAATAAATTAAATTTAAATTATGATATTAATTATAATTTAAAATTAAATATATTATCAAAAAAAGATATATCTTGCGCAAAACCTATTAGCTTTTTAAATCAAAATAATGACAAAGTCTACGCTTTTTATTATCCACCTAAAAATAAAAAATATGATTATAAGTCTAAGAAACCTCCTTTAATAGTCATGTGTCACGGTGGACCAATTGGTAGTACCATGCAAGGTTTAAATTTTAAAATTCAATTTTGGACTAATAGAGGTTTTGCAGTTGTTGATGTTAATTATAGCGGTAGTACAGGATATGGACGAGATTATCGAAAAAGACTTTCAGGTAATTGGGGAATAATTGATGTTGCTGATTGTTATTATGCTGCTAAATATCTAATAAATAATAACATCGTAGATAAAGATAAAATTATTATAAGAGGATCAAGTGCCGGAGGAATGTTGGTTTTAAATGCATTGGCGTATTATGATATTTTCAAAGCAGGAGCTTGTTATTATCCTGTCACTGATTTAGAGTATTTTGAGCAAATATTTAATATGCATAAATATGAGGCTAAATATAATACTCAGTTAATAGGGGAATATCCCGATAAAAATCAAGATTACAAAAAAAGATCTCCTATTAATAATGCTATTAAAATTAAAAGCCCAGTGATCTTTTTTCATGGATTAAATGATAAAATAGTACCATATCAACAAAGTTTAGATATGGTGAAAAAACTAGAAGCCAATAAGATTTATTGCGAATGTTATACTTTTGTTGGGGAGGGACATAGTTTCAAAAAAACAGAAACTTTAGAGCAAGCGTTTAGTAAAGAATTAGACTTTTATCAAAAAATATTATAATTAATCGTTGTAGGGAAGTAGTAGTATGCCAAATAGAAGAATAAGACATAATCCATATGGAGTAGAAAGTAATTTTGTAGTTGTTACAAATAGCTATAATAAATCAACTCAAACAGATTCTAATGATGAAGATATTAGCGCTAGAATTGACTTTGAGATAGATGAAAGAGTCGATAGAAAACTTTTAGAAAAAGATGCTTTATCTTTAAGTAATGAAATCATATTTAATTATCAGTGTTCTTTGCTGTTATTTTTAGATTTGCAAATAAGAACTGATGGCTTTGTTGTTGAAAGTAGAGAAAGACAAAAAATAATTACATTGCAAAAACAACAACAGTATTTCATTTTTCAAAAAGCATTGCAAGGTGTCATTAAACAAGAAGAAATTGTTAGAAAAGAAATATTTACCGAATATAATTCTAGTATTTTGCCTATAAAAGAGCACAACAAACAAGAGTTGAGGCAATATTTAAGTAATCAAAAAGAAGAAGTGCAAAAATACAAGGCTTTAATTAATAATTTAGATGTATTGTACAATAAGAGCAAAGATGATCTTTTTGATATGGAACAAAGAATAAGAGAGCAAATTGAAAAAAATTATTTAGATGCAAAACATGAGTCATTACTTTCTAATGCTACAAAAAATATACATAAAGTTTGTTTGGACCTGATTAACCCTAGAAATGACAAAGAAGTTATGATGTTAATTTCAGCAAAAATAATTAAACGCTCTATCGATAAATGGAATAGAACTAGAAAAGGCGATAGTACTTTTAAGTCTTTAATGCTAGTTGATGGTTTATCTGTAAGCGTAACTTTGTCTTTAGAAAAATTATTATTCGAAGATAATTTGTCAGATATATGTATTGATTTGCAAAAAAGTATAGAATACTTTTCAGAGAATTCATGTTTGAGCTTAAATTTTGCTTTGTCTAAAATAAAAAAATTTGAAGAGCTTGTTACTATTTATAGTTGGTCGATGTCTTTACTCGGAACTTTTATTGAAATGTCCTTGATGTTTCCAGAAGATGAAAAAATAAATCTTTACCAAAGAAAAATGAAAAGTAATTTTAAATATATAGAGAGCTGGTTAAAAGAACCTTCCAATTTAACAAATAATAGCAGTAAAAGTTTTAAAGATATCACAAGTAAATTAAAAATATTTATGATAAGTTCACTAGAAGAATTATATGAATTTAATAGTATTTATGGCAATGTACGTAACGTGGTAAATAGATTTGTTTGGGATAAATATATTTCTTGTGGAGTTAGTGTATCGTTAAAATTATTACAAAATGATTTTATAAATAAAGAGCCATTTTTAAAAAAACATATGCTTCTTGCATGTGACTATAATATAATAAGCGTTGTACATTTAATTTTGAAACGCATGAAAGATTTGAATGATTTAAATGATGTTCATCAAGAAAATAATACTTGTTTGTTTTTTGCATGCCAAAAAGGTTATAAAGAAATTGCTAGCTTATTATTAGATCATAATATAAATTATAATAAATGTAATAAAGAATTTGGATCACCGTTTTATGTTTCTTGTAGAAATGGATTTTTAAATGTAGTTAATCTTTTTAAAAATAAAAAAATAAATACAAAAGAAGAGGTACTAAATGGTACTACGCCATTAATAGTTGCTTTAAAAAATAATAATTTAGATATTGTAAGAGAAATTATAACTTGGCCAAGTATTGATTTAAATCAAATGAGTTATGAGAATAAAGAATTTCCTTTGTTTGTTGCAGTATATTTAGAATTAGTAGATATTGTAAGTTTATTATTAGATACTGGAAGGTGTAATATTCATCTAGAAAACTGTTTTGGGTTTACTGTTGCTCATACCGCTTGTGTTAAAGACAATATTAATATAGTTAAAATTTTAGCAGATAACGGATCTGATTTTCATAAAGCTGTTTTAGTGGAAGGACGTTTACAAAGACCAATTGATATAGCTTCAGAGCACGATAATAAAGAAGTCGTTCAATATTTATCAGAGCGATTTGGTCAAACTGTTAATATGAATTATTCTAGGGGCCTTAAACTAAATTAATTAACTCTATTTAAAATATATAAAGCAATAATTTGAAGAGGGAGAACTTTTTCTTTAGATATATTCAGATTATTGCCTAATACATTAAGCTCGTTATTAGCTGAATTTATTAATTTTTCAGCTTCTTTTTTAGCTAATTTAATAGAGCCCATAATATCAGGATAAGTAGGTATCTCTTTAGATTTATCTAAGTTTTGAGGTTTACCCAATATTTCAGTAGATTGTTCTATATCTAAAACATCATCTACTATTTGAAAAGCAAGCCCAATAGCATTGCCATATTTTATTAATGAGTCTATTGTTTCTTTATTATTAATATTTTGATCATTAGCAAATGCACCTAACAAAATGCTAGTTGTAATTAGAGCACCAGTTTTAAGGTTATGCAATTTATCAAGATCTTCTTTAGTTTTTACATTATTATTAATATCTAAACTTTGTCCACCAATCATACCATTTATACCAATACTTTGAGCCAATAGATTAATCATCTTTAATTGGGATTTAGGGTTCATATTTGGTTCTGATAATTGCTCAAATGCTAAAGTTTGAAGAGCATCACCAGCTAGTATAGCAGTTGCTTCATCAAATTTGATATGACTTGTTGGCATGCCGCGGCGTAAGTTTGAGTTATCCATTGCTGGTAAGTCATCATGAATTAAAGAATATGTATGAATTAATTCAACAGATAACATAGCTTTTTTTAATAATGTTAAATTAGCATCTAACATTAACCCGGTATAATAGACCAGAGCTGATCTTATACATTTTCCTTGATTTAATAAGCTATATTTAATTGCTTCATGTAGTTTGGGGCACGGAGTTTTATTATTAGTTAAAATGTGGTTAAGTTCTGAAATTAATATTTTTTTTGATGTATTTAATAAATGTTGAGTATTCATTGTAAGATCAGCAAGATTAATCTTATTAAGATTATGGATCGTTTTATTCATTAACATCCTGGTTAAAGTCTTCTAGTTTGTTATCTTGAGTTAAAATTTGGATTTTTTGCTCTGCTTTATTAATAGAGATCTGGCAAGATTTGACTAGTTTTATACCTTGTTCAAATTGTTTTAATGCTTTATCTAGATCTAAGTCATTAGATTCTAAATTTTCTACAATTTTTTCTAATTGTTCAATGTTGGATTCAAAATTATTTGCTTTAGTAGACATATTGATAATATTTATATTTTACAATAATAATATTTTAACTTTTATATAAATAATTGCAATATTATTTCCCCCTACTATTTGCAAGCAAATGAGGGGGAAGGGGCGTTGGTTGATAAGTTGTAAATTATTTTAAAGGTCTTTTATATTTTTTTAGCAATCACCACGCTTTTTAATATATTAATGGCTTGGTGTAATTGATAATCTGATTTTAACATGTCGTCATTATAAGATTTTTTATCTTTAACTTTTTTAAGAGTTATTTTTTTATTAACATCTAAATGATTTTTTAAATCAGCTTCTTTAGACATTATAAATCTAGGACGTTCTATTTCTTTTACAGTTATATTAGATATTTCAACATCAGGAACAATACCTTGTGCTTGTATACTACGACCATTAGGAGTGTAATATAGTGCTGTGGTTAATTTTAAAGCCTGATCTTGAGTTATACCTAAGATAGTTTGAACAGAGCCTTTACCAAATGTTTTGCTGCCAGCAATGATTGCTCTATGATGATCTTGAAGTGCTCCTGCAACAATTTCTGATGCTGATGCTGAGCCATTATTTACTAAAACAACAAGAGGTAACCCATTTGTTTTATCTTTTGTCTTAGAATATTCTTGCATTGATGAGTCATAAGCTCGACCTTTGGTAGATACTATAAGTTTATGATAATTTAATGATTTATTATTTAAAAATAGATCAGATACTTCAACAGCAGCATCTAAAATCCCACCAGGGTTATCTCTTAAGTCTAATATAAATCCTCTTAAGTTACCTTTGGCTTGTTTTTGTAATTTTACAATTGCTGTTTCTAAATTTTTTGTTGTATTGCTTTGGAATTGTGCTATTCGAATATAACCGTATTTTCCATCAATTAATTCAGATTTGACACTTTTAATTTTAATTATATCTCTGGTTATTTTTTTTGTTAAAGGCTTACTTTCTCCTTCACGAACAATGATTAATGTAATATCCGTTCCTATTTCACCACGCATAAGAGCAACAGATTCTTTAAGAGATAATCCATTGACAGGAGATGTGTCTATTTTAATAATATAATCGCCACTTTTAATTCCTGCTTTTTTAGCAGGTGTATCATCTAAAGGGCTGACAACTTTAATAAGACCATTTTCTTGAGTAACTTCTATACCAAGTCCACCAAATTTACCAGAGGTGCTAATTTTTAGATCAGAAAATTCGTCCTCATCTAAAAAATCAGAGTGAGGATCAAGTCCTGTGAGCATGCCTCGAATTGCATTATCAAATAAGACTTTATCATCAATAGGTTTTACATAATTTTTCTTAATTTGATATATCGCATTAGTAAAATTTTGAATTTGTTCTAATGGTATTGGATCAACATTCTGATCATTATTATTATATTTATTAGATGCTGTTATATTAGCAGTAAAAATTAACGTGCTGATAGTTAACGAAATATAACCATATGATTTTATAATGCTAAATTTTTTCATGGATTGGAAAGCCTTTATATTAATTATTGTTATTATTAGACAATTATATTAATTGTCGATTTTTATCCAATTTTCAACCACTTAATTGGATTTAACGGCTTTCCCTTATATCTTAGTTCAAAATAACTACCTTGTTGTCCAAACTCACCGCTATTACCTATAACGGCAATTTGCTCTCCTGCTTGAATAAATGTACCAACTTTTGGTAATACTTTTTTGTTATTAGCATATAAACTCATATAGCCATTTTGATGATCAATAATAACAACATTACCATATAGCTTTAACCAGTCAGCAAAAACAATTTTGCCATCATATATAGCATAGATATATTTATTTTTAGTTTTAATAAATATTCCGTTTTGAATTAAGCGATTTTGAATGTCATTTGCTAGCGAAGTTATAATTTCTCCTTTTATAGGCATTATCAAATTCTGTTGAAGTTGCTTAAAATTTTTATTGGTTATTTTGTTTTGTTTATTTATATTTTGATTATTTATTATTTTTAAAAGATCAGATAATTTTTTTTGACTGTTAAAAATATCTTTTTCAATATTACTTTTTAGATTTATCTTTTGAGTTTTTAATGTTATTAATTTTTGTTTAAAATTTTCTAATTCTTGATTTTTATTATAATGCTCTGCTTTAGTGCTTTCTATTTGGCTATCTATACTATTAATAGATTGTATTTGCTTTTTAATTAAATCAAATTTTTCTTTTTCGTAATCATTTAGTATTTTTAAATAATTTCGCAATAAACCCCAATTGGTTATATCATTAGACAATAGTAACTTTAATTTAGGATAATTATTTAATTTGTGCATGACAATTAAATATTCTTTAATTATTTGTTTATTATTTTTAATATTGAATATTAATTGATTTAATTCTAAATTTAATTTTTTTTGTTCTTTATTGATATCTATAATATTTTTTTTTAATTTTAATATAGCTGCATCTTTTTTATTTATTTCTATAGTCAAATTTTTAATGTCTATATTATATTTATTTAGATTTATATTTTCTTCATTAATTTTATTTTTGATTGTTGATATTTGCTGGTTTATTTTATTACTTTGCTTATTATCTTGATTAGCACTAAGATTAGAAAAATTAATTATATATAGTAAAAATATAATTAAATACAAAACTAAGCTTTGATTTTTTTTATAAATAAATTTATTGTCCATAAAAAATTTATTAATTATTATATTAGTTATGATTCAGTGTAAATATATTTGTCCCGGTCATTTCTTTTGGTTTTTTTAATCCTAAAAAATACAAAATAGTAGGGGCAATATCTGATAGTTTTTTATCTTTATTTGTATTGACGGTCGCATTTTTACCAACATAAACAATTGGAACTAATGAATTAGTATGTGCGGTATGAGGTTGAGAGTTCTGTTCATCATACATGATTTCAGCATTACCATGATCTGCTGTAATTAACATTTCACCACCATGCTTTTGTATATTAGAATATATTTTTTCTAGAGCTTTATCTACAGCTTCTATTGCTAGAATAGCCGCTTTTAAATCTCCTGTATGGCCAACCATATCAGGGTTAGCAAAATTGGTTATAATAACATCAACTTTTTTGTTTTTTATATAGCTGCAAATTTCATTAGATACTTCATCTAAGCTCATTTCAGGTTTTAAATCATAAGTTGCAACATTTGGCGAAGGTATTAGTATTCGGTGTTCGCCTCTAAACGGCTCTTCTTGCCCACCACTCATAAAAAATGTGACATGTGCATATTTTTCGGTTTCAGCAATTCTTAACTGAGTTAAATTATTTTTTTCTAAAATTTTCCCTAGAGAATTTTCTAGTTTTTCTGGCAAAAAAGCGACATTATTAGTTAAATTATCTTCATACTTAGTAAAAGTTACAAAATCTGTAAAATTAATTTTGTGCTTGATAAATGCATTGAAGGTATCTTGTGAATCTAACAATGCATGAGTCAATTGTCTTGCTCTATCGGCTCTAAAGTTTGTGAATATAATACTATCACCATTTTGAATTTCAGCTTTATTACCTATTAAAATTGGCTCGATAAATTCATCTGATGCTTTATGTAAATATAAATTTTTTATTGCTTTATTTATAGAATTATATTGCAAGCTGGCTGAAGATTTTGTAATTAAATTATAAGCTTTTTCAATTCGATCCCATCTTTGGTCTCTATCCATAGCATAATATCGGCCACAAATAGTTTTAATTTCACCTATTTTATATCGATCAATAGTATCTTGTAGTTGTTCAATATATTTTGCAGCTGATTGAGGTGGGGTATCTCTACCGTCTAGAATTAAATGAAAAAAGATTTTATTTTTAAATTTAGTTATAGATAAAGTTTTAATTAAAGCCAATAAATGATCAATATGACTATGAATGCCACCATCTGAAAGTAAAGTGATAATATGAATGTTTTTATTATTAACTTTAGTTTTATTAACTAAATTTAATATAGCTTGATTCTCAAAAAACTCTTTAGTTTCTATAGCATTATTTATTCTTGTCAGACTTTGGTAGACAATTCGGCCAGAACCAATGTTCATATGTCCAACTTCAGAATTACCCATTTGATTATTAGGAAGGCCAACTGATAAACCTGAACATTGCAGAGTAGTATTTGGATAATTCTTAATTAAATAATCCCAGGTAGGAGTTTTTGCTTGATATATGGCGTTAAATTTATTATTAATATTATTATTTTTAAAATCTCCAAAGCCATCAAGAATTGTTAGAATTAAAGGTCCATTTTTCATAAAATTAATTGATAAATTGTTTTTTATGCAATAAAGTGTATAATTGTTTATTATTAAGCAGTTATGGTTATAATTTGAGGTTACTATGATAGATGCTATTTGGCAATTTATTTTAAATAATTTAGCACTAAGTGTAGCTTGGATTTGCGCTATATTATCAGTGTGTGGTTTTGAGCTATATCTAAAAATATATGGACCTAAAAAATTAACTACTTCAGAGTTATCATCTTTAGTAAATAAAAAAAATGGACTGGTTATTGATATAAGGGAACAATCAGCATTCTCTACAGGCCATATTCCAAATGCAGAAAATATCTTACCTTCGAAATTAGATACTGTAGTAAAGCAGCCTAATTATAGAAATAAAAAATTAATTATTGTTTGTAATAGTGGTCAAACGGCCTATAGCAAAGCGCTTAAATTGCAAAAATTAGGGATAAAGAACATAACGGTTCTTAAGGGCGGTATGATATCGTGGAATTCAGATAACATGCCAGTTGTAAAAAATTAATTAAATTAAGGATTAGCTCATGGTAGATGCAACAGAAGGTCAAGAAATAGAATTTAGTATACAAAAGATTTATTTAAAAGATGTTTCATTTGAATCACCTCAATCTCCAGATATTTTTAGAAAGGACTGGAATCCAGATGTTAATTTAGAATTATCAACAAAAACTAAGGCTATTTCAGAAGGCATATATGAAGTTGTAATTGACGCTACAGCTACAGTTACCATGAATAAAGAAGTAGTGTTCTTAGTAGAAGCTCAACAAGCAGGAATTTTTGGTATATCTAAGATTCCTCAAGAACAGTTAGGTCCTATGTTAGGAAGCTATTGTCCATCTATATTATTTCCTTATTTAAGAGAAGCTATCTCTGATATAGTGACAAAAGGCGGATTCCCACAGTTATTATTAGCTCCAGTGAATTTTGATAATTTATATGCTCAACATTTAGAAAAACAATCCCAAGAAGAGCAGGCTAAGACTGGTGAATCAAAGTCAAATTAATTCTAAAAAGACAATAAGTGTTTTAGGAGCCGGCTCTTGGGGTACGGCTCTTGCTTCTTTATTAAGCTCTAATGCTCATGATGTTTATCTTTGGGGTAGAAATAATGAGCATATTGCTTCTTTGAATAAATCACATGTAAATGACAAATACTTACCTGATATTATCTTAAATAAAAATCTTAAGTTTACTAGTGATTTTGATTTTGCTGTTAGTAAATCTGATTTTATCGTTCTAGCCACTCCTAGTAATACTTTAGAAATTATCTTAAATAAAATTAAAGCAATTTTAGATATAAATAAATTAAGTAAGAAGTTAATTTTAACTAGTAAAGGTTTTAATAAAACAACAGGTGCTTTTTTAACTGATAGTATCGACAGTATTTTTTCATCAACTTTTGATTATAACATTGAATATGGTGTTATTTCAGGTCCATCATTTGCTATTGATCTTGCCCAAGGGTTGCCAACATCAGTTGTTATGGCAGCTAAAAACCAAAATTTAGCGAAAAATCTTGCTTTATTGTTCCATAATAACAATTTTCGAGTTTATGATGGTAATGACATTTATGGAGTTCAATTGGGCGGCGCTGTAAAAAACATCATTGCTTTTATGGCTGGTATTGCTGATGGTTTAAAGTTAGGTAGCAACTCTTATGCCGCTCTAATAACTAGAGGCTTAAATGAAATTATGAGATTGGGCGAGGCATTACATGTTAACCCTAAAACTTTAATTGGCCTATCAGGGCTTGGTGATTTAGTTTTAACTGCTGGTGATAATAAATCAAGAAATAGACGCTTTGGTCTTTATATGGCTGAAGGAAATTCAGTTGATCAGGCTATAAAAGCAGTAGGACAAACAGTTGAGTCTCAGTTTGCTGTTAAATATGCTTATAAATATGCTAAAAAATATAATCTAGATCTTCCAATTACAACACAAGCTTATAATATTTTATATAATAATTTACCTATCAAAGAAGCTATTAAGAACTTATTAGATAGAGAACAAAAGTCGGAATTTTAATATCAGAATTAGATTTATTATTTGTTGCATTAGTAATTATAGGTTGATATAAGTAGTTAACTTAATAATGGTTATTTATGTAGTAAATAATTTTGATTGATTTTGTTTGGAATAGTATTGAAGAAATCCTAATAAAGAAATTACTTCTTTATTAAAACAAGCTTATAAAGCAAAAGAAATGAAACAAAATAATGAATTAGTAAACTCTAAAGAAGAAATAGAAGAAGATGTTGCTATTCATAATAGTAAGTTAAAAAAATCATTTTAAATTAGCTTAAATTTGGAAATTCAACTTGCCTTAATGCTTCAAATAATACTATTGCAACAGTATTAGATAAATTAAGGCTTCTACTATCTTTTTGCATCGGAATACGAATTTTATTAGATTTATTTAGGTTATCTAATATTTCTTTTGGAAGACCTCTAGTTTCTGGGCCAAAGATAAAATAATCATTTATTGTATATTTAATATTTTGATATAAATCAGAGCCTTTTGTCGTTAAGGCGTATAGTTTGGCTTCTTTGTCTAACTCTAAAAAATTTATAAATTCATTATAGTTTTCATATATCTTAAGATTAGTAAACTCGTGATAATCTAGGCCTGCACGTTTTAAATGCTTATCAGTAATTTCAAATCCTAATGGTTTTATAAGATGTAATTTAGCTCCTGTATTAGCGCATAATCTTATAATATTCCCAGTATTAGGTGGTATTTCAGGTTGATATAAAACTATATTAAACATATGATTAAAGTTATATTATTATAAAAATAGTAATTATATCGTAAAGTTATTTAAAAATAAATGGATTTTATTTATGAATTATAGGGAACTAGCCGTTTTTCGCCCAATTAGATTAACAGATATCGATGATTTATTTTCCCTATCAAACAAAACAGGTATAGGTTTAACATCTTTACCAAAACAGAAAGAGTTACTTTTAGAAAAGATAAAAAAGAGCATTGAAAGCTTTAAAGGTAATATCTCTTTAAAGAAAGATTGTTTATTTTTATTTGTATTAGAAAATTTGTCTAATAATAAAGTTATAGGCTGCTCGGGTATTATTAGTGTTGGAACGGATGATGAGCCAGCTTATTATTTACACGTAGATTTCAATAATTTTTTATTAACATTAACTTCCCATTATCATGGTACATCAGAGTTATGTAGTTTATTTTTAGATCCTGATTATAGAATTAATAATAATGGAAAATTATTATCAAGAGCAAGATTAATTTTTTTATCTGAAAATAAAGTTTTTAAGAATAAACAAATTATTGCTGAAATGCGAGGATTGTTTGTTAAAGAAAATGAAAGTCCTTTTTGGGATTATTTTTTTAAAGATAAGTTAAATTTAACGGTTGCAGAAGCTATTAGCTTAAGAAGAACCGGCAATAAACAAAAAATCATAGATTTAATTGGTAAAAAATCCATTAGCTTCAAAAATATTCCAGATGAGATAAAAAATAACATAGGTGCAGTTCATGATGAAACAAAAGCTGCTGTATTTTTATTAAAACAAGAAGGTTTTATATTTAATAATTATATAGATTTAATTGATGCAGGACCAGTAATTGAAGGTGAAATTGATAATTTAACTACTGTGAAAAATATTAAAATTTATAAAGTTAATAATATTGTGGCTAGTGATAAAGTTTTGGATGAAAATAAAAATTTTAATAATAATATTAAATATTATTTAATTAGTAATGAAAGTATAAAAAACTTTCGAGCCTGTGTTTCAAATGTCATATTAAATAATAAAAATAGTGTTAATATTTCAGATAAAGTAGCAATGGCTCTTGAAGTAAAGACAGGTGATCTTATTAAAACAGTAGAGCTATAAAGTTATGGAAAATAATAATTATATTGGAAAAAATTTAATTAATAATGAATGGGTTAGTAATAGTAATGATATTTTTGAGTCAACTAATCCATATGATAATAATGTAATATGGGAAGGTTATGCTGCTAATTTAGAAGATGTTAATCTTGCAATTTACGCAGCAAGAAATAGTTTTAAAAGTTGGGCAATATTAGATTTATCAAAAAGACAAAATTTTATAAAAAAATTTATAAATATATTAAAAGAAAACAAGGAGTTATTTGCTAATGCTTTAGCAATGGAAGTAGGTAAACCTATTTGGGAGTCTAAAACAGAAGTTGATGCAATGATTGCTAAATATGATATATCTGTTACTGCATATAATGAACGAACAGGAATTAAAGAAACCCAAGGTGATATAAGTTCTAAGTTAATTCATAAGCCACATGGAGTTTTAGCGGTATTTGGTCCATTTAATTTTCCAGGCCATTTGCCAAACGGTCATATTATACCAGCATTGTTGGCTGGAAATACCATCGTATTTAAACCAAGTGAACTCACTCCTTTTTGTGGCGAATTATTAGTTAAATTATGGATTGACGCTGGTTTGCCTAAAGGAGTTTTAAATTTAGTTCAAGGCTCAAAAGATACAGGAGAAATGTTAGTCTCGCATAAAGATATTAACGGAGTATTATTTACCGGTAGTTATAATACCGGATTGAATATAAGAAAAAATCTAGTAAATAAATTAGATAAAATGCTAGCTTTAGAAATGGGTGGTAATAATCCTTTAATAGTTTCAAATATAAAAAATCTTAAAGCAGGAGTTTATAACACTATAATATCTGCTTTTATTAGCTCAGGACAAAGATGTACCTGCGCAAGAAGACTTTTAGTTCCTCAAAATAATTTTGGAGATGAGTTTGTAGATTTATTAATTAAAACATCAAAAAATATAAGAATAGGCTCTCCGATAAAAGATAATAATATTTTTATGGGTACTGTGATATCTAAAAGTTCAGCACAGCAGTTATCAAGTTATTATCAAAAGTTGATTAATAGTGGTGGTGATGATTTATTAAGTATGAAAATAATGAAGGAAGATTCCGCATTGTTATCTCCAGGTATAGTAGATATTTCAAATATAAAAAATACTAATGAATTAGATAAAGAGCACTTTGGACCATTATTATCTATTAGCCGTTATACTAATTTTGAGGAAGCTTTAAATTTAGCAAATAATACTAATTATGGGTTATCAGCAGGATTAATATCTGATAATAAATTAGAATTTGATAAATTTTTGTTTGAAATTAAGGCTGGTATTGTTAATTGGAATAGACCAACAACAGGAGCCAGCTCTTCTATGCCTTTTGGGGGTGTAGGGTTAAGTGGTAATCATAGACCAAGTGCATATTATGCTGCAGATTATTGCGCATATCCTGTTGCATCAATGATGTCTGAAAATTTATTGCCAGATATTCTTATGCCAGGGGTTAATTTTTAAGTTATTATGCCTTTTTTGTTTGCAGGATATGCATTAAATTAAGATTATATAGGATATATACAAATATATGACAAAATTTCATGAGGTCAATTTTGATGGGTTGGTCGGACCTACTCATAATTATGCTGGTCTTGCTTTTGGTAATGTTGCTTCAGAAAAAAATGCGAAAGTAATTTCAAATCCAAAAGCTGCAGCGTTGCAAGGTTTAGAAAAGATGAGATTGCTGCATGATTTAGGGGTTAAACAAGCTGTTTTACCACCACAAGAAAGACCATCATTTAGCTTATTAAACAGTTTAGGGTTTAAAGGTAAAATAGAAGATATTTTGCATAAAGCATATCAAGAAGCTCCAGAAATTTTTTCCGCAAGCTATTCTGCATCAAGTATGTGGGCTGCTAATATAGCAACTATATCTCCTAGCCTTGATTGCTTAGATGAACGGGTTCATATTACACCTGCTAATTTATGTAGTAATTTACATCGCCTTATTGAAACACAGTTTTCATCTTTAGTATTAAGTAAAGTTTTTGCTGATCCTAATTATTTTGTAATGCATAGAGCCTTGCCAAATGTTCCAACACTTGGTGATGAAGGTGCTGCTAATCATGTAAGATTATGTAAAAATCATAATACAAAGGGAGTTGAGATTTTTGTTTATGGACAAAAGGCCTGGCATTTAGGTGCTAAACCTGAAAAATACCCTGCAAGACAAACTTGTGAAGCGTCTCAATCTATCATACGTAAACATAATTTAGATCCTAAATATACTTTATTATTACAGCAAAATCCTAAAGCTATTGATCTTGGCGCATTTCATAATGATGTTGTTTCAGTTGGTAATGAGAATGTATTCTTATATCATGAGCAAGCTTATTTAGATGAAGGTGCAAGTATTTCTAGTATAAAAAAAGCATGTGAAAATTTTAATTTACATTTGCTTGGTATTTCTGATAAAGAATTATCTTTAGGTGATGCTATAAAATCTTATTTATTTAATAGTCAAATAGTTACTTTAAATAAAAAAGGTAGTGCAAGTTCTAATAAAGATTCAAAACATGAAATGGCTCTTATCGCGCCTGAAGAATGTACAGAAATTAAAGATGCAAAAAAAGTTATAGATAGAATCATCAGTGAAGATAACCCCGTTACGGAGCTGCATTATGTTAATTGTCACCAAAGTATGAAAAATGGTGGAGGTCCTGCTTGTTTAAGGCTTAGAGTTCTTTTAAGCGTTTCTGAGCTTAAGTCTATACACCAAGGAGTTATGTTTAATACTAAACTGTATACAGAATTAAAATCATGGATTGAAAAACATTATAGAGATAGATTATCAACAGATGATTTATGTGATCCCAAATTAATTGAAGAATCTTATATGGCATTAGATAAATTAACTGATATTTTAAAACTAGGAAAAATATATAGCTTTCAAAATTAAATTTCATATTGACATGTTTTAGATTTTATATAGTATATATCGCTTCAATATAATAATAAAAATAATAAAGTGATGGATTCTATATATTTATGATAAGTTTCAAAAAAAAACATGGTATCTTTTTATTTGTTTTTTTTATTAATTTTGCTTTTTTAAATCTTCATGCAAAAAGCAAAGCTAAATTATCTTTAGAACAAGGAGCTAGTGTTTTTGATAGTCATAGCTTTGACCTTAATAGTTCAAAAGAAATTGGAATTATAGAAGAAATAGATACTTTTAAAGGCTATTTAAAATTATCTAGAACTGATATTCATATTCCAGGTAGTAATGGTTTAGATCTAGATATAGTTCATTCTTATACAGGTTCAAGATTAAATGATGATTATATTCCAACTTGGAGCTCAGGTTTTGGATGGAATATGAATACAATGAAAATATTTATATCGGCAGACTATATTAAATCAAAAAGTAGTTTTGGTTTTTTGCCTTTATCTGCAACATTACAGTTTATTGATGGAAGCACTAAGGTTTTTAATGTTATAAGTTATAATGGTAGTTATAAGAAAAAAGATTTTAAATATATTTATTGGCCAGAAAAATTTAAATCTCAAGATAATTGGATCATTAATTATCCTTATAATTCACAAGAAATGGAAGTTTTAAGTCCTACTGGGAAAAAATATATTTTTTCCGTTGATATAGATACCCAGGAATATTTGTTATCTGCAAGATTAACTAAAATTCAAGATCTTTATGGTAATTGGATTAAATATAATTATGCAAATATATCACCTAAAAACAATCGACATAAAAATCATAATTATTTAAAAAGCATCAATGCAAATGATGGACGATATGTTGAATTTAATTATACAGATTTAAAAGATAAAAAATCAAAAGATAATTTTATTGTATTAGATAGTATAGTTTCAAATAATAAAATTTGGCATTATTCATATAAACCATCTTGGCTCAAACATCGTGAAGCAAGAATACCTTTGTTAAAAAAAGTGATAAGACCTGATGGCAGTACTTGGGAATATGATTATAATCAAGTAACACGTAAAGGAAAATTAATAACACAAGTAAAAGATCCTAATGATAATATTATAAAATACGATTACAGATATCATGAAACAGAAGAAGATTTTGAACAACTACAGCATAAATCATATTATGATGCAGCAGGAAATTTAAAAGGTGATTGGCATTATGATTTTAATTTAGATATATCTATATGTGATAATAATCAACAATTAGTTTGCACTAAAAGTATTATTGAATCAGCTTTGAATAATAAAGTATATGTTCATGCGACAAGCAAAGATGGGTTAGATTTAGGAGAAAATAAAAAATATTACGGTCCTATTTGGAGTCATGGTTTGTTAATGTCACATAAAACCTGTGAGAAAGAAATAATAAAAAAAGATTATTGTATTGAAAAAATTAATTATATTTGGGATAAACAGTTTATATCTAATAATAAGTTATACTATGATAACCAAAGACATGATGATAAGTATAATAGACCTATATTAATAAAGAAAATTATTAATAAAGATAAGACTAATTATATAAAACATTATTTGAATCATGACTATTTAGGTCGAGCAAATAATATCAATGAACAAGGTCCTAGTGGTGAAAAAAATACTAAAATTAATTATGTTGATATTGATAATGCCAAAAGTTATATTCTTAATTTAGCAATAAATAAGCAGGATCAGGATAATGTGACTAGTTATAGCTATAATCATTTAGGACAATTATTAGAGGAAAATCATAATAATATTATTACTAAATATGGGTATCATAATGATGGTAATTTATCTAGTATTATTGATCCTAATGGTAATATTACAAATTATGATAATTATTATAGGGGTAAAGCTAAATTAATAACATATAGTGATAAAACTTTTGAACAAAATGATATAGATAATAATGGAAATATAATCTCACATACGGATCCTAACGGTAATATATTAAAATATAGTTATGATAATTTAGACAGAGTTTTTAATATTATTCCATCTAAAGGAGCTATAACAAAAGTATCATATATTAAAAATAAAGTAATTACCGAAAAAGCTAATTATAAAGAAATAATAGAAAAAGATATTTATAGCAATGTTATTTCTAAGGCTCAATTTGATAAGGATAAGTTATTAACTAAAGTAGTTTACCAATATGATTTATTAGGGCAAAAGATATTTAAATCAAATAATTATTTTAATAATTTAAATAATGGCATTTATAAAAACTATGATGTTATAGGTAGAGTTAAAAGTAAGTTGGTAGTATTTGATAATGAGAAACTAAATTATCAATATAATTATTTAAGTAATAATGGGATTGAGCATATTAATCCTAAAGGAAGTAAAGAAATTATTTATTACCAATCTTATGGTGCTCCTGCTTATAAGAGCCCAATTAAAATTATTAATGCTAATAATGTTAATACTTATATTAATAGATCAACGGATGGTATTATTAATAGCATAAAAAAATCTGATATCTTAAAAAAATTCAAGTATGACTCAAGGAGATTTTTAATTGAATACACAGATCCTGAAACAGGAGTTACTTCATATGAAAAAGATGACAATGGAAATTTAACTCAGAGAATTAATAGTAGCGGGGATATGATTATTAATCATTATGACAGTAAAAACAGATTAATAAAATCTCACTACAGCCACGCAACTCCTTCTGATCATTATAGTTATGATGCCAATGGTAATATAGTTATAGCTAAAACATCTGAGAATGAATGGTTATATAGTTATGATGAAAATAATAATCTAGTTACAGCTCAATTTAATTACAAAAAAAATAGTTATAACTTTGAATATAAATATAATGCATTAAATATATTAGATAGTATTGTTTATCCAAGTTTAGAAACAGTAAATTATAATTCTAATGTTCTTGGGCAGAGCACACAAGTTGGTAGATTTATAAATAATATTAATTATAATCCTAATGGAGATGTTCTATCTTTTACTTATGGTAATGGTGTTAACTTTAATAAATTAATTAACTCAAGGTTATTGCCAGCACAGTATACTTATCAAGCAAGTAATAATAGTTTTAATATAAATTATAGTTATGATTATTCAAATAATATTACTAAAATTAATACATTTGATGGACCAAATATGAATTTATTTTATGATAGTGCTGATAGATTAACAGCTGTATCATGGTTAGGTGGTATTGGTGGCAATATTGAATATGATGAGTATGATAATATTATTATAAATACTATAAATAACTCTGTTTATAAATATGATAAAAATAATCGACTATTAGAAATTAACTCAAATAATTATAAATTATTTAAATATGACAATGCAGGACGAATTTTAAGTGATAATTTTCATAGTTATCATTTTAATGCAAAAGATCAATTAACATACATTGATGGTAAAAAATATGATTATGATGCTAATGGAAATAAAGTATCAAATAACAAATTTACATTTGTTTATAATAAATCTGGGCAAAAATTATTAGAAATTACAGATAATGAATATAGTGAATATTTTTACTTTGGTAATTTATTAGTTTCAAAAAGTACAAAAAATTTAAATAATAAAAAAATCGATAAAGTTATTTATTATCATAGTGATATTTTAAACTCTATAATTGCTGCAAGTGATGAGACGGGAAATATGCTTTGGTGCAATTTGTATACTCCTTTTGGACAAGAAATTAATGTATCAGATACAAATAATAGAGCATCTTATCTGTCTTTTACTGGAAAGGATAAAGATGATAATTCTGGTTTATATAATTTTAATACAAGGTATTATAATTCAGAAATAGGGCGTTTTATTAGTCCTGAGCCAATAAATATTATCTCTAATGATTTAGTAAATTTTAATCGTTATAATTATATAAGTCCAAAACTTAATTAATTAATAACCCATTAACAGCAGATTCATAAGTATTCTCAAGTAACATGGCAACTGTCATGGGTCCAATTCCTCCAGGAACTGGAGTAATGTATTTTACTATTGGTAAGGCTTTATCAAAATTAATATCGCCGCGAATTTTACCATTTTCTAGTCTATTAATGCCTATGTCTATTACTATACTATCTGGTTTTATCCATTCTGTAGGAATAATATCTATAACACCAGTTGCTGTGCATAAAATATCAGCATTTTTGCAGCATAATTCTAAATCTTTTTTATCTGTAGATTTATGGCATACGGTTGTTGTTGCACCTTGCATTAAAAATTCTAAAGCTAAAGGGCGACCAACTATATTTGATGCGCCTATAATAACCGCATGTTTAGTGCTTAAATTTATATTATAATGCTTTAATAGTCTAATGATTCCTTTGGGTGTGCAAGGCCTTATAAGTGGTTTTTTTATAGCAAGTCTACCCATGTTATATGGATGAAAACCATCAATATCTTTATATGGTGAGATAGTTTCAATAATTTTTAATTGATTTATATGAGAAGGTAGAGGTAACTGAACCAAAATACCATGGATATTAGAGTCAATATTTAAAGTTTTAATTAAATCTATTAGCTCTTGTTCTGTAATATTATTATCAAACTTAAATATTTTAGATTCAATATTATTATTTAAACAGGCTTCATGTTTTCTTTGAACATATATTTGTGATGCTGGATCGCAGCCAACTAGTATAACCGCAAGACCTGGTACTATATTATAATTTTGTTTTAATAATTTTATTTTAGGCTTTAAATTGTCTAGTATTTCAACACTTAATTGTTTGCCGTTTAATATTTTATCTTGCATTTTTAGATTATTATTATTTAATAAAAAAAATTCTTGTACATAAAGCACAAGACCAATATTTGAATAACAAATATAAAGTTTCTTTCTTTTTTAAAGAAAGTGAAGGATGGCAAAAGAGAATAATTTCTTCTAAATTTTAAATTAATTTATATTATATACCATCTGGTCATAAGTATAAATTATTATCTTTTTGTAATAAAGCTATAATTTTTTTTTAATATCAATTGATGGCTTAGAGCTAGTCAAACTAACCACTTGCCAATCACCATCGGCATCATCAGCAACACTAACTGAATATCTTGGTCTTTCATTATAATTTTCTATAAAAATATCTGAAGTATAGTTGGTAACATATTTAAATTTAATAATGTCGTTAAAAATTCTTTTAACATCATATGTTAACTTGGTTGAATTTAATAATTCCTTGGTTGTATTATTTTTTTTGGCTATATCATTTAATATTGCAATCATTTCTTCGTTTTCAATATTTGTTTCATTGCTAATATTCCCATCTTTGTTCTCTATAAACATCCAGTGTGAATCATCTAGTTTGTAAATTAATACTCCTATATTTTTAGGATTCTCTTTCCATTTATTAAGTTCATCAGAATTATTGCTGCACAAAAGTTGAAAACCAAAATCTTCCTGCTTTGAAAGGTTTATAATTTCTTGTTTATATTGTTGTACATCTTTTATATAATCATCTGATTCAGAAAGTAGAATATCGCTACCATCAACTTTATTATTATATAAAATATTTAATTTTCTGAATACTGTAAAAAAGTTTAACATTTCATCTGTTGTAGGCCTGTCATAGTATTCTTGAGCACCTAATCGGATAATGAATTTTTCTATAGCTATTTTTATATTTTGATTATAATCTTTATTTAGCCAATCAGGGAGTACTTCTTGATTCAAAAGTTGGTTAGAGTCAAAAGGTATGTCAGCTCGATTTACTATTTTATTCTGATATTGAGTACAAATTTTATTACCTATAGGATTAGATCTTTCCCCAATTGGATTATCAGCCCCAAAAATAACCCAGATCAAAGGTGCAGCAGAATAAATATCTGTTCTTGCTCCTGCGATTTCTTTTTTAATCATTTCTGGTGATATGTGGTATGGAGAGCCGACCAAAAATACTTTTCTTAATTGATCAGGGCATGTTATTTTTCTGTTATTAATATCCCTAGTACCCTCGATCATTGCATTTTGACTTAAATCAAAGTCAAAAGGTTGTACATTGACTTGAGAGCCTGTTTTACCTTTACTATTTTTGGAGTAATGTAGCATCATATTAGGTCCTTTAATATCAAGGTGCAATATAGCATCACCTCGTATTGTATTGCTATGTAATTGTTGTAGCTGTAATGCCCACTGCCATGCAAAATCTATTCTGTTTTGAAAAGACCATTTTTTGTAATCATATCCTCTGGGAATGTCTTTTAAGGTATGGCCTTCCATAAGTTCAGTAATAACATATTTACCAATAGCCTTTGGATTAGCTCCATTATATAACTTTGCTCCTCCTTGCGCTTCTTGAGAATAGTTGCTTAAACCTTGCTTTTTAAATCTTTTTAATACCTTTTTACTTGAATTATCAATGAAATATCCTTTAGGTATTAAAAATGTGTTTTTTTGAAGTCCTGGCTCAAATGATCCAATTGGCAAAATATAGTTTTGTCTTTTTTCATTTGTAATAGGATAAATTTCACTTGCTTCCCCAGCAGCTCCAGACCCAAGTACCTTTCCAATATTATAAACTTGACCATTAATATCTATAAAATACATAATACACCAGATTATTTTTAATTTTTCTAATTCATCTATGAATATATTTATGCTAATTACATAACTAAAAGCGTTAAAATTATCTTAATTTAGCTAAATTCATGATGCATTTACATGAGGCTTAGATGGTTTTAAGTACAGAAAAGTTCAATGCATATTAAATAATTACCTCTATAGTCTCTATCATTAGATGAACTATTTGGTTTTCTATCTGTCATAAAGCAGTGATTAATTATTATTAAAATAAAATATTATGAAAAAAGTTACGTTTGAAGATGGGGCTAAACCTGATTCTAAAAAGCCAGTAACCTCTCCTAAAATGCTTAAGAGTAAGGAAATTAAAGTTATTAATGAGGTGCATGCAGCACATATTACAGCAATGTATGCAGCATACATTACTGCAAGGTATGCCGCAGTAGGTATCTATAATTCTTCTGCTAAACCTGAAAAATCCATTCTTAGTGAAAAATCAATTCTTAATGATAAACCCATTATTGATAATGAACCCATTCTTGAGAATGAACCCATTCTTGAGGATGAACCCATTCTTGAAGATGAATGTAATCAACTTGAGAGGCAATTTAAATCATTTAATAAAGAGGGTGATAAACCAGGGAGTTATTATTTTTTTTCTTCTCTCAAAAAAAAAGAAATTGAGAGTAAGAAAGAGTTATTAAGTGATTTAAAAATACTATGTGAAAAACATGGAGCTTCTCCTCCTCAAAAATACGCAGACATAACTTCCTCTGTTTTCAAAGAAATTAGAGAAAAAATCGAGCATCCTAATGCTCAAGTACGATTTAAACTTGATTAATAGGTATTGTATATAAGTCACCCATTTAAGTTTTTATGATTGCTAACACTATTATTTATTATCAGCATAGATAGCTTATTATTAAGTTAAATTAATACGAAAATCTATACTATATAATATCCTGTTTACAAGGAAATCTGACAGAGTAACAAAGGAGTTTGACGTTAACCCTGTAACTAAATAAAAGAGCAATTAACTTTTTAGCTTTACCTTAGATTAAAATATTTGTAATACTAGATAATTAGCTCTATATTTTTTTAAAGGTTTACACATGAAATTAACAGAACTATTAACTGTAGTTGAAAGCATACCAAATATTTGTCTAAATGAAGCAGTAAAATTAAAAGATGAAGTAATAATAGAATATCAGTTACATGTAAGGAGCAAACTTAAGAAAATTCTCAATTCTAAAGACAGTGATGAAAATAAATATTCTGCTTTAGAGGATTTTTTAAAAGATAATTGGGAAATAATTAAAGGTACTTTATTAAGTTATACAGCAATATATAATAATGATGCTACACAGGCGTTATGTAAAGCTGCAGAATTAATTTGTTATTTTAAAAACAGCAAGCTTAATTCACAGTCATTACCGTTTGTCCCATTACAGTTTTTAATGCCTGACGTTGAGTTAGAGTCAATAAATAATAATTACCCTGATTTAATTGCTGCAAAGTTAAATAAACAAGATAGTGATAGTAAACTTCAATATTTAGTTCTTCACAATAAATATGCTAATGAGCCAGAAGTTGAGTTTACAGAAAAAGAAAAAGAGATTGTAAATAGATGGGATGATTTTCAATCTCGAGCTAAGTATTATAACGATAAACCAGAAAGTAATTTCAATAAAAAGGCAAAGCCAAAAGTAAAAAAAATGCTTGCCATTAAAATTAAAAAAAGAGATGAAAGACAGCTTTATAATAAATTAAAATCCGATAAGGAGTTATTTGATAGGCAACAAAGTTTTATAAATAGTGGTAAATATATAATAAAAAATGGTTTTTGTGTTCCTAATATATCTCTTGGAGTTATTTTAAAGACGCATTTATTGAACGAAGACTCTAGTTCTTTAGTTCCTGTTTCAGTTATTTTAGAAGATTTAAATCTAAGGCCTTATGATTTTTCATGCGTAGTATTTGATAAAGAAATAAGAGATTCAACACATCAGAGAATTATATTTCATTCAGATGAAACCTTATCGGTTCATAATGCCATGGGCAAATTAAGTATTGCAGAAAGTGATCAAAATCATTTTTTAGGTAACTTAACAGAGCTTTGTAGACAACTAAGGTTTAATGACTCTCATTCAGGGATAGGTAGAG